>C688J18823_10002630_pt1 | contig 11230 bp, 6 predicted proteins | sample HopSoiMetagenom1_FD_18823 | JGI IMG/M metagenome (IMG submission 18823) | reverse complement strand
TAGGACTTGATGGACAAGCTGATCTTTTGCCACTGATTATCATCGAGCCGTTACGGTTCATAATATCCAAGGCATTCGCTGCCTAATCCCAGGACTAAATCGTAACGTTAGCCAATCTATAGACTAATTGAGCAGGCTAGATTGATACTGATTTGATAGGACACAACTTTGTGATTTACTCTTGGCAAGGTGTCACTTCTGTTATCTAGCGATGGTAAATACATTTCTTGGTAAGAATATTAAGGAATAAAACTAAAAACTGAAATGCAAAAATGCAAACATGCTATTAAAATAGTTTTTCTAATATAACGAAATTATTAAATGAATCAAGAACCATTCGCTCAAGGTTATAATTATTCCCATTTATAGGAGTTGATCTTCGCTAGTTCTGTTGAATTATGGGTTTTTGATACCAATCTGCTAGTAGGGTACAATTGGTACAATAAATAACAGAAACGTCTAGGATCTTTTGTCATATATTGCATTTTAATATAATGTATTCTCGACATCATCACTAATTCATGAGTATTTGAAAATACATAGAGCTAAACTTTAAGAGCGGATTAGTGCGTTACTTGAGCTAAGTGTTAAATGACAAATATGCTTATGAAAGCATAAATAGGTCACAATGCATCCTCACCTGTTGAGAAAAACACCATTTTCATTATTAAACACAATTTTAGTCGTAATAATGACGTCGATTTTATGTAGCACATCACTAATATCAGCTTATACAGTTTCTAGTAACTTTTCAACTGCTACACCTATCCAACATCTTGTTATTATATTTCAAGAAAATGTTTCGTTCGATCACTATTTTGCTACCTATCCTAATGCTACAAACCTAGCTTTTCATACATCATCAGTTAATGGTCTAAATTCAGAATTGCTAACACATAATCCTAATCTAGTTAATCCGTTTATGATATCACGATCAAAGGCATTGACGTGCACCAATAACCACTCATATGCTAGATTACAAGAGGCGTACAATGGAGGATTAGTGGATAAATTCGTTCAAACCAATTCTGTGGCAAATGGTTGCAATCGTAATATAACAATGGGTTACTTTGATGGTAGTACAGTCACCGCGCTATGGAATTATGCTCAGCATTTTGTAATGAGTGATAACTATTTCGGCACTACCTTTGGTCCCTCTACTGTTGGTGCCCTTAACCTTGTGTCAGGACAGACACATGGAGCAACACCGGCTAAACTTACAGGTGAAGTAGCAAATGGAACGGTGATCGGTGATCCAGATCCAGCCTATGATGATTGTTCAAGCGGCACAAAAATAGCAATGAGTGGAAGTAATATTGGCATTCTTCTCACTTCAAAAAATATAACGTGGGGTTGGTTCCAAGGTGGATTCAAGCCAACTGGTAACGAGTCAGATGGCACGGCTAAATGTGAGTCAAAACATCCAAATATTAGTGAAGAAAATCAGACAGACTACATTCCCCACCATGAACCCTTTCAATACTATAATTCGACATCAAATCCTCACCATTTTCCTCCAACATCGATATCTATGATCGGAAAAACAGATATGGCAAACCACCAGTACGATTTAACTGATTTCTGGAAAGCAGCTAAAAATGGAAGCCTACCTTCTGTTAACTTCCTTAAAGCTGCTGCATATCAAGATGGGCATTCAAGGTACTCCGATCCTCTTGATGAACAGCATTTTATTGTTGACACAATCAACCAATTACAGAAACTAGCAGAATGGAATAATACTGCAGTCATTGTAACTTATGATGATTCAGATGGATGGTACGATCATGTTATGCCCACTATAGTTAGTCAATCAAGTGATCAGAATTATGATCGCCTGCTTGGTGAAGATGGCCTCTGTGGTCATGCTCCTGCAGGTGTTTACCAGGATCGATGCGGCTATGGTCCCCGCCTTCCTTTCTTGATAATATCGCCTTATGCAAAAGTAAACTATGTTGATCATGGAATGACAGACCAGACATCTATCATACGTTTTATTGAGGACAATTGGGGGCTAGGAAGGATAGGAAACCAATCCTTTGACCTCGAAGCTGGATCAATTATGAACTTGTTTAATCTTACAACTGGCCATTATGCAAATAAACTCATTCTTGATCCTACAACAGGGATAAAAAATTAAACAAATCAGAGGAAGCTTGTTTTGCTCTGTGTATGAGCGAGGGGTAGCATTTTCTTAATCTTAATTCAATTTATCTAACTGATCATTTTATAATGGAATGCCTCATGTTCATTAATGAATCTTTTCTCCTTGTGAGTCTCAATAATAGACTATGCTCATAGATCATGTTATTATTATCTTTAACATATAGAATATGTGATTCACTCAAATGATTTCTTTACTACAATGAAGATGCCTCTACACTACTCATCTCAGGCCCCTGACGGTTCGTATATATGGAAATTACCTGATGTCAGACGTGCAGGATTATGTAAATGCGTTTTGCCCGCTGGCCATATCTCAAGCGCTAAAGGACACAAAACTGTAGATGAAATATGGTATTTTGTTTCTGGTAGTGAACAGCTCTGGAGAAAGAGTGATCGCGAAAAAGAAAAAGTAATAGATATTGAATATGAATTGTCTGTAACTATCCCTGCAGGAACTCATTTTCAGTTTAAGAATACAGGCATACCGATTTAGTAATTCTAATTGTTACTTCTCCCATTTGGCCTGGAGAGGAAGAAGCCGAAAGTGTACCCAATTATTGGTAGTCAATACAGTTTATTTCAGATTTTGCCATCGACACACATTTAGACAATGAAAACCTTCGATCAATTCTAATATATTATTTGTCGCTGTAACTAAAATTTAGTGGGAACTGGAGAAGGTAATTTTTTTGGTGATAGCTATTATGGACTTGGTGTCCTAAAGACCACCGATGGGGGATGATATCGTGATCTAATTGCTGAACTGGATCTCTTGATTATCTAAATTTTTTCGGCACCGAAAAAATTTTTATGCTAGTGAGGATGATAAACTGATATTATTCGGAACAAGCCAAAAACAGTGAGTTGAGATTTTTTAGTTGTGATATATCCGTTTCTTCAGTAGGATGCTCACTTATATGTGGTGTATGTGATAATGTGATCCAAATTCACTGTCGAAAGCATTGCCATAAATATTATTGCACCTATTTTTAGTACATAAGCATTATTTTCTGCTTCATCACATACATCACATACATCACATGGAGCACATGCATGCCCTCTATTTTCGGCTAACGCATATTCATTATTGGATAAAATGATAACAAGCAGACCACTTAATCTCTATAAAACTTGTAAACTAAACTACCATCTCTGATCTCTTTATGCTGACTACTGACTATTTCATCGGACATGGTGGTTCTATATACTGGCGCAAGAGAGATTCAGAAAAAGATGAGATATTTCGCAAAATTGAGCCTTACCTAACGTACCTAAATGTCATCAACTAGAAAGACAAGGTGCAGACATACAAACCAAGGTAGAGGAATTAGAAGAGTTAAATCAGTCTCTAAAACATGGTGATAAAGTGAAAGATGATGCTATAGCGCAACTATCAGATCAACTTGTGGCTATAACTGCAAGACTGCAAAAACTTGAGCGAAGACAAATAGCGATGTAGATAATTTCATATTCCCATTTCAATAAGAACAACTAAATCAGTCGATGAGAGATAGCGATAAAATAAAAGATGATGCGATAGCACATTTGTCAGCATATAAACAAATTTCAATCCAATTAGGACCTGATTAGATGTTGATATATAGATAGTGACTTGATGGTTACACTATAACCAACTCGTAATTTCAAAGATGCATTAGATATTCATTACTTTTATAGCATCTCCTGTTAATTGTGACAATCCTCATGTGTTAGTTACAGGATTACTAGAAGTCCAAGTATCTATTTAGATAGGGAGTCCTGTACACATGTCAGAGCGCTGTGGCTTATTCATTACTCTATCCGTAACGTAAACCCACAAGATTACGACTCGGAAATAGTTATCATAGGATACAACCGAAGTCGGTCATTGCACACATTTATTATGAATAGTATCCATAGGCCAACAAGGCAAAAATGAGAGACAAAGACGCATAGGTTCATCATTGTGATGATTCGGATCCTGCCGATGAAAAGAATGACTGCACCGAATTCGAGACTAGTTACACAGGGAAAGAATACTTCAGTTTGAGCAGGATTATTAATAAAAGTAAAGGTTATTTGTCTGTGAATTACATTCAGAATTTTCTTATAGAACTCGTATTATCAAGATCAATATTTCTTATATGCCAGTACCTTTTTTCCAAAAGCATAGATAATAATATATCAAATACAGATACAATTATCAGTTAACTCATTTCTAACGTGCATAGAATTAGACTATCATGGTTTCTTGGTCCATCCTTTCTTGTCCTCTCTGATAGTAGTAGGATCGGCTTATGATGTAGAATTATAACAGCATGATAGGTGATGAACTGGACTATTGGTAAAGATGTGTTGGTCTTTTTGTCAAGCCATATATAATATACGCAGTGTTGCTTTACAATGGCAAAGAAATTACTAGCCATGAGCGTGGCTCTTATTGTCGGTGGATTAGGATTAGTAATTACGACAGGAACACAGGCAGCACACGCTGCTGCAGCATTGAATGGTTTCAATGACTGGAATGCGCTGGTAAACACAGATCAGCCGCAGACACTAGCCGCACGAACATTCCATGTATCACAGGAAAAGACGATTAATGATGTAAGGCAAGCCCGATTAGTCCTTCTTGAAGGTATCGATAATGCTATCCTGAGACTTATCAAGTCAGAACCAAAGGCTATGATGGATGAGCCAAGAGGAATGTTTGATACAACTCACATAGCGCAGCTGCTCAAAACAGATCAGTTAGACGGGGCAATTGTAGAACTTGATAAACTACAGGCAAAAGTAATTAAAGTATTTGGCCAAGAAGCGGCAGATAAAGAAGTTGTACCTCAGATTCAGAACCTGATAGCGTCGCTAAAACTGGAGTAAACTTGTCTATGTCCACTCCTCCCCTACCTCCAAAATCTGTCACATAATATATTTAGAGATAAGGCAAATGAAGTGCCAGACAAATATATCGTTGTTGTGGGTGCTCACGGAGCGGCTGCGCACAAGATAAGGATCACCTGAACGATGACGACAGTCGTCATCCATAACTATTTTTTATTTATTAACTAGACTTTCTTTTATCAATAGACAACTAACCAGCTAAATAGTGGCGCGGCAAATAGATAGAAAAGTATAATGTACACGTTGCATATAGATAGTTAGTAACAATAATACTATGGATCGAATTTGGTCTGGTCTCTATAATATTCCTTATACGGAAGAAATGATAATGATTGGTCCACATCATAATGTGGCAATAGACACCTGAGAGGTAACGATATACGATATAATGACAATAGTAGAGTTATTGTTTATCCTCGCCGTATTGCTCCTGGTGGATGTATGATGGCAATGGTGTATCCGTAGTGATTACGTAGGTATTGATAAACAACTCTAGTCTATGCTAATAAAGGGATATTAAATATCATTGCTATACTTATCGAGATAGCAAATAATAACCCTATCTACTGATGTTAGAATAAACTGGACATTATCGATATATTCCTCTTCTAGGGTTTTAACCAAAGATTCTCAATCCTCTTTGTATTTATAATGGTTATGAAATTCTTCATGTATTCAAGTGATCTGTCATGTCCATCTTTATATGGCGAAGATACATAATCTGAAACTACTACAGAATAGAATCCTCTGTTGAAGGCATCCCTAGCACTAGACTCTATTCCAAATTCTGTAGCAGTGCGTGTAAGCACTATCGTAATAATACCAGCATTCTAAGCATGCGCTCAAAACCTGTGTCTATGAATATACTTGCTGGATGTTTGTTTATTACTAATTTATTTTGTCTGGGTTTTATTGTAAAATCCAATCTTCAGCCGTAAACCGCTCGAATAGGCGGTCAAACCCTAGTTTATTAAGAGTGTATGCGATTGCTGAAGATTCAAATCGTTTTAATGATATTTGAATTGTAAAGAATATTGGAATGTTTGATTTGCGTGCTAATTCTACAACTGAATTCAGATTCCTACTAAATTCTTCTTTATTAAAAATCAATTAATAAATGTGCGTTGTACATCTCATACCACCAATGCTGTATGCAAAGGATCTAGGATTTCTTCAATAGTATTATAGGCTATTTTATCTCCAATATTTTGCATGTTATGATGCGCATCATAAATGGAATAGGTAATCAAGGTATTTATCGATAGTGCAAGTCTATCTGCACAAATCAGCTAGAAATTTTTAACCAATATACGGTCGTAATATTTACTATGCAGTTCAGAGTAAGGAGATATACATACTTGCAGCCATATTATGCTAAAATTTATTCAATAGAAACTGACTCTTACTAATTCTCAAGATAGTATAGATAGATAGGAAAGTCTATGACTTGATATACAATCATCGGCGGCCTGACATCAAATTATTACTTATTATCAATCAAAATCTACAATTTATAGAAATCCATTATTGGAATAAATTCTCTGCACATTTGTAAACTGAGACTCACGATGCCGGCGATGTCAATTACTCAACTTTACTAAACGTGTTATATTATACTAGTATTCCAATTAGATTTAATCATGATAAAATGTATCCGCATAATCTATTTTTCAGTTTATTAGCCGTTATCAAATAATTACATGCCTGACTTAATTAAATAGCTCAATTATTATAGGAGGATTATTACATATGCAGTAATCATGATTTCTGAAAGTCGACACGACAATGACAACGAATTTCCTTTTTCAAATCACGAAATGAAGGCTGTTTATAAGGCAATATTCTCAAGACGAGATGTTCGCTCTCATTTTATGAGCGATAAAGCCATTCCAAATGAGGTTCTTTTAAGAATCCTTAACGCTGCGCATCATGCACCATCAGTAGGTTTTTCACAACCTTGGAATTTTATCCTCATAAGAAATAGCTCAATCAAAGAGCAAGTTAAGAAATCGTTCTTAAAAGAATATAAGAAATCTGTTTCCATGCTTGATAACGATAAACAAAGACAGGATAAATACATTTCATTAAGATTGGAAGGAATAATGGAGTCATTCATAAACATATGTGTCACATATGATCCAACAAGGTTTGGGCCTTTTGTTCTTGGCAGGACATCGATAGAGGAAACCGGAGTATATAGTGTATGCTGTGCCATTCAAAATCTATGGTTAGCTGCTAGAGTTGAAGGTATAGGAGTTGGTTGGGTCAGTATACTTGCAAATGAAGACCTACATCAAATTCTGGGAATACCAAAGCATATCAGACCAATAGCATACCTATGTCTAGGGTATGTTGAAAAATTTTCATCGAAACCAGACTTAGAAGTATTAGGCTGGATATCTAGATTGGGTTTATCTGACGTTATCTGTTTAGAGCAATGGGGAGTAACCAATTCAGATAATTGGCAAGATTTTTGTACTGTACTTAACAGAATAGAAAAGTCGTAATTGGTTGGCTGATGATGATGTTCATTGTACTATTGTTAACTAACCAACTTGGTACTCAGGTATGGTAAATATACGTAGATAATCTTAACTTTATTGCTCATAAATGGCATGTTTTATTACCTTAAATGCTGTGTCGGTGTACATACATATAAAGGAACAAAAGATATCACAAGATAAGTGCTAGATTCAAAATAATGTAGAAGTAAATCTATCTGAGAGTGGATGTGTGTATTCTGACAAATTTAGATTCTGTAATCAAAATCATCAAAAAATACACAACAATATCGATCACTATTACACATCAGTCAATCGTCCGTTTCTACTACTAAAAGTACAAAATAATCCAGTCGCGTGATATGAGTCTCTGCGACTTCTTTTTATAGTGTCATGAATCAAAATAGAAATTCGAAAATGTGTCCACTATAATAGCAGTTAACTTACCGTTAACATTCTCTTGTAGGAGATACCGCCTGCATCCTAGAAAATACGATATTGCAAAAATGACAGTACAATTCACGTGAAGGATAATATCTCTTCATAATACTTTTTGTAAGTACCAAATAATTTGAACTTTGGCATTTTGGACAACCAAACAATCTTTTATTCAGCCCTTTACTAAAGTTAGTCTTATTTTCGAAATTTATTTGCATATGAATGATTTTTACTTAGCTATCTTTTAGATGATGAGATTATATTTATAGTTTAATTCTTATTATAATATCCCATTGAGTAATAAATTGAACAATTGTACATTCTCAATCTCTTGGATGTCATATCCTGTATGAAGATAGAGGTTCTGTTTCTCTTTATTGATATTATAAGACGATCTTTTGACTACGATATGATACAATGTATGTTTTTTATAGTAGCCTTGATATTATGTGTAATAGCCGCACTTACAGCAACAGATACACCGTAGACCTACCTGATGTATTAATTGGTCTATAAACATCTTTCTTTTCGGATGATTTATCCAGTCATAATCAAAGCATTCTCACTTTAGTTTTTGATTAGATCAGGCTGATCGATTAGTCAGCCGTAAATCGATTTTTGCTGATCTTGTTGTTCTTGGTTAACTTGATGATCTGCTTGCTGTTGCTGATCTTGTACAGATCTTATGATCTCTTGCATACGGAGCTTTAATGAAGCACCTTCATCTCTAAGCTTCTTTACATCTATTTTCAAATCCTCATTATCAGTGATCTTACTAATCGCTTCAATCATAATCGCAGCCCCTTCTGGATCAGGGATCCCACTCGGAGCAGGAATAAGTACCGCTGTACACTGGATCCCGTTTGATAAACATGATGATAACAATCCACCTGAAATTCCTCCGATGAATGCAGTATGTTCATTGGTTTTCCCGCTAGTAATTTTATTACCTTTGCCTATTTGTTGATCTTGGAATTGAATCATGTTACCACTAATATCACCATTATTATTGTCATCAACTCTGGCATTAGTCACATTTTCATCTTCTTCATTACCAGATAATACTATTGGTTCTCTATCCGAATTCGGCAAACCTTGAACAGGGATACCTTCGAGGACTAGCACTTCCTTGACATGATTATTTATAGACCATCTAATAACAGTATCCAATAGGGAATATATGCCGTGTATAAGTATTGGCGCCTCACATACTAGTACACAAACATTGTGGTGAACATTAGCATATAAACGGAATGGGTGTCTTAATTTTCCATCAACATAGATCACACCAGGCGAAATGAATTGGGATTCAACGCATGCTATTTGTTGCATATTTAGTTTGTCAATAATGTAACTGGTAGCAATTGAGCCTACAAAGCCAGGTCCAGGAAATCCCGCAATAAGAATTGGGTTATTGTTTTTTAATTTTGTTTTGTTATTCTTAAAGGCTTTTGTAAGTTTTATAGTCGTCTTTCCATCAACTGCAGCTATGTCTGTAAAATCCTCAATGATTTTAGTATGGTTATCACGGCGCCGCTCTTCTAGCAACTTGCTATTTGCATGCTTGATACCTCTTGATTCAATATTTTCAATATTCGTTGCCAATAATATCACTTTAGCTGTTAATACTGATAATACTTTCTGACTTAACTTTATGCTATTATCGAATTTTTCTTCTTTCCTGACAGATATAGGTTAATGATGCGTGTTTGAAAACTTAAACGTATAAAATAACAGATGCTGGCAGAAAGTAATCAAGCCTTTGATAGGATATTGTAACTATCTGTCAGAACTCTATCTCTTTTGCATAACTGGAATATCATATCAAATATAATTTGATTTGATTTGATTCGATTTGACTATAATATAATACAAAAGATTTACTTTTTATGCACATTATGTAGATCTATTGCACTATATTGTGATCATAGGATAACATTAGTTCATGACGAACAGGTTTTATTCTTACTTTTGTGCATTATGATGTAAAAGAATTTACATGAAGGTCAATAAACACGTGCACGAGTATCTGCGGAGCACCTTGACATTCAAGTATACGGAATGTGAAAATTGCAAATATAGGACTCAGTTTGGTTGCACAAGATGTGGTTATTGTTGGAGCTGTCATTACCAGAAAGAGCAATCAGAAAGACAGTGGCTGAAAAAAGGAAACTTACCGTAGGTAGGTTTCCATTTTCAGCTGCGTTCCAGAAATCGCTCAAATCATATTGGTGATGTGCTTGATCTGTATTTCCTATCATCGCAACCTTAGTTGGAGGCAAATGATGAGGATTAGCTGTCATGCTATAATACATAAAGGGTTCAAGATGTGGAACATAATCTTTCTCTTCAGTGCCATTTATGTTCTTATGTACAGAGCCACATACTGCCCTACCATCGGCAGTCTTGTTAGTTGGTTTAAATCCTCCTTGGAACCATCCCCAGGTTATATTTTTCGAGTTAAGAATAGTACCGATATTTCTTCCACTCATAGCTATTTTTGTACCACTTGAACAATCATCAAAACGATGATCTGGATCGGCTATAACCGTCCCATTAGCTACAGTATCAGCTATATTGGCAGGGGTTGCGCCGTGAGTTTGACCAGATATGAGATTTAAAGCTCCAGGAGTAGATGGGCCAAATGTGGTAGCAAAAGAATTATCGCTCATGGCAAAATGTTGTGCATAATTCCACAAAGCTGTAACAGTATTTCCATCGAAGTAACCCATAACCTGCTCCTTGTGAGCTGCATCGGTACAACTTGAATCAGTTGAGCTAGCAAATTCTATAAATTTGTCTAACAGTCCACCATGGTAAGCTTGTTGTTCTGTGGGATATTCATGATCCATATCGCAGGTTATTGCCTGAGATCTGTCTAATCGAAATGGATTCACTGAATAGTTGCCATTAGGATTATTTACCAGAAGATCGGAGGACAATCCGTTCACAGATGGTGTAGCAGGACTAGACGTAAACTTTGGTTCTCCTGAGGGATTTGTAGCATTAGGATAAGTGGCAAAATAATGATCAAAGGATACATTTTCTTGGAATATAACTACAAGATGTTTAATGTAAGTATTTGTCTTGGATATCGATGCGACTGCAGCTTCTGTGGTTGCAGCGTTTACGGATAATAAAATAATGCTTGAAACGAGAAGCCAAATCCAGAAATAGACATGATCAATGTTATTAATTTATTCATAAGCAAAAATTGAAGTCGTTGTTCTCTTATTTGCATTATCCAAGTA
>C688J18823_10002629_pt1 | contig 11231 bp, 9 predicted proteins | sample HopSoiMetagenom1_FD_18823 | JGI IMG/M metagenome (IMG submission 18823) | reverse complement strand
GCTTGTGCTGCGCGCGGTACTCGTCCCGCAGCCGCTTCACCTCGTCGTAGATGGCCGCGGGCACCACCTTGCCGCGCACCACCTTGTTCGCCTGCTCCGCCGCCCGCTGCCAGCCCTCGACGTCGGCCGGCGCCACCACGGTGAGGCCGCGCTTCTTCATCTGCTGGACGGCGTCGTCGTTCTGCTTGCGCACGTCCTCGCGGGTCCTCTTGCCGTAGTCCTCGGCGATCTGCAGCAGCTTCTGCTGCACGTCGGGCGCGATCTTCGCCCACGTCTCCTTCTTCACCACCGTGGCCCCGGTGAGGAAGCCCCAGTGCATGTCGAGCATGTTGTCGGCCTTCGAATAGAGGTTGGTCGTGTAGATGTAGAGAGGCGACTGCCCCACGATGTCGATCATTCCGGAGGTGATGGCCGGCACCAGGTCGGTGGAAGAGAGCACCACCGGATGGAAGCCGGCCGCCTTCCACGCCGCCTCGGCGCCGGGATCGCCGTTCCAGGTGAAGACCTTTCCCTTGGCGAAGTCGGCGGGCGTCTTGTACGGCTCGGTGGAGAAGAAGTAGACGAAGCCGACCTCGCCCCACTGCAGCACCTGGAAGCCCTTCTTGGCGATGGCCTCCTCCAGCTTTGCCCGGATGTGGTCGTGCACGTACTCGTACTCCTCATACGAGTCGATCATGAAGGGCACGTCCTCCGCCTGCGGCTCCGGGGTGATCTCGTGCAGCCCGATGGCGGTGATGCTGGAGGCCTGCAGCTGGCCGATGGACATCTTGCGGATCATCTCGCCTTCGCTGCCCTGCGTGCCGCCGGCGTAGATCTTCAGCTCCACCTTGCCGCCGGAGGCCTTGGAGAAGTCCTGCGCCATCTGCTGCAGCAGCTGGTGCCAGGTGGATCCCTGCGGGGCCAGCGTGCCGAGCTTGATGCGGACCGTCTGGGCCGAGGCAGCGCCGGCGGAGAGACAGAGAAGCGCGAGGAATGGAGCCAGTCGTTTCATGAAGTGTCCTCAGTCGGAAAAGACGTCGTCCTCGTGGGCGAGCAGATACCGCGCGCGCCGCTGCGCCAGCACGTTGGCCAGCCGGTTCTTGCGCGCCTTGGGCTGTTCGACGTCGAAGGAAGCGGCCTGCTTCAAGAGCGCCTCGTATTCGGGCTTGTTCTGCGCCGGCCCGGAGACGGCCTGCGCATAGGTGACCAACGGGGAGATCTTCTCCCCCTGCGCCAGCTGCATGGCGCGATCGAAGTGCTGCTTCTGCTTCTGCGGGGTGGTGCCTTCGGGCCGCGCGGAATCGAAGGTGATGGCGAACTCGTGCAGGGCGCCCTGGTCGTAGCTCTCGTCGAGCTGCAGCGCGCGATCGAGCAGGGCCGCGATGATGGGCAGGTCGCCCACCAGCTCCATGTCGCGCTTGTTGGCAGCGACCGCCGCTGCCCAGGGCGCCAGCGTCCAATACATCAGCGGCACGTCCTCTTTCTGCAGCCGGGCGATGCTTTGGGGCTTGTTGAGGTCGCGCACGGCGACGCCGCGCTGCATGCGCAGTCCCTCCAGGCCGTAGTCGCGCGCTCGTACGTAAAGCCGGCGCGCGCGGAGCATCTCCGCCTGGACCACTTCCGGAGCCGCCCCCAGCTCTGCCGGCTGTTGCACGAAGGCATAGGCGTATTGGGTAAAGCCGCGCGCCATTCCCAACCGCAGTCCGACGTTGTCGTCCAGCTGGTCGGAGAGGGACTCCATGGTCTTGAGCGCGAAGGGCACCGCGTCGCGCACCAGCTCGGGGTCGTCGTCGCGGGCAAAGGCGCCTCCCTCACCGCTGGACGAGAGCGCGTCCGCTACCTGGTTCAGCGCGTACCTCTTTGGCGAGCAGGCGAGCAGCACCGGGATGGCGAACAGGAACGCGCGCAAGATGGGCGAGAGTGATATTGACGCTGGCGGGGAAGTCAACCTTTGCAGCACACCGGAGTCGACTTGGACGCGCAGCCCGTCGCCGTTCACGTTGCAGGAGCGCCCGAAGCTCCCGGCGAAAAAGCCGGCACCGCGCTGGAGCGCTGGGCGCTGGTCTTGATCGTGCTGGCGATGGTGCTGTTGCCCACGCTCGAGGCCGCGGTGCGCCGGATCACCGGCGGCAGCGTGCCCGGCGCCGCGGTGTACACCGAGCACCTCACATTGTGGGTGGGCTTCATCGGCGCGATGCTGGCCACCGCTACCGGACATCACCTCGCCCTCTCCACCGTGGACTTCCTCCCTGCGGGGAGACCGCGACTGTTGGCCCGCGCCTTCGGCAGCGCGGTGACCACGCTCGTCTGTGCCGTGCTCGCCTACGCATCGCTGGACATGGTGCTGCTGGACAAGGGACGCGTCGACACGCTGGCCGGCGGCGTGCCCGAATGGTGGTTCGAAGTGATCATGCCGCTCGGCTTCGCGGTGATGTCCGTCCGCGGCGCGCTCAAGGCGCCCGACAAGGCGGCGAAGATCTTCTGCTGGCTCCTCATCGCGGCGGTGACCCCCTTCGTGATCTCCCGGCTCGTCGCGGCGCGCGGCGCGGGGTTCCTCACCATGCCCGACGGCCCCACCCTGCTGCGCGGCCACACCTCCGCGCTGGCGTGGCCGGGCTCCTTGCTGCTCATCGCCGCCTTCCTCTTGGGCGCGCCGGTCTTCGTGGTGATGGCGGCCTTCGCGGTGCTGCTCTTCTACCTGGCCGGGACGCCCATCGCTTCCGTGCCGGCAGAGACCTTCCGGCTGGTGGTCTCGCCGACCCTGCCCGCCATCCCGCTGCTCACCGTGGCCGGCTACGTCCTCGCAGAAGGCGGTGCTTCCAAACGGCTGGTGCGAGCCGCGCAGGGGCTCTTCGGCTGGATGCCGGGCGGCCTTGCCATCGTGGCGGCGTTCACCTGCGCCCTCTTCACCACCTTCACCGGCGCCAGCGGCGTCACCATCCTCGCGCTGGGCGGCATCATCTTCCCGGCGCTGGTGAGCGAGAAGTACCCGGAGGGCTTTTCGCTGGGGCTCGTCACGGCTTCCGGCAGCCTGGGGCTGCTCTTCCCGCCTTCGCTGCCCGTGATCCTCTACGGCGTGGTGGCGGGAGTGGCCATCGATCACCTCTACATCGGCGGGCTGGTACCGGGGCTGCTGATGATCGTCCTGGTGGCGGCCTACGGCGTCTACATGGGGGTGCGCAGCAAGGCGCCGCGGCCGAAGTTCGACGTCGCAGAGGCCGCCAAGGCGCTCTGGGTGGCGAAGTGGGATCTGGGGCTGCCGCTGCTCATCATCGTGTCGGTGGCGAGCGGGTTTGCCACCGTGGTGGAGTCGGCAGCGCTGGGCGCGGCCTACGCCATCATCGCCGAGCTGGCGCTGCACCGCGACGTGCACCCGACGCGCGATCTGCCGCGGGTGCTGGTCCACGCCTCCACGCTGGTGGGCAGCGTGGTCATCCTGCTCGGCGTCGCGCTGGGGATGACCAGCTACCTGGTGGACGCGGAGATCCCCACGCGCCTCCTGGCCTGGGTGCAGGCGCACATCCATTCGCAATGGGAGTTCCTGCTGGCGCTCAACGTGCTGCTCCTGGTGCTGGGCAGCGTGCTCGAGATCTACTCCGCCATCGTGGTGCTGGGCCCGCTGGTGGCGCCGCTCGGCGTCGCCTTCGGCGTGGAGCCGGTGCACCTTGGGGTGGTGTTCCTCGCCAACCTGGAACTGGGTTTCCTCTTCCCGCCCATGGGGCTGAACCTGTTCCTCAGCGCCCAGCGGTTCCAGAAGCCGCTACCGCTCCTCTACCGCAAGGCGATGCCCTTCCTCATGATCATGGCGGTGGGGGTGCTGCTGATCACCTACGTACCCGCCATCACCACCGGCGTGGTGAGCCTGCTCAAACCCGGCCAGTAAGGGCTAGTTCGGATTGACGGGGCCGCTGTTGCCCTGCGCGTTGCGGAGGTAGTCCTGCGTGCGCTGGGTCTCGTTCGTGGTGTCGATGTTGACGTAGCGACAGACGCGCTCGGGAATGTTGCTGCCGGTCGGCCGCTCCATCCGGCAGACGATGTTGTTCTTGTCGTTGTTCGCGACCGGCTTGGCGTCCTTCACGGGCTGGGTCTGGGACTGGGCCTGCTTCCCTGCCCCCGCGCAGGCGACGGTGGCAAGAAGCAGCAGCGCCGAGAACGTTCCACGCAACATGATGTCACTCCAGACCCGAGAAGGTTTCATCTTTACACTAAGGGAGGTGCGGCACCGCTGCAAGCGATCTGTTCCTAGCGCTGTTCGATCGCGACGTAATGGCTCTCGCGCGGGCCGGTGTAGATCTGCCTGGGCCGGGCGATCTTGGTGGACGGATCCTCGATCATCTCCTTCCAATGCGCGATCCAGCCCGGCAGCCGGCCGAGCGCGAACATCACCGTGAACATCTGGGTGGGGATGCCGAGCGCCCGGTAGATGATTCCCGAGTAGAAGTCGACATTGGGGTAGAGCTTCCGCTCCACGAAGTAGGGATCGTGCAGGGCCGTCTCCTCCAACTCCTTGGCCATGTCGAGCATCGGGTCCTTGATGCCCATCCGGTTCAGGACGTCGTCGCAGGCCTTCTTGATGATCTTGGCCCGCGGGTCGAAGTTCTTGTAGACGCGGTGGCCGAAGCCCATCAGGCGGATGCCGCTCTTCTTGTCCTTCACCTGCGCGATGAACTCCTTGGCGGAGAGGCCCTTCTTGCGGATGTCCTCCAGCATCTCCACCACTTCCTGGTTTGCGCCGCCGTGCAAGGGACCCCAGAGCGCGCAGATGCCGGCGCTGATGCTGGCGAAGAGATTGGTCTGCGCAGAGCCGACCATGCGCACCGTGCTGGTGGAGCAATTCTGCTCGTGGTCGGCGTGGAGGATGAGCAGGAGATTCAGCGCCCGGACCGCCACCGGATCCGGCTTGTACTCCTCGGCCGGGACCGCGAACATCATGCGCAGGAAGTTGGCGCAGTAGTCGAGGTCGTTGCGCGGGTACATGAAGGGGTGGCCGATGTTCTTCTTGTAGGAGAAGGCCGCGATGGTGGGCAGCTTGGAGATCAGCCGGATGATGGTGATGTCGCGATACTCGTCGGCCTTGGCGTTGAGCGCGTACGGGTAGAACGAGGAGAGCGAGGAGACCATGGCGGAGAGGATGGCCATGGGGTGCGCCGTCATCGGATAGCCGTCGAAGAACCGGCGCATGTCCTCGTGGATCATCGAATGCCGCGTGAGCAGTCGCTGCCACTTCGCCAGGTCCTCGCGGGTGGGCAGGTTCCCGTAGATGAGCAGGTACGCGGTCTCCACGAAGGTGCTTCTCTCGCCCAGCTCCTCGATGGGAATGCCGCGGTAGCGCAGGATGCCGCGCTCGCCGTCCAGGAAGGTGACGGCGCTCTCGGTGGAGGCGGTGTTCATGAACGCCGGGTCGAGCGTGGTCAGGCCCGTCTTGGCGCGCAGGTTGGAGATGTCCACGCCCTTCTCGCCTTCCGAGCCCTCCACGACCTGGAGATCGAGCTCCTGCTTGCCTGCGGTGATCCGGACGGTCTCGGGCACGGCTTGCTCCTTCACGGTTGTTCGCTGGGCGGACGCTCTCTCGCGCGGTGCGGCAAAAGAGTCAAGTGCCGAGCCGTTCGAGGAGTTCGCACAGCTGTAGCGCCGTGTCGCAGTAATAATCCGCCGAGGCCAGCGCCGCACGAAGAGCGAACCCCCATGTGACCGCGCAGACGCGCACTCCCGCGGCTTTGGCGGTGGCGAGGTCCACCGTGCTGTCGCCGACCATGAGCGCCTCGTCGGGCGTGGCGCCCAGCTGCGCGCAGAGGCGAAGCAGCCCTTCGGGCGCGGGCTTGCGGGGCGCCTCGTCGCCACCCACCACGGCCCGGAAGGCATGCGCCACCCCCAGCCCCTCCAGGATCTCCCGCGCGAAGGCGCCGGGCTTGTTGGTGAGGACGGCGCGGTTGTCGGGAAGACGGCGCAGGATCTCGGCGACTCCCTGAAAGAGCCGGGTCTTGGCCAGCAGCCGCCGCCCGTACTCCTCGCGCCAGATCGGCGCCGCCTCCGGGTAGCGCCCCTCATGGCCGGGCCCGAGCGACCGCCGGATCAGGCGCTCCGCGCCCTCCCCGATGAAGCCGTGGATCACCGGCGGGTCCCTTTCCGGCAACCCGAGCCGCGCCAGCATGGCATTGACGCTGTCCGCGAGATCGTCGCGCGAGTCCACCAGCGTGCCGTCCAGATCGTAGACGACCGCGCGGATCCGGGAAGGCGCCATCCCACCTCTTTAACCCCCCGGCCGCCCGCGGGTCATGCAGCCAGACCGCTCCAGGAGAACACAGATGACGAAGCCGAACCGGATCCTTCCACTCGCCCTGCTCGCCGCCGCATTTTCGTGTGGCGGGTCGGCCAGCGTGGACGAGTTCCGCGCCAACGCCCCCACCTTCGAGAAGCTCGCCATCGCGCAGAACGACGGCGACATGGTGGAGGCGGTCGCCGACGCAGCGCCCTCCGCCGCCGCCCTTACCGACGCGTCTGCCGGCCCTGACTGCCACCCGCACCTGTTCGTGCGCACCGGGGAGATCGTCGGCCGCGTCAACCGGCACTTCCGCAAGCACCTGCACCACGTCGAGGAGTTGATCGCACGCAACCCGCTCGCCGACGGCCAGACCAAGACCTGGGAGAACGTCCGCGACGGCGTCGATCGCAAGTTCACCATGACCAAGGCGGTGAACGTCGACGGCTCGATCAGCTACAGCTTCGAGCTGGATCTGGCTGCGGTCGCTACCACCGGCACGCCAGCCTTCGTGAAGGTGATGTCCGGGTCGCTGACGCACATCGGGCCCACGGACGCCGAAGACAGCGATGCCGGCGCCGGCGCCCTGGTGGAGAACAAGGGCACCGTGACTTTCGACTTCACCGCGCTGGCCTCGGTGACCGCCCACGAGCGCTCCAGCGGCCAGATCACCGACACCTTCGACAACGTGCACGATCCGGTGAAGGGCGTGAAGCGCAGCGCCAGCATCGCGCTGACCAACTTCGTGCCCGAGGAGGGCGACGCGCACGGCCCCCGCACCGGCAGCTACCTGTGGGAGCGCGAGCCCGGCGTGGGCGGCAAGCTGCAGTTCCAGGACACCGCCGTCCTCTTCTGCCTGCCCAACCCGGCGGGCGTGCAGTCCGACCTCACCACCGTGGCGCGCTGGTACAAAGCGTCCACCGGCGAAGTCCACGGCCGCACCGACGCCAGGGCCACCGGCGGGCAGCTGCCGGCCGGCGACACCTGGATGGGCGTGACCTGCGCCAGGGGGCAGAGCAGCGGTGCCCCCGGCGAGGGATTCTGGATGATGAAGCTCGAGGACTCGACCGGCGCGACCGTCAGCTCGCAGTCCGCCCAGCTGGGAACCGAGCCCTGCGATCCCGTCTTCGGCGCCGTGCCCAGCGCCACCGACAACAAGACCGACTACGACTTCACCGCCGCCGTCACCTTCCCTGGGGAGTGGTAGCACCCGTAGTGCCCGACATGCGGGAGGCGTCCGGCGCGAGCCGGGCGCCTTTCGTGTTTCTGCGGTATCTGCTCGCGCATGCGGATGTGCCCGGTGCCGGCCGGCGAGTTCTGGATGGGCAGCGACCCGCCCGAGGGCCAGGACAACGAGCACCCGCGCCGGCGCGTGGCGACCGGCGCTTACGAGATCGGCGAAGCTCCCGTCACCAACGGCGAGTTCGCCCTCGCGCTGGAGAAGAAGGATTTCTATCTCGACCCGTCGTGCTGGAGCGCGGAGGGATGGGCCTTCCGCGAGCGCGGCGGCATCGTCCGGCCGCGGTTCTGGCAGGACCCTGCCTGGTCGAATTACCTGGCCGAGGATCAACCGCTCGTGGGGATCAGCTGGTACGAGGCCGACGCCTTCGCGCGCGCGTCGGGCCTGCGGCTTCCCAGCGAGGCGGAGTGGGAACGCGCCGCGCGCGGCGACGAGGGGCGGCGCTTTCCCTGGGGAGACGAGTGGATCCCCGCATACGCCGCGCACCGCGGCGGCCAGAGGCAGACGCTGCGGGTGCGCTCCATTCCAGAGAACCGCAGCCCGCACGGCCTCTACGACTGCGCCGGCAACGTCTGGGAGTGGTGCGCCGACATCTACGCGCCCGGCCTGCGCAGCGCGCGCGGCGGATCGTGGAACGCGCACCCGCCCCAGCTTCGCTGCGCCTCGCGGAACGCCTGGCCCCCGGACGCCCGCTTCTCCAACCTGGGATTCCGCCTCGCCCGTTGAAGATCCCGGCGCGATGGGGCAGCGTAGGCGCATGGCCTTCAGCACCTCGGAACGGTTCGCGGCGCTCGACGCGAAGGATCGCGACCGGCTGGAGGCGCTCTCCAAGCTGGACGAGTTCGAGCCCGGCGAGGAGATCCTGGTCAGCGGCCACGCGGGCGACTGGGTGTACCTGATCGCCTCGGGCGGCGTGGACGTGCGCGCACGGGGGCCGTCGGGCGAGGTGACCCTGGCGCGGCTGGGGCCCGGCGATGTCTTCGGCGAGCTGGAAGCCTTCGCCCACCCGCGCGCGGAGATCCTCCGCCACGTCGCGCGACAGGACACCATCGTCCGCGCCATCAACAAGCATCCGTTGGTACAAGAAATGAAGCTGCACCGATCGCTGGCCACCGGCCTCCTCTACGTCTACTGCCGCTCCCTCAGCGAGAAGCTGCGCTCCGCGACCGAGCTGGCGATGAAGCTTGCGCCGCCGCCGGCGGGCTTCTCGCGGCCGCCTCCGCCGGGAGGGACCGAGCGGGCTCCGCACCTGAGCGCGGACGAGGCGGCCTGGCTCGAGCTGCTGGGCCAGCGGCTCTCCGCCGAGGAGGGCGAGACGGTGGTGGTGGAAGGCGACACCGCCAGGTCCTTCTACGTGATCGACAGCGGCGAGGTGGAGGTGCGCAAGCGCATCGCCGGCGGTGCGGATCGGGCGCTGCAGCACCTGGGACCGCGCGACATGTTCGGCTTCATGTCCTTCGTGGACGGCAGGCCGCGGTCGGCATCGGTGGTGACGCTCGCGCCGTCGCGGCTGGTCCGGGTGGATCCGGACGCCCTGGAGAAGGCGATCCACCTGAACTTCACGGTGGGCTTCAAGTTCCTCGGCACGCTCTGCGGCGTCCTTGGCCGGACCTTCCGCGAGATGGCCGACGCCATCCTCACCACCTGAGTTTCGGGGACACCATACGACGACGTACGTATGGTGTCCCCGAAACTCAGCGGGCTTCGATCTCGATCTCCTGCGTGGCGTTCATGCCGTAGCCGAGCTCGTTCCAGATAGGCTCGTCGGGCTGCGTCTCTCCGGCGCTGTCGGTCGCGCGGCAGCGGAGTCGGAAGCGTCCCGGGTCGGGCGGGGTCCACTGCAGCTCGAACCTGCGCCAGGCGTGCGGCAGGATGGGCCCGGCGAAGCGCGCCTCCCGCCACTCGCCTTCGACCGAGACCTCGATGCGGGCAGGGCCTTCACCGCCCCAGGCCAGGCCGCAGAGGCGCACCGGCACGCGGGCGGGGACCTCGGCCGGCGCTCCGGTGAACATCGACTTCACCTTGACGCGGGTCACCGGCAGGCCGGACGCGTAGACGTACCGGGCGTTCTGGAACTCGCCCTCGAACGGCGTCTCCACCGCCTCGATGCGCGCCAGCCATTTCACGCTCGCCATCCCATACCAGCCGGGAACGATCAGGCGCAGCGGTCCGCCGAATGCCGGCGGAATGGGCTCGCCGTTCATCTCCCAGGCGATGAGCGTCGTGGGATCCATCGCCACCTCGCGCGGGAGCGACCGCTGGTAGCGGCCGCCGTCGGCGCCGGCGAATACCACCTCGAGCGCGCTCTCGCGCAGGTCCATCACCGACCGGAGCGGCGTTCCGGTCCATTGCGCCACGCTGACGGCGCCGCCGCTCCAGGGTTCGCCGCCGACCGGCGGCTGCATCCGCGACCGGCCGTTGCCGGCGCATTCGGTGACGACGGTGCTGGTCACCGGCGGCAACGCGCGCAGGTGGGAAAGCGAGAGCAGGCGCGCCTGCGCCACCGCGCCGTGGATGTGCAGGACGTGGCTCTCGTCGAGGCGCGGGACGGTGAAGTGGCAGCGGACGAACCGGTCCCGGCTTGGAGTGACCAGGTGGGCGAAGGCTCCTTCGGCAGCTTCGGCGTTGGGCGGCTCGGACGACAGTACTTTTCGATCCCCGCCCTCGGCGGACGGCAAGACTTCCGTCGATTGGAGCGACACCCACACCTCCGCGGACAGCGGAAGATAGGGGCTCGCTAGCGCCACTGCAGCAGCCCGGCGCCTGCCTGTCTGGTGTCTTACGGCGAGGTGCGACCGAAGATCCGGGAGAGCAAGCCGGTCTTCCGCCCCGGCTCCGGGGCGTCCAGACGCTCAGGCTCGGCGGCGAAGGCGTTGCGCTGCTTGAGCGCATCCGGCGAGTCCTGGGTACTGAAGGTTGCGCTCACCGACCTCCGGGTGCCGCGCTCCTCTGCCGTCACGGTGAGGATGGACTCCGCGGAGACCGAGAAGATGATGTCGAACACCACGTTGCCCTTAGTGCCGGGCGGCAGGTCCGGCACCACCAGGGTTCCCAGGTACTCGTTCTGCTGCGCTCGCTCCGACTCGCCCTGGAAGATGGGGATCTCCAGCGTCTTCTGGTCGTCCTGCGAGGTCCAGATGGAGTACGTCTTCTTGTGCGGCAGCGAGGTGTTGCGCTCGACCACCTTCTTGAACCGGCCACCCGGCAGCCCCACGCCGATGCTCATGGGCAGCACGTCCACCAGGACCATGCCGCCGATCTCGCCCGACTCCATCGAGTGCGCGAGGAGCGCCGCTCCCAGCGCGACCGCCTCGTCGGGGTGCACCGCCTTGGAGGGATCCTTGCCGAAGAACTCGCGCAGCCTCGCGCGCACCAGCGGCATCCGGCTCTGGCCGCCCACCAGCAGTACCTCGCCGATGTCGGAGGGCTTGAGGCCGCAGTTGGTGAGCACGTCGTCGCAGACGCGCAGCGTGCGGTCCACCAGCTCGGCGGTGAGCTTCTCCAACTCGGCGCGGCTGACGGTCGCGTCCAGGTTGTAGCCCTTGTCGCCCACCATGGTGACGAATGGCACGCTCACCTGCGTCGTCAGCCGCTCGGAGAGGGCCATCTTGGCGCGCTCCGCCGCGTCGGTGATGCGCTGCTGGGCGACCCGGTCGCCCTCGAAAGCGATGCCGTGCTGCTGCTTGAAGCGGGCGAGGAGATCCTGCACCAGCGCCTTGTCGAAATCGACGCCGCCCAGGAAGGTGTCGCCGC
>C688J18823_10002628_pt1 | contig 11231 bp, 10 predicted proteins | sample HopSoiMetagenom1_FD_18823 | JGI IMG/M metagenome (IMG submission 18823) | reverse complement strand
GTTGGTTGTTCCGGGAAATAATCGATAATGGTATCTAATAAATAAGTGATATCAGTAGCAGGATTTTTCCAATCCGCTCCCATCCAACCTTGTTTAGAAGATCCGTAAACGGTTCTGAAATTCAGCTGTGCTTCTGTTGCATCCAGGTTGAAGAATAAATCAAATACCTGATCGTGTACTTCATCCGGTCGGCAATTTGGTTTATCCACTTTATTGATAACCAATACCACTTGTTTACCTTGTGCCAATGCTTTTTGTGTAACAAAACGTGTTTGAGGCATAGGTCCCTCAAATGCATCTACTAACAGAACAACTCCGTCAGCCATGTTCAATACACGTTCTACTTCCCCGCCAAAGTCGGCGTGGCCTGGAGTATCAATGATATTTATTTTTGTGTCTTTATAACGTACAGATACATTCTTTGCTAAAATGGTAATCCCACGCTCTCTCTCCAAGTCATTATTGTCCAATATTAACTCCCCTGACTCTTGGTTTTCACGGAATAATTTACCGGTATGTAAAATTTTGTCAACCAGTGTTGTTTTACCGTGGTCAACGTGGGCAATAATGGCAATGTTTTTAATGTTTTTCATCTGATTCTTGTTATTCATTCATAAGCAGGCCGTTACAAAGGCAAAACCGCTTATTTTCTTATTAAGAAGTTGCAAAAGTAGTGATTTTATTGTTAAGTTAGCTACAAGGCGATCTTAATATTTATAAAATAATGCCAGACTAGGGAGTAAATCCCTGAAAGCAAGCAAAAAACACATGTAATAGCGATACTAAATCTTTATTTTTTGTTTAAGCTATCAATGAATATGTAAATTTGACCTATTCATTTAATGTTTAAAAGAGTATGAATTAATAAATTCTGGAATTTTAAGAATTTGAAACGAATGTGAGCATAACCACCTCTGCCGCTGACGTTATAAAAAATGGGCGATTCCCCAATCTCTTTGTTTTGTGCAGCTGAAATCAAAATTTTTATAGTGAGGAAAATTAAAAAAGCGAATTGGTATACCTGTCAACTGTTGTTGATGGTTTTGGGTTTATCCGTTTCAGCACAAGATGCACATCCGGCTTTTAAGCAATACACCGTAGAACAGGGGCTGCCGAGTTCAGAAGTATATCAGGTAAAACAGGACTCAAAGGGATATATTTGGCTTGCAACCGGCAATGGTGTAAGCCGATTCAATGGATACGAATTCGAGAATTTTTCTATAAAGGACGGCCTGCCTGAGAATACAATTTTTGAGATTTATGAAGATTCATTTGAACGAATTTGGTTTGTATCACTTTCATGTAAGTTATCCTACTATTATAAAGGAAAAATTTATCCATTTAAGTATAATGATAAAATACAAAAATTAGTATCAAATCCACTTAAAGCATCCTTTTGTGTTGACAAAAATGGAACTGTTTTTTTGGGGGTATCGACCTATGGTATCATCGAAATATCAAAAAACGGAACAGTCAAACACCTGTTTCCGAATAACACACACTATACCTTGGATTTGATCGAACCCCAACCTAACGAACTTGCATATAGTTATTATTTTAGTCCGTCTTTTCGAGCGATTAATTTTCAAACCTTAACGCACAGTGAAAGGTTGGAGTTTCCATTAAAAGATTCCATTCGACCTCTAGGAGGAGCAGCCAGAATAATTCGGTTAAAAAACAAGGACTATTTAATGGGTAGTGGACCTTACTTGTATAGATTTGATAATAAACAAATCAAAAATTATGTAGTTGAAAAACTCCCTCAAACTATCATTTGGCTATATGAAGACAGTGACAGTGATATATGGGTAGGAACACTTTATGGTGGTGTTTACTTTTTACCAAAGGGAGATTTCGGAAAAAGAAAATGCTTTTTAAATGGGCGAGCTGTAAATAGTGTTTGGGAGGACAAAGAAGGAAGTTTTTGGTTTGCATTAGAAGGAGATGGTGTGTTTTATTGCACTTCCAAAAAAATACTAACCTATGATAAAAGTATGGGGTTAAGTGAGGATAAAATAAATTGTCTTGCCACTGATAAAACAAACATATATACAGCCTCACCCAATGGATTTATATATAAGCTTTCCAAAGATAAAATAGTAAACACTTACAATGTAAATGAAACCTCACAGGAGAAAAATGTTCTTCAAAATCTTTTTTATGATGATAAAGAAAAAATATTGTGGGTTGGATCGAAGGGCAAATCAGGGCGGATAAAGAATGAGAAACTTGAAAAAAACCAACCTGATATAGCTTTCAACGATGCTGCTCAGGATTCACATGGTGTGAATTGGTTTGTATGTTCCGGCTCTTTTGAAAAATATGAAAATGGTGTAATTTTAAGTTATGGATATCCGGCAAATTGGCCCAAAAACTTGCTTAATGGATATTTAGCCGGTCATACACATAAATTTTTTGGGGAAGCGGATGGATACAAAAAATTCAAACGATTAAATGCGATAGCAATTGATACGGATGACCACATGATGTTGGGAGCAATAAATGGATTGTGGACATATGATCGAAAAAGTGAATTACTTAATTATATTGGCTATAAACATAAATTATTACAAAATCGAATAGTAGGGTTAACCTATGTTACCGATTCTTTATTAGCAATTGCAACAAAAGGGGCAGGTGTGATAATGTATGATAATAAAATGGCCATTCAAATTAATTCTGAAAAAGGATTATGCGGTGATAACGTATATGCAATTTGCCATGATTCATTAAATGTTTGGGCTGCGACCAATAAAGGCTTAAGTAAAATTTCACTTACTTCACGAAGTCCGCTAAAATATGCTATCACCAATTATACAACCTCAGATGGATTATCATCCAATGAAATAAATGACATACTTATTGTAGAACATAGAATTTGGATTGCTACCAATAAAGGAGTTTCTTTTTTTCATCCTGATTCCATTAATACAATAGCTGTACAATCGCCGATTTATTTAAATAAAATTTCCATCAACGACAAGGATACAACTATGTTGGCAAGTTATACATTAGCTTATGATCAAAATAATCTTAAAATTAATTTTGTAGGCTTGGAGTACAAATGCACAGGTAAGTTAAATTACCGATATAAAATGATCGGATTGGATACCAATTGGGTGTATACCCAGTCACGTGAAGTCCAGTTTACCACCTTGCCAGCCAATAACTATACATTGATTCTGAATGTAATGAATTCAGATAATAGCTGGAGCACAAATGACGTGATTATACATTTTAATATTTCTTTACCTTTTTGGAAAGAATGGTGGTTTGAACTTGGTCTTGTATTGTTAAGCACTTACATTATGTTTTTTTTAATCAGATTTAGATTAAGAAGATTACAACAACGAAAAGAAACAAATGCGGAATTAAATAAAATATTGATAAATTTAAAATTGAAAGCATTAAGAGCACAAATGAACCCCCATTTTACCTTTAATGTAATGAACTCCATTCAACATTTTATTGCAACCAATGATGGAGAAGCAGCAAATCGCTATTTATCCAGATTTTCAAAACTGATACGACTCATTTTAAATAATTCCGAAAAAAATCTCGTTCCTCTTGCCGATGAAATAAAGGCGTTGGAGCTCTATTTGGACTTAGAGGCGATGCGTTTTGAAGAGCGATTTAAATATAAAATTGATGTTGATAAATCGATCGATATTTTGGGAGTAGAGATACCATCCATGCTTATTCAACCATATGTTGAAAATTCAATAAAGCATGGTATTTTAAATTCGAGCCGACCAGGAGTTATTACGATCGACATACAAAAGCATGAGAAATTTTTAAAATGCATTATTGCAGATAATGGAGTAGGCAGAAGCCACAGTATTTTCTTAAATAAGAATCTCATTCATAAATCATTTGGTACTGCTATCACACAGGAACGATTGGCAGCAATTAATGCACTAAATGGCGGTAAGTTGTCGGAAAATATTATCGACTTATATGATGAAGAAGGGAATGGAATCGGAACAACAGTAGAAATATATATTCCCTTTAATTAAATACATAAAAATGATGAGAGCAATTATTATTGATGACGAAAAAAAAGGAAGAGAAATCCTTAAATCATTAATTGAAACCTATTGTAAAGAGGTTGAAATTGTAGCCCAGGCGAGCAGTGCTCAGGAAGGATATGAACTAGTCCAAAAACATGAACCTGATCTTGTGTTTTTGGATGTTGAAATGCCAAATGGTGATGGATTCGCTCTTCTGGAACGCTTTGAAAAAATAAAGTTTCAAATTGTTTTTACAACAGCGTTTGATGATTATGCAATTAAAGCAATTAAATTTCATGCGCTGGATTATCTGTTGAAACCAATTGATATTGACGAATTAAGAATTACAGTTGAAAATGTAAAAAAAGCAATTCATGATAAACAAGCAGCGCCTAACCGGTATACGGCATTTGTACAATCCCGCAAAACAGAAAACTCCGGTAAACTGGCGTTGCCAATTAAGGATGGCATCATTTACCTCTCTATTTCAGAAATTGTAAGAGTTGAATCGGATGGAGCTTATTCTCTTTTTTATACGGATAGTGGTAAGAAACATTTGTCATCCAAAAATTTAGGGGAATATGAAGAAATATTACCTGCTTTTGGTTTCTTTAGAGTGCATCGTTCTCATATTGTAAATGTAAAGATGGTGAAGAAATTTATCAGGGGGGATGGAAATTTTATTGAGATGGAAGATGGTTCGAGAGTGGAGATTGCAAGAAGGAAAAAGGATGAGTTTTTAGAAATGATGAATCAAATTTCTTAAGCATATTTGTACAACTAAATGCAAAACAATGGAACCTGAAAAAATCTGGTACAGCCATCCAACACTTGAAAAAATAAATTGGATAAAACCCAATACTCTGGCGGAGTCATTGGATATAAACATTACAGAAATAGGAAACGACTATCTTGCTGGAACAATGCCGGTGGATAACCGAACCAAACAACCATTTGGTTTATTACATGGAGGAGCGTCTGTTGCACTTGCCGAAACATTAGGCAGTATTGCATCCTTATTGGTTATTAATCAAGATTTATTTATAGGTGTTGGAATTGAAATCAATGCGAACCATGTAAAAGCAGTTACACAAGGACTCGTTACGGGTATCTGCAAACCCTTGCACATTAGAGGAAAAACACATGTGTGGGAAATTAAAATATACAATGAAGCGAAGGAAATGATATGTGTTAGTCGCTTTACATGTGCAATTGTATCGAAGGCGAAGATGCAGGAGAAGATCGGCTTACGTTAATCCTATTAACACATTACAACCCGACAGGTTTTTCAAACCTGTTGGGTTTGATTTTTTTATTCTGTTAAGTTTTGTATTAATTCCTAATTATAGCAACCTGCATTTGACGTTGTGCGATCATTTCCCTAGCATCATAATTAAAATTAACAGCAGTATCGCCACAACAACACTAATCACAAAAAGATAAGGATCCGTTCCGCTTCTTTTCTCTTTCGGACGCGGTTCATGAAACGATTGTTCATTTTGCTGATATCTTTGTTCCTGCTGCGCTTGTTGCTGCGCATATTGATAAGCATTGCCGGTATAAGGTGTATACCGTTTGTTTTTTATCTGCTGATAATTGCTTGAATACGAAAATTTAAGATCATATTTTTTTCGTTTCTCCGAATTTGAAAGCGTTTCATACGCTTCCTGTATTTCTTTAAAAATAGTATCGGTATGCTTATCATCCTGATTTTTATCCGGATGATATTTTTTTGCAAGATTTCGAAAAGCAAGCTTGATTTCTTCCAAGCTTGCTGTATTTTTTATTCCAAGTAGTATGTAATAATTCTTGAAAGCCATTTCTTATTACTGTGCTGTCTCACCTTCTTGTACTTCAAGTTCCTTTAAATAAACTGTTGCGTAATTACGGTAACGGATAGGGTTAGGAAACAAACCATGCACATTTGAATTAATCATGCGGTAGTTTTCCGCATACCATAACATCATTACAGGTGCATCGTCCATCATCAGTTGTTCTGCTTTCATATAATCTCTATATGCTTCTTCTTGTGTTTTTGCTACTTTTCCGGCTTCGTATAAACTATCAAATACAGGATTGTTGTAGCGTTGTGTATTCGGAAATGTTTCTTTTGTAAGGTCCTCTGGTAATGTACCACCATACAATACATATAAAAACGACTCAGGGCTTGGGAAGTCGGCGATCCAGCTGGAGCGAACAATTTCAGAGCGTGCAAATTTAGCATCTTCCAATTTTTGTTTTTGTGTTACCACTTCAAAATCAACATCCACATTTAATACCGTCTTTAATTGTTTCTGTATCTCTGCTACAACACGTGTGTGTTTGGCTCCTCCGCTATTCAATTCAATTTTTATTTTAGGAAACCCTTTACCATCAGGATATCCTGCTTCTGCTAACAATTTTTTAGCTTGTACAGGATCAAAATCATATCCTTTTATTTTAGAAATGTCATACCCTTGAATAGAAGGAGGGCAAAAGCCGTAAATAGCCGGACCATAGGCTTCTCCATTAAGTACTTCATCCACAATTTTATTGCGGTCAATCGCATACGAAAATGCTTTACGTGTTCTAATATCCTTAAAAGGCTCTTTGATAAGGTTAAATTCATAATATTGATTTGCCATTTCTGGTAAACGTTCCAGTATATATTTAGGTGGCTTGTTTTTAAAATCGGCAATTTGTTTTGTAACAATCTCCGTAACAGATTCAGAAGGCAATCCATTCACAAGAGAGAGCTCATTGTTTTGAAATTTAGCCAACTCCTCCGATTTGGATAAAACAGTTATAACAACCGAATCAAGAAAAGGTAATTGATTTCCTAATTCATCTTTCCCATAATAGTTCGGATTGCGTATTAATATAACAGTACCCTTATCGTTTTCACTAAATAAAAAGGGACCGGTACCTACTTTCACATTTAAGCCATATTTTTCAATTGCTTCTTTTGGAACAATGCAGGCTCCCGGGATGGCCAATGTAGTTAAGAAAGATATATTGGGGTGAAGCAGTTTTACTTTAACTGTATAGTCATCAACCACTTCAACACCGCTTAATGAACCGTGGGGCTGACCTTTGCTGGCAGCATAAAATTCATTTGCACCGACAACCTTATCTTTTAATATAGCAGAAAAATTGGTATTCTCTTTTATATCTGTACAAAGTAACTCAAAAGAATACTTAATATCCTTTGCTGTTAATTCCCTTCCTTTTCCATCAGGAAAACAAGGATCATTATGGAAAAGAACACCTTTTCGAAGTGTGAACGTGTAAATGGTACCTGTAGGGTCAACTTCCCATTTCTCAGCAATTGCAGGGACTATAGAAAGATCCTTCATGTTAAAACGTACCAATCCTTCATAGATCTGAGCAGAGATGTGGCTACCGATATCTTCACTAATTCCGGGAGGATATAAAGTGGTGTAACGATCTGTTTCACTTACATTTAGTGTGCCTCCATATGCAGCGTCCCCTTTTGCGTTTTTGAAATTAGAACAAGAAATGCAACAGAAAAGCGATGCTAAAAAAAAGTAGGGGTAGAGTTTTTTCATGAAACTAAGGTGGTTGATTTCATTAGCAAGATACAAAATATCATATCATTTCTATAAAATATGTTGCCATGAAACAAATTTGTTTAAATTTGTGGCACGCCGCAAATAATATTTTATTTTTGTTTTGATTTTGCTAAATAAGGTTATAATATTGCGTTCGTAAAGCAACAAAACACACAAGTTGTTATTTTTAACATAAAAATATACGATGAAGAAAATTCTATTATTTACCCTTATCGGTCTGTTAGTTTCAGCCACTGGTTTCTCAACCGGGGTGATTGTATTGGAAGGAAACTACCAAGGAAAAAATCTTTATGTTCAAAATCAATTCGCTGCATCAGGAGTTGGTTTTTGTGTACAGGAAGTAAGGGTAAATGGGAATGTAACAACGGATGAGATCACTTCGAGTGCATTCGAAATTGATTTCAGAAATTTACAGTTGAAAATGGGTGATAAAGTAGAAGTACGTATCACTCATAAAGATGATTGCAAGCCCAAAATTTTAAATCCTGAAGTATTATTACCAAAAAGTACATTTGAAACATTATCAATTGGAGTAGATAAAGACCTTACCTTTAAATGGACTACCAAAGGAGAAACCGGCAAACTACCATATGTTGTTGAGCAGTTCCGTTGGAACAAATGGGTAAAAATAGGAGAAGTAAGTGGTAATGGAACAGCTACTGAAAACTCATATTCCTTTAAAATTACCCCTCATTCCGGCAAAAATCAATTTAGAGTAAAACAAATCGATTATACAGGGCAGCCAAAACTATCAAAAACAGTTGATTTTATGTCATCTGTACCGGATGTTACGTATTCTCCTGCAAAAGTTACCAAAGAGATCAATTTCTCCTCAAATAACGCTGGCGTAGAAACGATGTATGAAATATATGATCAGTTTGGAAACATTGTGAAGAGAGGATATGGCAAAACAGTAGATGTCTCCAATTTAGCAAAAGGTGCCTATTACCTCAATTATGATAACAAAATGGGAGAGTTTATTAAGAAATAGACGATAAACCCACCGCTTATAAAGACAATCCCGAGAAATCGGGATTTTTTTTTGCTTCGCCCGCCGAAGCTTCAGCGTAGGCGGGTTGAGGGTTAGTAATTAACTCTGTGTTCGGCGTAGCGTCCCGTTACGTCGGATATATCAAGGCCTCCAGCCTACTTAAGCACATCCGTAATGCTTTCCTTCTTCACATCCAGCCAATAAGTTTGTATACCCAATTTTTTAGCAGCCTCAATGTGTTGAGGTGAATCGTCAATAAACAAGGTATCAGCAGGATCCAGTTCGTTCTGATCCAGAACATACTGAAAGATCTCCACATCGGGCTTACGCAAGTTGATTTCATAGGAAAGATATACCTTCTCAAAATATCCGGATAAATCAGCAATTCCGAAATGTTTCTGCAAAGATTTGGAAAACCACTGCATATGAATTTCATTGGTATTGCTGAGCAGGAAGGTTCGATGCGTGTTGTTGTATCTCTGTAGCAACTCGAGACGGGCAGGCGGCAAGTCCAACAGCATGGCATTCCAGGCGGCATCAATCACATCCATGCTGAGGGGTGTTTTCAGTGCTTTGTTAAGTGTTGCTCTCAATTCATCTGAACTAATGAGTCCTTTTTCATACAAATCAAAGGTTTTATTCTGTTCGGCCTTTGAGAATAATTTGTGAAACTGTGATATACCCAGTTTTTCAAAGGCTTTGGCAGTAGCATCATAATCAATATTGAGCAAGACACCACCCAAATCGAAGATGATGTTTTTGTACTTATTTGGTTGAATGGGCATAATAAAGCGAAAAGTGTTTTGTAAATTGCTTACAAATATATAATTTCGCATTCCTAAAATTGCATAATTTAGTTGCAATTGGGGCCTATGCTCTCCTGATAATTATCGGGACGGTTAAGCAACAAAAGATATTAACTCGACAAGCAGAGTATAAATAGCTTGGGCCTATAGCTCATTCGGTTAGAGCAACAGACTCATAATCTGTGGGTGCTTGGTTCGATTCCAAGTGGGCCCACGAGTTTCACAAAAGTCGAACTATGTGACAAAGATCGCGAAATGCAATGAAAATGCATTTCGCGATCTTTTTTGTAAACCACTACCTGATTTTTGCTAAGTATCGCTTCATCTAATCATTTTTTCATAATTTTATTAAGCATCATCCGATCTAGTATTATGAAAGTCATTTATAAAATCACGTATCCAAACGGAAAAATCTATATTGGAAAAGATTTTACAGATACACTAATTTATTTTGGAAGCGCTAACAATGAATTAATTAGAAACGACTTTTCGGATGAACAAAAACGTAATTTTACAATAAAAAAGGAGATAATATGGGAATCCTTAATTGCAACAGACAAAGAAGTGAATCAAAAGGAAATCGAACTGATTAATAAACATAAATCAAACGATCCAAAAATAGGATATAATCGTTGGCCCAAATTTAAAGGGTAAACTCGCTATGGAAATCATGGAAACACATCATAAATATCCTTCCTATGCACAATCCTCGCAAAAACGACTTTATGATTTTCATAAAAGAAACCAACTCGATAATCAGCAATACGAATCCGATAAGCAGATTTATGACCCACCAATTTTTTTAAATTTGGAATGTTATCTAGATTTTCAGCAGCTTCAATCTGCTCAATTAGCTTGATGAGATTATTCTTAACAGATTTGAGATTGATACGGTCGACATCTTTCGAGAATTTATTTAAAAATTCAACCCTTCATTTAGGATTTCAATTTACGAAGGATGCTTTCTTTGCTGACTTTTTTGGTTTTATCCAACTTCTTGAGCATTTTTGACAATCCTAGGTCTTCAACTTTTTCGTCTGTCATTACTGAAGACAGGATATCCAATTTTTTTAATAAATCAGATAGAAATTTAAATTCACGAGGGCTTTTGGGGGTAATAACCATTGCTTTCATAGTGCAAATATAAGAAGAAGCAGGTTTAATTGCCAATAAGGTCTAAAAATTCAATGATAGCAAGCAAATCCTCGGTTTGAGAGTTCGACGGGGTTCCATCTGCGCTCACTTTTAGTCACCGAAGCTTTAGCGAAGGTGATCAAAAATCAGAGCGATCACACCCGCTCCGAATTTTCCCTCTAATTTGCCGGGCGGTAGCGGAGGTAGACGCTTAGATTAACAGACTTTTCCCGAAACAAGAATTGCTGTAGGTATAAGAAATTACTTCCTATTCCTCGTGTATTTGTATATATTTGATTAAATGAAAACTGTAAGTACTATTTGAAAAGATTCCGCGAGTTAAAAGAAAAAGAAGGATCGTGGAGTTCTAAAAGAATAAGCCTATGTAAAATAAAAAATTCCCCATCAACACATGAATCAATTTCAAAAATTTTGTTTAGTCCTTTTTAATTTTATTTTCCTTTTTACAACAGTGTCTGCCACAGGTAAGGAACAAAGCAATGGCATCCGTTTTACAGAGAACAAAAATCAATGGGATAAAAAAATACTTTACAGGGCCCAACTGGATGGAGGCGTTTTATTTCTCGAAAAAAATTGTTTCACCTACAGCTTTTATGATAAAGCCGCCTTACGTGCCGCTCATTTCGGTCATACACAAAACACCCGTATTAACCAATCCATCAGGTCCCATGCTTTTCGGGTTTCTTTTGTTAATGCA
>C688J18823_10002627_pt1 | contig 11233 bp, 9 predicted proteins | sample HopSoiMetagenom1_FD_18823 | JGI IMG/M metagenome (IMG submission 18823) | reverse complement strand
CGGCGCAGGGCGTCTTGAAATGGCCGACGGCGCGGCCTGCGCTGGCGACCCTGATCGACGAATTCTCAATGCCGCTGCCGGACGCCGCGGTGGACCGGATCCTGCTGGTCCACGCGCTGGAAATGTCCGACGATCCGGAGCGCCTGCTGCGCGAGGTGTGGCGCGTGCTGGCGCCGTCCGGGCGGCTGATCGCGGTGATCCCGAACCGGCGCGGCGTGTGGACGCGCACTGACAATACGCCGTTCGGTCACGGCCGGCCCTATTCGCGCGCGCAGATCACGCAATTGCTGCGGCAGACCTGGTTCACGCCGGCGTCATGGGGCGAAGCGCTGTTCCTGCCGCCGGTCGGCAACAGCTGGTTCCTGCGCTCGGCGATGGCATGGGAGCGTGTTGGCGCTGCGCTGTCGCTGCCGTTCGCAGGCGTCCATATCGTGGAGGCGACCAAGCAGGTCTATCGCGCGATCCCCGCGGGCCGCGAACGCACGCGGTTGATTCCGTCGCTGGAACCGGTGCTGGTGCCCTCGTCGACGGCGACAAGGGATAAGGCGTAGTCTCAGTGGTCGTCCTGCGAACGCAGGGACCCATAACCACAGGCTATTTGAAAGATCGTCGACCCGCGTGCCTCAAACAGAGGCCGCGGCGCATGGGTCCCTGCGTTCGCAGGGACGACGAGATGCTGAGTGAATTACCTAATCATTCCCCGGATTGAAGTCTTCGCTGGGCGCGGCAGGCGCCATGCCCTCGGGACGCGGGCCATGCGGCCGGCGGCGCCGGCGCGGGAAACGTTCGCCACCGCGGCCCTCTTCATAACCGCCGGGCGCGCCATTCACCTGCGGCTGCGGCCCGGTGATGAAGGAGGGCAGGCGATCGACACCGCCGGTGTCGGCGATCACCGGCTGCGGCTGGGGTTGCGGCTGATATTGCGGCTGCGGACGATGCTCGCGTTCGCGATGATGTTCGCGCGGCTGCTGATCGCGCTGGTAGGGCTGACCGTCGCCGCGCTGCTCACGCGGATTGTTGTCGCGGATGTAAGGTTGCTGCTGCTGCGGGACGAAGCCCGGCTCCTGGCCGAAATGCGAGAAGCTCTCGCCCTCGTCGTCGCCATCTTCCGCCGCCGGCTGCGCTTCGTTGTCGACGCGCGGCTGCGGCTGGTTCTGCCGGAACTGCTCCTGCGCGGCTGCGATCAGGCGGAAATAATGTTCGGCGTGCTGGTAGTAGTTCTCGGCCGCGACCGGATCGCCGGAAGAGCGCGCATCACGCGCCAGCTGAACGTATTTCTCGGCGACGTGCGAGGCGGTGCCGCGGATCTTGATATCGGGCCCGTTCGATTCGAACACCCGGGTCATCGGGTTTTGACCGCGCCGGTTATTNTTGTTGCTGCTATTGTTGTTGTTATTATTATTCCGGTTACGCATCCGCTTGTTGTTCTGACCGTTTCTCATGTCTCGCCTTTATTCCAGCCCTGAAGTTATGCAGTTGCCGTCGTAGCCTGATCCGACGCGGCGCGCGCTGAGGCGCACCGAATCACGATGCCGTCCAGATTCATGTCGTCGATTTCGCCAACCATCGCGTTCAGCAAAGACGCGTTCCCCAACCGGCGGCGTACATTCACCTGCCGGACCAAATCATTCAGCCTGCCAAAGCCAGCTTAATCGTCTTGCGTGACGGCTTCGCGGAACCAGCTGTTGCGTAAGTCTTCAAGCGCAATATCAGGCTTTCGTTCGCTTTACGGTCGAGAGCAGCACAGCTCCAGCTATTGCGCTCAATTCGACCTGCTTTAGGAACCTTTCATCCGGCGGGCTCTCGTTTCGAGAACTCTGGCCTCACCCGCATCGCCTTACGGGGGCCAGCAACCCTGGACCGATGTTGTGGGCGGAACGTAGTCGCTCCCGGGGAATATTCCAAGGGGTTTTTTTGCGTTCCAAAGGGACTTTATCGGGCCATTTTGTGGCCCGCGACCGCCCTCGGAATGCCCGCCAGATCGGCTTTGGGCGCGGTTGCAGGCGTTAACCCTGCGTTCGTCATAAAAGCTTCAATTGGGCCGCTTTGGTCTTGCCCGGCTTCCACGACAAGGGAGCCTCCCGGTGTCAGCAGCCGAGCCGCCTGGGGAATCAGCGCGCGGTAGGCGTTCAGCCCGTCGGTGCCGCCATCGAGCGCCGCCAGGGGATCGTGATTCCGCACCTCCGCCGCCAGGCCGCCGATATCCGCCGAACGGATATAGGGCGGATTCGAAACGATCAGATCGAACGGGCCGGTCAGTCCGCTGGCGTAATCGCAGGCGACGAACGTCGCGCGCTCCGACAGTCCTACGCGCGCTGCATTGGCCCCGGCGGTTTGCAAGGCGGCTTGCGAAATGTCGGTCCCGAATCCTTGCGCCGCCGGCAACTCGGACAACAGCGCCAGCAGGATCGCGCCGGAGCCGGTGCCGAGATCGGCGATGCGCAAGGGACGATCGAGGCCTTCGCCGGCACGCAGCAGTTCCAGCGCCAATTCGACCACCGTCTCGGTATCCGGCCGCGGCACCAGCGTCGCGGACGAGAGTTGCAAGGGCAGTCCCCAAAACTCCTTCTCGCCGAGAATGCGGGCGACCGGTTCTCCCGCGAGGCGACGGCCGGCGAATTCCTCGAGGCGTGCCGATTCGTCCGGGGTGAGCTGGCGTTGCGCGGCCGATATCAAGCCGGTCAGGTCGAGGCCGAGGGCATGGCCTGTCAGAATCCTTGCGTCGAGTTCGGCTGATTCGATGGCGGCGGATTTGAACCGGGCGGTGAGCGCGCGTCGCGCTGTCTCGACGGTTTGGCTGGCGAACGAGCCCGTCATGCAGCGTCCTCGCCCAAATCCCTCCACACGTCGTCCCTGCGAACGCAGGGACCCATACCGCGTGATCCATCGATAGGGCAGAACAGCAAACGCCTTTCACAAAAAATCGGCCGGTGGCTATGGGTCCCTGCGTTCGCAGGAACGACAGCGAGTTTGCTGCTCACGCCGCAGCGCCTTGCGCGGCAAGCTGCGCCGCCTGATGCTCTGTCGTCAGCGCGTCGGTCAATTCACCCAGCGCTTCGCCGGAAATCACCTGCGGCAATTTGTAGAGCGTCAGGTTGATGCGATGGTCGGTGACGCGGCCTTGCGGGAAATTATAGGTGCGGATGCGCTCGCTTCGGTCGCCGGAGCCGACCTTTTCCTTGCGCTCCGCAGAGCGCGCCGCGTCGACGCGCTGCCGCTCGGCGTCATAGATGCGCGAGCGCAGGATGTTCATCGCGGAGGCGCGGTTTTTGTGCTGCGAGCGGCTGTCCTGCATCATGACCACGATGCCGGTCGGGATGTGGGTGATCCGGATCGCGGATTCGGTCTTGTTGACGTGCTGGCCGCCGGCGCCCTGCGCGCGCATGGTCTCGATCCGCAAATCGTCGGTCTTGATGTCGACGTCGACATCCTCGACCTCGGGCAGCACGGCGACGGTCGCCGCCGAGGTGTGAATGCGCCCCTGCGTCTCGGTGTCGGGCACGCGCTGCACCCGGTGCACACCGGATTCGAATTTCAGTTTTGCAAATGCGCCGCGGCCCTGCACTTCGGCGACGATTTCCTTGTAGCCGCCCATGGTGCCTTCGGAGGCCGAGATCACCTCGACCTTCCAGCCCTGCAATGCGGCAAACCGCTCATACATCCGGAACAGGTCGCCGGCGAACAGCGAGGCTTCGTCGCCGCCGGTGCCGGCGCGGATTTCCAGCACCACGTTGCGGTCGTCCATGGCATCCTTGGGCAGCAGCGCCACGCGAATCTTCTGCTCCAGTTCGGCCACGCGCGCCTGCAGCGTTTCGAGTTCGGCCTCGGCCATGCCGCGCATTTCGGGATCGGTGGCGGAATCCACCAAGCTGCTCGGCGCCCGCAATCTCGGCCCGTGCGGCGCGATAGTCCTTCACCGCATCGATCAGCGGATTGAGTTCGGCGAGTTCGCGCGTGATCTGGACGTATTTTTCGGAATTCAGCTGGCCCAGCAGCTCGGCTTCCAGCGAGGCGTGGTGAGCGAGCAGGATATCGAGTTTGGCTTCGGGTAGCATGGCGTGGTTCTCGGGAGGCAGATGCGGGCGGCTGAGTTTGTCGGGACAGAGCCTTGCTACAACGACAGCCCCTCAGCTTCCGCGAATTCCGTCAGTTTCTTCCGGATCGAGACGCTGCCGGCCGGCGCGTCGATCAGCGGCATAAGGACAGCCTCGGCCTTCCTGGCGTCGAGGTCGAGGATCATCGCCTTCACCGGACCGTGTGCGGTGGCGGATAGCGACAGCGAGCGGTAGCCGAGCGCGATCAGCGCCAGCGCGCCGAGCGGCTTTGAGGCCATCTCGCCGCAGAGCGACGCCGTTTTTTTGGCCGCATCGGCCTTGCGCACGATGTCGCGCAGCGCACGCATGATCGGCGCCGACATGGTGTCGAACCGTTCGGAGACCTTGGCGTTGCCGCGGTCGACCGCGAACATGAACTGGAACAGGTCGTTCGATCCGACCGAAACGAAATCGACCTTCTTCAGGAGTTCGTCGAACTGATAGAGCAGTGCCGGCACCTCCACCATGGTGCCGACGTCGATCCGTTCCGGCAACGCATGGCCGTGCTGACGCAGATATGTCAGCTCGCGCTCGACGATCGCCTTGGCCTGGTCGAACTCGGCGACATCGGAAATCATCGGGAACATGATCTTCAGCGCGCGACCGCCGCCGGCCCGCAGCAGCGCGCGGATCTGGCCGCGCAACAGTCCCGGTCGGTCCAGCCCGAGCCGGATCGCGCGCCAGCCAAGCGCCGGGTTTTCCTCGATCACGGTCTCCATATACGGCAACGCCTTGTCGCCGCCGATATCGAGGGTGCGGAACGTCACCGGCTTGGAGCCGGCGGCGTCCAGCACGGTGCGATAGAGCGCAAGTTGATCGGAAGAGCGCGGCAGGCTCTGGCCGACCATGAACTGCAACTCGGTGCGGAACAGCCCGATGCCGGCGCTGCCGGTATCGTCGATATGCGGCAGGTCGATCACCAGGCCCGCATTGATCATCAGTTCGACCTTCTGGCCGTCCCTGGTGACGCAGGGCATGTCGCGTAGCGCGGCATATTGCGCCTGCCGTCGGGCACGAAACCGCACCCGCTCGGCATAGGCCGATTCGATCTCGGCCGAGGGGCGGATATAGATCGAGCCCGAAGTGCCGTCGACGATGATGGCGTCGCCGGGATCGGCGATGCCGGGGGCGTTCGGCACTTCGCCGACGGCGGGAATGCCGAGCGCGCGCGCCACGATCGAGACGTGGGAGTTGGCGGTGCCTTCCTCCAGCACCAGGCCGCGCAACCGCTTGCGGTCGTAATCAAGCAGCGCTGCGGGGCCCATCGCGCGGGCGATCAGGATGGCGTTCTCAGGCAACTGCTCACGCGACGGCGCATGATCCTGTCCCACCAACTGCCGCATCAGGCGATGGCCGAGGTCTTCCAGATCGTGCAGGCGGTCGCGCAGATAGGGATCGGTCGAACGCAGCATGCGCGCGCGGGTGTCGGACTGCACGCGCTCGACGGCGGCTTCGGCGGTGAGGCCGGTGGCGACCGCCTCGTGCAATTTGTGCGACCAGCCGTGGTCGTTGGCGAACATCCGATAGGCTTCCAGCACGTCGCGGTGCTCGCCGCCTTCTGCGACGTCGCCGCGCTCCAGCATGCGGTCGAGATCGGCGCGCAGCTTGGTCAGCGCGGCATCCAGCTTCTTGATTTCCTTCGGCAGGTCTTCGGCGATGTAATTGGTGATGACGACGCGCGGCTCGTGCAGCACGACATGGCCGAGCGCGATGCCGTCGGAGAGGATCGCGCCGGTCTTGTGCAGGGAATGCCGCGCTGCCGGTTCCGCGCCGGGCTGCGCCAGCGCCGCCAGTTCGCCGGAGGCGATCATTTCCGCCAGCACCATGGCGGTGGTCTGCAGCGCCTCGACCTCTTCCTCGACATAGGTGCGCTTGGCGCGGTTCTGGACCACCAGCACGCCGAGCGTATTGCCGGCCCTNAGGATCGGCACGCCNAGGAACGAATGGTAGATTTCTTCGCCGGTTTCNGGCCGGAACGAGAACGCCGGGTGGCTTTGCGCATCCGAGAGGTTGAGCGGGCTCGCCTCGCTGGACACCAGGCCGACCAGGCCCTCATGCGCGTTNAGCACCGTTCGGTGGACGGCGTCGCGGTTCAGACCTTCGGTGGCGTAAAGTTCGAGCGTGTTATCGATGCGCAGCACGTAGCAGGAGCAGACCTCGGCCACCATGTTGGCCGCGATCAGCACCACGATCTTGTCCAGGCGCTCCTGGGCCGAGACCTGCTCCGCCATGGTTTCGCGGAGCCGTCTCAACAAGACGCGGGGGCCTCCCGACGCGCTCCGCATGTGCTGGTATCCTCCCCCGCGAATCCAGACCGCCGGGTAGCCGGCGGCTGGCGTGAAACGCACGAAAACAACGATTTTATTCATTCGGCGCCGCCGCAGGCACCCTGATCCCGGCCGAATCGGGATCGCCAAAACCGTGGCGCAGTTTGCGGCAACCCACCTCACAGGCCGTATAGCCAATCGAGGCTTGTTTTGCCAAGCAAAACGCCTGCCAGAACCAATAACGTGTGTGTCAGCGCCGATGCTGCGCCAGCGAAGCGCAGGATCTGCCAAAACGCCGCCGGTTTGGCGATCAGGCCATGCGCTCAATTTGAGAGAAAATCGTTCTAAGCCCGGTCGAGCCCGTAGAGCGTGTGCAGCGTGCGCACTGCAAGTTCGGTGTAGGCGGCGTCGATCAGCACCGAAAACTTGATCTCGGAGGTGGTAATGGCGCGGATGTTGATATTGCGCTCGGACAGCGCCTTGAACGCCTTCGCCGCGACGCCGGCATGGCTGCGCATGCCGCTGCCGATCACCGAGACCTTCGACACGTCGGTGGCGCTGTCGAGCCTGACATAGCCGATCTTGGCCTTCGACGAGGTGATGGTGTCGCGGGCGCGGTTATAGTCGGAGGCCGGAACGGTGAAGGTGAGGTCGGTGGTCTTGCCGTCCTCGGAGACGTTCTGGACGATCATGTCGACATTGATGTTGGCGTCCGCCAGCGGCCCGAAGATCGCGGCGGCCACGCCGGGCTTGTCCTCGATCTGGCGCAGCGAAATCTGGGCTTCGTCCTTGGTGAAGGCGATGCCGGTGACGACGTGGCTTTCCATGATTTCCTCCTCGCTGCAGATCAGCGTACCCGGCGGCGTGCCATGCGGGTCGATATCCTCGGGCTTGTCGAAGCTGGAACGGACGAACACGGGCATGTTGTGAACCATGCCGAGTTCCACCGAGCGCACCTGCAGGACCTTGGCGCCCAGCGAGGCCAGTTCCAGCATGTCCTCGAAGGCGATCTTGTCGAGCCGCCGCGCCTTGGGAACCACCCTTGGATCGGTGGTGTAGACGCCGTCGACGTCGGTATAGATGTCGCAGCGGTCGGCGCGAATCGCCGCCGCAATCGCCACCGCCGAGGTGTCCGAGCCGCCGCGCCCGAGCGTGGTGATGCGGTTGTTCTGCGGGTTGATGCCCTGAAAGCCGGCAATGACGGCAACTTCCTTGCGATCGGCGAAACGGTTCATGATCTCGGTGCCGTCGATCTCGAGAATCCGCGCCGAGGCGTGCGCATCGGAGGTCTTGATCGGGATCTGCCAGCCCTGCCAGGAGCGGGCCTGGATGCCGATGCCCTGCAGCGCGATCGCGAGCAGGCCCGAGGTCACCTGTTCGCCGGATGCCACCACAGCGTCATATTCGCGCGCATCATGCAGCGGCGAGGCGTCGCGGCACCAGTCCACCAGCTCGTTGGTCTTGCCGGACATGGCCGATACGACAACGGCGACATCGTGTCCGGCGTCGACTTCACGCTTGACGTGACGCGCGACGTTGCGGATTCGGTCGATATTGGCGACGGACGTACCGCCGAATTTCATCACGAGGCGGCCCATGACGACGCGTGCATTCCCTGTGAGGATAAGTAAGGTGACCCGCACGGAAATTGGAGCGCCCGGGCCGAAAGCGGCGTATACATAGCGGCGCGGTCCGGAGCAAGCAACCAGCTTCGTTTTGGGTCCAAAAATGACGCAAATGGCTGTAGTAGCGGGTTAATTCAGGGCAGCGTATGGGCCGGTATATCGACGACATCCTGCAGCCTGGCGAGAAGGTGCTGTATTCGACCAACGCGCACTGGATATTTTTCCTGCCGGCGATCATCGGCTGGATTATAGCGGGCGCATTCCTGGTGCTCTCGGGCATGGTGCCGGCGGGCCCACCCGCACTGATCTGTCTGTCGCTGGCGGCGATTTCAGCCGTCGCCGCGTTGTACAAGACGGTAACCGCCTGGTTCCATCGCTGGACCACCGAGACCGACGTCACCAATTTCCGCGTCGTCCACAAGACCGGCTTTATTAAACGGCAGACGTTCGAGATGAGTGTGGACAAGGTCGAGAGCGTTGACGTCGACCAGAGCATCCTCGGACGCATGCTCAACTACGGCGACGTAACGGTCCTGGGAGTAGGGGAGGGCGGAAAGACCCTCGATACGATCGCTTCGCCGCTGTCGTTTCGCAATGCCATCACCGCACGACCGGCCGGTATATAAAGCATGGCCATGCAGCAAAATTCCTCCGCCGGCGGTTTCTCCGCCACGGGCTCGACCGTTGACCCGGCCGAAGTCGCAAAATTTTCGAAATTGTCGGACGAGTGGTGGGATCCCAAGGGCAAGATGGCCCCGCTGCACAAGATCAATCCGCTGCGGCTCGCCTATATCCGCGACGCCGCCTGCCGCAAGTTCGATCGCAACGCGCGGAGCCTGAGTTGCCTGTCGGGCCTGCGCATCCTCGATATCGGTTGTGGCGCAGGCCTGTTGTGCGAGCCGTTCACGCGGCTGGGCGCGCAGGTGATCGGGATCGATCCGTCCGCGACCAACATCGCCGCCGCCAGGCTGCATGCCGACAAGGGACATCTGTCGATCGACTACCGCTGCACCACCGTCGAGGAGATGGATGTGCGCGAGCGCTTCGACGTCGTGCTGGCGATGGAAGTGATCGAGCATGTCACCGATGTCGGCGCGTTCCTCGCCCGCTGCGCGGCAATGGTCAAGCCGGGCGGGTTGATGGTGGTCTCGACACTGAACCGCAACTGGAAGAGCTTTGCGCTCGCGATCGTCGGCGCGGAATACGTGCTGCGCTGGCTGCCGCGCGGGACCCACCAGTGGGACAAGTTCGTCACCCCCGACGAACTCACCCAGCATCTCGCCAACAACAAGCTCACCATCACCGAGCAGGCCGGCGTGGTCTACAACCCGCTCGCCGACCGATGGAGCATCTCGTCCGATATGGACGTGAACTACATGGTGGTGGCCGAGGGGGTGTGAGTTGATCCCAGCACCTTAGTTACACAACCGGTGTCGTCCCTGCGAACGCAGGGACCCATAACCACATGTGTTCGTTGTTGCACGAAAGTCGCCGACCAGCGGAATAAGATTGAGAAGCCGCGGCGTGTGGGTCCCTGCGTTCGCAGGGACGACGAGAGAATTTCGGCTTAATCGCAATCCTGTCATGACGCCGTTCCGGTTGACCGCACCCGTGCCGCCCGGCACGGTGCGTTACTTTCCTGCCGGTATCCCCATGTTCACCGTCGCCTCACTCTGGATTCCCTTCACAATCATCGCTGCGCTGGGCCAGGTCGCGCGCAACGCGATGCAGCGCTCGTTGACGGGGCCGCTCGGAACCTGGGGCGCGACCAATATCCGCTTCCTGTTCGGCTTCCCGTTCTCGATCATCTTCTTCGCGGTCGTAATAATCGCGACCGGCGACCCCATACCGTGGCCGACGGCGGCGTTCTGGCCGTGGCTGCTGCTCGGCGCGCTGAGTCAGATCGTCGGCACAGGCATGATGCTGCTGGCGATGAACGACCGTTCGTTCGTGGTGACGACGGCGTATCTGAAAACCGAGGCGATCCAGACCGCGATCTTTGGATTCATCTTTCTCAGCGACCATTTGACGGTGCTGAAGGTGATCGCGATCCTGATCGCAACCGCCGGCGTGGTCATCGCCGCGCTGCGGCCGGGCTCTGGGAAGGGCTTTGCGGATTTGAAGCCGACGCTGCTGGGCCTCGCCGCCGCCGCAGCATTCGCGCTGTCGGCGGTCGGCTTTCGCGGCGCGGTCATCGTGGTGCCCGGCGTCTCCTTCGTCACCGCGGCGTCGTACACGCTGGTGTTCGGCCTGTTCGTGCAGACACTGGTGTTGACGATTTATCTGCTCGCCCGCGCGCCCGACGTGCTGATGAAGATTTTCGGACTGTGGCGGCCCTCGATGCTCGCGGGCTTCATGGGCGCGTTCGCCTCGCAATTCTGGTTTCTGGCGTTCGCGCTGACGGCGGCTGCCAACGTGCGCACGCTGGCGCTGATCGAAGTGCTGTTTGCGCAGGCGGTGGCGTATTATTCGTTCAAGCAGCCGCTATCGGCACGGGAGCTGTTCGGCATCGTGCTGATCGTAGCGGGCGTGGCGCTGCTGGTGGCGGCTTGATTCGCAAATCGTAGGGTGGGCAAAGCGCAGCGTGCCCACCATGCCTCAACAGATATCTGTGGTCGAATTGGTGGGCGCGTCGCTACGCTCCTTTGCCCACCCTACGGCAGCATGTCCCGCATCAATTCCGGTCGTCCGGCAGCACCGGCAGCGGGGAGACCTCGACGCCTTCGTCGATCAGCGCGCGCGCTTCGTCCGGCGAGGCTTCGCCGTAGATCGGGCGGTGTTCGATATCGCCGTAATGCATCTTGCGCGCTTCGTTGGGGAAGCGCTCGCCGACATTGTCGGCATTTTTCACGATGTGATCGCGCAACTCCTTCAGCTTGGCGCGCAGCTCGCGCTCCTGCGCCATCAGGAGCGGCGTCGTTTCCGATGATGCCGTCACTTCCGCAGGCGCGGCTGGCGCCGGTGGAGCAGCCTCGCGGCCCTTCTTGCTCACGATCTGCGGAGCCATGATGGCGCGCTCGACCTTGACCGAGCCGCAGGCGGGGCAGCTTACCAGCCTCCGCTTTTCCTGGCTTTCATAGGCCGCGGAGCTTTGAAACCAGCTTTCGAACGCGTGGCCCTTCTCGCAGCGAAGGTTGTAGCGGATCATACCGAGCCCCGGACGAGGTGCAGATGCTCGGGGCCGGCCTTGGGATCGGCGATGCCGAAGCGGCGTCCGTGCTGCAGCGACGGCACGGTCTTGCGCGCG
>C688J18823_10002626_pt1 | contig 11236 bp, 7 predicted proteins | sample HopSoiMetagenom1_FD_18823 | JGI IMG/M metagenome (IMG submission 18823) | reverse complement strand
CTTGTCCTGGAGCTGATAAAAAAGTGATTGCACTGGCTTGTGTTGCCATAACGGAAAGTCCGATATGGTACCAAGGCAATTTTTTATCTGCTAATAAAAAACCTTGAATATTTTTTGTTCCCCTGCTTTTCCAAACCCCATAGAGGACAATTGAAAATAGTGTGACAACCAATATGATCCAATCAATTGAACTCATTCAAAATACTTTGTAAACAAATAAAATAGAATAATAAGTACCGATAAAGTACCAATAACTAATGCATATAACTTGTTCCAGTTTTTTGGAACACGTAATTTTTTCTCCGTCATTTTACTTGTTCTATCTTATTCTGTGGTAAGCTAAGCAAATTGGCGAATAAACGATATGCGCCTGAAACACCCGCTGGCAACTCACGAAAGAATACAAGTCCTGAATATACGAAATTTCCTTTACCGTACTTTGCAATGATCAAACTTCCATTGCTTGATTTTTCACTTGGGTCGTGCATAGAAAAGACAGTTTCGTAATTCTTGTCTAAATCCGTTGCAAAATAAATCCCCCGCTCTTGTATCCACCCTTCAAAATCTTTTGTTGTAATCATATTTGGAAAATTAACTGCTGCATGTTTTGAATTGATAATGTTTATTTCTGCCTTTTCATCGGTTACACGATCGCGTGAAATGGTAAATGGATAAGGACCTATTTTATTCGTGACAGGTTCACCCCGGCTACTCGTATTGTATTGTACAATTAAATTGCCCCCGTTATTTACATATTCCATCAGTTTAGGGTAATAAATCTGTAATCGTTCATTTGTGTTATAAGCACGAATACCGGTTACAATTGCATTGTATTTGGAAAGATTTTCTTTCGAAAGTAACTCATCTGTTAATACCGTTACCGAATATCCAATCTGTTTTAAACAAGCAGCTACATCATCACCGGCGCCGGGTAAATAGCCAATGTTTGTTCCTGTCTTTTTTAAATCGATGTTCACCAATTTTGCTTTTGCATCACTTAAAATAAATTGATACGGAATATGATCGTATTCAATTCGTTGAATGCTCTTGTTATATTGTTTTTCAGAAATGTTGAGTAATGCTGTTATTTCTCCATCCCTGCTTGTACTGCTTGGTGTAACAATGGCCTCCATTATCGTTTCATCACCTTTGTTTACTAATTTAAATTCTGGATTTTTAAGGATAATGTTCCAACCTGCTGGGGTTTTTATTAATAGTTTTCCATTTATATTCGAAGCATTGGCTTTTATAACAAACTGTATCGTTTTTGGTTGTTGATCAATAAAAACAATTACTTTTTCTGTGATGTTCACAGTTGCTGGAGGCAGAACCTCAAATGGACGATATACTTCACCTTTTACAGGATCTGTATTTTTATAAACTAATTTTCTTGGGATTTTTAAATTTAATCCTTGTATATCGATATCAAATAGGACAATATTAGCGGATTCATTTTCTGCTTGCCCAATTAATTGTTGTTGGTTTACGGTATACATGCCCGGTGCATGTGGTTCAGTTAACCAATACGGATTGGAGTAGGGGGCTGAAGCGCTTAATTTCTCTTTGTGTTTAAATGAATACAATTCATTATCATTTAATTTAAGCTGTGTTACCGTATCAGTTTGTGATAAAAAGGAAATTTTATTTAATTGAACAAGCGCTTTATTTCTATGAATGATTTGTGCATTGATTTCCACGTCATTTTCAGGTATTCCGATATAATCAACGGTGTTTGCTTCTAACCACAATCCGGAACAAGAAAGAATCAATTGCCGTGCTTCAGTAAGTTTTTTATTTTTCCAATAGCGAAGGGTTGCATCTGTTTCAGGAAGATTGTTTAGCGCGTTGTAAATTTGAATCAAGGAAGGAATTGATTTTTCCGGTGCCTGCAAATCAAATTGTTGAATGCAATTCGTAATTTGCTTATCGAGTTTTGCTGTGCTGGTAAATCTTAACCAACTGAAATCGATGTTTTCAAATACATCCGTTTTTGCAGGCTCTCCTTTTAATAATTTAAAATATTCAATATTCGTTCCTCGTTGTGGGGTCGAACCAAATCCCTGGCTCTTATGCATCGATCGGCTTTGAGCAGCAACCTCGCCGAAACTTTTGCCCAATAATGGATTAAAAACACCTACATCAATTTTTAATTGATCAGCGGCAGTTGTATTGGTGCCGCCAAAATTAAACGTGTTCCAAAAGATTCGTTTGGCTTTCCACACTTCTGTATATTTTAATTGAGAGGGAAACTTACTGGAATCGGCGGCAGCCTCAAATGCTTCCAAAGCAAGTATCGCGGAAGCAGTATGATGTCCATGTCCACCTTCACCTGTTGTAGGAAAGCGACAAATAATTACATCCGGTTTAAATTTCCGGATGGTCCAAACAACATCCGCTAAAATGCTATCCTTGTTCCATATCGAAAATGTTTCTTCAGGGTTTTTAGAAAAACCAAAATCGTTGGCTCTTGTGAAAAATTGTTCCGCTCCATCTACTCTTCTTGCAGCCAATAACTCCTGAGTGCGAATCAATCCCAATAATTCACTTTGTTCTTTACCAATTAAATTTTGCCCTCCATCTCCACGAGTAAGAGATAAGTAACCGGTTCTTACTTTTTTCTCTTTGGCCAAATATCCTAATAGACGGGTGTTTTCATCGTCTGGATGGGCCGCAATATACAATACAGATCCAACTGTATTTAATTTTTTTAAGTTCAAGGCAACCTCAGAAGAAGTGAGTTCAGACGTTTGGGCGTATAATTGAACAAATAAGACAGAAAATAATGCAGAAAAAAGGGTAAATGGTTTCATATAAATCTAAAATTTTTTTTGAAAAATAATCATTTATCCTACACGAAAACGCCAATAAATCATAAAGAGCCTTTTATCATCCATAAGCGGTTGTTTTCTTTGATAAAGTAAGCCCTGTTTGTATTTTTAATGTTATTTTTGTGCAAAGTTTAATGGACTCTATTTTATTGATGGTGAGAAAAATATTTATCTTTTTTTTATTCTGTACATCTACCTTATTTGCAAGTACAAATGATTCATTGAAGGTTTCTAATAAAGTATTTCCTTTAAAATATTATTCTGTTAATCAATTTGAATATCCGGATTCGGCAAACTACTTCCTTAACACATTACTGGATTTTCATAACTACCTGGAAAAAAATACGTTCGGAAATATTGGATTGGCTACCAACGATTTTATCTATAAAACCAACCGCATAGCAGGATTTAATTACGGCAAAAATAATTATCAGCCTTATTTTTATACTCCTTATAATTTAAACTTTTACAACACGCGAATACCCTATTCTGATTTGTTTTATGTGTTTGGTACGAAACAAGAACAATATTTTAAAATGGTTTTTTCAGTTAACATTAAGAAAAATTGGAACATTACAGCTAATTTTTCCAGGATCAAATCAAAAGGATTTTATGAAAACCTTGTTCCAAATCATACATTTTTAGCAATTTCTTCTAATTATAAAACATTGGATAATCGATATATGCTTCTTGTTAGCGCTTGTTTTAATATCATTAAAAATAGCGAAAATGGAGGCTTGTTAGAGGATACTGTTTTTTTTAACGGTCATTTGAAAAATGAGAACACTCCTTTAAAAAATGCTGCAAACTATCGGCGTAACAGAAATTTTTTCGTAAAGCAATATTTTAATTTAGGACATCGTACAAATGATACCTTACCAATAATACCAGCCAGCAGGTTTATTATTACTTCTGAATTTGATGAGATGGCACAGCGATATACAGATGTATATCCTAGATCTGGTTACTACCCTGCTATTTATTACGATTCAACGACAACACTTGATACGTTTCATGTATTTAAGATGAATAATGAATTAGCTTGGAAAAGAGTCGATAATTTAAAGCACAGAGGTATACTGGATATGATTGGTATTGGTGCAAGCGTAAAACATCAATTTGTTGGTGTCAAACAACGAGAAATTGATACAACGTTCAATAATATTTTCACAGGTTTTGAATTAAGCAATTTATACTCAACTCATAAATTTTGGTGGAAACTAAATGCTACATATGGCTTAAACGGATATAATAAAGCTGATTATGAAATGCTTGGTAATGTATCCAAAGGTTTTTTGGACAGTTTAAGCCGTGTATCTATAAGCTATAAATCAGCAGCATACGAGCCTGATTTTATGTACAATCAATATGCATCCAATCATTTTAAATGGATGAATCACTTTGATAAAGTAAAGGAGAAATCTATTACAGCAAGTATCTCTATACCTAAGTATGATTTTGCATTGAGTGTTGATTATACCAATTATAGCAATGTATTGTATTTTGATACAACCGCCATTGCCAGACAATTTAAAGAATCGGTAAATGTTATCAGTGTTAACCTGAAGAAAGATTTTAATTTTTATAATTGGCACTTAAATAATAAAGTAAACTATCAGCAAGTACCTGATTCATCTGTAATAAGGGTTCCCCAGTTTATCTTACAGCATTCTCTTTATTATGAAAACAATTTATTTAAAAAGGCAATGAGGATTCAAATTGGTTTTGAAGTATTTTATAACACTGCATTTTATGCCAATGCCTATATGCCGGCAACAGGAGAATTTTACATGCAAAACGAACGTAAATATGGGAGCTATCCGATGCTTGACTTTTTCTTAAACATGAAAATTAAAATTGTCAATGCGTTTTTTAAGATTGAGCATTTGAATAGTGGTTTTAGTGGAAACACGTATATGCTCACGCCTCATTACATTATGGCGCCACGTACATTTAAGTTTGGTGTATCTTGGAAACTTTTTGACTAGATTGCCTACGTCTTTTGCTTCTTCTTTTTTGCAGCCGGAAATAGGATATTATTTAGAATCAGGCGATAGCCTGGTGAGTTTGGGTGTAAACTTAAATCGGTTGGTGGATCTTCAACGCGATGCTCATAATCTTCCGGATCATGTCCACTATAAAATGTATACATTCCTTTTCCATATTCTCCATGTATATAACGGGCTTCATTTGCAGCTTTGTTTTCGCCTAAAATCAATACATCCGGTTTAATAAAGGTTTTGTCAAATGCGACTGTTTGCCCCCAAAAGCCTTTGATGATTTGTTCGTGATTTTGACAAAGCATTGTTGGCACCACATCCCATTTAGCAGAAAATTCAAAAAGTGTAAACAAATCATTGGTTCTATTTATACCATACTTTTGTTTACGTGCTTGATTATCAATATTGGATTTTGAATATTCACTAGGGTTGGTACTCAATTTAAAATTGGTGAATGCGAAGGTTTTTGAATAATCCAGCTTTTGGCTGTAATTGGGTGTGGTTCCATCTCCATCAAACATACTTTCGCAAATATCGATTCCTTCTGCAGCAAGTGCAATATCATAGGAGTCAGGGGCAGAGCACATCGCAAAAAGAAATCCTCCTCCAGCAGTGAAGTCACGAATTTTTTTAGCAACAGCTAATTTCATTTGTGAAACTTTATCAAATCCCAATGAATGAGCACTGGCTTCTAACGCTCGTTGCTGCTCTATATACCAGGAAGCATTATGATAAGCAAACCAAAATTTTCCGTATTGCCCTGTGAAATCTTCGTGATGAAGGTGAAGCCAATCATACGTCAATAATTTATCTTTTATTATTTCTTCATCATAAACTACTTCGTAAGGAATTTCTGCATAAGTAAGAACCAATGTTACTGCATCATCCCAGGGTTGTTTGGTTTTTGGAGAATACACTGCCACCTTAGGAGCCTTTTCCAGCTTCACATCTTCCATATTTACTTCCGGATTGGATATCTCCGTAAGTATAGAAGTTGATTTAGCATCTGCAATCACTTCAAAGCTAACACCTCTGATGGAACATTCGTTTTCAATTTCTTTCGCATCCTTAATCATAAAACTACCACCACGGTAGTTGAGTAACCAATGCACTTCCAAATCGTGTTTAAGTACCCAGTAAGCAATGCCATATGCCTTTAAATGATCTTTTTGTGTCAGATCCATTGGTATTAAAACATAAGCAGCTTGCGAAACGATCGCAATGACAGAGAAAAAAAATATGCAAACTGCTTTTTTCATAATTAGTTAAAAAGGATGATCTTCTTCAATATCATTCATTTTTGATCCTCGAATCACTGAGTTAGAAGGGTTGTTAAAGTCTGTTGAAGGTGCTATTGCACTGCTTCCCGTTGCTGTATAGCTCGAATCTTGATCGACTGAATCCAAATCGGCAAATTTTGTAAACTGGCCAATGTATCGTGTTTTTGCAGAGTCAACCGGACCATTACGATGTTTTGCAATAATAAGCTCTGCGACACCGCGTGTATCCATTCCATTCTCATCCTCTGTAATATTGTAATATTCCGGACGATGAATAAACATTACCATATCGGCATCCTGCTCAATAGCTCCCGATTCACGTAAATCGGATAGTTGCGGACGTTTGTCGCCACCGCGCGTTTCAACAGCACGGCTCAACTGTGATAATGCAATAACCGGTATCTCTAATTCTTTGGCCAATCCTTTTAATGAACGAGAGATGGTAGCAATCTCTTGCTCACGATTTCCTTTTCCTTCTCCACCGGCTGTCATCAACTGCAAATAATCCACAATGAGAAGCTCAATGTTATGTTGTTCTTTTAACCTTCTTGCTTTTGCTCTTAATTCAAAAACAGAAAGACCGGGCGTATCATCAATAAATAAAGGCGCTTCAGCCAATCGTTTTATTTTATCATTCAATTGCTGAAATTCGTAATCCTCTAGTGTACCTTTTTTTAATTTTTCTCCAGGGAGCTCAGATTCGCTTGCAATCAAACGTGTTACCAATTGCAAAGAGGACATCTCTAAGGAGAAAACAGCAACGGGTTTATTGAAATCAACAGCCGCATTACGTGCAACACTTAATACCAAAGCCGTTTTACCCATAGCCGGACGAGCAGCTATAATAACAAGATCTGATTTTTGCCAACCGGATGTTAGTCGGTCCAGGGCTGTCAGACCGGAAGGGATACCAGAAAAATTTCCTTTGTTGTTTCTTGTTGTTTCAATTTGATCAATGGCTTTACGGATAAGTGTGCTCATCTTATCATAATTCTTTTTGATATTACCTTCTACAATGGAGAACAAATTTTTCTCTGCATTGTCCAACAAATCAAAAACATCGGATCCTTCTTCATAAGCGTCATTAATCGTTTTTGTGGAAATACGAATCAATTCACGCTGAATATATTTTTGAGCAACGATACGTGCATGAAATTCCGCATTGGCCGCGGATGCTACACGGTTAGTGAGTTGCGTAATATAGTAAGCGCCACCCACCAGATCCAGTTCACCTGTTTTTTTTAGCTCTTGTGTTACTGTTAATATATCAACAGGTTCTGAGCGTGTAAACAATCGCTCAATTGCTCCAAATATGCGGGAATTGGACTCTTTGTAAAAACTATCAGCTTTTAAAATGTCAATGACATTTGTCAATGCATCTTTTTCAAGCATCAATGCTCCTAATACAGCTTCTTCAAGTTCTACTGCCTGAGGTTGTATTTTTCCATTATCCAAATGCTGTACAGATGTCGGTTTGCTCACGCGCCTGCGAGAATTAATATCATTTTTTGTAGTAAAATCAGTCATGAAGCAAATTTATCAATAAATAAAACAGTATGAAGAAAAATATTATTTTAAACAGATCATTCACATCTTATTAACAAAAAATAACGCAATAAATGATGTGAAGGTGAAAATATAAAGCATTCAAACTACCCTGAAACGCAATAAAATCAGTATGTATTGCGTGGAACATTTTAATAAACGATCATTTTATTTTTTTAGTAACTTTAGATGATGAATACAGCCAAAAAATATTTTTATATATGGAGTATTTTGATTAACTTACTTTTTGCCTGTAAAAAGGAAAGTGATAAAGAAACACCCCTTATTACGGTATCATCACCGATAGAAAATCAAACATTTCATGTGGATGATAATGTACTTATAACAGGTACAATCTCTGATGCATCTTCTTTATCAAAAGCTTCCATCACACTTTTGGATGAGAAAGGACAGCCGGTCCACAGGGCTATTTCCATTGATGTTTCCTCAAAAGAGGTAACATTGAATACTACTTACTTACTGGATAATATTCACCTGGAAAGCGGTATTTATAAGCTGTGCATTTTTGCGTCGGATGGAAAAAATGATGCGTACTCTTATAAAAATATCCAAATCATTAGTGTTCCCCGGGTATTAAAAGATATATTCGTAGCAACGATTTCAAGCGCTTCTCAAACAAGCATTTCAACAATTGATAGTGCGTCTGGAACATTTATTCCGTATGCCAGTTTTTCTGGTGATCACCTGGAACTATCAGTTAACAGTTATTTTCAGGAACTATTTCATTGCGGAAATGCTACTGGAAATTTTACAAGTATGAACTTGGTGAATAAAAAAATTGGGGTGAATATACCATGCGTGCCTTCTTCATCTCAACCTTATTTTACCGGATTTTACGCAACAAACAACCAATATTATGTTTCCTTTTTTAATGAGCAAATAAGAGGATATGATCATACTGGTAATATTATTTATACTGCAAGTGCATTATTGGGTTATGCAGCAAAACATATTTACATAAACGGTCAACACTTGATTGCAGAAGAACAACATAAAATAACGAAGGATCAAAAACTGGTATGCTATTATACTACGGGCAGCGCTGAGCAGAATTGTAGTTTGACGCAAGATGTTGTTACTTTTTGTGAAAGAGATGAGTCGCACGTATTGGTAATTGGTAACAAATCCGGGCAAGGTTTAATTCAAGAATATGATCGTGTTGTAAATAATCTGTGGAATCCATATCCTTATGCATTGACTTATGGTATGATTAATTGTGCATTGAAACTGGATGCAGATACTTATTTATTTGCTTGTGCAAATGGAACGATTTATAAATATGTTTACTCAGCAACTAGTGTAACGCCTTATTTGACGGGTTATACAGCGCTACACCTACTTCTGGATGAATTGTCGAATACCTTATATGTTGTCGAAAAAAATAAGATCAGTACCTTTGAGTATCCAGGATTAAAACCTATAAAAACAGTAAACTCAACAGCAGATATAGTGGAGATTGGATTACTTTATAACAGATAAAATTCAAAAAATAATTTGATTATCAATCTTTATCCTTAAATCCCTTTTATCCTCTAATCCTCTAATCCTCTAATCCTACTACTGCTTCTTTAAAATCATATTGCAAATCTTCATGCAATTTGGATAAACATTTTTTTATTTTTTCTTTTTCCCGCTGGTATATGTTGCCAATTACAGAACTGGCAGAAAGATTAATCTGTTCAGTTTTCATTTTTTTACAAAAATAAATTCTCAATTCTAACTCTGTTGTTTGTTCAGGTGAATAACGAATGTATTTATTTAAATATCGAACAACTTTTTGCAAGCCTTTTTTTGTTGTATAGGCGCTTTGTCTGTTTATTTCCTGAAATAACTCGTCCATTTCTGATTGGATGTTTTTAACATACTGTTTTTCATTTTGTGACTCAAACATCAAATAATAAAGAAATTCCTTATTCTCTTTTTTTGTTTTGGCCAGGCGCATGCAAAACTCGATTAATTCAGGTGTGGAGTATCCTTTTAATTCTTTTTTTATATCGAAAATAGAAGGCGTTTTCATGGTACAAAATTAAGATAAAAATGGCATTACCGGATATTAAAATAAAGCAGGAAATTTTACCAGTGGTCAGGGAATATAACCGCTGATATTAAAAATAGTAGATTTAAGGCAGAACGTGCGTATAATCCTTTGAAAAAATGTAACGATCAATTCGTTAATTAATGTGAAACCACTTATGTTTTGAACGTATTATTTCGTAGATTCGTAAAGAAATAATTATAATACTCTTACCTATGTTTAAGTCAAAAAAATTAGTATTGATTCTTCCTGCCATAGCTGTAGCTTTGGCATCTTACACATATATAAATCGCCCAGCCGTTTCACAAAAAGAGGAAGCCATTGATCAGACGTTAGTGCAGAGTCTGTCCCAATTTCATTATTCACCTTTGGTAATGAATGACGATTTTTCTGAAAAAGTATTCAAGCTTTATATTGAGCGCTTGGACTTTAGTAAAAAATTCTTAATCGACTCAGATATTGCCGAACTAAAAAAATATGAGCATAGCATCGATGATGATATAACAAACAGGGAATTTAATTTTTTTGATAAATCGCTGGAAATCATAGACAAGCGTGTGGAGGAAGCCAAAGTGTATTATACAGAAAGCTTGGATAAACCATTTGATTTCACAAAAGATGATTCCATTCAATTGGATCCTGAAAAACTTTCTTTTTCAAAAAATAAGGAAGATTTGAGAGAAGCATGGAGTAAATCGATGAAATATCAAACGCTTGTTCAGATTATGGATATGACGGAAAAGCAAGAAAAAGCGAAAGAAAGAAATGATACAGCAAAAGTAAAAGATGAGTTGTTTAAATTAAAAACAAAAGAGGAGATAGAAATAGCAGCTCGTGCAAAAGTGCTAAAAAGTAATGACGATTATTTTAAACGTATAAAAACATTCAAACGAAATGATCGCTTAGCCTCTTATTTTAATGCAATTACAGCAATGTACGATCCGCATACCGAATATTTTGCACCAAAGGATAAAGCTAATTTTGATATTGGAATGTCCGGTCAGTTGGAAGGTATTGGTGCTCAGTTGCAAGAAAAAGATGGTCTTATCAAGGTTTCTTCCATTATAGTAGGCAGTGCATCATACAAACAAGGGCAATTAAAAGTGGGAGATGTGATCATGAAAGTAGCGCAAGGTACTGCTGATCCGGTTGATATTACAGATATGAGACTGGATGAAGCTGTTCAATTGATCCGAGGTAAAAAAGGAACTGAAGTGCGATTAACTGTAAAAAAACCAGATGCAAGTGTTATTATTATTCCCATTATCCGTGATATTGTAGTTATTGAAGATACGTATGCACAATCTGTTATTTTAAAAGGTAAAAAGAAAATAGGCTATATTAAATTACCTGAATTTTATGCTGATTTTTCTGGAAGAGGAGGAAGAAATTGTTCTTCTGATGTAAAAATTGAACTTCAGAAATTGAAAGATGAAAAAGTAGATGGTGTGATTCTGGATTTGCGTTATAACGGCGGGGGATCTTTGCCTGATGTTGTAAAGATGGCTGGATTATTTATTGATAAGG
>C688J18823_10002625_pt1 | contig 11236 bp, 9 predicted proteins | sample HopSoiMetagenom1_FD_18823 | JGI IMG/M metagenome (IMG submission 18823) | reverse complement strand
CGGCATTGCCGCCGGGGGAATTGTCCGAGCGCATGGGGCAGGGCGGCTTGGCCTTGCAGCACCTCGCCCGCGGCATCGACCGCACGCCGCTGGTGCCCGATCCCGGTGTACCGCGTTTCCTTGCGTCGATGGAACTCGAGTGGCCCATCGATGCGCTCGAACCGCTGTCGTTCGTGTTCGCGCGCCTGCTCGACCCGTTGTCGTCGACATTGGAGCGCGCCGATCGCGGCGCGGCGGCGCTCCGGCTCGACTTGCGTCTGGTCAATCGGACGGTGCATTCGCGTGTGCTGCAGCTCCCGGCGGCGATGCGCGACGCGAAAGTGCTGCGCACGCTGCTGCTGCTCGATCTCGAATCGCATCCGCCGTCCGCCGCGATCGACATCGTCACCATCGAAATCGATCCGGTCCCGGGACGCATCGTTCAATACTCCCTTCTCGAGCGTGCGCTGCCGTCGCCGGAAACGCTGGCGACCCTCACCGCACGACTTGGTGCGCTGGTCGGCGAACGCCGGTGCGGATCCCCGATGCTGCTCGATACCTGGCGTCCGGATGGATTTGAGATGAGGCGCTTTGCGCCAGCTTCCAGCTCCCAGCTTCCAGCTCCCAGCTTCCAGCTTCCAGCTTCCAGCTCCCAGCTTCCAGCGAACCGCGAACAGCGAACCGCGAACAGCGAACCCGCAGTACGCCGCTTCCGCCCTCCCGTGGCCATTCGGGTCGTTGTCGATCGCGGCCGTCCGGTGCGCGTCGCGATCGATCGCCGTGGGATGCCGGGTGGTCAGGTGCGATGTGCGGCCGGGCCGTGGCGTACGTCCGGCGCGTGGTGGGACGCCGGGTCCGGCGGGTGGGATCGCGACGAATGGGACGCCGCGCTCAGCGACGGATCGATCTGCCGCCTGTTTCACGATCGCCGCAACGGCGGCTGGTTTCTCGACGCGGTCCTGGATTGACGGGCGCGTTATGTACGTCGAGCTGCACGCGGCCTCTGCATTTTCATTTCTCGANGGCGCTTCGCTTCCGGAAGCGCTGATCGAACGCGCGGCCGCGCTCGGATATCCCGCGCTCGCGCTGCTCGACCGCGATGGGGTGTATGGCGCGCCGCGGTTTCATCTCGCCGCCAGGCGGGCGGGGATCAAAGCGATCATCGGAGCCGAGCTGACCATCGCGATTGGCACCGCGGCCTCGATCGTCCGCGTGCCCGTCCTGGTCGAATCGCGGGAAGGCTATCGAAACCTGTGCCGCCTGGTGACGCGGATGAAATTGCGCGCGCCAAAGGGAGAAGGCGCGCTCGCGCTCGAGGAACTCGACGGTCATGTCGGCGGGCTGATCGCCCTGGTCGGTCGGTCTGCGCTGAGCGGTCCCCGTTTTGGTGTCGGCGGACTGTTCGATCGGATTGTCTACACATTTGGCGCGCGCAACGTGTGTGTTGAACTGCAGCGCCACCTGCTGCGGGACGAGGAAGCAGACAATCACGCGCTCATCGATCTCGCCTCGGCGTTTCATCTCCCGGTCATTGCCACCAACGGCGTTCGCTTCGCCGAACCAGCCAATCGTCCGCTTTACGACGTGCTCACATGTATCCGGCACAAGACGACGCTCGATCGTGCGGGGCGGCGGCTGGCGTGGAATGCGGAGCGCTATCTCAAAGGGCCGGAGGCGATGGCCCGCCTGTTTTCCGATCTGCCCGCCGCCGTTGCCGCGACGCGCGATCTCGCCGATCGACTCCAGTACACGATGGCGGATCTCGGCTACCGGTTTCCTGATTATCCGGTGCCGGCGGGGGAAACGATGGCGTCGTTTCTCAGGAAAATCACGCAGGCGGGGGCCCGTTCGCGCTATCGGCCGTACGACGATCGCGCGCGCCGCCAGGTCGAGCGCGAGCTCAATCTGATCGAGAAGCTCGACCTTGCCGGCTACTTTCTCATTGTCTGGGACATCGTCAACTACTGCCGGCAGGAAAATATTCTCGTTCAGGGGCGCGGCTCGGCGGCCAATAGTGCCGTGTGCTACAGCCTCGGGATCACCGCCGTCGATCCCGTGGGGATGGATCTGCTGTTCGAGCGGTTTCTCTCGGAACAACGCGGCGAGTGGCCCGACATCGATCTCGATCTTCCGAGCGGCGATCGGCGCGAACGCGCCATTCAGCATCTTTATGCGAAATATGGCAATCGCGTCGGCGCGCCGTCCGACCCCACGGTGACGCCGATCGGCCCACGCATTGCGATGACCGCCAATGTGATCACCTACCGCGGCCGCAGCGCGGCACGCGAGGTCGGGAAGGCGCTGTCGCTCGAAGCGGCGCAGATCGATCGGCTGGCCAAAGTCATGAATCACTTCGAGTGGATCGACCCGAAAGAGACGCTCGGCCGCAATCTGCGCGAGGTCGGCCTCGACGCGCAGCATCCGGTGATCCAGACCTTCGGACGGCTCTGGCAGTCGATCCAGGATCTCCCACGCCACCTGGGTCAGCACTCCGGCGGAATGGTGATGTGCCACGGCCGCCTGGACGATGTGGTGCCACTCGAGAATGCCAGCATGCCAAACCGCGTCGTCGTGCAATGGGACAAAGACGATTGCGCCGACATGAAGATCGTGAAAGTCGATCTGCTCGGCTTGGGAATGATGTCCGTACTGCAGGACGCCCTGGAGTTGGTGAATAAGAGCGGCGTAGGAGCGCCTGCGGCCCGCGGCGAAGGCGAGTCTGCGAGTCCTGAGACGCGCGGGAGCGGGGAAGCGAATCGCGGTTCGCAGTTCGCCGTTCGCGGTTCGCAGTCCGCCGAAGAGAACGCCGCGAACAGCGAGCCGCGAGCTGCGAATAGCGGCATGGAAGCTCTAGACCTGGCGCATCTTCCCCCGAACGATCCGGCCGTCTACCGCATGCTGCAGGAGGCAGACACGATTGGCATCTTCCAGGTCGAATCGCGGGCACAGATGGCGACGCTGCCGAGGCTGCAGCCGAAATGTTTCTACGACATCGTCGTCGAAGTCGCGATCATCAGGCCGGGACCGATCGTCGGCCAGATGGTGCATCCCTACTTGAAGCGGCGGCAGGGGCTCGAGCCTGTCACGTATCCGCATCCCTCGCTCGAACCAATTCTTGCGCGAACGCTTGGCGTGCCGCTGTTCCAGGAGCAGCTGCTGCGAATGGCGATGGTCGCGGCTGGATTTTCGGGAGGCGAGGCGGAGGAGCTGCGGCGGGCCTTCGGGTTCAAACGCGCCGAGCACCGGATGCAGCAGATCGAGGCGAAGCTGCGTGCCGGTATTGCCAAGCAGGGCATTGGCGATCAGGCTGCCGAAGAAATTATCCGCTCGATTACGTCGTTCGCGCTGTATGGATTTCCTGAATCGCACGCCGCGAGCTTCGCGCTGCTCGTATATGCGAGCGCGTATTTGAAGGCGCACTACCCGGCGGCGTTCTATACCGCGCTCCTGAACAATCAGCCGATGGGTTTCTATCATCCCGCGACGCTGGTGAAAGACGCGCAGCGCCACGGCGTCCGCTTCGCTCCGATTGATGTGCAGGAGTCGGATTGGACGTGCCGCGTCGACGCGGACGGGCGTGTCCGCCTGGGATTGATGTATGTGAATGGGCTGCGCGAGAGCGTTGGAAAAAACATTGCCGCTGGTCGCGATTCGCAGTTCGCTGTTCGCATCGCTGATTCCACCACTGGTGATGGAAGCGATGCGTCCATAGGCGATCGCTGTCCGAAATGCGGCTGCGACGATGCGTCGATGCTGGAATGCACTCCTACAGGTGGGTACTTCTGCAACATCTGCGCACATGAATGGACCAGCATGTCACCACCGTCGGCGCATATTGACGCAGGACACGCGAACCGCGAACTGCGAACGGCGAACCGCGAACCCCGATATACCTCTCTTGACGATCTGATCGCCCGCACCGGTGTGCGCCGCGATGAACTGGCGACGCTGGCCGAAATCGGTGCGCTCAATGCGTTTGGCTACGATCGACGTGCCGCGTTGTGGCAGATCGAGAAAGCGGTGCGCCCGGCCGGCGAGTTGTTCGAACAGCGAACCGCAAACTCGCGAGCCGCGAACGCCGAATCGCGAACCGCGAACTCGCGAGCCGCGAACCGCGAACCGCGAACCGCGAACCCGGATCCCGACATATCTTCCCCCCTGCGCCCCATGACACCGCCGGAACGGTTGATGGCCGACTACGCCGGGACGAGCCTGACGATCGGTCCGCATCCGCTCGCGTTGCGGCGCGCCGAGCTGGCGCTGCGCGGTGTGCTGCGCGCCAGTGATTTGCCGCGCGGGCGGCATGGCCGTCGTGTCCGGGTGGCCGGCGCGGTGATCACCCGGCAGCGTCCGGGGACAGCGAAAGGATTCGTATTCCTCACGCTCGAAGACGAAACCGGGATCGCCAACGTCATCGTCCGGCCGGATCTTTTCAGCGAGCAGAAACGAGCGATTGTGGGGGAGCCCTATCTGCTCGTTGAGGGCACGCTGCAGATCCAGGAGGGCGTCACCTCGGTGAAGGCCGAGCGTGTGATTGGCCTTTCGAGCGCTGGACCCGAACCACAATCCCACGACTTCCGTTAACAGCAGAGCTCCGTGGCCCGGCAATTGCACAGGTATCGCGGTGTGGCTCTGTGCAAAGCGCGGTGTGTCGGGAGACGCGTCAGTTGGTGAAAAGCCGAGCGGTGTGCTCCCTCCAGTGATGCGCGCGCGATTCACTGTGTGGTCCCTGTGTGTCACTGTTGGGCTGGTCGCGTGTGCCACGACGCCGGTGCAATCGACGGTGCCACATGCCCCCACCAGCGATAAATTGGCTGAGCTTTGGGTCAGACCAGAACGCGGCCGCGATCTGTTCAACGGCGTCGGGGGAGCGCGCCTTGCTCCAGACCCGTCCGTCACCTACACGGTCATCGACATGAAGCGTTCGGGCTTCAGCCGCGGCTATACGCTCAAAGACCCGCACGATCGAGAGTGGAGCGCGAAATTTCCGCCTGAAGCCACGACCGAGGTCGCGGCGTCGCGCATCCTGTGGGGTGTTGGATACCATCAGCCGCCCATCTATTACCTCGCCGAGTGGAACGCCGCGCATGCGCCGTCACCGAATCCGCAGCTCCCGGCCAGGTTCCGCGAGAAGTCGCCAGACTTTCACGGGCTCGATGCCAAAGAGTCGTGGTCGTACTATGGCAACCCGTTCGCCGGCACCCGCGAGATGAAAGGGCTGCTGGTCATCCAGGCGATGCTCGGGAATTCGGACCTGAAAGATCAACAGAACGTCATTTACGAGCTGAAGGAACCCGTCGAGGGGGCCAAGCGGTGGTACGTCGCCCGCGATCTCGGGCAATCGTTCGGGCGAACCGGCGTCATCGATGCGCCGCGCGGCGACCCGGCCATCTTCGAGAAAACGCCGTTTATTACCGGCGTCGTGAAGGGAAAAGTCCAGTTCGACTACCGCGGCCGTCATCGCGTGTTGTTCGACAACATCTCACCCGGTGATGTGCGATGGGCCTGCGAGCAGCTTCGGGCGCTGAGCGACCAGCAGTGGCGCGATGCCTTCCGTGCCGGTGGTTTTTCCGCGTCGATCGCAGAGCGCTTCATCCGTCGTATGAAACAGAAGATCGACGAAGGACTTGCCGTAAAGGACTCATGACTCTCGTTCGATTCCGCACCGCCTGGTTTGCTGTCATCGCCGCGACCGTCCTCGCTCTGCAGATCTCGGCGCCGGTCGTGGCCTGGGCCGGCCAATCCAAGCATGACGAAGGGCAGACGCTCGACGAGCAGACACCTCTTCATGAAACCAACCCGATCCACGACATCCAGGTCGCGCTGATCCGGCTGCCGCTCGCCGCCGCGCTTGGCGCCGCGCTGGCACTTCGGCCGAAGCGGCGAGGCACGCCGCCGCGGACCCCTGCCGTGCTGCAGACACAAATCATCCTGTCAATCGTCGGCGCAGTGATCATGCTGGTGGTCGGCGCCAGCCTTGCACGCGCCTTCGGCATCGTGGGCGCCGCGAACCTGATTCGCTATCGATCGAAGATCGACGATCCGAAAGACGCGGTCGTCATGCTGTGCACGCTCGCAGTCGGGCTCGCATCCGGCGTCGGCCTGTATGCGCTGGCGGTTGTCTCTACCGCCTTCATCGCGGCGGCCCTCTGGGTGATCGAATCGTTCGAGCTGCGCTCCCGCCATTTCGAACTCAAGATCAAGGCCGGGGACGATACCGATGCCCTGCGTCCCAAAATCGAAGACATCCTGCGGCGGTATCGGCTGCAGTTCGAACTGCGCACCTCTTCCGATGAAGAGGTCTGCTACGATGTCCAGGTTCCGTTCGAAGTCCAGACCGATCACATCTCCAATACCATCCTCCGCCTCGACCAGGAAGGCCATGCCGCGGTCGAGTGGTCCGAAAAGAAGAACGGCAAGAAGTGAAACTCATTATTCAGCCCGACGATGGCGTGACGCCGCTGGTGCAGGCGGTGAAGAACGCCAAGAAGACGATCGACATCGTGATCTTCCGGTTCGACCGCGTCGAGCTGGAGAAAGCGCTCGAGGCGGCGGTCGCACGTGGAGTGGTGGTGCGTGCGCTGATCGCGCACACCAACCGCGGCGGCGAGAAGATGCTGCGCAAGCTGGAACTGCGCCTGCTCGATGCGGGGGTCACGGTGGCGCGCACCGCCGATGATCTGACGCGCTACCACGGGAAGATGATGATCGTCGACGACACGCTGCACGTCTACGGTTTCAACTACACCAGGCTGGACATCGAGAAGAGCCGCAGCTTCGGGGTGATCACCGACGATCCCAAGCTGGTGAAGGAGGCCTGCGCGCTGTTCGAAGCCGACTGTACGCGGCAGGCGTATGCGCCGAAACACGACGAGCTGGTCGTCAGTCCGGAATCTTCGCGCGACATCCTGACCGCCTTCATCAAGAAGGCCAAGAAAGAGTTGTTGATCTACGACGCCAAGATCAGCGACCGCCTGATCCTGCGGGTGCTGGCCGAGCGAGCGAAAGCGGGTGTCGAAATCCGGATGTTCGGCAAGTTGGGCAAGGGCGCGTCGGGGATCGAGGCCCGCAAGCTGCCAGACCTGCGTCTCCACGTCCGCGCGATCATCCGCGACGGCGGCGCCGCCTTCCTCGGCAGTCAGAGCCTGCGCAAGCTGGAACTGGACGCGCGCCGAGAAATCGGCATCGTCATTTCGGATGAGCGGGTCGTCAAAAAGATGCGCGACGTCTTCGAGGCCGACTGGGCCCTGACGCCCGAGGCGAAGCAGGCGGCGGAGAAGAACAAGGACAAAGAGAAAGAGAAGGACAAGGAGAAGGAGAGCGAGAAGGCTACTTCGGGCGCGTGATACTCCCGCTATCGAAGACCTTTCCCTGGCGCGAGATGGCGTTGAACGACAGTTCGTTGCCGTTGATTTCAGCGATGAGAAACGCCTGATCCTGGTCGTTGCCTGCCGCGGTCAGCCCGGTGCTTTTGTCGATATTTCCCTTCCGCAGCTGTCCTCCCGATCCGCACACGAAGTAGACGATTCCCTTCTGCGGTTTCGTCCGCTCGTAGAAGTGATCGTGGCCCGTAAACACCACGCTGACGTTGTATTTCAGAAACAACGGCTCGAGCGCGCTGCGAATCTGGGGATCCGACCCGTGGCGCTCGCCTGATGAATACGGGGGGTGATGGAAGTAGGGAATCTTCCAGTCGGAATTCGAGCCTTTCAATTCCTGCTCGAACCACGCGACCTGCTGCGGCTCCAGGTACGAACTCTCGAGGACGAAGAATCGCACGCTTTGTTTTGTGTCCGGCTTGAACGAGTAGTAGCGCTTGCCGTCCATGTTGAACAGCTTGTAGTTCCGCTGCTCCTGCGGATCGTCGTGATTGCCCAGCGAGGCGTAGAACTTGACCCCGGCGTCGAGGAGCGGCTGGTAGGGATCCTCGAACTTCTTCTTGAAGTCCTGCGGGCGCTCGGACCCATACAGGTTGTCGCCGACCAGGATCACCAGGGTATAGGGATACTGGTCGTGCGCCTGTTTCATCTGCGCGGCAAGCTGATACTGCTCCTTGCTTCCCGTCCCGAAATCGCCGAGCACAGCGAACTTGAACGAGTCTGCCTTGTTGGGGAGGGTGAGCGCCAGCCCACCGGCGCTTTGCGGCGCCTGCACCGCGACGACCCGTGCCGCCCCCGTCCATCCCTCGACGAGGCACAGCAGACCAATCACCAGGGACGCAGTGGAGGCTCGCTTCAGCACAGTCACGGGGCTACTCACTTCGGGAAAGTATCGGGGACGAAATCGGCAACGATGTGGGCGTGGGTGTCCATCAGGATCAGCGCGTTGCCGACGAAACGGTATTCCATTTCTTCCGGCAGCTTGGGGAGCGCCTGAAGCAGTTGCGGCGGAATCGTCGAGACGGGAATTTCATCGGGGTACCGTGAGTTGACCTTCAAGTTCGGAACCCCCGGGTTCTCGTCCATCACTGACGCTTTGAGCGCGGCACCATCTGGACCGCTGAACACGTTGCCGACCAGTTTCCTGATGACCGCTTGGGTATCCGGGGTGAAAATGTCCCCCTGCTTAGCGGACTGCCGCGCGTCCTGAATCAGCTTGGCCAGGGCGCGTTGATGTGCATCGACCTGCTGAGGGGTCGAGTCTTTCGACACCTTGGGCAGCGAGTTCTCCAGCTTCTGATGCAGTGTCGCGTACTGGTTGACGCGCTCGAGGAACGCCGCGAGTGCCCTGGCATCGTCGTTCACCGGCGCCGCGGGTGCCGCCGCCGTGTTGCCCGGCACCGACGCCTTGGTCTGGTCGACTGAAGGCGCCGACGATCGGTTGCACGCCGACAGCGACACAGCCGAGAGGATCGCAATCAGGATCGGCAGGCCGCGTAGTGCACGCATCGTGCTCTCCTCCTATCCGCGATAGTTACCGAACTGAAGTGCGACGCCGAAGTCGTGCTCGCGGAGCAGCCGCATGGCCTCCTGCAGTTCATCCTTCGATGCGGAGGAGACGCGAACCTGGTCCGCCTGAATGGCCGCCTGTACCTTCTTCAGCTTGTTCTCTTTCAGGAACTTGACGATGTCCTTGGCGGCTTCGGTCGGGATACCCTGCTGGAGCGTGATCACCCGCCGCACCGTGTCGTTGGCGGCGCGTTCGATTTCGCCAGGGGTCAGGTTTTTCGTCGGGACACCGCGCCGTACCATGCGTCCCTGCAGAATCTCCCACAACGCGTTCATCTTGAACTCGTCGTCGGCCGTCAACGTGAGTGTGTTGTCGGTCCGATTGAGATCGATCGCCGCCCGCGATCCCTTGAAGTCGTACCGCTGCGCCACTTCTTTCCGTGCCTGATTGACGGCGTTGTCGACTTCTTGAAGATCGACACCGGAGGTGATGTCGAATGATGCGAGATTCGCCATACCTGCTGTACTTATCTCAGGAACTCATGTAGCTGCGGACGCGCCGCACGCTGCGCCCCAGCGCGAGTGACTGCTCGAAGATCGCGCCGACGCGGAGACCGCCCGGCAGCTGGTGCCGGCCGACGGCCTTGAGCCCCGCCGAAGCGATGCAGCCGCAGTTCGAGCAATCGGGATTGCCGCCGAACTGGCAGGGCGCGATCTGGCGCTGGAAATCCGCCGAGACGCAGGTCGTGGTCTGCGCAAAAATGCAGTCCTTCGGATTCTCCGGCGGACGCTGATAGGCCTCAATCAGTCCGACCGGCATGCGCAGCTTCGGAAACGACTTGCGCATGTGCATCAAGGCGGCGACCACACGCTCGCGATCCGCGGGCGCAAGACGCTCCTCAGATTGCTCGCCGATTTGCGGGGTGTAGAGACTCATCCAGATCTGGCCGGTGTCGGGATTTGCCGACCAGAACCGTACGAACTCTTCGAGGTAGCCGTCACGGCGTGACTGCTGCCGCGTGACCGTGCAGTGCACGGTGATCTGATGCCCCTTGATGTGCTTCAGGATGCGATCGTAGGTTGCCGGTTTCCGCCGTTCATCGTGCTCGGGCTGTAAACCGTCGATGGAAACCACAATTTTCAGACGGCGAAGGCCGATCCATTCCGAGGGGATCGGTCGCACCGCACTCGTCACCAACTGGGTGTACAGGCCCATGCGCGACAGACGCGGCAGAATCTCGCCGAGCTCGCGATAGCGAACCAATGGCTCGCCGCCGACGATAGACACGTGCAGCGGTCGATGAGACTCGATCAGCGCGAAAAACCGGTCGACAAGTTCCTGACCCTTGAAATCGCTGACCTGTCGGAGTGTCACCTCGCCCCCGAGGTGGTCGTCGCCGTAGGCGTAACAGCCCGGGCATCTGAGGGGACATTCGCGGGTAATCTCGACCGACAGGGCAGGACGATAACCGCGAAGGATTCTCCCCCACGCGGGGATAATGCCTTCCATTCATCGACTATAACAAGGATGCGCGCAGATGTGTGGAACTGTCAGCGATGGCGCTGCGCGTCGTGTGGCCCCTGATATCGCCGAGTGCGCAAAGCCCAGCTTTAATCGCTTGAAACTGATGGACTTAGCGCTCTGATGTGCTTGAACCGCGTGTCGGTCCCGTGGTGAAATAGAGATTCGCACAATCAACTACAGACGATCGGATGCGGCGACAGCTCTGCGCCGCCACGAGGATAACTGCATGCGCGAAACGAAAGTGGTCAACCGTCGAGCGTTCCTGGGTTTCGGAGCCGTTGCCGCCGCTGCGGCCTTCGTCCCCTCGAAAGCCGCCGCCGCATCGACAGGCGCCGTGAAGGCGCCCGAGCGCGTGCTGTCGTTTTTCAACACCCACACTGGCGAGCGCCTGAAGACCACCTATTGCACCGGTGGATCGTACCAGCCCGATGCGCTTCGCGATCTGAACTTCATTCTGCGAGACTTCCGCGCGAACGAGATCAAGCCAATCGATCCGCGGGTGTTCGATCTGCTGCACGAATTGGGTGGAACGCTCGAAACCGATCAGCCGTTCCACATTATCTCGGGCTACCGCTCGGCGCAGACCAATGCCTTGCTGCGCGAGCGCGGCGGCGCGTCAACCGGAGTCGCGTCACACAGCCTGCACATGGTCGGTCAGGCGATCGACATTCGCGTACCGGGCGTGAAGCTGGATCATCTGCGCGATGCGGCGAAGTCGCTGAAGATCGGTGGCGTCGGATTCTATCCGGACCTGAACTTCGTCCACGTCGACGTCGGGCGCGTAAGGTACTGGTAATCGTTCGCGGTTCGCTGTTCGCTGTTCGGCGTTCGCGATTCGCCGGTC
>C688J18823_10002624_pt1 | contig 11236 bp, 10 predicted proteins | sample HopSoiMetagenom1_FD_18823 | JGI IMG/M metagenome (IMG submission 18823) | reverse complement strand
GCCAACGCGAAGGCGTTTCGCGACGGCTGGTTTCGCACCGGCGATCTCGGCCACATGGACGAGGAAGGTTTTGTCTACATCACCGGCCGCGCCTCGGACATGTACATCTCCGGCGGCTCCAACATCTATCCGCGCGAGGTCGAGGAGAAGATTCTCACCCATCCCGCGATCGGCGAGGTCGCCGTGCTCGGCGTGCCCGACCCGTTCTGGGGCGAGGTCGGCGTTGCCGTCTGCGTCGCGCGCGAGGGCGCTGGCACTGTGAGCGAGGCGGAGCTCGCCGCATTTCTTGCGCCGAAGGTGCCGCGCTACAAAATGCCAAAACGCTTCTTCTTCTGGGAGGCGTTGCCGAAGTCCGGCTANGGCAAGATTCCGAAGCGGCTGGTCCGCGACGAACTCGAGGCGCGAGGGCTNCTTGAGCTCATATCCAAAACGGGCAGCTGAGGCGATGCGCAGCATCGAACAGCCCGGGCCGCCCGTGCCCGAACGCATCCAATGGGTCGAGGCGCGGGGGCGGGCGTTTTCGTTCACGCTTGCCGCCGGCCTGCCGCTGCTGGAGGCCGCGCGCCGCGGCTTTACGGAGGCCGGCTTTTCCGGCGGTGTGCTGAGCATGCGGGGAGGGGCGCTCGGACCGTTTGCCTATGTGATGCCGGCGCTGTCGAAGACCGGCGCCAATGCGGCGTTTTACAGCGACACGTTTCGGCCGTCCGGCATTACGCGACTGAAGCTCGGCGCGATGACGCTCGGCGAGCGCGACGGCGCGCCGTTCTTCCATTGCCACGGACTGTGGACCGAGACTGATGGATATCTGCATGGCGGCCACATTCTTCCCGAGGAGAGCATCGTCGCCGAATCGTTCGCGGTGGAGGCGTTCGGAATCGACGGCGCCATGTTCACGGCCGAGCCCGATCCCGAGACCAATTTCAAATTGTTCGGTCCCGTCACGCGCGCCGGCACGAATGTGAAGGCCGAGAGCCGCGCCTTCGCGCTGCGGCTGCGGCCGAATCAGGATTTTGCCGCGGTGCTGGAGACGTTCTGCCGGCAGCACGGAATTTTGCGCGCGCGGATTCACGGCGGGGTCGGCTCCACCATCGGCGCGCATTTCACCGATGGCCGCACCGTTGTGCCGTTTGCGACCGAGCTTGCGATCAAGGCAGGCAGCATCGCGTCCGGTGCCGACGGCACGCTGCAGGCGGAGCTCGATGTCGCGCTGGTTGATTATCTCGGCGGCATCGCCGAGGGCCGGCTGATGCGCGGCGACAATCCGGTGCTGATGACGATGGAGCTGGTGCTCGAGGTGGTGTGAGGGAGATACAACGATTGTAGCCTGGATGAGCGCAGCGACATCCGGGGCGGTGTGAGAGAGGCCCCGGATATCGCTTCGCTCATCCGGGCTACGAAGCTCGTCACCCACGAAAGCGGGTGACGATGTTTCGAACGGGATCGCGCCCCGTGGTGACCGAGCCCTCACCTGAAGTGATAGTTCACGCCGACCTTGATGGTGTGGAAGTCGATGGTGCCGGAGTCAAACAGGTCGCCGCCTAGATTGTAGGTCTTGCCGCCGAGGTTGGTGTACATGTATTCGCCCTTGGCCGACCAGTTTGGAGTGAACAAATATTCGAGACCGCCACCGATGGTATATCCCGTGTGAGTCTGGCTATCCGAAAACGACGCACCGAGCGCTGGCACTGAAACGGAGTCCTTTCTGTTGGCCCACGCAAAACCGGCCTTGGCGTAGATGAGGGCCGCATCCATTGCGAAGCCCGCACGGCCGGTCACGCTGCCGAACGAGTTGATCTTGAGTTCCTCCGTGGCCAGGACACCCCCGCCGATGTCTGCGGTGAGGCTGTCCTTGATGCTGGCGCCGGCGGCGTCGACTTCGACACCGAAAACAAACTGACTGCCTGGGAGCTGCCAGTTGTAGCCGACCGTACCGCCGCCGAAGCCGCCGCTACTGTTCCCACTGTCCCAGCCATAGCCGCCCATCGCGCCGATATAGAAGCCGGACCAGTTATACGCCGGAGACACGAGTGCTGGAGGAGGAGCCTTGGTGTAGGGCCGCGCCTGCATGTCGGCGGCCGAGGCCGCAGTCGCGACCGAAAGGGCCACGCCAGCTAGAAGTAGTCGTTTCATATTTTGTCCCCTAAAGTTGAGCATTCGTATAACCCCCTGCGGGCTCGATTGCGAACCGATCGCACCGGCATGGTGACGCATCGTTTGTGAAAGCGGGCGCGAACGCGCCCTCAAAGAACCGTCTGCAAGCGACGTCCGGCGGATGTGGGAACGTTCACTTGCGGGTTAACCATACGATTTGTATGCCGGCAAAAGTTGGACCGAAGCGCGACCACGCATTGACGCGGGCAGGTTGCCATTTCGACGGCAGTACGGCGACGCGTGGCTCGAATGCGTTCTTGATCTGCGGAGAGCGTGGCATTTGTTTTCGTTCGACGTGATTGTGCGCGCAAGAGCCAGATTCCGTGTCCTATCGGCGTCCTTGCGAGCGCAAAGCGACGAAGCCATCGATTGCGCCGGACGGGAAATATGGATTGCATCGCAGTGCTCGCAACGAGGGACATAGTGTCGCACTATTGCGGGTTCGAGTGTTCGAGCGTTGCGCTCTGTAATTGCTATGCGCGACAGCCACGCGTCTCACCGNCGCTTGCGTACGTGAACATTGATATCGAGATCGATATCGCTCACGCAGGTCTGCGTCGTCTGATGCGAGCCGCCTTCATGCCAGCGGCCGGAGCGTGGGCGCGCCCCGCTGATATTGGCGAGCTTCAGGCATCGCCATTGCGGCAACGGCCCCGAGCTCTCGCCGCCGAACTGCCAGGCCAGCACGACCTCTTCGCCGCGTTTATTGGTGCCGATGATGTGCGGGCACAGTTCGCGGACGCGACCGTCATAGAGGCAGACGACCTGCTGCTCGCCGAGGATGGCGTTGCGGAAGAGGGCGTAGGTGGCGCTTGGCATTGTCGTTCTGTGCAGGCCAGGTTGCTATCGGGGGTTGCATGACGATCGAGATATATGCAGAGAATGCAATGTTGTTCCATCGGACCCGCGCTCATGGCCTCACGACGAAACAAGCCGATCAACCTGCCGGCGCCATACCTCAAGCGGATCTGGCTTGAGCCTTCAAGGATCACCAATCGCGAGGCCTATCCGTTCTGCCTTCCCTTGCTGCGCGATGATTTCGAACTGAGCTTTGATAAGGCGATCACGATCATCGTCGGCGAGAATGGCACCGGCAAATCCACCCTGCTCGAGGGCATCGCCGTGCTCGCCGGCTATGACGAAGCCGGTGGCGGCAAGGGCTACATGCCGGTCGACCATTCCAGCGCGGTGGAGAAGATGGGCGGCAGTCTCTCGTCAGCACTTCGCGCAAGCTGGCTGCCCAGGATTACGAACGGATGGTTCTTCCGCGCGGAGAGCTTCTTCTCGGTTGCGAGATATCTGGACAAGGCGGCGCTGGATGATCCGTCTAGGCCGCCACCGCCCGACTTCCTCTCCCATTCCCACGGCGAAGGCTTTTTGCGCTTCTTCGAGGAACGCTGTCAGCGCCAGGGCATCTTCATCTTCGACGAACCGGAATCCGCGCTGTCGCCCTCGCGCCAGATCGCGTTCCTGAAGCTGATGCGGCGAATGGAAGATATCGGCCATTGCCAGATCATCATGGCCACCCACTCGCCGATGCTGATGGCTTACCCAAATGCCACGCTGCTGCGGCTGACGAAGTACGGACTGGAGCCGGTGAAGGTAAAAGACACCGATCACTACAAGGTCATGCGGGAGTTCTTTGAGGATCCGAAAGGATTTGTGGACGCTGCGATCGTTGAGTGATGCGCAGGTGCCGTAGGGTGGGTAGAGCGCAGCGAAACCCACCCCTTGTGCGCCGAAGCAACAGTTGATGGGTATCGTTTTCGCTCCACCCATCCTACACGCAGCGTTGGTCCGCGTCGGCGGCACTAGCCGCCGGCAAACACAATCCGCGATCGTGGTGTGGACCTGCAAACAAAAAGCCCCGGAAAACCGGGGCTCAGTTTGCTGGGGTGTGGTTGTCCGTCCCCGACCGGTTCGGGACAACCACGGCGGCATCTCATCTGAAATGATAGTTGACGCCAACCTTGATCGAGCTGAATTCGGCGGTGCCGGAATCGAAGGCGAGAGCACCCAGGGTATAGGTCTTGCTGTCGAGGTGCGTGAACATGTACTCGGCCTTGGCGGACCAGTTCGGCGCGAACATGTATTCGATGCCGCCGCCGATGGTGTATCCGGAATGGACATGGCTGTCCGAAGCGGAAAGAAAGCCGGGCACGGTAACGGACAGCTTGTTGTTTGCCCAGGCATAGCCGCCCTTGGCGTAGAACAGCGCGGTATCCATCGCGACGCCGACACGGCCGGTCACGCTTCCAAGTGCGTTGATCTTGTCTTCCGCCGTGATTGCCACGACACCGAAATTGGCCGTCGCGCTGTCCTTGATGCTCGCGCCGGCGGCATCGACCTCGATGCCGAACACGAACTGGCTGCCCGGGAACTGCCAGTTGTAGCCGATCGTACCACCGCCGAAGCCGCCGCCATTGTCGCTGTCGAAGGCATAGCCGCCCATCGCGCCGATATAGAAGCCGGACCAGTTGGTGGCCGGAGACAGCAGCGGCGCCTTGGTGTAGGGCCGCGCCGCGAGATCAGCGGCCGAGGCTGCGGTCATCAGCGAAAGGAAAGCCGCGCCTGCAAGAAGTAGTCTGTTCATTACTTATCCCCTGTAGTTGAGGACTAGGAAAAAACATCTCTCGGCCCGGCTTACAAGCCTTCCGCCATAGGGGAGTACCTTTTCGGTCAAAGCTGAGACAGTAGCGCCACACCTGTGTACCGCGTTAGTTGAATTTTGCCCGCAGGAGTTGAGCGCGGCCCGGGGCTGGCAGTGGGTCTTGCCGGTGGCAGGAGGGGGACGTGGGCGATGAAGCGTCGCGAGAGCGGCCGTAGCGGGTGCAACTTGTTGTCCGAGGCCTCCGGATATCACTCCGCTCATGCCGCGTACGAGATTATACTATCAGCGCAGCAAGGGAAAAAGCAGGGAGGACGCCATGCCCCATACCCTGGTGCCCAGTGACCGCGTCGAGCATGTGAGCGTCTACGGGCGCGACGGGACAAAACTCGGCTCGATCGAACGGCTGATGCTCGACAAGGTGAGCGGAACGGTTGCTTACGCCGTGATCAAGACCGGAGGGTTGCTCGGCAGCCACCATCATTGTCCGATCCGCTGGGACGCACTCCGGTTTGATTCGGCGCGTCAGGCCTACCAATCCGACGTGACGCTGGAGGACCTGCGCGCGGGCCCGTCCGAGCTCGATGAAGAGGCCTTCGACTGGGGCGACCGGTCGCGACCGCATCCGCATTATTGGACGGTGTAGGGCGACGCATCGCAACTGCCGGTTCCTCGCCAACGACGCGATGCGCCGCTCCTCGTTCGCGCAGCAAGGTGCGATAGGTATCGTTTCACCCATCGCTGCTTTCCGGCGGCGCCACGAACCAGCCTTGTTTGGCACGAAAATGCGTTACGATATCGCCACCGCGCCAACGCGGCGCCGACAAGACAGTGGGGAAACGACATGAGAGTGACGATCGCAGGGGTGGGGGCCGTGGTGACGTCGCTGGCGGTGATGGGGGTCGCGTGGGCGCATGGGCCGACCCGCCAGAAGGTGCGGGAATCGATCGAGATCAACGCGCCGCCGGCCAAGGTGTGGGCGGTGATCGGCAATTTCCAGGACATGAGCTGGCTGCAGCCGGTCAGCAAGACCGAGGGCACGAAAGGCAACGAGATCGAGGCCACGCGGCGGCTGACGCTGGCTGATGGCGAGACCGTCGATGAGGAGCTCTACAAATATGATGCCGAGAAGATGAGCTATTCGTACCGGATCACGGCCGTCGATGTAAAAGTGCTGCCGGTTACCAACTACTCGTCCACCCTGACGGTCACGCCCAGCGCCGACGGCAAGGGCAGCAGCCTGGAGTGGGCCGGCGCGTTCTATCGCGGCTTTCCCAACAACGACCCGCCGCCCGAGCTCAGCGACGAGGCCGCCGTGAAGGCGGTGAGCGGGCTCTATAAAGTGGGGCTCGAGGCGCTGAAGAAGAAGGTCGAAAGCGGAAGCTGATCGTGAGGGCGATCGCTCTGGCGGCGCTCGTCGCCGGCATCGGTAGCGTCTGGACCGGGCAGGCGCGGGCCGAGGAGGCCTTCGTCACCAATCAGCTCAGCGAAAACCTGACGGTCGTGGATCTCACATACTTGCAGCCGGTTGCGACCATCGCGATCGGCGGCAAGCCCGCGGGCATAGCCATCGCGCCGGATGGACGCTTTGCCTATGTGACCAGCCCCGATGCCAAGGCGCTGACGGTGGTCGATGCCGCGGCACGCCGGATCGTCGGGACGATCAACGTCGGCGGTGGTCCGCTCGGCGTCGCCGTGGCGCCGGACGGCGCGGCCGTCTATGTCGCCGACTGGTACGCCGCCGCGGTGCGAGTGATCGATCCGAACGCGCAGCGCGTCATCGCCGATATCGCGGTCGGCGCCTCGCCGTCGGGCCTCGCGGTGACACCGGACGGGCGGCTGCTGCTCTCGGCGGACCGCGACGCCGACAGCGTGTCCGTCATCGACACCGCGACGCGCAAGCGGCAGGCCACGATCAAGGTCGGGGAGCGCCCGTTTGGCATCACCATCGATGCCGAGGGCCGGCGCGCCTACACCGCCAATGTCGGATCGAACGATGTGTCGGTGATCGACATCGTCGAGAACAGAGAGATCGGGCGTGTGAAGACGGGCTTGCGCCCCTATGCGGTCGCACTCGCGCAAGGGCGCGGCTTCGTCACCGACCAGTATGACGGCACCGTCAGCGTGTTCGATCTCGCCACGCTGGCGCCGCTCAAGCGCATCACCGTAGGCGATTATCCGGAAGGGATCGCGGCTACGGCGGACGGCCGGCGCATCATCGTGGCGAACTGGGAAAGCAACTCGATCAGCGTGATCGATGCAGTCGAGCTGAACGTGACCGGCGAGACCAAGGTCGGCGACGGGCCGCGGGCGTTCGGGGCGTTTCTGCGGCGGTAGCCGGGGAGGCGCAAGCTAGAAGCCGACTAACGTCGTTCGGCTTCAGCCTCTTGCTCCAACTGCAGGATATGTGCTCGTAGTGCCTCGAATCTTGTTTCCGTGGCATCGCCGAACAATGGGTCCTTGTGAGAGGACAAGGCCGAAGCGATTTCAGTCCAATCGGGAGGCCGCAATGCCTTCAGGGCCGCAGGGAAGAAATCTCGATCCTCCATCGCGATGTGACGCCGCTCGTGCTCCAGGAAATCGCGAACGATGGTGTCCACTTCCTGCCGAAGGAATTCGCGACCCGCGAGCACAGCGTCGACCGCTTTTGCGACGCGGCGCAAACGTTCGGCCCCTTTTTGATGCTCACGCGCGAGATCACCGACTTTCGCTGCGGCAACGGAATCGCGAATTTTCAGCTTGGCAAAGACCCGGTCTTCCTGAGGATGGTGGTACATCTCGGTATAGACTTCGAAATAGGCAATGATGGCCCGGATAACCTCATAGTCCGGCCGGCCCGCACGATCGAAAATGTCCAGCTCGTGTTCGAGGACGGCGAGCAGACGTTCAATATTGCGGTGTTCCCGGCTTAGCAGCTCGATGATCATTGCCATGATCCACAGCGTGAGCCATCAGAAGAAGAAAAAGATTAAGCCCAAAGCCGCCGCGGCATTTTGCGCTGGATCAAAACCGCAACGGAAAGAGCCCAGCGCACTTTGGTGCAGCGCGGCAGACTGGACGTTCGCGCATGCCGGGCTTGTTCGTGCTATAATATTCGCCGAACGAGAAAACAGGGAGGACGCCATGTCTCATGCCTGGTGCCCAGTGACCGCGTTGAGCACGTGAATGTTTACGGGCGCGACGGGACAAAACTCGGCTCAATCGAACGGCTGATGCTCGACAAGGTGAGCGGAAAGTTCGCTTACGCCGTGATCAAAACCGGAGGGTTGCTCGGCAGCCACCATCATTGTCCGATCCGGTGGGACGCGCTCCGATTTGATTCCGCGCGTCAGGCCTACCAGACCGACGTGACGCCGGAGGACCTGCGCGCGGGACCGTCCGAACTCAATGAAGAAGCCTTCGATTGGGGTGACCGCTCGCGACCGCATCCGCATTATTGGACGGTGTAGGATTAGTTTAGCCGTTGCAACGACCGGCTTCAGTTTTGCGAACGGGAGCGTGCTCAGTATCGACGACACGGCTGATCAGAAGGTCACGCGACATGACCGAAGTGGCGGATTACGCTTCGCTAATCCGCCCTACGAGCTAATCCGCTTTCCGCTTGCTATGGCAGGCACAAATTAAGAATTCTTCGCACGCCAAGACGACCACCTTTAAGATCCTCAATTGTCATACTCGAATACGTTACGTCTAGATCTTTCGTTCTGTTCTTAAAAAACTGAATTAGATCTGAAAAAATGTCATCGTTGTCGTTCTTAAGTTTACTAAGCAATTCTTGCTGTTCCGTTCGAAGAACGGTCAGATTGCTTGCGCTGCCTGCACTTGCTACAGCATACTTGAGGTCGATCGAACCGGATGCGTCATTCGCACTGCTATCGGCTTTCTCTTCAAGAAGAGAGTATAGATTTCCCTTGGCAGCGTAGACAGAGACGATGCTGTCAGTCTTCGTGAAAACTATATGCACGGATCGATTGTAGGTGCTTCCAATCCCACGTTCCGTGGCAGAATCTTCAATTACTTGCCAGGAAGTTCGAATTCTACCAATGATGTCCGCTACAGAACGCCGAGGACTCTCGCCAGAATATATCGCGGCAAGGTCAATCAAGAAGAGATACTCTCGCGACGACGCAACCCACGAAAAGAATTCCTTATTGAAAAGAGTGAATTCTAGATCCTCGGCAACAATGAGCGCAGATTCGTTAGAGTCCCTTCTCGTAGTTTCACGCTGAACTTGAGTGCGCTCCTCTAGATTGTGAGAGATAATTTCGGAGTACTCGCCGGGGAAATCTGCGATTTCAATGTCGTACAATCGAGAAAGCAAGCCCCTACGCTTCGAGTAGGAGAAACGAAACACAAAAGTGTCTTTTTCTTTCGTAGGGCCGATTTTCTCACCTGCGTTCAAACTTGCGATATAGCGATTGACAGTTGAGATCGTATTTAATCCATGCAGCCGAACGTTGGGGATATCGGAACCTCGCTGAATTAACTCGAACAAGGCGGTGATCAAAGTCGTCTTACCAGATCTAGGTAAACCTATGACGGCCACCCGATGGGAAACGGGAATTGGATCGCCTGTGAGACCTGGGATCCGAAATACTCGAGCGACTCCGTTAAATACGAGAACGGTCAGGACAAACGCAGGAAGGACAAACGCGAGTTTTTCGGCGACCGGAACAACAAATGTTATGAGCGACGTTAGGAGCTCGTTCATCACCTACGCCCCACATAGCTTAGGTCAGTGCGGCATATCCGGACCATGGTGTATGAACCAAATAAGAAAACTGCAATGAATACAGCTAGCCCATGCTCTTCATAAATGTGGTGCTCGGGGAAGAGTTCGTCGAGTGCTCTAAAAAATGAAATCCCCCCAGCGAAAGCAACCGATAATATCGCATACGCAAGTAATCGCTGCCGCACCAGTTCCGCATTCGCGGCGGCCTCCACATCGCTCGGTAGTTCGAGAGGGGTAACGGAAACCATCAATCCTAGACAGAAAAATGCGTATGTTACTAAGAATGTCCAGAGATCAGGCAATTGATACCAAGGTATCTTGCCCCAGAGAAATACAGTCCTTGCGAACAAATCAATAAAAAATGGGATTAGCGGAAGCGCTAATTGAGTTTGCAATGTTAGAGCATACTTAGCACGCATGGCGATCGCCATTCATAGGGCTGAGCTGCAATCCGTCAAAAAATCAACGAAAAGAATAACTTCTCTTCGTGCAATTGTCTACTAGACGTTGAGGCCGCTCACTCCGCCGCCTCGCTAGCGCTGCTGCTCTTCCGCGGCTTGCCGTCCGCCTTCTTCAGCACCGGCGCCAGGAATTTCCCCGTATAGCTGCGCGGCGCCTTGACGATATCTTCCGGCGGACCCCAAGCGACGATTTCGCCGCCGCCGTCGCCGCCTTCGGGGCCGAGGTCGATGACCCAGTCGGCGGTCTTGATGACTTCGAGGTTGTGCTCGATCACCACCACTGTGTTGCCCTGTGAAACCAGCTCGTGCAGTACTTCCAATAGTTTTGCTACGTCGTGGAAGTGCAGGCCCGTCGTGGGTTCGTCCAGGATGTAGAGCGTGCGACCGGTGGCGCGCTTTGACAGCTCCTTTGCCAGCTTGACGCGCTGGGCTTCGCCGCCGGAGAGGGTGGTGGCCTGCTGGCCAACATGGATGTAGTCGAGGCCGACGCGATGCAGCGTTTTGAAAGTCTCGCGCACACGCGGGACCGCCTTGAAGAACTCGGCGGCTTCCTCGACCGTCATGTCGAGCACGTCGGCGATGCTCTTGCCCTTGAACAGGACTTCCAGCGTCTCGCGGTTGTAGCGCTTGCCCTTGCAGGTGTCGCAGGTGACGTAGACGTCGGGCAGGAAATGCATCTCGATCTTGATGACGCCGTCGCCCTGGCAGGCCTCGCAGCGGCCGCCCTTGACGTTGAAGGAGAAGCGGCCGGGTTCGTAGCCGCGCGCCTTGGCTTCGGGCAGGCCCGCGAACCATTCGCGGATCGGCGTGAAAGCGCCGGTATAGGTCGCGGGGTTCGAACGTGGCGTACGGCCGATCGGCGACTGGTCGATGTCGATGATCTTGTCGATATGCTCCAGCCCCTCGATGCGATCATGGGGCGCGGCGCCTTCGCTGGCGTTGTTGAGCTTGCGGGCGATCGCCTTGTAGAGGGTGTCGATCAACAGCGTCGACTTGCCGCCGCCGGAGACACCGGTGACGCAGGTGAACAGCCCCAGCGGAATCTCCGCCGAGACGTTCTTCAGATTATTGCCGCGGGCGTTGACGACCTTGATGGTGCGCCGGTGGTTCGGCGGCTTGCGCTCGGGGATCGCCACCGACATCTCGCCGGTGAGGTATTTGCCCGTCAGCGATTTCGGGTTCTTCATGATCTCGGCGGGCGTGCCCTGCGCCACGATGTGGCCGCCATGCATGCCGGCGCCGGGACCGATATCGAGCACGTAATCGGCGAGGCGGATGGCGTCC
>C688J18823_10002623_pt1 | contig 11237 bp, 10 predicted proteins | sample HopSoiMetagenom1_FD_18823 | JGI IMG/M metagenome (IMG submission 18823) | reverse complement strand
AGACGTCGCAGGAGGCGTCATCGGCCTGCAGCCCGAGCTCCTTGGCGAGATAGCGATAGACATGGAACATCACCTCGCTCGAACGCTCGTGGTGCTTGTCGCGACCGCGCTTGTAGGATTCGAAGATCTTGTCGTCGCTGAGCTCGGCCGGTGACTTGCCCGAGATCTTGCGCACCGCGGAGAGCACGCCGTTCTCGAAATCGATCAGGGTGCCGACGACGTCGAAGGTGAGAACCTTGAAATTGCTGAACGAGGCTGCTGACGACATTTTTGGCTTCTTCTCTCGGTTGGAAAAGACTTAGGTTCAGTCCCTCACTTTGGGCACCACGATGGTGTCCTCGGGGTGAAGGGTCACGGTGAGGCTGCCGCCGAGCGGCGGGATGCGGCTGTAGGCTTCGTGATGGCTCGCCTGGCGCAGGCTGAGCACGATGCCATCGGCGAGCGCCAGGAAGATGCGCAGACTCTCGCCCTGATAGACGATGTCGGTGACCGTGCCGGTGAGCCGATTGCAGGCGGTGTCCGGCGCCCCGTCGTCGATCAGCAGCTTTTCGCTGTGCACGGCGAGCATCAGCGCGTCCCCGTCAGGAATGGCGCGGGCGCTGCGCAGAAGCACATTTCCGAGCGCAACGCCGGAGGCATCGACGCGTCGCACGGGAAGCATCGTGGCCTCGCCAATGAAACTCGCGACGAAGGAATCCGCGGGATGATCGTGCAGGCGCTCGGGCGCGTCGATCTGGATCAGCCTGCCGTCCTTCATCACGGCGACGCGGTCGCTCATGGTCAGCGCTTCGCGTTGATCGTGGGTGACGTAGATGATGGTGGCGCCGATGCGCTTGTGCAGCGGCGCAGCTCGATCTGCATGGATTCGCGCAGCTGCTTGTCGAGCGCGGACAGCGGTTCATCCATCAGGATCAGCCGCGGCTCGAAGATCATGGCGCGTGCGAGCGCCACGCGCTGGCGCTGGCCGCCGGAGAGTTGCGCGATACCGCGCTCTTCGTAGCCGGCAAGGCCGACCATCGAAAGCGCCGCGCGCACCTTATCCGGCCAGGCCGCCTTCGGCAGCCGTCGCGCGCGCAAGGGAAAGGCGACATTCTCGCCGACGCTCATATGCGGGAACAGCGCGTAGTTCTGGAACACGACGCCGATGTCGCGCTTGTGCGGCGGCATCCAGGTGACGTCGCGGCCGCCGAACAGGATCGTTCCGCTCGATGGCAAGATGAAGCCGCCAAGGATGCCGAGCAACGTGGTCTTGCCGGAACCGGAGGGGCCGAGCAGCGAGACGAACTCGCCGGCCGCGACATTGAGGGACACGTCGTCGAGGGCNCGAACGGCGCCATAGGCCTTGCTNGCGGATCTGATCTCGACGCTTTCCGCTCGTTTGTCCAACGATCGACCTCGCCATGTCCCTACANGGCGTGCCTCACTGCGCGCCATAAGCCTGCTTTATAGACAGGACATTTGAGCACTTACGGTCGAAGCGTGCACCGCACCAACTTCTTCGCTCGCGAGCCCTGTCTTTAGGCTGTCATGTCGATGACACCAGACTTGGCAAAACTCGGCAATTGCCAAATTCTCACCCGGCTCATAACATGGTGTTATGCCCGAGCTGCGCCGGATGCTGCCCTCAAGTAACGCCCTGTTCGTCTTCGACGCAGCGGCGCGCAATGGCAGCTTCACGGCTGCGGCCGCCGAATTGAACGTCACCCAGCCTGCGGTGAGCCGGATGCTGGGTCAGTTCGAGGACCATCTCGGCGTCCGCCTGTTCGACCGCAAGGCGGGACGCGCCGTGCTCACCGAGGAAGGCGAACTCTTGTATCGCCGCGTGCTCGAAGGCTTTCGCAGCATCGAGAGCGGGCTGGTCGAGATCGAGCGGCGCCGCAAGGGCACCGAGACGGTGACGCTGTCGGTCTCCTCCGCCTTCACCACGCATTGGCTGATGCCGCGCATCGACAAGCTGCAGCGGCAATTCCCTCAGGTCGATTTGCGCTTTCAACTGATCTCCGGCGCGCTGCGCGGTCCGGTGGAAAATGTCGATCTTGGCATGCGCTTCCGCGATCGCGAGGAGCCGTCATCCGGCGGCACGCTGGTGATGAAGGAGGTCATGCTGCCGATGTGCAGTCCTGCCTATCTCGGCGAAACCGATCCCGCCGAGGGCAACACCATCATTCGGCTCGCCGAGACGCCGGGCGACTGGGCCGCGGATTACGCATCGCTTCTCACGGGGCGCCGCGGTGCGGCCAAGGCGCTGAGCTTCACGGACTATGCCGTCGTGATGCAGGCCGCCCTGCTCGGCCAGGGCATCGCGCTCGGTTGGCTGACGGTCGCCTCGCACTGGCTGTTGACCGGCGCGCTGGTGCCGGCCTCCGACACGCTCACCACCACACGCCGCATCTGCGAATTCCTGCCACCGCGCAACCGGCCGATGCGTCCCATCGCCGCCGAGATCCGCGACTGGATCACCGCGCAGATGAAAAGCGAGATCGCCGCGATCGACCGGCTCTATCCGAAGCTCGGCGCGATGGCGGCTTGCTACTAGCGCGTTTTCGGGCGAAGTGGACCGGTTCACGTGAAGAAAACGCATCAAAACCGAAGTCTAGGCGGGTGTCAGCGCGGCACAGTAACGATCGGGCAGGTGATCGCCGATCCCCGCCGGCAGCAGCACCGTGAGCCTGCCGACGACATCCGACCGCGTGTTCTCGGATACGCCGCTGAGGAGATTGCGGACCTGCTCACCAATTCCAGCATTCGCCATTGGCTCATCCGAACCAACATTCGTCGTGAGCTGGCTGGCGCTGAATTTGGCGCCGCGTGCACAGGCGAGATAACGGCCGACGTGATGAAAGCCAAGCCCAGGCGGAGGCACGGTCGGGACGATGTCGGTGCCGTGCACGAGACGATAGGTCGTCCTGCCGAACGTACCGTTGTAGAGGGCGACGAAATCGTCGCGGCCCACGCGCGGACAACCGTAAAGATAGATCTGCGCATCCGCGAGCTGGAGCTGCTCCCGCGCGAAGTCCGCCGTTGCCACCGCGATCGCGGCGCCGAGGCTGTGCCCAGTGATGAAGATCGGTGATTTGCGCGCCAGCGCTGCCGCCAGTGCGCTCTTCACGCCGTCCCACACGGCCGCCGCCGCATCGACGAACCCCTGGTGCACGGGCGCCTTCGGTCGGCCAAGCGTGAAATCGCTGACCCAGTTCAGGAGATGAAGCGGGTCGGTGCCGGCGAAGGCGACAATGGTTGCGTCGCCCTTGCTCGCGATGATCCCGCGCGTGTCGGTCAGCGGCAGCGTCGAATGCGCCGGTTGGCTCAGCAGCTTGACACCGGACAGATCCCAGAACGGAGAGATCCTATTGATGGTGTCCGGCACATGGGTCTCGTAGGCGAGTTGCGACATCCACATCATCGCGCGAGCGATGTCGAGATCAAAGCCGGTTGATGTCTCGTTGAATTTTGCAAATGCCCGCCGGTCATATTGATCGGGAGGGAGTTCGACCAGAATGCTCACATCAAGCTCCTAAATGGCTTATTGCTGCAATCCGTCGATCGAAAACGGAATGGCGCTACCTTCGCATATGGCTGGAACTTTGACAATCTGTGCGCGTGCCCGGGACGTATTCTGCCTTCCCGCTTAAGAGGACAAGGTTGAGACGAGGCACCTCTCCCTCCGCGTCATAGCGAGCGTAGCGAAGCAATCCAGAGTCTCTCCGCGGAGGGATTCTGGATTGCTTCGCCGCGCTCGCTATGACGGTGTGGATAGAGTTTTGGCTTCTATCGATGCTCGATCGCGCGGATCGCACCGCGGAGCTCGGCGAGGCCGCGGAGGCGGCCGATCGCGGTGTAGCCCGGATTGGTGCGCTTGGTCGCCGCGAGATCGTCGAGCATGCGATGGCCATGATCGGGCCGGAATACGATTTGCCGGTCGGGCGAACGCCGCGCGTTCTCCTTCAGCAGCGCCTTCAGCACCGCGACCATGTCGACGTCACCGTCGAGATGATCGGACTCGTAGAAGGACAAACCATCCGCTTCGCGCTTGGTCGCGCGCAGATGCGCAAAGGCGATGTGCGGACCGAAGCGTTCGGCCATCGCGGGTAGATTGTTCTCGGCGCGCACGCCGAGCGACCCCGTGCACAGGCAGATACCATTCGCCTTCGACGGCACGGCATCGAACAACGCCTGATAGTCGTCGGCGCTGGACGCGACGCGCGGCAGGCCGAACAGCGGGCGCGGCGGGTCGTCCGGATGCAGCGTCAGCGAAACGCCGAGCTGCTCGGCGACGGGCGTGACGCGGCCCAAAAACTCGGCGAGATGCTGCCGCAGAATTTTTGGCGTGACGTCGCGATATGTTTCGAGCCGGTCGCGGAATTGCGGAATGGTCATCGGCTCGGTGGTCGAGCCCGGCAGCGCGCTGGCGATGACCATGACGAGATAGTCGATATCGGCCTGGCTCATCTGGTCGAACAGCTTTTTCGCGCGGGCCTGCTGCTCGGATGAGTATTCCTGGATAGCGGCGGGACGCTTCAGGATGTGCAGCTCGAACGCAGCAAAGCGATCCTGGTCGAAGCGCATGGCGCGGGCGCCGTTCGGCAGCTCCCATTCCAGATCGGTGCGGCACCAATCCACGACGGGCATGAAGTTGTAGCAGATGATCTTGATGCCGGAAGCGGCAACCGCCTCCAGGCTGGCGATCCACGTCTCGATCGAGCGCGTCGCCTTGGCCCCAAGACGCTTGACGTCGTCGGGGATCGGAATCGATTCCACCACCGACCAGGTCAGCTGCGAACGGCCGGGTTGGCCGTTCTCGATGAAGTTCTTGCGCTCCTCGACCGCCTTGCGTGTCCAGGCTTCGCCGATCGGCACCTGATGCAGCGCCGAGACGATGTCGCTCGCCCCGGCCTGCCTGACATCGTCGAGCGAGACCGGATCATCCGGCCCGTACCAGCGCCATCCCTCTAGCATCATGTCCATTTTCTCCGATCAGTTCGCGGTCAGCACGACCTTGACGCTCTGCGAGCGGTCGAGCGCCAGCCGCAGCGCGTCCGGCGCGGTGGACAGCGGCCGCTCGGCGGTCACCAGCGACAGCACGTCGACACTGCCGTCCGCGATCAGTTCTACCGCGGTCATGAACTCGAGCCCGAACCGGAACGAGCCGCGCAAATCGATCTCCTTGGCCATCACCGCATTGGCGGGCACCGGAATCTGGCCACCCGGCAAATTGCCGATCTGTACGACAACACCGCCGCGCCTGACGATACCGATCGCACTGGCAAGGCCTGCAGCCGTGCCCGAGACTTCGAAAGCGACATCGTAGGGGCGCGACGCGGCCTGCGCCTTCAGGCCTTCCTCGCCGGCTGCAACATTCTCGACGTAAGATGCGCCGAGCCGGGTCGCAAAGGCCAGCGGCGCCGGTGCGATGTCGGCCACCGTGATGTCGGTCATGCCGGCGCGGCGCGCGGCGAGCATGGTCAGAAGCCCGATCGGACCGGCACCGAAGATGATGCCGCGCGTGCCTTCGATGTTGCCGGCACGCGCGACCGCGTGCAGGCAGACCGCGAGCGGCTCGGCCAGCGCCGCAGCCTGATAGGACACATGATCGGGGATCTTCACGCACTGCGCCGGAATCGCGTCGAAATAATTGGCGAAGCCGCCCTGCATGTGCGGAGTCTTCGAGGCCGAGCCCATGAAGTAGATATTTTCGCAAAGGTTTTGCCGGCCTTGGCGGCAGGCGCCGCAATGGCCGCACCAGCGCGACGGGTTGACGGCAACGCGGTCGCCGACCTTCAGGTTCGCCGCGGAGCCCGCGATCTCCACGACCTCGCCGGAGATTTCATGGCCGAGCACCAGCGGCGATTTCACCACGAAATCGCCGGTCCGGGCATGGCGGAAATAATGCATGTCCGAGCCGCAGATGCCGCCGGCGCCGAAACGGAGGCGCACCATGCCTTCAGCGAGCTTGTCAAGCGGATGCTCGACCATGCGCAGATCTTCGGGGCCAAACAGGGTTGCGGCGAGAGCAGTTGAGGTCATTTGGAAAGTCCCATGTATTTCGGCAGCCAGAGGGTCAATTCGGGGATGTAGGTGATCGCGATCAGCGCGAGCATCAGCGGCACCAGCCAGGGCAGGATTGCCACCGTCGTGCGCTCGACCGAGAGCTTTGCGACGCGCGCGAGCACGAACAGCACCATGCCGAGCGGCGGATGCAACAGGCCGATCATCAGGTTCAGCGTCATGATCAGACCGAAATGGATCGGGTCGATGCCGAGCTTGAGCACGATCGGCAACAGGATCGGCACCAGAATGGTGATCGCCGCCGTGGTGTCGATGAAGCAGCCGACGAACAGGATCAGGACGTTGGCGAGCGCCAGGAACACCCATTTGTTGTGGGTGATGCTGAGCATCCAGTCCGACAGCATCTGGGCTGCCTGCGACACCGTCAGCAGCCAGGCGAAGATCGAGGCTGCGGTGACGATGAACAGAACCGACGCCGTGGTCTCGATGGTGTCGAACGTCGCCTTCGCGACCGTTTTCATCGTCATGGTGCGGTAGCGTACCAGGCCGAGGAACAGCGACCAGATCACGGCGGCGACCGCGGCTTCCGTCGGGGTGAACCAGCCGAGCGTCATGCCGCCGATCAGGATCACCGGCGCCATCAGCGCCATCACCGCGGAGAAATCGAAGTACCAGTCGATCGCGAGCAGCGCGAATAGGCCAAGACCAACTGCCAAATTGGTGGAGAGACCGGCGACCGTCAGAAGCCAGACGGCCATCGGGAAGCTCAATACGACGACGATCTCGAGCCCCGCCGATCCCAATTGCGGCCAGGAGAACGGCGTATCGCTGCCCCATTTGTTCTTGTGCGCGAAGTAGGTGACGGTGGCCATCATGAGCAGCGTCAGCACGACGCCTGGAATGACGCCCCCCAGAAACAGCGCGCCGATCGAGACGTTGGCCATCATGCCGTAGATCACGAAAGGCAGCGACGGCGGGATGATGGGCCCGAGCGTGGCGGAGGCCGCGGTGACGCCCACGGAGAATTCCGTGGAGTAGCCGTGGTCCTTCATCGCCTTGATCTCGATGGTACCGAGACCGGCGGCATCCGCGATCGCGGTGCCAGACATGCCGGAGAAGATCACCGAGCCAATGATATTGACGTGGCCGAGGCCGCCGCGCATCCAGCCGACCAGCGCGACGGCGAATTTGTAGATGCGCCCGGTGACGCCGGCGATGTTCATCAGATTGCCGGCCAGGATGAAGAACGGCACGGCGAGCAGCGGAAAGCTCTCGATACCGGCGATCATGCGCTGCGCCAGCGTGACGTCGGGCGTCACGCCGCTGACCAGGATGTAGAGCAGCGACGACGCCGCCATGGCGATGGCCACGGGAACGCCGAGCAGCATGAGGATGAGGAAGCCTCCAAGCAACAGCAACATGGAATTACCCTTCAAAGCCGTCGTAGGCGCCGGGACGTTCGAGGATCGAATAGCCCTGNCGCAAATGTTGCACTGCCACCTGCANNGAGCGCACGAACATCAGCACGAAGCCGAGCAGCACCGCNTAGTAGACGTAGTCCTTGGGAAGATTGATCGTGGTCATGGATTCATCGCCGATGATCTGGATGTAGACCCAGACCAGCTTGATNGCGTAGCCGAAGAAGGCGATCCGGATCAGGTCGATCACCGTCGACAACGCCCGGGCCACGAGGTGCGGCAGATAGCGATAGATCAGATCGACCTGGATGTGCCGCGACAGCCGCACGCACATCGATGAGCCGATGAAGACCACGCCGATCAGGCAGTAGGTCGCGATCTCCTCGGTCCAGGCGTAGCTGTCGTTGAGCACATAGCGGGTAAAGAACTGGAGGAAGACGGCAAGCGCCATCACCCAGAAAATCGCCAGCGCGACCCAGTCCTCAAAAGCGTAGATGCCGAGATCGACCTTCGGCGCCGCCTCTTCCTCGAAGGTGTGGGCGATCTCGTCCGCGGTGATCTGCCGGTGCGTTTCGGCGGTGGACATGGGTTGCTCCTCAAACTGATCACGTCGTTCCGGGATGGTGCGTCAGCACCAGACCCGGAACCTCGAGATTCCCAGGTGCGCAATTGCGCACCTGAGGTTCGGTCCTGCGGACCGCTCCGGGATGACGACTACGTCGTCACTTCACCGCCTGAATGCGTTCCCAGTCGGCCTTGCGATAGCCAAACGTCTCGAACGCGACGTTCTTCAGCACGGTGTCGCGGAACTCGTTCTTGTCGACCTCCGTGACGGTCAGGCCCTTCTCCTTGAAGAAGGCGACCAGCTTGGCCTCGTTCTGCTTGATCTCCGCGGTCGCCTTGGCGGCGGCCTCCTGCGCGACGTCGGTGAAAATCTTCTTGTCCTCATCGCTGAGCTTCTTCCAGAGCGCGCCGGCCACCACCGTGTTGAGATGGTCGACGATGTGGCCGGTCAGCACGATGTGCTTCTGCACCTCGTAGAACTTCTTGGCCTCGATCGTGGTCAGCGGGTTCTCCTGCGCCTCGACGGTGCCGTTCTGGAGCGCCAGATAGACTTCGGCGAACGCGATCGGCGCGGTGTTGGCGCCGCAGGCGCGCGGCATCGCCAGATAGGCGGGAACGTCGGGCACGCGCATCTTCAGGCCCTTGAGGTCGGCACAGGTCTTGATCGGCTTGTTCGACGAAGTCTGGCGCACCCCGTAATAGGTCACCGCGACGATGTGGTGGCCGCTCTTGTCCTCATAACCCTTGGTGAGCTCCTTGAAGATGTCGCTCTTGGTGTAGGCGAGCAGATGATCGGCATCGCGGAAGGTGTAGGGATAATAGGTGACGCCGATCGGCGGAAAGCTCTTCGCGGCAAAACTCGAGCCGGAGATGATGATGTCGACCGAACCAAGCGAAAGGCCCTGGTTGATGTCGGCCTCCTTGCCGAGCTGCGAGGCCGGATAGACGTCGATCGCATAGCGCCCGTTGGTGCGCTTCCCGATCTCCTGCGCGGCCCAGACCGACGCGGTGTGGAACGGCTCCGAGGTCTCGTAGACATGGGCCCATTTGAGCTTGGTCTGCGCCATGCCGGCGCCAGTCGTAGCAATCATCGCCGCGGCCGAGACCGCCAGCACCATTGTCATCTTTTTCAACACTGACTTTCCTCCATCTTTCAAGTCTGCTTCTTTTAAATCTGCTTCTTGTCAGCCCGCCCCCAACGCGGGTGCGGGCTGCACAATGTCATCGCTGTCGCGCGCTGCTGCTCGCAGCTCGCTTCTTCTTCGGCGCACGTTCCGGTTTTGACGGCTTTGCCGTCGATCGCGCGGTGCGCCCGGAAGACGGTGCTGCCGCTTTCTCGGCGCCGAAGTTCTGCGCAAAGCGCTCCTGGGATCGCGCGAGATGATCGCGCATCGCGTCGCGAGCCGCTTCAGGATCGTGTGCGGCGATGGCGTCGCGCACCGCGCGATGCTCGTCGAGCGCAGTGCGCCACGTGCCCGGGCTCTCGAAATAATGCGCAAGCTGCGCGAAATAGGGATTGAGGCGCTGGTCGAACAACTCGCCGACCACACGGACCAGAACGGCATTGCCGAGGCTTCCGGCGATCGCGACGTGGAAGGCGCGGTCGTGGACCATCGAGGCTTCGCCGGGGTGTTCTACATTCTCCATCGCGACAAGGGACGCATCGATGCGGGCAACGTCGTCCTTCGTCGCCACGCGCGCGGCTTCTTCGGCGATGGCACTTTCCAGGAACTCGCGGGCGCGCAGCAGCTCGAACGGGCCCTCGATGACGGAAGCAGGCGCGGTCGCCGCAACCGCGGCGGGCTCGATCACATAGATGCCGGAACCGACGCGGATGCGGAGGCGGCCCTCGACTTCGAGCGCGATCAGGGCTTCGCGCACCGTCGGCCTGGAAATCCTGAGCTGCTCGGCGAGTTCGCGTTCGGTCGGCAAGCGACTGCCGACCGCGTACTCGCCGCTGTCGATCAGGCTTCGCAATTGATCGGCGACCTGGCGATAAAGCCGTCTCGCCTCCACAGCTTCCAGCGGCACGCTGGTCCTCCCGAAAGGGTCATGCCGGCAGCTCTCGCTGCCCGCGGCCCGCCAATTTTGGAAAATTGGTCTTACCAATTGACCGCAGCATTGACCGAGGACAGGCGCCATGTCAAGCAGCGGCCAAACAAGGGGAGAGACGACCATGCGCCTTGATCCAACGCGCCTTGGCCGCGCCAATCTCGATCGGCTGCCACCAGGTATCCGCCGCCCGGCCTACGACCGTTCGCGCGTCACCTCCGGCATCGTGCATCTCGGCCTTGGCGCGTTTCATCGCGCCCACCAGGCCGTCGTCATCGATGATTGCCTTGCGGCCGGCGCCACCTCGTGGGGCATCGTCGGCGCCAGCCTGCGCAGCCCTGACACACGCGACGCCCTCGCCCCGCAGGATCATCTCTATACGGTCGCCGTCCGTGCAGCCGAAGGCACCGAACACCGCATCATCGGTGCGCTGCTCGACAGCGTGGTCGCGCGCGAGAGCCCGGCACGACTGGTCGAGCGAATGGCCGATCCCGCCATTCGCATCGTCTCCCTCACCGTCACCGAGAAGGGCTACTGCCACACGCCGCAGACCGGCGATCTCGACGAGCGGCATCCTGATATCGTGCACGACCTCAACAATTTCGACGCGCCGCGCTCGGCTCCCGGCTTCATCGTGGCCGCGCTGGCGCGCCGGCGGGCCCTGGGCGCCCCGCCCTTCACCGTGCTGAGCTGCGACAACCTCGCCGCCAACGGCCACACCGTACAGCGGATCGTGACGCAATTCGCCGCGCTACGCTCGAAGGATCTCGGCAAGTGGATCGCGGATACCGCGGCCTTCCCCTCGACCATGGTCGACCGCATCGTGCCGGAGACGACGGATGGTGACCGCGATGCGGTTTCATCAGCACTCGGTTTGCACGACGCATGGCCGGTCATGACCGAGCCGTTCACGCAATGGGTGGTCGAGGATCGCTTTACGGCAGGCCGGCCCGACCTTGCCGCCGCCGGCGTCGAACTGGTGAACGACGTCAAGCCGTTCGAGTTGATGAAGCTGCGGCTGCTCAACGCCAGCCATTCGGCGCTGGCCTATCTCGGCTATCTCGCCGGCTACGAGACCATCGCCGACACCATGCAGGATGCGCATTTCGCGCGCCTCGCCGCGCAGGTGATGGAAGAGGCCGCGGTGACGCTGACGATGCCATCAGGCGCAGACCTGGCCGCCTATCGCGCCTCGCT
>C688J18823_10002622_pt1 | contig 11240 bp, 7 predicted proteins | sample HopSoiMetagenom1_FD_18823 | JGI IMG/M metagenome (IMG submission 18823) | reverse complement strand
CTTGGACCCAGGTCATGGCCGAATCGGAGTGGCAGGCGATCCGCCTCCTGGAAGAGGAGGACTGGCAGGCTCGCCTCGCGGCGCGGCTGCGCCGCTGGATGTCGAAAGAAGATGGCGACCGCCTGCTCGTCCTCTACGCCGCCATCCTGCGGGCACTCGATGCCCGGCATTTCCAGCGGCGGACCGAGATCGCTGGTGCGGTGATCGAGCTCGCCGCTGGGCTGGGCGGCGGCAGGACGCTGTTCCTCCCTCCTCCTGAAACCCCCTTGACGGACCTTATCCCCGGCAACCAGAGGCTCCGGCGGGGCCCTGGCGACCTCAAGAGCGATCTTCGAGAGATCCTCGGCCTCCGATGGCACCTGGTTGCTCTCGAAAGCCTCCCAGTGGCGCCGCGGGCTCAGGAGCTCGACGCTCAGGTGTCGCGGGAGCTTTCAGGACGCCTCGCGACGGGAGACCTCCGCTTCGGCCTTGCTTCCCCCTTCGCGGATCTGAGCTACGCCATCCGGTCCGATCCGGCCCGCTGCGGAGCCGATGGTATTCCTTACCGCTTCGTCGGTCTGGAACAGGTCTCCCTCGCGGCGGCCGAGCAGATTCTCCGGGAGGTCCTGAGCCAATGCTCCGAGCGACGGGTTGACGTCCTCTGCCTTCCCGAGCTGACGCTCGATACCGACCTCCAGAACCGCCTGGCCGTCCTCTTGAAGACCGCGGAGCTATCCCACCGGCCGGCGCTCATCATGGCGGGCAGCTTCCACGTGGACTCACAAGGTCACTGGGTGAATCAGTGCCGGGTCTTCAGCGGCGGCGGCCGTCTCCTCTTCATCCAGGACAAATGTGTCCCCTTCCGTATCCCCGCGGCCCAAGCCGCCGCCTCCCCGGAGCTCTGCAAGCTCCTGGGGATTGACCAACGCGGCGGCTATGAGGACATCTATCTGAGCGCTTCCATCGAGATCTTCGACGGTCCTCTCGGACGGCTGGCCACCCCCATCTGCCTGGACTACTGCGGCGACCAGCTCCGGGATCTGCTGATCGCGACCGCGGTGAACGTCCTCCTCGTACCTGCCATGACTCAGCGCATGCAGCCCTTCCGCGACCGGGCTCGCGACCTCGGCACCCAGACCGGCGCCGCCAGCTTCGTGACGAACAGTGCCTGGCTCCTGCGGCAGATCGACAGTCAGAGCCTCAATGACCGCGCCCTGGCCTATCTTCCCGCTCATCCGGTCCCGGTGCTTGCTCCCAGCCCGGACGACCCGCTCTGGGTGTTTAGCATCCGTGAACTATTAGGCTTGACCTGATACTTCCCACATCATACACTGCCTCGAAGCGCTCCCCTGATGGAGCTCGTTTCTCTTATGGCAACTCTCCTATTCGTCGATCTTCGGCCCACGGAATCCGTAGAGCGGGCTCAGGAGGCCTCCTCCCAAGGACATGCCGAAGCCTGGGCGGCGCTCGACCGCCATCTGCGCTGGCATCTCGTCAACCACCTCCAGAATCGCTCCGGAGATGAGGAGGAGCTCGGGGAAGCCCTGCTCCGCGCCTCTCACTGGGCCGAACGCGAGGAGCGGGAGGCCTGGCGAATCCAATGGACCTACCTCCTGGAATTGCTCCGGGATGCCAGCCGTCAACCGGCCCTCGCGGCCGAGCTGCGTGCCGTCGGTCCGGAAGGCCGCGCCGCCGAGGTGCTGAAGATCCTGGCGAGCCACTCTCAGCCGCTGCGCCCCTCGGACCTCGCGAAACGAACCGGCCTGTCCATCCAACAGATCTCGAACCTCGGCCGCAAGTTGGAGTCCTCCGGCCTGATCGTGCGCCGGCCCGGGGAAGGCAAGGCGACCTGGTTATTTCCCACCGACCGGGGGTCCAAGCTCGCAGGGTTACTCCCTGCTTCCATTACTTCCACGCCGAAGCTGGACGAGGATGAAGAAGCACCAGAGACTCTCTTCTGGACGGGCCTGGACAGACCTGTCGAGAAGGTCTCCTAGAGCTGGACATCTCTAGTGGCATACTTCGCTGCTTTCTACTCGTACAAGGGTGGGGTCGGCCGATCGCTGGCCTTGGCCAACGTCGCCTACTCGCTCGCTTCTCGTGGCAAACATGTTGTGCTCCTCGATCTCGACCTTGAAGCTCCAGGGCTCCAGGAGATTCCAGCGTTCGCTTTTAAAGGAAGTGGCTCGAAAAAAGGTTTCCTCGAGTACGCCGCCGCATACCGGCGGACAGGATCCTGCCCCGAGATCTCCCGCTACGTTCATGCCTGCCGGGAATCTCCGGGGCCGGGCAAGCTCTGGCTCATGCCTTCGGGTGCCCTCGGCTCCAGCTATCAAGAGCAACTTGGGAGCCTCACGTGGAAACGGCTTCATCCCAAGAAGGGAACAGAGCCCTTCGTCGAGGAGCTCCGGAACGCTCTGGTCAAAGAATTCTCTCCGGATTACGTCCTGATCGACGCCCGCACGGGCCTCTCGGACATCGGCGGCCTCTCCACCCACCGGCTTGCCGACATGGTCGTCCTCGTCTTCAACTTGACTCGCCCCTCCCTTGAAGGCTCCGTAAGGGCGTATCGCTCCTTCACCTCGGACGGATCTCGGGTTCAGACGGTCCAACTCGTCGCCTCACCCGTCCCTCCGATCATTCCAGGAGCAGGCTCCCTGGTGGAACGCCGGCTTCAGCAAGCCGAAGAGCTGATGCCGATCGGTACCTCCTTCGGCCGTTCCTTGATTCGAATCGATTACGACCCAGCCATGGTCCTCGCGGAGAATCTGGCGGTCCAGAACCCGGAAGCCTTCGCTGCCGCCGCCCGCTACGAAGCTCTGCGGGAGAGCGTGCAACGGGCCAATCCGGAAGAGGTCTTTCCGCTGGTCGAGGAAGTCCAGGCTCTCCGGAGCGAAGGGCGGCTCGAAGAGGGGCTGGATCTACTGCGCTCCTTCACAGAAGCCCATCCGGAGAACGCTGAAGGTTTTCTGGAGCTCGGGAATTTCCTTTTCGAAACGAACCGAACCGCTGAGGCCGTGAAGGCGTTCCAGCGATCGAGCCGCCTCGCTCCCAATTTACCGCTTGCAAACCGCCGCTTAGGGGAAGCCCTGGTGAAAGCGGAGCGTGCCGAGGAGGCCATCGAAGCCTTGGAGAAGGCTGAGGCATCCGGAGAGAAGAACCGCGAGGTTTATCAGGCGCTCGCCAGGGCGTACGAGATCAAGAAAGATCCTTCGAAAGAAATCGAAGCTCGACGGAAGGCCATGCTGGCAGTCTTGGGCACATCCCGGGATTCCAAGACTAAGCCTTTCCTGCCTTCATCTCGAGACTCGAAGAAAGAATTTGTGGATGTTCTTGGCCGGCGGCCTCCCTACCCGGGTTTTCAGGCCGAAGAGTTTCTGGAGGGCATCCTCCAGTCTCTCAACATGCCGATCTCGACCAAGGCAAAGATTCTGAAGCAGGTATTATCCGGGGAAATGACGCCTGGCAATATCAGCAGCCTACTTCGTACTCTGCGCGAAGAAGATCGCCGATGGAGCGAGATTCTCGGACCTGCAGCGCGCCAGCTAAAACAACTCATAGCAGACGAAGGCGTGGACCCGTTCGATGCAGACAGTGTACTTTCTTTACGGCATGGGAGCCAGATCGATTCCGCCATTGTAGGCTTCGTGGCTTTTGATGCAAGCCTTCCCCTGGAACGGAGAATTGCTCTCTTGGAAGAATCAACTGAGCAATTTCACGATGACCCTGCTCTGCGGGAAATCTTTGGCCAACTTCTTTTGGATGCCTCTGACACAGCCGATGAAAGCTCTCGCCAAAACCTCCTGAAAAGAGCCGCCGAGCAATTTTCACAAGCCGCCGAATTAGAAGGGAGTCACACTTCTTTCTCTCAGTGGGGGTTCGCCCTGAACAAGCTCTCTGAGCTGGCGGCATTGGACCAGAAACGCTCCTTACTCCAAGAATCAGCCCAAAAGTATCAGAAGGCATTGCAAGTCAACCCGGACTCTCACAATGCCCTCTATAACTGGGGCGTCGCCCTGGGGAAGCTCGCCTTACTCTCGGAAGGCGAACTGAAGCGATCTCTGCTTCAAGATGCCATACAAAAATTTCAACAAGTCCTACAGAAAAAGTCCGACCAGCATGAGGCTCTCAACAACTGGGGTTACGCTCTGGCCAATCTCGCCTCCTTCGCGGAAGGCGAACAGAAGCGATCTCTGCTTCAAGAGGCTGCCGACAAGCATCAGCAGGCTTTAAAAGTCGAGCTGAATGCACCAGGCCTAAATGGAATCACGAATGTGTTGCTGCATCTAGCAGGATTGGAAGAGGGTGAAGCGCTACGACGACTCGCTACCGAGGCTGCCGAGCTCGCGAAACAAGCCAACGAGCTCAGCCCTGGAGCGGCTGACTACAATCTCGCCTGCGCTTTGAGCCGGCTAGAGCAGTTTGACGAGGCAGCGGCTCTCTTGAGGACCGCGCTCAAGCGAGGCTCAGGGTTGCCTCCTCACGCCTACATCATGGAAGACCCCGACTTCCAGCCCTTATGGGAGGCAAGGCCCGACTTCAAGGCAGAAATCGAAGAGAGCCTGGCTGCAGCCCGAGATGAATCCTCCCCGAAGTAGGCCCTTGCAGGCTTCCCTCCCGATGCCGACGTACCCGGCCATCTCCTCGCGCTGCCCACGGATTGGACACTTACGCTTATGCGAAATGTTCAATTCGTTTGCACTTCTTCCACAGTAGGAGTACCATGCCTCCATGGTCGGCGCTTCGGCGGCGGCCATCCCGCCCGCGAGCGGACCCCGCGGTTGTGGGTCCCGCCCGCTTGAGATTGTAGAGCCGCGCAGTCACGCGCGGCGTACCGGTCTCCGGGCCGGTCCGGGTTCTCCCCTGGACCGGTCGCCGCGCCAGCGGCCTTTCCGGGGGCCGGTTTATTATTTGTCCCCCCGCGCCGCCAGCACCAGCTCCGTCTTGCGCTCGAAGTAGCCGAGCTCCAGCCCCACCGGGTAGCGGTGCGGGTTGACGAAGCGCTTGATCCCCTCGTGGAAACCGGCGAGCTGGTCGCGGACTCGGGTCCGGATCTCCGGCAGGCCCGGCGGATCGTAGACGCGCTCGCCGCCGCGGAAGACCGGCACCAGGAGGTCCTCCCACTCCGCGCCCTCCGGGATGGTCTTGCGCCGCGTCAGGTCCAGGGGATCGACCATCGTCGGCGCGGCCCCGAGCTCCCGGCGCTCGTCCCAGATCACGTCCCCGACGAATTCTCCCTTCCCCTGGCGGAAGCGGCGGACCTGGAGGATGCCGGGGTTGGTGATCTTCGCCGACTGCTCGGAGATCTTGACCCGGTCCTGCCAGTCGTTCCCCGGCTCGCGCACCGCCGTCAGCTTGTAGACGCCGCCCAGGGCCGGGTCGCCGTAGCCGGTGACCAGGCGTGTCCCCACCCCCCAGACGCCGATCGCGGCCCCCTGCCGCTTGAGGTCGGCGATCAGGGTTTCGTCGAGGTCGTTGCTGGCCAGGATCTGGGCCTCAGGGAAGCCTGCTTCNTCNAGGATGNGGCGCGCNTCCCGGCTCAGCCAGGCGAGGTCTCCGGAGTCGAGGCGGACGCCGATCATCTCGTGCCCCTGCTCGCGCAGCTTCCTCCCCACCTCCACGGCNTGGCGCACCCCCTGGAGCGAGTCNTAGGTGTCGACCAGGAAGACGCAGTTGTTGGGCANGGNCGCGGCGTAGGCCNCGAACGCCTCCAGCTCGGAATCGAACGAGAGCACCCAGCTATGGGCGTGCGTCCCCTTGACCGGAATGCCGTAGACCTTCCCCGCCAGCACGTTCGAGGTGCCGTCGCAGCCGCCCGCATAGGCGGCCCGGGCCGCGGCGAGCCCGCCGTCGATCCCCTGGGCCCGCCGCAGGCCGAATTCCAGGATGGGATCGTCGCCGGCCGCCAGCCGCAGGCGCGCCGCCTTGGTGGCGATCAGCGTCTGGAAGTTGATCAGGTTGAGCAGGGGCGTCTCCAGGAGCTGGGCGACGAGCAGGGGGCCGGTCACCCGCACCAGCGGCTCCTGGCCGAAGACCACCGTCCCCTCGGGCACGGCGTCGAGGTCGCAGCAGAAGCTCAGGGTGCGGAGATGATCCAGGAACGCCGCCTCGAAGAGCGGCCGGCCGTCGTTGCCCTGGATGCCCGCCAGATAGTCGAGGTCCTCGTCCTGGAACCGCAGGCTCTCCACGTATTCGATGGCCGGCTGGAGCCCGCAGGCCACGGCGAAGCCGCCACCGAAGGGGTTTTTGCGAAACGCCAGATGGAAGCACGCCTGCTTCTCCGCCGTCCCCGACTTCCAATAGCCGTAGGCCATGGTGAGCTGGTAGAGGTCGGTGAGGAGGGCGAGGGAGTCGCGGTAGACGCGGGCGAGATGGCTCAAACAGGTCTCCTTGCCACCGGCTCGCCCATGCAGGATGCCTGCCGCGGGCCCCGCTCAGACCACGAGGAGCAACGCGATCCGGGATCTGCGCATCGGGGACCCCCTTTCGCCACGTCGAGCTTGCCGCGAGATCAGGATAGCGCAAAGTCCTCTCTTCCGGCCCGGCCGGCACTTTTCTTAATGGGCCCTTCTCGCCACGCGACCCGGGTCGCGGACGATATCCCCGGACCCAAGGAGGATGTCATGGTGAAGAAACTGTTCGGATTGGCCATCTTCGCGTTGATCCTCGCCGCCTTCCTCGGCGCGGCCCCGGCCGCCGCCGCGGAGATCCCCGGCGTCACGGCCGTCGCCGCGACAGCCCCGCCGGCCGGTGGCTGTGGACAGGCTCCTGTCCTGCCGGCCAAGGGGGAGAGCTGCTCGGCGGCGCAGCCGGAGAGCGTGCTGCCGGGCGTGATCGCGCCCTCGGCCCGCCTGGGCTACTGCCACTGTGGGTGCGTCAACAAGCGGACCTGCCACGACAGCTCAGACTGCGGCGGCGCGTCCTGCGATCAGACCATCTCGTGTTGTTGAAAACGAGTGATCTTTCTGGAGGTCCCCTCATGAAAAAGCTTCGCAGTTGCGGGTTCCCCTGCAAGACCGACGCGGACTGCGGTGGCGGCTTGGGGAGTTGCCGGGCCGGCATCTCCTGCTGCTGAGGTTTGCAAGGACCCCAAGGACCCCAAGGACATAAAGGACCCAAAGGACGGAGCTCCCTGGTCCTTTGGGTCCTTTATGTCCTTTGGGTCCCTTATCTCCTTACGCTCACCCCCACCTGCACCAGCCGTGGATTCCCCAGAGTCTCCACCGGCGTGCGTCCCGTGACCACTTTGCGGTCGAAGAGGTTCTCGGCCGAGAGGAAGACGGCCAGCCGGTCGCCGAACGGCCGGCGCAGGGAGAGGTCGGCCACGAAGTAGCCGGGCAGGGGGAAGTGGTTGAGATCGTCGTCGAACTGCTCGCCGGCCCAGCGCCCCTGGAGGAGGACGGCGATGGGGCCGTTGAGCTCGATCCCGAGAGAGCCCTGGTTGCGGGGGACCTGGGGGACGCGCAGGCCGGTGCGCTCGACCGTGGAATCCGTATAGAGATAGGACGCCTGGAGCTCCCAGTGGGGACGGGGGCGCAGGTGGAGCTCGGCCTCCAGCCCCTGGGCATTCACCCGGTCCAAGTTCTCGCGCCGGCGGGTGATGAGCTGCGGCGTCACCGAGATCGTGACGTTCCCCACCGCGCCGTCGATCCGGTTGCGGAAGAGGTTGAGGCGGCCGAAGAGGCCGGCGGAGGGGTGAAAATCGGCGCCGGCCTCCGCTCCCAGCAGGCTCTCCTCCCGTAGATCGGGGTTGGCCTCGGTCTGGACGTTCCCCACCCGGAAGGGACGGTAGAGCTCGTTGAGCGTGGGCGCCCGGAACCCCCGATAGGCCGAGGCGCGGAGGGTCACCGCGTCGGAGGCGCGGAAGAGGGCGCCGAGCCGGGGGTTGAGGCTGGTCCGTGTCGTCGCGCTCTGCCAGAGGTCGAGCCGCGCCCCGAGTTGGAGGTCGAGCCGGGAGGTGGCGCCCAGGGTCTGCTGGGCGTAGAGGCCGCCGAGGGTCTGGTCCTGATCGTCCCAGGAGGCGCGGCGCGCGTCCGCCCCGGCCAGGAAGCCGCCGCCGGGGCGCCAGGCGGCCGAGCCCCCCCAGGCGTCGACGAGGAAGTCCTGGCGCGCCGTGAGGAATTCCTGCGAGCGGTCCGGCAGGATGCGCGAGAAGGTGCTGCGGAAGCGCTGCGTCTGCCCGAAGGCGTCCCACTCCCAGTGATCGCCGGACCACCCCGCCTCCAGGGATTGCAGGCTGGTGTCGTTCGTCTGCAGCGCGGTGCCGTTCCCCCGCTCCTCCCGGAAGGCGTTGAGCCCCACGTGGTACCGCCCCATCTCGACGCGGCCGAAGAGGGTGCCGAAGTCGACCGTGGCCGGCCGGTCGACCGCCCCTCGGTCCTCCGGCGAGACGATGTAGAAGCCGTCGGTATCGAAGAGCCGGCCCGAGAGGGAGTATCCCCATCGCCCATTCGGCGCCGCGTCGGAGGCGAAGACCTCGAGATCGCCGGTCCGGTAGCTGCCGCCGCGCGCGGTCGCCTCCAGGGTATCCGGCCGGGGGGCGCGCGGCAGGAGCTGGATCGCCCCTCCCATGGCCGCGCTGCCATAGAGCTGGGAGAGAGAGCCGCGGGACACCTCGACCGCTTCCAGGCCAGAGAGAGGGAGACGATTCCAGTAGACCCAGCCGCCGAACGGGTCGTTGAGCGGAGCGCCGTCGAAGAGCACCAAAGTACGGCTCGCCCCGCTGGGCCCCAGCCCGCGCAGGGAGACCCCCTGCGAGGTCGGATGCGCCGTGAGGCTGCTCGACCGCCGCAGCAGGCTGAACCCCGGGATCTGCCGGAGCTGCTCGTCGAGCGTGAGGCCGGGCGAGCGGGCGATGTCCTCGCGGGTGAGGACGGAGGTCGGCGCCGCGGCGTCGGTCAGGCGCTCCTGGGACCGGGCGGCGGTGACGACGAGGGTGTCACCGAAGGATTGGGAATCGGGTGGCACCTGGTCGGCCACCTGGTTGGGAGGATCGGGAGGCCCGCCCTGGAGGGGCGGGTATTCATCAGCCTGGGGTTTCAACCCCAGGTCGGGCGGGGCGGCGGCCATCCCGTCCGGAGATGCGATCGGGACCGTTCCGTCCGGAGATATGATCGGGACCGTTCCGTCCGAATCCCCAACCGTGACCATCCCGTCCGGACGTTTAATTTTTGCCACCTCATTCGGATTTGCGATCCCCTCCCCCGCCTGGGGTTGAAACCCCAGGCTAGGGAATACCCGCCCTTGCAGGGCGGTACCGCCCAGCCACACGGCGAAGATCAGACTCAGCGCATCCACGGCCTCATCTCCCGATCTCCACTCCCCAGGCCCCCTTCCCCGCCGGGATGGAGGCGATCACCTTGAGGGTGGCCGTATCGATCACCGAGACGTCGTTGCTGAGGCCGTTGGCGGTATAGAGCCGTTTGCCGTCGCGCGTGACGGCGATCCCCCAGGGGCGCTTGCCCACGGGCAGGGTCGCCGTCAGCTTCTCCGTGGCGACATCGATCACCGAAACCGAATTGCCGTGGCCGTTGGCGACATAAATCTTTTTGCCGTCCGGCGACACCACCACCCCCACCGGCTTGGCCGTGGGCGGCAGCTTGACCGTCCGCAGCACCTTGTGATGGACGGCGTCCACCACGGTCAGGGTGCCGCCGATCTCGGCCGTGACGTAGGCCCGTTTGCCGTCCGGCGAGAAGGCGGCGACGCGCGGCCGGGGATCGACCAGGAAAGTCGAGACCACCTGGAGCTTGCGGGTATCGATCACCGAGACGGTGTTGCTGGTCTCGGCCGTGACATAGACCCACCGGCCGTCCGGGCTGAGCGCGACCCCCTCGGGCTCGATGCCCACCACCAGTGAAGCGATCACCTTGTTCTTTTTGACGTCGGTCACCGTGGCCAGCCCCGCGTCCTCGTTGGCGGAGTAGAGCCGGGAGCCGTCGCGGGTGATCACGAAGCGCTCGGGATCGCTCCCGGCGTCGAAGCGCTCGACCTCCTTGAAGGTCTTGGGATCGAGGGCCACGATCGAATCCGCCGGGCTCTGCGTCCGCCGGCCGACATCGCTCAAAGCGATATAGACGCGCTTGCCGTCCGCCGTGAGCTGGATGCCGCGCGGCCGAGCCCCGGCAGGGGTCATCTTGACGGTCGAGACCACCTGGTTGGTGGCGGTGTCGAAGATAGTCACCGTGCCGGCGATTTCGTTGGTTACGTAGGCAAGGGGGGCGGCGCTCAGGGGGGACGCAAAGAGTAAGGCGAGGACTGCGAGGGTGTGGGCCTTCACTCCTTCCACTCCGGAGCCACCTCGTCCACCACCTTCCCCTGCCCATCCACCAGGTAGACCGGCTGGATCAGGTGGTGGTCCTTGGGGTCGAAGCGGAGCGGCATCCCCTTGTGGCCGTCGAGGCTCAGCTCCCCCACCTTGTCGGTGGCGGCGGCGCCGGGAAAGCGCAGGGCGAGCTCGGCGGCCAGCTTCACCCCTATCCAGCCGCGCCAGGCCGCCTCGTCCATGGGCTGATTGAAGCGGCGGCGGAAGCGGAGGTTGAGGGCGTCGGCGCCGAACCTGGTGAGATCCGGCTGCCAATCGACGGCCTTGAGGTCCTTGCGGTCCTTGTGGCGGTCGAGGGCCTGGCGCCGGAAAGCCGGGCTGGCGGACACCAGATAGACGTGCGGCCGGACCGTCTCGGTCCCCTGAACGGCGGGCCCCACGGCGAGGAAGAGCGCCTTCGGCTCTTGTTTCGGGGCCAGGCCGATCAGGGCGTACTCGGAGGTGGGCGCGGCCGAGATGTCGACGTGCAGGAGCTGCCCCGCCCGTTGCGCCTCTTCCAGCCCGAGGCGCGCTCCACGGCCCGCGTCGGTGTCGGGGTCGAGGAGCAGCCCCAGGGCGACCAGACGGTCGCCGGGCTTGGGACGCCGGACAGGTTGGACGGCGAAGGCCTCGCGGCCAAAACCGGCGAGCGCTCCGGCCGCGAGGAGGGACTTGAGGAGATCCCGCCGGGTGGTCATTGTTGCAGGGTATAGAGGTAGGCCGCGATGTCCTTGCCGTCCTGCTCGGTGACTCCGAGCTCGGGCATCGCGGTGCCCGGTTGGACGTCCTGCGGCGTGCGAATCCATTTGATCATGTTCGCCGGCGTGTTGGGGAGCTTGCCGGCGAGATAGGCGCGGCCGGCGATCCCTTCGAGCGACGGGCCGACCTGACCGCGCGCCCCCTCGACCCCCGGAATGGCGTGGCAGGTGGAGCAGCCGTAGCGCCGGATGATGTCCCT
>C688J18823_10002621_pt1 | contig 11241 bp, 13 predicted proteins | sample HopSoiMetagenom1_FD_18823 | JGI IMG/M metagenome (IMG submission 18823) | reverse complement strand
ACTCTCGCCGGAGCTCGTGGATCTCGCGGCGGAGAAAAAACCGGATCTGCTCATCACGGTCGATAACGGCATCGCGAGCGTCGAAGGCGTGGCGCGCGCAAAGCGTCTCGGCATCGGCACGCTGATCACCGACCACCACCTGCCAGGCTCGGAGCTGCCGCAGGCCGATTGCATCGTCAATCCGAACCAGGGCGGCTGCGGCTTCCCGTCGAAGGCGCTTGCCGGCGTCGGCGTGATGTTCTACGTCGCGCTCGCCTTGCGCGCGGAGCTGCGAAAGCGCGGCTGGTTCACCGGCGAAGAGCCGAACCTCGCGGCGCTCACGCCGCTGGTCGCGCTCGGCACCATCGCCGACGTAGTGCCGCTCGATGCGAACAACCGCAACCTCGTCGCGCAAGGACTCAAACGCATTCGCGCCGGCCACGCGCAGCCGGGATTGCTGGCGCTCCTGCGCGTGGCGGGCCGCAACGTCGCGGAAGTCGCGAGCTTCGATCTGGGCTTCGTCGCCGGGCCGCGATTGAACGCCGCCGGGCGCCTCGCCGACATGAGCCTCGGNATCGAATGCCTGATNACNGANGACGAGGCNCGCGCCGCCAANTGNGCGCGCGAGCTCGATCGCCTGAATGGCGAGCGCCGCAACATCGAGCGCGGCATGCTCGACCAGGCGCTCGAGAAGCTGCAGGAGCTCGAAGCGCAGGCGCAGTGCTCCTTCTTTCGCGCCGGACTGGCACGAAGGCGTGGTCGGCATCCTCGCCTCGCGCCTCAAGGACCGGCTGCACCGGCCGGTGCTGTGCTTCGCGCGCTCGGCGGACGGGCGCTCGCTCAAAGGCTCCGGGCGCTCGGTGCCCGGCTTCCACCTGCGCGACTGCCTGGATCTCATCTCCAAGCGGCTACCGGGGCTTATCGTGCGCTTCGGCGGCCATGCGCAGGCGGCGGGCCTCACCATCGCGGAGGCGGATTACGCGCGCTTTTGCATCGCGTTCGAGCGCGCGCTCGACGAGATGCTGCCCGCCTCCGCGCGCACGAAGACGGTGGAAACGGACGGCACCCTCGAGCAGGGCTACTACACCCTGGACGTCGCGCGCATGCTCGACGCCGGCATCTGGGGCCAGGGTTTCCCGCAGCCCCTCTTCTGCGATACATTTTCCGTCGAGAGCCAGCGCGTGGTGGGCGAGCGGCACCTGAAGCTGGTGCTCGCGAAGGACGGTCGGCGATTCGAGGCGATGCGCTTCGGCACGCTGGATCCGGTGCAACCTCGCATGCGGGCCGCTTACCGCCTTGCCGTGAACGAATACAACGGATTGAAGTCGATCCAGCTCACCGTGGAGCACGTCGAATCATGAGACGAATTGCCGCCGCCGCCCTCCTCGCAGCAGGCACAGCGTGTGCTGCAGACCTCACCCCTATGAAAGATGCCGGCCCCTACGTACCTTCGCCGCAGAGCGTGGTGTCCGACATGCTGCGCGAGGCGGGCGTCACCGACAAGGATTTCCTCATCGATCTCGGGTCAGGCGACGGGCGCATCGTGCGCACCGCGGCGAAGATCTTTGGTGCCCGCGGCTTCGGCGTCGAGATCAAGGAAGACCTCGTGCGGCAGGCGAACGAGGCGGCCGCGAACGAGGGCATCGGCGAGCGCGTGAAGTTCATCAAAGCTGATCTTTTCAAGACCGACATCTCGCAGGCCACCGTGGTCACCATGTACCTCCTGCCCGATACGGTGAACATGCTGAAGGACAAGTTCCTCTCCGAGCTGCGCCCGGGCACGCGCATCGTGTCGCACGACTATCCGCTCACCGGCTGGATCCCCGAGAAGTACGTGCAGATGGATCTCGAGGACAAGGTGCAGATCAGCGGCGTGACCACCACGCTCATCTATCTCTACATCGTGCCGGCCAAGGTCAACGGCAAATGGCAGGCGAAGATGCCCGCGGCGCTGAGCCGCCAGCCGGCGACGCTCTCCCTCAAGCAGCAGCTCACGCGCGTCAGCGGCAGCCTGCAAATCGACGGGCGCGACGTGCCGCTCGAAGACGTGAAGCTGCGCGGCGACAAGCTCACCTTCAAGCTCGCCGGCCGCAAAGGCGAGTTCTCGGGCGTGGTGAAGGGCAACGCCATCGAAGGCACGGTGGACGGGAAATCGCCGTGGAGCGCATCGCTGGGCGGATGAAGATCCGCATCTCCGCGGGAAAAATCTCGGTGGAGGCCGATCTGCGCGACACCCCGACGACGCGCGCGCTGGCCGAGGCGCTGCCTTTCGAGTCGAGCGCGAGCACCTGGGGCGACGAGGTGTACTTCACGACGCCGGTCAGCGCGAAGCTCGAGCCCGATGCCAGGCAGGTAGTCGAGCCCGGCACCGTGTGCTTCTGGACGCAGGGCGATGCGCTCGCCCTGCCCTTCGGCCGCACGCCGATCTCCACCGACGAGCGCCCGAAGCTCGCCAATCCGTGCAACGTGCTCGGCAGCATCAAGGATTTCGCGCCGCTGAAAGGCATCAAGGCCGGGCAGAAAATCCGCGTTGAGAAGGCCTGATGCAGAGAAAGCGCGTCAATTCTTCCAAGCTGCGCTCGGTCGGCTACGATGAGGGCTCGAAGACCCTCGAAGTCGAGATGTCGAACGGCCAGGTGTACCAATACGTCGGCGTGTATCCCGAGGTCTATCGCCGCTTCATGGCGGCGCCCAATCCGACCAGCTTTTTCGACGACAAGATCGCCGAGGAATACACCCCCAAGCCCGTAAAATAGGCGCACCAAGAATCAAAGGGGGGCGCCGTGCGCCACGTATTGGCGGCCGTTCTGTCGGTCATCTGCATTGCCGCGTCGGCCGCGCCGGGGAGCGTGAGAAGCCCCGAGACGGCCGGACTGCGCACGATCGCGGGCTGGCTGCAGTCCAAAGGCACGCCGGGCTATGTCGGCGCCGACGTGGCCGACGCGATCGGCATCCGGCGCGCCGAAGGCGACAAGGTGGTCGACGCCATGCAGCGCGGGTTCCGCGATGAGCGCGTGCTGCGCATGGCCCAGGTCATCGACGGCGAGACGTTGCTCTTCATGGTGCAGGCGGAGGGCGAGGTTTACTTCTATCTGTCGAACGTGCGTGGCGGCCTGCGCAAGGCCCTCCTTTCGCTCCCGACGAGCGAGTCGGTCATCACCATCGACGGCGCGGAAGCGCAAGCCAGCTTCCTGCGCGAAGTCCACTACTGGGAAGGAAAAGTAGGTCACTAATGGAAGCTGAACGGTTGAACCAGATTGCCTCGAGCCTCGCCGACCTGCAGAGCCGGTCGGCGGAGCTGCGGAGGTATCTTTGACTACGAGGCGAAGACCCAGCGCCTCACGGACCTGAACCGCGAGCTCGAAGACCCGAAGCTCTGGGAGAACCCGCAGCGCGCGCAGGAGCTTGGCAAGGAGAAGAAGGCGCTCGAGGCCCTCGTCGGCACGCTCGGGCGCGTCGGCAGCGGATTGACCGATGCGGCCGAGCTCTTCCAGCTGGCGCGCGCGGAGAACGACGACGCCACCGTGATGGGCGTCTCGGCCGACGTGGACAAGCTCGCGAAGGACGTCGCGACGCTGGAATTCCGCCGCATGTTCTCCAACCCGCTCGACCCGAACAACTGCTTCGTCGACATCCAGGCCGGCTCCGGCGGCACGGAGGCGCAGGACTGGGCGTCCATGCTCGAGCGCATGTACATCAAGTACTGCGACCGCAAGGGCTTCAACGTCGAGGTGCTGGAGCACACCGCGGGGGAAGTGGCGGGCATCAAGAGCGCGACGCTGAAGGTGAGCGGCGAATACGCCTACGGCAACCTGCGCACGGAATCCGGCGTGCATCGCCTGGTGCGCAAGAGCCCGTTCGATTCGAACGCCCGGCGCCATACCTCCTTTGCGAGCGTCTTCGTGTATCCCGAGGTCGACGAGTCCATCGAGGTCGAGATCAATCCGGCGGATTTGCGCATCGACGTCTACCGCGCCTCGGGCGCCGGCGGCCAGCACGTCAACAAGACCGAGTCGGCGGTGCGCATCACCCACATCCCGACCGGCATCGTCGTGCAGAGCCAGAACGACCGCTCGCAGCATCGCAACCGCGCCGAGTGCATGGCGATGCTGAAGTCACGGCTTTACGAGCTCGAGCTCCGGAAGCGCACGGCGGAAGCCGACAAGCTCGCCTCCACCAAAACCGATATCGAGTGGGGCCACCAGATCCGCTCGTACGTGCTCGACCAGTCGCGTATCAAGGATCTGCGGACCGGCGTCGAAAAAGGCGATACGCAGCGCATTCTGGATGGGGACCTCGATGACTACATCGAGGCCAGCCTGAAGCAGGGGGTATAAAGGAAAATTCGGTGGAAAACGAAGACAACAAGCTGGTCGAGGAGCGCCGCGAGAAACTCAAGGCCCTGCGCTCGCGGGGCGAGGCGTATCCCAACGACTTCCGCCGCAAGCACATGGCGGCGGAGCTGCATACCACCCATGGCTCGAAGACCAAAGAAGAGCTGGAAGGCGAAAAGCCGCCTGCGGTGATTGCGGGGCGCATGGTGCTGAAGCGGGTGATGGGCAAGGCGAGCTTCGCCACGCTGCAGGACGGCTCGGCGCGCATCCAGGTCTACATCACGCAGGACACGCCGGGATACGAAGACTTCAAGCACTGGGATCTCGGTGACATCGTCGGCGCCGAGGGCGCGGTGTTCAAGACCATGAAGGGCGAGCTCACCGTCAATGCCAGGAGCATCCGCCTGATCAGCAAGGCGCTGCGCCCCCTGCCGGAGAAGTTCCACGGCCTCGCCGACCAGGAGATGAAGTACCGCCAGCGCTACGTCGATCTGATCGTGACGCCGGAGACGAAGGAGATCTTCCTGACGAGGAGCCGCATCATCCAGGTGATCCGCGACGAGCTTCGTGGCGAGGGCTACCTGGAAGTCGAGACGCCGATGATGCAGCCGATTCCCGGCGGCGCCGCGGCGCGGCCCTTCAAGACGCACCACAACGCGCTCGACATGGAGCTTTTTCTGCGCATCGCGCCCGAGCTGTATCTGAAGCGTCTGCTGGTGGGCGGCATCGAGCGCGTGTTCGAGATCAACCGCAACTTCCGGAACGAAGGCATCTCCACGCGCCACAACCCCGAGTTCACCATGCTCGAGTGGTACTGCGCCTACCAGGACTGGCAGTACATGATGGAGCTCACCGAGCGCCTGATCCGCGGCGCCGCGGGCCGCGAGTCCATCACGTACCAGGGAAAGACCATCGAGATAGGCAAGCCCTTCCAGCGCCTGCCGATCGCCGAGGCGCTGCGCAAGGAAGGTGTGCAAGGCGACCTGCGCGATCGCGCATTGCTGTCCCGCGAATTGAAGAAGCGCGGCGTCGAGCANCGCGATTCGCAAGGCTGGGGATCGCTGCAGCTCGCGCTATTCGAAAGCGTGGGCGAGAAGCACCTGATCCAGCCGACCTTCCTCACCGAGTTCCCGGCGGAAGTGTCGCCGCTTTCGCGCCGCCGCGATGCCGATCCGGAGCTCGCCGACCGCTTCGAGCTCTTCATCGACGCAAAGGAGATCGCCAATGGCTTCTCCGAGCTGAACGACCCCGAGGACCAGGCGGCGCGCTTCCTCGAGCAGGTGAAGCAGAAGGAGGCGGGAGACCAGGAGGCGATGTACTACGACGCCGATTACATCCGCGCCCTCGAGTACGGCATGCCGCCCGCCGCGGGCGCCGGCCTCGGCATCGACCGGCTGGTGATGCTCCTGACCGACAGTCCCAGCATCCGCGATGTAATTCTTTTCCCGCAAATGCGGCCTGAGTCTTCCTAAGGCGCGTAACAACTGGTAACCATTGCTCACGGCAGCCCGTGGGCCGCGTCCGTAACCTGTGCTCATTCGCGCAAACACACAGGAGAAACACGCGATGGAAACCAGCACCAGAAGGCTGCACCCGCTGCTCACCGCGGCAGCCGTATCGGTCACCGTATTCTCGGCCGTGGGAGTGGCCGCGATAGCCGGCCTCATCCCGCATTCCAAAGGTCAGGCTAAGGAAGAGACGCACGTCGCCACTGTGGAGGCGCCCGCCGTCAAATCCGAACCGGCAGCGCCCGCGGCGCCGGCCCCGGCGCCCAAGCCGGTGAAGAAGCACGTCGTGCGGCACGCGCCGCCCGTTCCGCCTGCCCAGCCGGTGCAGGTCGCGCAGGCGCCGCAGGTCATCGCAGCGCCGACGCCCGTGCAGAAGCCGGGCAACTATGGCGTGGTCGAATCCGTGCGCGAGGTCGAGCTTAAGGGCGACGCAAAAGGCGTCGGCGCGGTCGGCGGCGGCGTGGCCGGCGCGGTGCTCGGCCACAACATCGGCGACCACAACAAGCTCGTCACCGTGCTCGGCGCCGCCGGCGGCGCTCTCCTCGGCAACCAGATCGAGAAGACGGTGCGCAAGGAGAAGGCGTGGGAGATGACCGTGCGCTACGACGACGGCTCCACGCAGAGCTTCCAGACGAAGGAAGCCCCGTTCTGGCACCAAGGCGACCGGGTTCGCCTGTACGAAGGCAAACTGCAGCCGGTCTAAATCCGCAGGACGATCAGCCCGAGCATCACCGCGCCGGTGGCGACGAGCCGCCGGCGCGTCAGTTTTTCCCGCAGGAAAACCGCACTCAGCAGCGCCGCGAAGATCACGGCCGTCTCGCGCAGCACCGCGACCAGCGCGATCGGCGCGAGCGTCATGGCCCAGATCGCGATGCCGTACGCGCCTAGCGCGAGCGCACCACCGACCAGCGCGCGCGGCCACTTGGTACGGACGTAGGTTCCCATGGCCGCGGCGCGGCCGCGAGCGAAGCCGTAAAGGAGGATCACCAGGCCGTTCGCCGCGAAAAACCACAGCGTGTAGCTGACCGGCGCGCCGGACACGCGCGCGCCCTGACCGTCGATGAGCGTATAGCTCGCGATCACCACGGCGTTGGCGAGGGCGAAGCCGGTGGCGCGCGGGTCGTGGCGCCCGGAGGCGAAAGCGAGGATGCCGGCGCAAATCAGGACCACGCCGGCCGTTTCCTTAAACGGCAGGATCTCGCCGAGCGCCACGGCGCCGACCAGCGCCACGATCATCGGACCGCCGCCGCGCATTACCGGATAGGTATACGAGAGCTCGCCCCATCGATAGGCACCGGCAAGAAATACGAAATACAGGATGTGCACGAGCGCGGAGCCGGCGAGCCACGGCCACGAGGCGCTTGCGGGCGCCGGTACGAAGGGCACGGCGACGAGCCCGAGCAGCCCCGAGCCGACCGCAATGGAAATGGTCTCGAGCTCCTTGTCGTCGCCGGACTTGAGCAGCACATTCCACGACGCGTGCAGGAGCGCCGCGCCCAGCACGGCGAGCGTAACCGGCAGGCTGATGTCCACTACTGGTGTATGACCTGCTCGATGAGCGGCATCATGCGCTCAACCGCGGCGCGGCCTTCAGCAATCGCTTCCTTCGCGCGGTGGTACTCCATCGTGCCGAAGTCGGGCAGGAGCGGCGTGATCAGGACGTCGGCCGGCTCGCCGGCGAGGCGACTGCGCGCGACGCGCTGCTCGACGATGTCGAGCGCGGTGTTGAACACTTCGAAGATCGACGGAATCGAGGGCTCCTCGCCTTTCGCGCGCACGCCGCCCAGCCATCCCGGACGCAGGCGGCCGAGCCAGCTCGGCGCTTCGTCCGGCGTGGCAACGGCATCGCGCTGGCGGTGGCGGTAAGGCCCGAGCTTGCCCCAGGAGAGATCGACCGCGATCACGATCTCGGCGCCGAGCGCGCGGCACATCGATACCGGCACGGGATTGACGAGACCGCCGTCCACCAGGATCGTGCCGTCCATAACGACGGGAGTGAAGAGCCCCGGCGCGGCGATCGAGGCCCGCACCACGTCGAGAAGCTTGCCGTGGCGCAGCCAGATCTCGCGCCCCGAGGAGAGATCGGTGGCCACGGCACCGAAGGGAACGTCGAGCTCCGAGACGTCGAGGTCCTGGAACGTCGCGCGAAAGAGATTGAAGAGGCGCTGGCCGCGGATCAATCCGCCCTTCAAGGTGATGTCCATCAGGCGCACCACCTTCCCCCAGGCGAGACCGGTGACCCAGGATTCGAGCTGGTCGAGCTGGTGCGATGCATAGACCGCCCCAACCAGCGCGCCGATGGACGTGCCGCAGATCACGTCGAACTTCATGCCGTGCTCTTCGAGCGCACGGATCGCGCCGATATGCGCCCAGCCGCGGGCGCTGCCGGAGCCGAGCGCGAGGCCGATGCGGGGTTTGCGGGCCATCAGGCCCGCGAGTTTACGTCAGCGACCCTTAAACGCGCTCGAAGATGGCGGCGATGCCCTGCCCGCCGCCGATGCACATCGTCACCAGCGCATAGCGCTTTTGCGTGCGTTGTAGCTCGTAAAGCGCCTTGACGGTGAGGATGCAGCCCGTGGCGCCGATCGGGTGGCCGAGCGCGACGGCGCCGCCGTTCGGGTTAACTTTCGCCGGATCGAGCCCGAGGTCCTTGGTGACGGCCATGGCCTGCACGGCGAATGCCTCGTTCGACTCGATCACGTCCATGTCGGAGGGCTTGAGTCCCGCCTTCTCGAACACCCGCTTCACTGCCGGAATGGGCCCGAGGCCCATCACCTGCGGCTCGACGCCGGCGTGCGCGTAGGCGACGAGGCGCGCCATTGGCTTGTGGTTCTTGGCCGTCTTCGCGTCCATCAGCACCACCGCGGCTGCGGCATCGTTGATGCCCGAGGCGTTCGCCGCAGTGACGGTGCCATCCTTCTTGAACACGGGCTTGAGCTTGCCGAGGTTCTCCACGCTCGCGTCAGCCGCGCACATGCTCATCGGTGGTGAACTGCTCGACACCCTTGCGGCTCTTGAGCTCGACCGGGACGATCTGCGACTTGAAGTAGCCGGCCTCGATGGCGCGCGCCGCGCGCTTGTGGGACTCGACCGAGTATTGGTCCTGCTGCTCGCGCGTGAAGCCGTACTTCGCCGCGATGTTCTCCGCCGTGACGCCCATGTGGCCGTGACCGAACGGGTCGTGCAGCGCCGCGGTCATCGCGTCGATCACCGGCGCGTCGCCCATGCGCTGTCCCCAGCGGCCCGAAGGCAGCATGTACGCCGCGCGGCTCATGCTCTCGGCGCCGCCGCCGATCGCCGTGCTGCAGTCGCCGAGCATGATGTGCTGCGCCGCCGAGACGATCGCCTGCAGTCCGGAGCCGCACAGGCGATTGACCGTCAGGCACGGCGTGCCAACCTTCACGCCGGCATCGAGCGCCGCGACACGCGACATGTACATATCGCGTGCCTCGCCGTGGATCACGCTGCCCACCACCACGTGGCCGACTGTCGCCGGATCGATCTCGGCGCGTGACATAGCTTCCTTGATTGCTATCGAGCCAAGCCTCGTCGGAGGGATGTCCTTGAAAGCGCCGCCGTAGTCGCCGATCGCCGTCCTCGTGCCCGCCACCACCATCACGTCCGTCATAGCTTTCTCCCGTAGAGATCGTGCTCGTCTGCGCGCTCGATCGAAACCTGGGCGAACTCGCCCGCCTTCCCGCCTGTGAAATGAACTACGCCGTCGATGTCCGGCGCGTCCGCAGCCGAGCGACCTTTGCCGGGCTCGTCGATGAGCACCTTTTGCGTGGTGCCCACTTTACGTTGCAGCTTGTCCGCGCTGATCCTCGCCTGCGTTTCCATGAAACGACGCCGACGGTCTTCCTTCACTTCGTCGGCCACCGGATCGGGCAGCTCGTTCGCCGCGGCGCCTTCGACGGGCGAGTAAGCGAAGCAGCCGACGCGGTCGAGCTGCGCCTCCTGCAGAAAATCCAGGAGCTCTGCGAATTCGCTTTCCGTTTCGCCGGGAAAGCCGGCGATGAAGGTGGAGCGAATGGTGATGTCGGGACAGATCGCGCGCCACGCGCGGATGCGCTCGAGTACTTTTTCGCTGGACGCGGGCCGCTTCATCAGGCGAAGGATGCGAGGGCTCGCGTGCTGGAACGGAACATCGAGGTAGGGAAGGATCTTGCCCTCGGCCATCAGCGGGATCACTTCGTCCACGTGCGGATATGGATACACGTAATGCAGGCGCACCCAGACGCCAAGGTCACCCAGCGCCCGGCAAAGGTCCGTCATCTTCGTCTTCACGGGCCGGCCATTCACGAAGCCGGTGCGGTACTTCACGTCGACGCCGTACGCGCTCGTGTCCTGCGAGATGACGAGGATCTCCTTCACGCCCGCCTTCACCAGCCGCTCGGCTTCCTGCATGACTTCGGCGATCGGGCGCGAGACGAGATCGCCGCGCATCGAGGGGATGATGCAGAACGTGCAGCGGTGGTTGCAGCCCTCGGAGATTTTCAGATAGGCGTAATGCCTCGGCGTCAGCTTGATTCCCTGAGGAGGAACCAGGTCCACGTAGGGATCGTGCGGCTTCGGCAGATGCTGGTGCACCGCCTGCATCACGCCTTCGGTGTCGTGCGGACCGGTGATCGCGAGCACTGACGGATGGACCTTGGCGACCACGCCTTCCTTGGCGCCGAGGCAGCCGGTGACAATGACCTTGCCGTTTTCGGTGAGCGCCTCGCCGATCGCATCCAGCGATTCCTCGACCGCCGCGTCGATGAAGCCGCACGTATTCACGATGACGAGGTCGGCATCGTCATAGGCGGGCGAAGTGACATAGCCCTCCGCGCGCAGCTGCGTCAGGATGCGCTCGGAATCGACGAGAGCCTTCGGACAGCCTAGCGAGACAAAGCCTACCTTAGGACTTGTCTTCGCCCTTGTCGCTTTTTTGGCCAGGCGGGAAACCGGGGAAGGATAGGCCCGTGAACATGTTGCGGGCCTGGTTCTGCATCTGCTCCTGGAACTGCGTGAACATCTTCTGGCTTTGTTCCATGTACGCCTGCATCAGGCTCTGCATCGCGGGGCCCTGCAGGTTCATGAACTGCGACCAGAGCTCCTGGCCGCTGCCGCCGTACATCTTCTGCGACTGGTCCTGCAGCGTCTTCTGGAGGTCCTGGAACGCGCGGATNTTGCGCTCGAGGTAGGTGCCCATCATGCCCTGCATCGCGTTGCCGTAGGAGCGGATGAGCTGCGAGAGCAGGTCCGAGGAGAAGAGCGGCATGCCGCCCGATTCCTCGTCGAGAATTATCTGCAGCAGGATCTGGCGGGTGAGATCGTCGCCGCTTTTCGCGTCGACCACCTGGAACTCCTCCTGCTTGAGCACCATCTGCTTGACGTCGGCGAGCGTGATGTAGCTCGACGTCTTGGTGTCGTAGAGC
>C688J18823_10002620_pt1 | contig 11244 bp, 10 predicted proteins | sample HopSoiMetagenom1_FD_18823 | JGI IMG/M metagenome (IMG submission 18823) | reverse complement strand
GGCGTCGGCGTCATCGACGCTCTTCACCTTGCCGCCGAAGACCGGCGGGCGCGCGACGACGGCGTGCAGCATCCCCTCGGCGCGCGCGTCGATCCCGTAGATCGCCTTGCCGGTCGTGATGTCGCGGTTGTCGATGAGCCCGACCACCTTGTCGATTCCGATGTAGCGGAACGACGCCGGGTCCTTCAGCTTCAGCGTCTCGCGCGCCGGGACCGGCAGCGCCGCCGCGGCGGCGGCGAGCGCGCCGTAGCCGAGCGTGCGCTTCGTCGCCGCGTGCACGACGGCGTGGTCCGTAGCCTTCACTTCCGAGATCGGCACGCCCCATTGCTGGGCGGCAGCTTGCTCGAGCATGGTCCGGGCTGCGGCGCCGGCGCGGCGCAAGGGCATGAAGAAGTGGCGCAGCGAGCGCGAGCCGTCGGTATCCTGGTTGCCATAGCGCGCTTCGTCGCCCGGCGCCTGCGCGATGCGGACCTTCGACCAGTCGGCCTCGAGCTCGTCGGCGACCACCATCGCGACCGAGGTGCGCACGCCCTGTCCCATCTCCTGCCGGTGGCAGGTCACGGTGACCGTGCCGTCGGGGGCGATGGCGACGAAGATGCGCGGGTCATCGCGCCAGCCTTGCGGCATGCCGTCGGCGCCGAACTTCTTCTCCTGCGCGCCGGCCCCGCCGGGCAGCCCGACCGCGAGCACGAGTGAGCCGGCGGCGACGCCGCCGAGGAACGAGCGCCGGCTGACGTTCGCGAGCACGAAGCCGTGGTTCGTCATGGCCGGGCTCCCTTCGCGGCCTGCTTGATGGCGGCGCGGATGCGGGGATAGGTGCCGCAGCGGCAGATGTTGCCGCTCATGATGGTGTCGATGTCCTCGTCGCTCGGATTCGGCGTGTCCTTGAGAAACGAGGCGGCTTGCATGATCTGCCCGGCCTGGCAGTAGCCGCACTGCGCGACGTTGAGATCGCGCCAGGCGACCTGGACCGGGTGGTCGCCGTCCGGCGAAAGCCCTTCGATGGTGGTGATCTTCGTGCCGAGGGCGGTCGACATCGGCGTCTGACAGGCGAACGCCGGGGACCCGTCGAGATGGACCGTGCAGGCGCCGCATCGGGCGATGCCGCAGCCGAACTTCGTCCCCGTGAGGCCGAGCTCGTCGCGGAGATACCACAGCAGCGGCATGTCCGGATCGCCGTCGTAGGAGCGCTCCGTCCCGTTCACGACGAGAGTTGGCATGGCGGTCTCTCCAGAGGACGTAAGGCGCCGCGCAATTTGCGGCTCAGGCAACCAGGTGCGATGGAGCCTGCGCCCGGTTGGGCCCAAAAGGAAATAACGTTCGGGTTACTGCGCCGGACCGAGCTCGCGCCTCGCCTCGGCGACGGCTTCGGAACAGCCGGCCGCGTTGCCTTCCCGGTCGAGGGCTCGGGCCCGGTCGAGCGCCGCCTTCGCCTTCATCGGCCTGTCGCCGCCGGCGAGCGGGGTCACCGCCGACGTGGCCTTGACGTCGTGCTCGGGCAGCTTCTGCACCGCCCCGCCCGATGCCTGGCGCTGCGCGTCGGCCTGCATGGCTTGCGCCTGCCGCGACGCCGCGACGCCCTCGCCGCCGCCGGAGAGCGCGGCAGCCTTGCTCGAAGCGTCGTCGATGCGGGCTTCGAGAGCGCGAATCTGATCCTCGCACGGAGACGCAAGAGCCGGGACGGAAAGAAGCGTGGCGAGCGCGCTCGCCGTGAGAAGCCCGGAGCGACGCATCGTCCTCTCCCGTGATGGCAACCCAACTCGGCTCATCGCCGCGAGTTCCGCGGCGCGTGGCGGCGGTCGCAAGGCCATCCACAGCGGTCGACCTCGACACGGCATCGGCGAAGGCCTGCGAAGCCTCCTGGTCAGGTTACGTCGTTGTTCCTCGCCGCGATGGCGAGCGGGGAACGAGTTGAGGGGCACATCAGAGGTCGCTCTTGGCGAGATCCCACATCAGCCGGTAGAGGCCGGTCGAGACGACCGCGGCGCTCGGCGCCGTGAAGCGGGCCTTCATGACCTGCCGAACCGCTTCGAGTTCGCTGCCATCGATCAGCACGTACCAGTCGCCGGCGCCGGGGTTCGGCTCGTCGGGCTGGTTGAGGTTCCGTGACAGCTCCGGGTCGCTCTCGACAAGGTGCAGCGAGATGATGCCTTGGAGCATACCCGGATCGAGCAGCAGGGAGAGACGCGTCCGCAACGCGTCCTTGCTCGCCGCGCCCGGGCGGAGGCGGACGACCCCAAGAACGGCGCCGCGGCCCTGGCCCCGGCTCACGGAGACGCAGCCGACCACCCGGCCGAAATTCCGGAAGCGCGATATGTGCTTCTTCGACCAATCCGTCTGGTTCGCCAGCACCGTCTTGTAGGCCGGGCTGCTCAGTGCCTCGAAGCGGTCCGTCGAGTAGGTGCAGAAATACTTGGTCGGGGCTTCCTCGGCGATCCAGCGCCTTGCCTCGAGAAAGCCCTCGATGCCGACGCGCTCGGCGAGATGCTCGCGGTCGTACCAGAGATTGAAATCCTGCTCGTCGGCGGGGTCCACGTCCATCGACGTGATGAGCATCCCCTTGCCTGCCAGGGGCATTCCGAACGCCTCCCGTTTGTGTCGGCCGCGAGCGCCCGCAGACGCCGGCGCACGATCCGAGCCTCTAGCTTGCTTTGGACGGAGGTCAAAGTCCCGGGAGCAGCCTCGCGGTCCGGCTATTCTTGCCGGCGATCGCCCTCGCGCAAGGCATCCGGGCCCTGCGGCAGCACCGCCTTGAGGCTCGTCTCGACCGTGACGAAGTGCAATCCCGGCCTGGGGAGGATCTCGGTCAGCAAGCCAAGCTCATCCTGGGCGCGAATGCGCCTCGCCTCGAAGCCGAAGGCCGAGGCGACGAGGTCGAAATCCGGGACTGCGAAATCGGTGCCGACGACGCGGCCCGGATAGTGCTTCTCCTGCTGGACGCGGATCGAGGCGTAGCTTCGATTCTCGGACAGGATCACCTTGAGGGAGAGCTTCCGTTCGCCGCAGAGCGCGAGCTCGTTGCCGGTCATGAGGAAACCGCCGTCGCCGACGAAACAGATGACCGGCCGTTCCGGATGGCGTAGCGCCGCCGCGATTGCCGCCGGGACACCGAAACCCATGGCGCCCGAGATCGGCGCGAGAAGCCGCTGCGGCGGCCTGAAGGGCATGATTCGATAGACCGGCGCGCCGAAAGTGCCGGCATCGACCGTAACGATGGCATCTTCCGGCAAGTGGCGTCCGACGATTTCGACCACGGACTCGAAGGGCACGCCGTCGACGACCTCGAAACGCCGCGGCGCGGCGATGCGGCGCTGCTCGGCCTTGAGCCGATCGATCCAGGCCGCGCGATCCCCGCTCGTCGCCGAGGCAGGCGGGCCGAGCATCTCGATCAAGGTCCGTGGGTCTGATGCGATTGCAAGATCGGTCGCGAAGTGGGTGCCGATCACCGCCGGGTCAGGATGCACATGGGCGAGCCGCATCTCCGGCCGCACCAGTTGCGGAAAGGTCCAGCCCTGGGTCGTGATATCGCTCAGGCGGGCGCCGAGCACGAGCAAGAGGTCGGCGTCGCGCAGGATCGCCATCTGAGAGGCAGGGTTCGACAGCCCCATGTCGCCGGCGTAGAGCCGGTGGGCGTTCGAGAAGAGGTCCTGCCGGCGGAAGGACACGACGGTCGGCACCTCCCAGCTCTCGGCGAAAGAAAGCAAAGCTTCTCGCCCGCCGCGCCGGTCGAGGCTGCTGCCGGCGAGCACGAGCGGGCGCTCGGCCGCCGCGAGCCACGCCCGCAAGGTTGCGACGTCCTCCGGATGGGGCGCCGCCCTCACCAACGCCTGCGGATGCACCGGCTCGGCATCGATCCGCGCCGCGAGCACATCCTCCGGCAGCGCGATGACGACCGGCCCCGGGAGCCCGGTCATGGCAACCTGCAGGCCCCGCAGGATCGTCTCGGGAATGCGCGACGGATCGGCGACCTCCGCCACCCATTTGGCGATGCCGCCGAACATGCAGGCGTAATCGATCTCCTGGAACGAGTCGCGACGCAGGTCGGCCGCGGCCACCTGCCCGATCAGCAGGATCAGCGGCACCGCATCCTGCTGCGCGGTGTGGACCGCAATCGCGGCGTTGCTCGCGCCCGGGCCGCGGCTCACGCAGGCGACGCCGGGACGGCCGGTGAGGCGCGCATCGGCGAGCGCCATGAAGCCCGCCCCGGCTTCGTGGCGGCACACCACCGTGTCGATGTCGGGCCGGCCATGGAGCGCGTCGAGCAACGCGAGATAGCTCTCGCCCGGGACGCAGAAGAGGCGGTCGATGCCGTGCGCGACGAGGCTCGCGACGATCAGTTCTGCGGCGGTCGGCATGGATGCTCCGTGCATTGTCCGGCGCTTTTGGCTTGTCAGGCTGGCCGGAAACAAGCTGAAATGCAGGCTGCACGGACAAACTCGGGAGGAAGCACGTGAGAAAGCCGCTCGACGTGCGTTCGAGTGCGCCCGAAGGCTCGGTTGCGCCCGCGGTACTGCACCGGATCGTCGTCGTGGGCGGCGGTGCCGCCGGCCTTGAGCTCGTCACCAGGCTCGGCGACACGCTCGCGAGGCGCGGACGAGCCCGGGTCGCGCTCGTCGATTGCTCCCGTACTCACATCTGGAAGCCCCTGCTCCACGAAGTCGCTGCCGGCAGCATGGATATCGGGGCCCATGCCGTCGACTACCTGGCGCAGGCCCACCAGCACCATTTCCAGTATCGCATCGGCGAGATGATCGGCCTCGATCGGGCGAACCGCCGAGTCCATCTCGGCGCCAGCTTCGATTCCGAAGGCAAGGAGGTCACGCCGCCGCGCTCTCTCGAGTACGACAGCCTCGTCATCGCGATCGGCGGCAGGAGCAATGATTTCGGAACTCCCGGAGTCAAGGAGCACGCGATCTCGCTCGACACGGCGGAGGAGGCGGTCCGCTTTCACCAGCGGCTCGTCAACGGCTTGATCCGCGCTCACGCGCAGCCTGGGCCGGTGCGCCCCGGGCAACTCGGTCTTGCCGTCATCGGCGCCGGCGCAACCGGTACCGAGCTCGCGGCGGAGCTTCACCGCACGGCGCGCCAGATCGTCGCCCACGGCCTCGATCGGATCGATCCGGAGAAGGATCTCAAGATCACGCTGATCGAAGCCGGCGAGCGGATTCTTCCGGCGCTTCCGGCGCGGCTTTCGGACGGGGTCATGCGGCTTCTGGACCAGCTCGGCATCGACGTCCGAACCTCGGCGAGGGTTACGGAAGTTCAGGCCGATGGGGTCAAGCTCGCCGACGGGCAGTTCGTGCCCTCCGAGCTCGTCGTCTGGGCGGCGGGGGTGAAAGGCCCGGATGTGCTGCGCGACCTCGACGGCTTGGAATCCAACCGCAGCCAGCAGCTCGCCGTCCTCCCGACGCTTCAAACGACCCTCGACCCAAACGTGTTCGCGATCGGCGATTGCGCCTTCCTGATGCGGCATGACGAGCCGACCGCGGTACCGCCTCGCGCCCAGGCCGCTCACCAGCAGGCGAGCCACCTTGCGCGGCAGCTCAAGCGGCATCTCGAGCAAAAGCCGCTGGAGCCTTTCCGCTACCGCGATTTCGGCTCTCTCGTTTCGCTCGGCGCCTATAGCACGGTCGGCAGCCTGATGGGCTTCCTGCGCGGCAAGAGCTTCCTGATCGAGGGCACCTTCGCGCGGCTGATGTACCAGTCGCTCTACAAGATGCACCAGCGGGCCCTGCACGGGACGGCGAAGGTCGCGCTGGATACCATTGCCCGCACGCTCACCCGCAGGACGGACCCGCGCGTGAAGCTGCATTGAGCAGGGGAAGCGCGCCGCTGCGGGCCGGCCCGCTCATCAGCAAGCGGATGGAGACGATCGATGACGCAAGCCCATGCGGCGGCGTTCCGTCGGCGGTTTGCCCGTCCAGCGCTTGTACGCATGCGTGAAGGCGCTCGCTTCCTGGAAACCCAGGAGCCAGGCGATGTGAGCGATCGAAAGGCTGCGGTCTTTGAGATAACCTTCAGCGAGCTCGGTCCTCATCCCATCGAGCACCTGCGCAAAGGCGAGACCCTCTGCCGCAAGCCGGCGCGACAATGTGCGGGAGCTGACGCCGAGGTCCGCAGCGACCCTGCCGATGCGCGCCTTGCCATGGGGCAGGAGCGGCAGGATCGCGTTCTCCACCGCAGCCTTGATTGAGCTCCGGCGGCGGGACCGCCCAGCCAGAGCCGCTTCCCAGTAGCTTACCAAAGACTCGTTGAGGTAAGGATCGGCGCTCGCAATACGTAAATTGATAGCCGCTGCCGAAAAAGCGATCTCGTCCCGTCCAGCGCTGAAGTCGACCGTCGATCCAACGAAACTCTCGAACTCCGCCGATGTCGCGTCGCGCGGATGCGCAAGATCAACGCGGGTCGGGTGGATGTGATAATCGGTCAATTGCCGGGCAATCCGGATGAGGATCGTGACCAGGGCCTCCATCTGCTGGCGATCCGCGTGCCGCGGGACGCCGACGTAGCTGATCCTGAGCTTCAGACCGTCACGAGTCACACATCTTGCATCCAAGCCTTCGTGCGCAACGGAGATGTACCGAGCCATGCATCCCAGCGCTTCTGCGAGCGTGGCGCAGGAGGCCTGGACATAATAAAGAAGTCCCAGCTCACGCGCCTCGAACGTCTGGGCGAGATGAAAGCCGAGGAGCGGATCATCCACGGCCGTCGAAGCGAGCTCGAGAAATGTGATCTGGTTCTGAACTCCGATCCGCGCTCGGGCGTCTTCAAGGTCCTTGAGCCTTAGCCCCGCTCGAGCCAAAAGATATTTCAGATCGCAAGACGCCTGAACGTGTGCGGCAGCAAGCCGCGTAATTCGACCCTCGGCGCTCGGCGGCAGCGGTGACGCCGCAGCCCGATGTGCTGGCATGGCATGCTCCCCGTCTCCGTTGCGGCTGGCCGCGAGCCGATCGAGGCACGCGATCGCAAAACAATGGCCAGATCGGGCAAGACCCGCCAGCCGGGGTCACGTTAGGACACCGCCGCTCCGAGCAGTCCACTTCTCGGAGGTCCACTAACTTGGTCGCTCCCTGCGGCCATTTTTTTTGCACCTGAAAGCCTGCCCGTGCCGCGCTATTATTTCCACTGGGATCTCGGGATCCACCGTATACGCGATGACGATGGGGTCGAGCTCGCGGACGATGGCACCGCGCTCCAGCGTGCCGAAACGGAGCGCGAGCTCCTCATGGCAGCGTTCTCCGTTGACCGTGACTCCAACAATTACGGCATCGACGTCTGCGATACCAATGACCGGCCGTTGTTTCGTATCGGCTTGCGCTGACCTCGCCCGGAAATAATCCGCGGTTACTCAGGAGCTCAGTTACCGCGAAGGCAAATCCGGCGGCGGCGGCGCCCATGGTCGCAGCCTCGCGTCGGCGGCGACGAATGCGGCGATGTCGCGGCTGTAGCTGAGCGTGAGATCGAGATCGTTCCAGCCGTTCAGGAGCTTCATCCGCCAGACCGGGTCGATCTCGAATGCGACGACGTGGTTGCCGGTGCGGATGCTCTGGGCTTCGAGGTCGATCGCGACCTCCTCGGCGCCGTGCTCGAGGGCGGCGATCAGCTCCTCGGCCGCGGCTTCCGAGACCCGGGCCGGCAGGAGGCCGTTGTTGACCGCGTTCGCCGCGAAGATGTCGCCGAAGCTCGGCGCGATGACGCAGCGCACGCCGTAATCGACGAGCGCGTACACGGCCGATTCGCGCGAGGAGCCGGCGCCGAAATTCCGTCGGGCGACAAGGATGCGGGCGCCGGTCCACGCCGGCCGGTTGAGCGGAAACTCCGGCCGCGGCTTTCCTGCGGCGTCGAAACGCATGTCGTGGAACAGCACCGGCCCGTGCCCCTCGGAGCGGGGCCGCTGTAGGAAGCGCGCCGGCAGGATCTGGTCCGTGTCGACGTTCGCAAGCGCGATCGGACAGGCGACGCCGGCGATGTGGCGCAGCGGCTCCATCAGATCCTCCCCGCGATCAGCGGCCGCACATCGACGAGATGGCCGGCGACCGCCGCGGCCGCCACCATCGCGGGCGACATGAGGTGGGTGCGGGCACCCGGCCCCTGGCGGCCCTTGAAGTTGCGGTTCGTGGTCGAGGCGCAGCGCTCGCCGCTCGGCACCTGGTCGCCGTTGATGCCGACGCACATCGAGCACCCGCTCTCGACCCATTCGAGCCCGGCTTCCTTGAAGATGCGGTCGAGCCCCTCCTCCTCGGCCCGCCGCTTCACGAGCGAAGACCCAGGCGAGACCATGCCGGGGACCCGCGCCTTGCGCCCGGCGAGCACCGCCGCGGCGGCGCGCAGATCCTCGATGCGGCTGTTGGTGCAGGAGCCAATGAAGACGCGGTCGACGCGGATGTCGGTCAGACGCTGGCCGGGCGCAAGGTTCATGTATGCGAGCGCATCCCGGATCTGTTCGGCCCTCCCCGGATCGGCGGCGCGCGCCGGATCCGGCACGACGCCGTCGATCGGCAGGGCGTCCTCGGGGCTCACGCCCCATGTCACGACCGGCGCGATGTCGGCGCCGTCAAGCGAGACCTCGCGGTCGAAGGCGGCGTCGGCGTCGCTCGCCAGGGCGAGCCAGTCGGCGGCGGCGCGCTCGAACGCCTCGCCCGCCGGGGCGAACGGCCGGCCACGCAAATAAGCGATGGTCTTCTCGTCCGGCGCGACCATGCCGCACCGCGCGCCCGCCTCGATCGAGAGGTTGCACAGGGTCAGCCGGCCCTCCATCGAGAGCGCGCGAACCGCCTCGCCCGCATATTCGACGGCGTGGCCCGCCGCCCCGTCGGCCCCGATGCGCGCGATGATCGAAAGCGCGATGTCCTTCGCGCCGATGCCCGGTCCCGTGGTTCCATCGACACGGGTGCGCATGCGCTTCGGCTTCTTCTGCCAGAGCGTCTGCGTCATCAGCACGTGGGCTACCTCCGACGCACCGATCCCGAACGCGTAGGCGCCGAACGCGCCGTGCGTCGAGGTGTGGCTGTCGCCGCAGACGATGAGGAGGCCCGGCAGGGTCAGCCCCTGCTCCGGCCCGACCACATGGACGATGCCCTGGCGCGGATCGTCGAGGCCGAACAGCGCGATCTTGTGCGCCGCGGCATTCGCCGACAGCCCAGCGACCATGCGCCGGATGTCGCCGTCCGGAATCCCGGTGGAGCGGGCGCGGGTCGGCACGTAGTGGTCCGCGATGCCGAAGGTAAGGTCCGGGCGGGCGACGCCAGCGCCGAGCGCCTTAAGCTGGTCGAAGGCATGGAAGGAACCCTCGTGGACAAAGTGGCGATCGACCCAGAGCAGGGTCGCGCCGTCCTCGCGGGTGACGACCTCATGGCTGCGCCAGAGCTTGTCGAACAGCGTGCTCGGCGTGCCCTGCGTCCTGTTCATGCGGCGCTTTCCTCGCTCGGTCGATATTGCGCGCGCCTCCACTTAACCTCAAACTCCGCTTGTTTCAGCACCGCGCGAGCGGAGGGGGAAGCCTCACGATGTCGCTATCAGAACGCCGCCCGAGCCGCCGCGCCGTCCTGTGGACCGGCACCGGTGCCGCCGCCCTCCTCGCCGCCCCAGCCTACCTGAGGGCACAACCGGCCGCGGTGAAGATCGGCATCCTGCAGCCGGTGACGGGCGCGCTGGCGCAGGACGGCGAGCTTGGCCGGACGGGTGCCGAGCTCGCGATCGGCGAGATCAACGCCGCGGGCGGCATCAAGGCGCTCGGCGGCGCGAAGCTCGAAATGGTGTTCGGAGACGCGCGCTCGAATCCCGAGGCCGGGACGCAGGAGGTCGAGCGCATGCAATCCGACGGGGTCGTGGCGATCGTCGGCGGCTTTGCCAGCCCGATCTGCCTCGCCGCGACCCAGGCCGCGGCGCGCTACGACCTGCCCTATATCGTCGACGTCGGCGTCTCCGACCAGATCACCGGCCGCGGCTTGAAGAACACCTTCCGCTTCGCCCCCGGCTTCGGGATCGTGACCGCGGTCGCGGTCGAGAACCTGACAAAGCTGAACGACGGCGCCGGCAAGCCGGCGAAGACCGTGGTGCTCGTGCACGAGGATCAGCTCTTCGGTTCCGGCCTCGCGAAGCTCATGCAGAGCGAGCTGCCGAAGCGCGGCTTCGATATCCTCGACACCATCGCGCATCCGACCCCGGCGCGCGACATGTCGAACATCGCGCTGCGTATCCGCGCCCTCAATCCGGACCTCGTCATCCCATCGAGCTACTACAACGAGTTCGTGCTGCTCGCCCGGACCATGCAGCAGCAGCGCATCCGGCCGAAGGGCATCTACGCGGTCCTCAACGGCGCCGCCTCGAACTATCGCTTCGTGAAAGAGTTTCCCGAGGCCGCCGCCAACGTGATGGACTGCAATCACTGGCACGACCCGCGCAATCCAAAGGCCGCCGAGGTGAAGAAGCAGGTCGAGAGCTCGGGGAAGCTGTGGGCCTACAACGTGCCGCTCAACTATTCCTGCGTAAAGCTCCTGGCCGACGCCATCGAGCGCGCCGGCGCCGCCGACCGGGGCAAGATCACCGAGGCGCTCGCCGCCACCACCGGCGCCTTCAAGGGCCACATCATGCCGTATGGAGAGACCAAGTTCGTGAACGGGCAGAACCAGGGCGCCGCGCCGGTCAACACGCAGGTCCAGGGCAATGACATCAAGGTGATCTTCCCCGACGCATTCGCGGATGCCAGGCCGGTCTTCCCGGTGGGCGGGTGACCGGACGCCCGTCAGCCTCGGCCGGAGCGCGATCCCGGTAATTGGCCATGTACGCCCCCGCGATCGTGGCCGAGGCCGTCGTGAACGGCCTCCTGACCGGCTCGGTCTACGCCCTCATCGCGCTCGGCCTGACCTTGGTCTACGGCGTGCTGCACATCATCAACTTCGCCCATGGAGCGCTGCTCACCTGCGCCATGTTTGCGGTCTGGGTGGCGCACACGGCGCTCGGGCTTGACCCGTACCTCGCCATCCCGCTGCTGACGCCGCTGTTCTTCGGTCTCGGCTACGTGCTCCAGCGCTTCGTGATCGGCCCTGCAAGCCGCGGCAACGACAGCAATATCCTCCTCGTCACGCTGGGACTGGCGATCGCGATCGAGAACGCGCTGCTCGCGACCTTCCGCTCCGACACCCGGACGCTGTCGACGGATTACGGCTTCCAGACGGTCGAGCTCGGCCCGCTCTTGATCGCGAAGCCGCGCCTGATCGGCTTCGCGGCGGCTCTCGCGACGAC
>C688J18823_10002619_pt1 | contig 11246 bp, 10 predicted proteins | sample HopSoiMetagenom1_FD_18823 | JGI IMG/M metagenome (IMG submission 18823) | reverse complement strand
CGTCGTTCTTTGGAGGCGTTGCTCACGCAGCAGAGCGAGGGCAATGTGACGACCGGAAACGCCGGCCTCAACGCAGCGGCCGGCCCGCCGCTGGCGTGGCGTGGATTCCGCCCGCTTCGCGTTTCCCGTAAGGTCCGCGAGAGCGGCAACGTGATTTCTCTGTCACTCGAGCCCACGGACGAACAGCCCATCGCCCCGGCTCTCTCCGGGCAGTTCGTCGTGCTGCGGCTCGGACCGGCATCTGCACCGCTGATGCGGAGCTATTCGCTGTCGGGCGGGCCCGGTGCCCCCTTTTATCGCGTGAGCATCAAGCGGGAGGCCCATGGCGCGGCGGGCGCCTATGTCGATGACGAGTTGAGGGTTGGCGACATCGTGCCCACAAGCGCGGCCCGCGGCAGCTTTACGCTGTGGCCCGGCGATACCCCCGTTGTGTTCTTGAGTGCCGGGATTGGCGTCACACCGGTGCTCGCGATGCTTCATGTGCTGGCCGCCGAAGCATCGACGCGGGAAATCTGGTGGCTGCACGGAACCCGTAATGGCCGCGAACATCCGTTTGCCGAGGAGACGCGTGGGCTGCTCAATTCGCTTGCCCACCATCACAGTTATGTCTGCTACAGCTCGCCCGATCCCGAGGATCGGCCCCATGTCGATTTCGACGCGCCCGGTCGCCTAGATATGCGCTTGCTTAGCGAACTCAACGTGCCCCTCAACGGCGATTTCTATATCTGCGGTCCCTCTCCCTTCATGAGCGATCTGACTGCCGGCCTTGCTGCATTGGGCCTGACACGAGATCGGATCCATACCGAGTTGTTCGGCGCCGGTCCGTCCACTACCCCCGGCATTGCGGCTTCGCCGCGCCGGCCGCCGCACTTGCCGGCCGGCGCTCCCGGCACAGGACCGATGGTGTCGTTCGCCCGTTCCGGTCTCAATGTCCGCTGGGGGCCGTCGTTCCCAAGCTTGCTCGAACTGGCCGAGGCCTGCGACGTGCCTGTCCGGTTTGCATGTCGAACCGGGGTTTGCCACACCTGCGAGAGCGGACTTGTAGCGGGGACGATCGGCTATCGCCCGGATCCGATCGACGCGCCGGCGGATGGCAATGTGCTGATCTGCTGCGCCCAACCCAAAAGCGACGTCGTGATTGATTTGTGACGGCGTGCGGTCTGTTCACGCGCGCCCAATTGTGGAGGACTTCAAATGCGATCCGACATGGTGCCCGGGGCTGTTTTCCCAGACTATGAGCTTAGCGACCATACCGCAAAGCGTCGAAAACTCTCCGAGCTCCAGGGGCAGGATCCAATGGTGCTTGTGCTGAGCCGCGGCGCCTTCTGCCCAAAGGATCGACGACAGGCCGAAGGTTTGCTGCAACTCCATCGGGAGATGGAAGTCGGCTACTGTCGGCTGGTTACGATCAGCACCGACAACATCACCGAGACCAATGAAAATCGTAGTGGAATAGGCGCACACTGGCCCTTCCTCGCCGATCCCAGGCGTATCATTCAGAAGGATCTCGACATCGCCGAATACACCGATGCCGTCCACAATCCGATGATTCCGCACGTGATCGTGCTCGAGCCCGGCCTCATCATTCACAAGATCTACAATGGCTACTGGTTCTTCGGACGGCCCACGGTGGAAGAGCTTCGCCACGACCTGCGTGCCGTCAGCAGGAAATGCAGGCCAGATTGGGACATCACAACTCCCGACCTAAAAGCTGCGTGGCAGCAGAGCCGCAAGGGTTCCTTTTATCCGTACGGCAAGACTTTTACCCAAACTTTTGGCGAACAGAACTAGCAACCGACGCTGAGTCTGCCGAACTTCTGTCACCTGCGAACCGAACACGGAGTTCACCACGTTCATTTTGGCGGCTCCGCTTCGCTCAATTCATCCCGCCGGGCCCGCGGAATGAATCCGGGCACGCCAGTCTCCACCACAGAGTTGAACCTGACGCACGTGGTGATGCGGTCTCGAATTTCCTGCATGGCCTCTTCGGGCAGCATCGAAATATCGAAACTCTCACGGATCCGCTGAGGCTTGGTCGAGGTGGTCAGGAAGGCGGTACCGCGCTGTACGGCCCAGGCCAGCGCAACCTGGGCCGGCGTTTTGTGCACACGCTGGGCGATGGCTGTAATGACCGGGTCGGCCAGGAGGTTGGGCTCCATCGCATGGCCCAACGCTGCAAATGCCTGCAGGACGATGCCCTGCTCGCGGCAGAACTCGAGCAGCTTCCACTCGGGGAGGTATGGATGGGATTCGACCTGAATCATCGCAGGTTTGATTCGCGCGACCGCCACGATCTCTCGCAGCTTCTCCAGGGTAATGTCCGACAGACCGATCGACCGGCAGTGACCGTCGTCCACGAGGCGCTCCAGCGCCCGCCAGGTATCGACCAGTGTAACGCCTGAATCATAGATCACCCGACCGTGCGCGTCCCTCGGGTCCTGCTCGTCGCCGGGCTGAAAGGCAAAGGGTGTATGGACGATGTAGCAATCGATATAATCGAGTTGCAATCGCCGGCAGCTCGCATCGAAGGCAGGCTTGACCCGCTCCGGGCGATGATTGGTGTTCCACAGCTTGGTGGTGACGAACAGGTCCTTGCGCTGAAGCGTTCCCGCCTCGCATGCTTCCTGAATTGCTTCGCCCACCGCCGCTTCATTACGGTAGCGTTCCGCACAATCGAGATGTCGAAATCCCGCTTCCAGTGCTGCCCCGGTCGCGTGTTTGGTCACAACAGGATCCGGAATGAGTGTGCCAAATCCAACAGCGGGAATCTCACCTGATCCGTGGGTCGTATGAATCCTCCTATCGCGAAGCGTATCGGCTGTTGTCATGTCTGTTTTCCCTTGCGACGTCATTTCACAACTCCCGAGGTGTTAATTGGCCAGCCGCGGCTTATGGAGAAAAAACACAAGCGGCATCACGACCAGCATCGCGAGCATCAGGATCTTGAANTGGTCGATAACGGCGACGACGGCCGCCTGCTGGGTGATCATGCCATTGAGCGCGGCGAGGCTGGGCTTGCCGATCGAGCCCGCGACATGCGCGACNGTTCGAAACGGTGTGAGGTTCTTGGCGAGCGCCAGGTGCATGGCCTGAGTGTTGCTGTAGAAGAACATCTGGACCACCGCGATGCCAATCGTGCTTCCATAGACGCGCAACAGGATCAACAAGGCTGTGCCTTCGGGGCGGAATTTCGGATCGAGCGCGGTGAACGCCACTTTGCCGAGCGACGGAAGCAAGATGCCGAGACCGGTTCCCTGAAGCAGCGTCGCTCCGATCACCAGCCGCTGATCCATCGCCGGTGAATAGCCGAGCATCAGCGAATTGGCATAGACCACCGCCGCCATGCCGCCGAATATAAACAGTCGGTTGTCGATCCGTGCCGGCGCAAAACCCATCAGCGCCACCGCCCCCACCAGCGTGACGCCGCGCGCGAGGGTCATGTAACCGGTGGTATCAACCGGATACTCGAGCAGTTCCTCCAACATCGGCGAGGTCAAAGCCAGCGTCGGCAGCAGGACGAAGCCGACGGCAAAGAACATGATCGCCGAAAGGATGAAGTTTCGGTCCTTGAACAGCGCTTTGTTGAGAAAATGCAGGTCCGTCGTCATGACGTGCACGATGAAGAGATAGAATCCCAGCGCCGAGGCGGCCGCTTCGGTCCAGATTTCCGCCGAGGCGAACCATTCCAGCCGTTCGCCACGGTCAAGCAGCATCTGCAAGCCGATCATGCCGACCGCGAGGGTCGCTAGGCCGAAGAAGTCGAAGGGGAGGCTCTGCTCCGCCCTCTTCTCGGGCAGGAACAGTGCCACTGTCATGGAAATGAAGGCCGCCATCGGCAGGCTGAAATAGAAGATCGAGGGCCAGCCGTGATATTCGCTGAGCCAGCCGCCGATGCTCGCCCCGCTACTGATGCCGAGCACGATGCACACCGACCACACGAGGGTGATCCGGGCATGACGCGGCTGCGGCAGCACATCCAGGAGGGTCGCCAGCGACAAGGGCGCGAGCGTGCCGCTCGCGGCTCCCTGGACCATCCGGGCGAACACGAATTGGAGCGACGTCGTCGCCAGCGTGTTGAGGATCAGCCCCACCACGAAGACGGCGAGAGCCACCTGATAGACCGTCTTGCGGCCATAGCGCCCCGCAAGCCAGCGCGCCATCGGCATGATGGTGGCGCCCGCGGCCATATAGGCGGTAAACACCCAGCCGACCTCGTCGTTGGCCATCGACAGCGTGCCCTGGATGTGCGGCAGGGCCGCATTCGGGAGGGAGATGTTGACTGCCTCCATGTAGGTCGCCATCAGCGCCGCAACGGTAATGACACGGTGACCGCCGACCGCAGCGGTCAATGGGAGAGCGGCACTCATTTGACCTCCGTCGCAAGCGCGGGTCGGAACGGATACAGCCAACCACGGCGGTAGCCGGTGTCGACCCGCGCCGTGACGCTGATGCCCGAGAACAGCGGCCGGTTCGGATCGACCGCATCCAGCTCAAGCCTTACCGGCAGACGCTGGACGACCTTGACCCAATTGCCGGTCGCATTCTCGGGCGGCAGGACCGAGAAATCAGAACCAGTGCCCGGACTCATGCTGACGATGTGCGCGTTGAACTTGCGATCCGGATAGGCATCGACGTCGATCGTCGCCTCCTGACCCGGGCGCATGTGGGTCAGGCCGGTTTCGCGGAAATTCGCTTCGATCCAGATGTTCTTGCTCGACAGCAGCGAGAACACAGGTGCACCTGGGTTGACGAAACCGCCAACTTGCAGATCGTCGACCTTGGTCACGATGCCGTCGTCGGGCGCCGTCACCGTCGCGTAGGAGAGATCGAGCCGGGCGCGGTCGAGTAGCGCCTTGGCTGCGCGAACCGTCGGATGCCGATCGTTCTCGATGTTCGGATCGCCGTCCAATGCAACGACGGTGTTGGCGACCTGCTGTTCGATTGACGCGATGTGCTGACGGGCGACCTTGAAATTCGTTTCGGCGCGCTCAAAGACCGCGCGCGGGGTAAAATCGGAGACGACCAGCGCCTTCTTGCGGTCATACTCGCGCTCGTCAAACGCAGCCGAATCCCTGGCCGACTGCAATTCGGCCTGTTGCTGGCGATAGGTCGCTTTGAGCGAGTCTATTTGTAGGCGCGCGCTGCCGAGCCTGGCCTCGGCCAGATCGACCGCGATCTGGTAGGGCTCCGGATCGATCCGAAACAGGACTTGGCCCTGACGGACCCGCTGATTGTCGTGGACGGCGATTTCGACGGCCTGTCCAGCAACCCGGGCGTTGACGGTGACCTTTGCCGCGCGAACGAACGCGTCGTCGGTAGAGACATAAGGCTCCTCGGCGAGATACACGGCAGCGCCGAACAGGGCCACCACGATCGGCACTGCGAGCATCAAAGGTCGGCGCAGCCGCTCCCTCAGCGTCCTGACGGGCGGAGCGGCCGGAACGGGAACCGGTGTGGCGCCATCGACAACTCGATCGAATGGAGTCTCCGTCACAGCGTCTGCGACGGCCGCAGAGGCCATACCGGTATCCGCAACCTGGCGGAACTGCTTGCGGTCACCTGTCCAACTGGCGACTGGCAAAACATTTAATCCCATGGATAAGCCCTCACCTCGCATTTTGTAACGCTTCATACAAATACGGAACTACCACACGGCAATCAAGATGCTTGACAATTTATTTTTGTAACGATATATACAAATATAAAGAGAAGTGACGGGAGTGAGATCGGCATGGCACGAAAAAACAGCGAAACGGTACCGGTGCGTCGCGGGCGGCCACGTGCCTATGACGCACAGGCCGCTCTCAAGCAGGCCACGGAGACCTTCTGGAAGACCGGCTATTCCGGCACTTCCCTCGACAGTATTGCTGCGGCGACAGGCATGAATCCACCGAGCCTCTATGCGGCATTCGGCAACAAGCGCGCGATCTATCTCGAGGCGCTCGCGCGTTATTGGGAGATCAGCCTCGCCGCTACGCGCGAGGCTCTCGCCGATGACGGTCCCTTGGGCGAAAGCCTGATGCTTGCCTATGAAGCGGCGTTGTCGATCTACTTTTCGGGTAAAGGAAACGCGCGCGGCTGCTTTGTGGTCGGTACCGCGGTAACCGAAGCCAGCGAAGATGCTGCGATCCGAAAGAGCGTCGCGGCGGGACTGCGTGCGATAGATGCCGACTTTGAAGTCCGTTTCCGCAAGGCAATTGAGCAGGGCGAACTGAAGGCCGATGCCGACCCCACGGCGCTCGCGATCCTCGCATCGGCCACGATGCACACCATCGCCATCCGCGCCCGTACCGGTTCCCGCCGTACCGAACTGAGGGAGCTTGCCCGCAAGGCCGTGAGTGCAATCTGTGTATGCCGGGTCGGGGCGAACTGAGCCGCAGTGCCCGCGAGGCGGATGTTGCTGCGAGTATCGATCGCCAACTATCCGATGAGGACAGCTTGCACATTTTTCTCCTCCTCCGAAGGACGCCAGCTATTGTGCAAGCCACCAGCGTCTTCGACCATACAACCCTCGGCGGAAGTCTGTCATATCAACGTATGAGCGACGATGACGCAAACAGGATTGGCGAACGTCTTGGAGTCATGAGTGGCTTGCCCGACATCCTGGCTGACGACCTCGACGTGGTCTTCTGCGGGCTGAACCCGGGCCTGCGCGCCGCGGAGACCGGCCACCACTTTGACGGCCGCGGTAACCGATTTTGGCCGGTGCTCTTCAGGTCAGGATTTACAGCGCGGCTGTTCCAGCCGGACGATGACCGGTCGCTGCCTGGCGAGCGCTGCGGCCTGACGACAGTCGTTGCCCGCCCAACAGTGAGCGCCGACCAGATTTCGGTCGGTGAGTTCACCGGCGCATCAGCCGCTCTCAAGTCGAAAATCGAGGAGCACAAACCGCGCTTTGTCGCTTTCCTGGGCAAGAAAGCCTATGGCGCCATCATCGACCGATCGAGTCTCGAGTGGGGCCTGCAGACAGAGCCATTCGGTGGTGCGCGCACGTGGGTGCTTCCCAATCCGAGTGGACGCAACCGCAGCTTCTCATTCGACGCGCTTGTTCTCGCCTATCGGGAACTCAGACTCGTTGCTCGCGCCGGGACGAAACGGAGTTCTTGCACCGTCGGACGACAATAAAGGCAATGCCCAGAAACAGGACGACCGCCGCGGCTGCCATTCCCCCACGGGCGAGTGCGAGCAGTGGAGAGGAAGGACCGCCCCGACGCGCCTCGGCCACCTGTTGTTCGGTGACGGTCGTGTTGGCTGACCCATAGTGGGTGAGCACGTAGTTGCCGAGCGCCGCAATGTCGCGGTCTCTGAGTGGATTGGCATCGGTCGTACGGCCGCCGAAGCCAGGCATGAAGGCCTGTCCACTTGATGTCGTGCGGTTCACGCCATACAGGATGGCAGCGATGAGGTTGGTCGCATTGGCAGTCGCCGAGTTCGAGAACAGGCTCGGATAGTAGCCATCCTTGCTGCCTTGACCTTCAGCCGAATGACAGGAGGTACAATTGCCCTGAAACAGCTCTGCGCCGGTGGGATCGGACTCGCTATCCGACTTGACGGCTTCGCGTCCCCGCAACGCTGCCAGTCCGGAGAACATCTTTCCGGCCGAGAAGCGGGAAACCTGGTCGGCTGGGTCGTGGATAGATGGAACATTCCTGATATACGTCGCGATAGCATCAAGGTCCGCAGCGGCAAGGTGCTGGAAACTGTGTTCGACCGCTTCGCCCATGCTTCCGGCCGCCTGCGCCTTTCCGGACAAGTGTCCCGTGCGCAGATACGCCACGAGTTCTTCCTTGGTCCAGCGTCCAATACCGCTGATCGGATCCGACGTGATGTTCGGGGCGTACCAGGGGCCGACCTGCGCGCCCGACAAGGCACGGCTCCCCTCCTCCTGCATCAGAAAGCCGCGCGGCGTATGACAGGTGCCGCAATGTGCGGCGCCTTGTGCGAGATAGGCGCCCCGATTCCATTCTGCCGACTGATGCGGGTCAGGCGCGAAGGCCGCCGAGTTCAGGAACAGTAGGTTCCAGGCGATCATCGACGCGCGTATGTTCATCGGAAACGGGAGCTCGGTCGGCAGCGGACGCTGTTCGAGGGGCTTTACCGCCTGCGTGAAGTACAGATAGAGCGCATGTGCGTCCTCTTCAGTGAACTTCGCATAGGATGTGTATGGCATCGCAGGATAGAGATTGGCGCCATCGCGCCTGACACCGCTACGGAGCGCCCGCGAAAACTCCTGCTCCGTGTAGCGCCCAATCCCGAAATCCACCGACGGTGTGATATTGGTCGAATAGATGGTGCCGAGCGGCGTCGAGATGGCGAGCCCGCCGGCGAACGGTTTGCCGCCTGGCGCCGTGTGGCAGGCGCCGCAGTCAGCGGCCATTGCCAGATACTCTCCATGCTTGATCGCGGCAGGCGTTTCATCCGGCGTGTCGGCCGCCTGACACATGCCGGCCGCCAACGTTGCGGCGAAGCAGATCAGCAACGCGCTGAGGTGGTGACTCGCGTTACCCATGATCTGATCAGCCATGCTTGAGTTGCTCGGTGATCGCGTCAGCCGCCTTCAGCGCCAACGCCGCCATGGTGAGAGTACTGTTCGAAGCAGTTCCGCTGGGCATCGCGCCGCCGCCGGGCAAGAACAGGTTGTGGTGATCGTGCGCGCGACAATCTGCATCGACCACCGCCGTGGCCGGCTCAGCACCCATGACGCAGCCGCCCATGATGTGGTCGCTGTTGAGAAACTCAGGAGACAACTGGAACTTGGTAGCGCCGAGCTCGGCCGCCAAAAGCCGCAGCCGCGGCACAGTGTATTCCTTGGCGCTCTGACGCACATAGTCGCCCACATCGTAATAGATATTCGGCTTGTTGATCCCGAGCCAATCCTTATGGCTCGACAGCGTCAGACGGTTACTGGCCGAAGGCAGTATCTCGTGCTCCACTGTCAACCTCGCGGTGCAAGCGGAAAGCCGCCGGATTTCGGTATCAAGAGCCTTGCCGACCAAGCCCTTTTTCAGCGCGGCGGCTGCGCCGAGCGGACTGCGGGCAAAGTTCTCCATGCGGAACATTGCTCCGGCGTGACGGCTGCGGAATTCACCCTGCGAAGTATTGAGGATGCTGCTGCTCTGCACCGGTCCGACGCCGGTCCATAGCGGTTCCGTGAGCTCCAACTCCGCGGTGAGCTTCGGCTGATCCATCATGTTGCGCCCGACCTGATCGGAGCTGTTGGCCACGCCGTTGGGATTGCGGTCGTCCTTTGACAGCAACAGCAGCTTCGGCGTCTCGATGCCGTTGCAGGCGATCACGAAAATCTTGCCGGTGACCCTGTGCGAGCGTTTATCCGGATCGAAGAAGTGAACCGCCTGGACCGAATTCTTCTCGGCCGTCTCGATTCGATAGACGACAGCGTTGGCCAGGATCTTGCCACCCTTGGCCTCGATCTTCGGCAAAGCCGTCGCAGCATCGTATTTGGCGGCGGTCGGGCATACCGGAAAACAGTTATTGTTGCCGCAACAAGGCGGCCGGCCGTTATAGGCGACACCGCTGTTCCGTGCCTGGGGCGCCGGCAGGTTGATCATCCCTATTTTCGCTGCGGCCTCGGTGAAACGGTGCTCTCCGGGACCGAACGGAATTGGCCCCATGGGGTACGGTTGTGAGCGCTTGCCATTCGGCGGCCATTGCTTAGCGGGATCCGACGGACCGCACACGCCGATCGCATATTCCGCGCGCGTGTAGTAGGGCTCGATGACGTCATGCCTAAACGGCCAGTCCCGGCCGACGCCGTAAAGGCTTTTCAGGCGCATGTCCTCGGGCGTGATGCGCCAGCAGATTCCGGCCCAGTGCCAAGTCGCACCGCCCGCATAGCGGACGTAACCCTGGAGATAGGCGCGGGCATCTGGACCTTCCAGTTGCAGGTATTCCTCCTGCTCCTTAGGCCTGCGGGTTTCGAGATGTGGCGCCCATGGCTTCGGCGGATAGGCCGCATTCCAATGGAACAGCCGGATGCTTGGCGGCAGGTTTCGGAAATTCTCGACGATCCTCCAGCGATCGACGCGTGGACCGGCCTCGAGCATCAGAACGGACAAGCCCGCGTCCAAGGCCTGTTCGGCAATCAGGGAACCGACCACCCCGGTTCCGACAATAACAACGTCTGCACCGTAATCGCTCGTCATCTGGACAACTCCCGGCCTTTCGAACGCATCACGTTTAGAATTCGGGCATGTTGCTCAGTGGGGCACCCTCGGCCGTCCATGCGTTCGGCCCTGAGATCGCGTAGGAGGGAATAGTCATGACGTCCCTCGTCGGCTGGTACATCAGCGCGTATTCGTATGCGAACACCTCCGCATCGGGCGCGTCCGTTACGACGCCCAGATACCAGGCGGAAATGATCGAGAGCGCGGTCTCCTTCAACGGACCATCCGGCACGTCGGCGAAGAAGTCCTCGACGATCCGCGCGTCCTTTTGTCGTGCGATGGAGAGCAGTCCGTCAATGTGCTGCGACAGCGCCGGATTCACTGCACCCATCGCAGCACCGATGCGCTTCCCGACGTGTTCGTTCAGGCGATGGGGAACCAGCAACCGCGAAAGGTCCATAAATCGCGCGGCGGATGGATCGGACAACGGTGCCGGCGCCGCAACAGCGGACAACCTCCCGAGCGAAGCCATTCCGCCAATTGCGAGGCCACCGACCACTACGTCGCGGCGCGAGAGTTTGAAAGCCACAGGACAATCGTCACGGTATTCGTCAGGCATATGTGCACGCCTCACTGTCAAGAGCCCCAGTCCACCCACCCATTCTGCAAGCCACCGGCGCGCTCGCGCCATACGACACTCGGCGGAGACCCATCATATCAAGGTATGAGCGGGCATGATCGGAGACGACCGAAGGAGCGAGGATCAAATACTGGGCTCTTCGGAGCTCGCCGGAACCTCATCCCGATGAAGCGCCGGCTCCTGTATCAGCACCGCCGGTTCGTCGTATCCCATGCGGCTGCTATAAAAGATAAGCACCATCAGACCGACACCGACGGCCAGCGAGAAGATGACGCCCAATGCCATCGCGATGTACCCCGACGCGGGCACGTCCGTATCGGTACTGGTCCAGCCGAGATAGCCGATGATGCTGGCGGCCATGAGTAACGCCGACAGTGATCCGACGACAACCCATACGCCGAGCCTGTTGCAGCCAGGTTCAGTTTCTGATCGATTTTTGATGCCGTTGTCATTCATCTGACCCCGCCTCGGAGCACGAGGCC
>C688J18823_10002618_pt1 | contig 11248 bp, 13 predicted proteins | sample HopSoiMetagenom1_FD_18823 | JGI IMG/M metagenome (IMG submission 18823) | reverse complement strand
CGGCACTATTTATGCCGGAGCGGCCCTGGCGTTGACGGCGCTGTGGATCAGCCGCTCCAGCAAACACCCGGATCAGTTCAATGCGCTCCCGACGGCTCATTTGGATCGGAATTAGCGCCGCCGCCGTCGCCGCCCTGGCCGGCGCCGCCGCCGCGCAAGCGTGGATGAGCTCTCGTCAATCTGATCAGGTCGCTCGCGCGATGACCGGCGGCGATCCGACGCGGGCTCCAGAATTGATACGGCGCTATGGTTGCGCGGGGTGCCACACCATCTCGGGAATCCCCGGCGGTGACGGTCAGGTCGGCGGGCGGCTCTCCGAGATGAGAAAGCGGGTCTATGTCGCGGGCGTCGTGACCAATTCTCCGGACAATTTAATACGGTGGATCGTCAATCCGCAGCAGTTCTCAACGCGTACGGCGATGCCGGCCAGCGGCATTTCAGAGGGCGAGGCGCGGGACGTCGCAGCCTATCTGTACGCAAAAGAGCGTTAAGGCTTCGTCGTGGGCAGCGCCGGGAGTGACTTGATGTAGACCGCGATGGCGACGCGATCGGCTTCGGGGAGTTGCGCGGTATTCGTCACCACGCCGGTCATCGACGATCCAATCCTGCCGTGATTTGGAGTAACGCCTGACGACAGCATGCGGACGATGTCCTCCACCGACCATTGTCCGATCCGGGCGGGGGTGATGTTGGGAATATAGCCGACGTTCTCGGGATCGACCGCTCCGGCGTACCGGGTGGACGGCTTGATCGCACCAAAAAGATTCCGCGACGAGTGGCATTCGGCGCAGTGCGCCACGGATTCGACCAGATAGCGGCCGCGGTTCCACGTCTCGTCGTGGGCGGGGTCTTGCGTCACCGGGTTTTGATCGAAAAACAGAAGCTTCCAGAAACCAAGCACCCGCCTGATCCGAAATGGCAGGCCTAACTCGTGTGGCGGCTGACGCCCTGACACTATGGGCAGGGTTCGCAGATACGCCATCAGGGGAGGAATGTCATCGACACTCATGCGCGCATAGCTGGTGTAAGGGAAGACCGGGTAATAGTGTTTGCCCGCAGGCGATACGCCGCTGAGGAGCGCATTGGCCAGATCGGTCGCGCTCCATGAACCGATCCCGTCGGTTGGGTCGGGGGAGATGTTGGGAACCCGAAACGTGCCGTAGGGGGAGGCCAGCGCCAGGCCTCCGCCCAGGCGCAGCCGATCGGACTGCCCTGGCGACGCGTGACAAGACGCGCAATCGCCGGCGATGAAAATCACTCGGCCGCGTTCGGCGTCGTCGGCTTCCTGCAATGCCTGGGATTTGCTGAATTTAGGGTGCGGCGCACTGAGCAGCCACGCCCCTACCGCCAGGGCCAAAACGCCGAGGCCAGCCGCGGCAATCCAGCGCTTAGACAGCTCCATTGCCGAGGCCAATTACAATTCGACCGGTTCGTTCCCTGACGGCGGCAAAGTTCGGCGGCAGACGGTTGTGAACGGGTCCCGGCTCTCGCCGCGCGCCTGGGGCGACGATCGATTTGATGTAAATCGGAGCGACGTCCCTACGGCGTAATTCGGGAACGCGATGTGTTGTTTGGCGCGACAGCCAAGTGTCCCGTCATGTCGGCCGTCGAGTGGCGAGCCGTCCACGTGTCCAGCGTTTGGTTGGAACCAGAAAGAGGCTTCAAGCCTTGTCTCGCCGGACGCGCTCTTACGCTGGACAAGAAGCAATGACATCATTCCCTGAAAAATCGGTCGAGGAACTGCGCGAGCATTCCGAGCGCACGCGAGAAGCGTTGGCCGTCACGGTGACGGAACTTCGCGACCGGGTTGGCGATACCGCAACCCGGATCAAGACGGCTGTTTCCCCGGCACATATCAAACAGGAAATCCGCGACTATGTCCGCCAGGAGCGCGAGAGCGTGGTGGAAGCTGTGCAGCGGAAAGCCAAGGAAAACCCGTTGCAGATGGCCGCTGTCGCGGCAGCCGTCGGTTATCCCGCCCTTGGTCTTTTGCGCGCTCTGCCGGCTCCCCTATGGCTGATCGGGGCTGGCCTGTTCCTGACCAGCAAACGCGGCCGCCGCGTCGCGGCGGAGGCAAAAGTTCGGATCGACGATGTCGTCCAGCAGGGCACCGAGAGAATCACTGACCTGGCAGGTTCCGTACGCTCCGATCTGGAGGACCGGATCGCTGGCGCGCGCTACGGCGTCGAAGAGGCCGCAGACGCGGTCACCTCGAGGGTCGGCGGAATGGCGGATCAGGCCCGGGCGGCGTTTCATGACGCTCGGGACGCCGCGTCCGGTACGGCGCGAGAGACCACGTCGAAGGTCGCCGCTACAGCAGAGCGGATGAGTTCGACCGCCTCGAAAACCGCCGACGGAATGCGAAGGCGCGCTGACGAGATGGCCCGCACCTCGCGTTATGCGGTCACAGACTTCGTCAAGGACAACGCGTTGCTTGTGGCGGGGCTTGGGGCCGTCGTCGGCGCGGTGATCGCAGCCTCCATACCGCCTTCCGAGGCTGAGAACCGGCTGTTCGGCGCCGGCAGCGAGAAGCTCAAGGACAAGGCGCGCGAAGCGGCAGCGCAGGGCATCGAAAAGGTCGGCGACATCGCCGCCGGAACGGTGGGCTCGGTGGCCGCGGCGGCAGCACGCGAAGGCTTGGACGCGGCGGGCGTTCAGACCACGCTCAATAAGATGGCCGGTGGCGTTCGCGCCGTCGCCGATCGCGGACTCGACAGCGCGCTGGGAAAAAAGCGCGAGGCCGAAACCACGCAGTCATTCCAACAGTCACCTGGTGAGAGGAATCCATTATGAGCGACACCTACACTCAGCGAACCGACACTGCCCCATCCGATCTGGCAGGAAAGGCCAAGGAGGTGCTGCGCGACGTCAAGGGCAAAGCAGCGGGCCTGAGCGACGACGTGACGCGGGCAGCTAAAGACAATGCCGCCAAGCTGGGGGATACCGCCCGCGACTTCGCGAACACCGCCAAGGATAAAGTTGGCGAAGCGGTCGGTCAGCGAAAATCCATGGGCGCGGACTACATCGGCTCGATCGCGCAGGCGACAGAACGGGCCGCACAAGCGTTCGAGAATGACCTGCCGCAGGCCGCACAATACATCCGGCAGGCTTCGGAACAGATCCAGGGCATGGCCGATACGGTGCGCGAACGTGACGTGCGCGAACTTGTCGGTGAGGTCCAGGATTTTGCTCGTAAGCAGCCCACGCTGTTTTTCGGCGGCGCCGTTCTCCTCGGGTTCGCTGCCCTTCGATTTTTGAACAGCACGCCGCCCAGGCAATCTGCAGCGTTTGACGCTCGTCGTGAGGCGTAAACCATGGCTCTCGCCGATGACATCAATGCCATACCTCGCCTGTTCGGCGACGCCGTCGAACAGCTTGGCAAGCTCGTGCAGAACGAGGCGCAGCTGGCCAAGGCTGAGCTGTCGCAAAAGATCACGCAGGCTGGCATTGGCGCCGCTTATATCGGCGGTGCCGCGGTCCTTTTGATTCCGGTGCTGGTCCTGCTGTTGATGGCGGTGGCGGATTGGTTCGTCGCGATGGGACTTGCCCCCGCGAGCGCCCACCTGGCAGCCGCGGGATGCGGCGCGATCATCTGCGGTGTCTTGGCGGGGATCGGCCTGAGCTACCTCAAGCCGGAGCAACTGAAGCCGAAAGTCACCATTCAGCAGGTCGAACGTGATGTCGCCACAGCGAAGGAATTGGCCCGATGACGCAGACGCACGAAACCAACCGAGCTGCTCCCATGGTCGAGCTGGTTAACGACGCCATCCGGGAAAATCCGTTGGCCGCGGGATTGATTGGCGCAGGCTTGGCCTGGATGCTGTTGGGCTCGACCGGTTTCGGCCGTGTGGCCGGCGTGGCGAAGAATGCCGCCGGCAAGGCTGTTTCAGCCGCGGTGGACGCCGGCGAGGGTATGGCAGGCGGTATACAGGGAGCGGCCTCGAAACTCGGCGCATCCGCCCGTGAGCTTGCATCGANCGTGGGACATCAGGCGGCTTCGATCGTACCGGATATCGAGGCCCCCAGCTTCGACAAGCCGGCTGACGCTTTCAAGGAAGCGGGCAGCGCGGTCCGGAGTGGAGTCGAATCGGCTGTGACTTCGGGCCGGCAATATGGCCAGGTGTTGCAATCCCGGTTGTCCGATAGCCTGGAACGACAGCCGCTTCTGCTCGGCGCGATCGGGCTGGCGATCGGCGCCGGCGTGGCATCGGCATTTGCGACCACCGAACTCGAAAGCCAATGGTTTGGCGAGCAGGGCGATGCCGCTCGGAATGCACTTAAAGGCGTCGTTGACGAGGCGAAGGATCGCGCCCTCGAAGTGGTTTCGGAAGTCCAGGAGGAAGCGTCTCGGCAAGGCCTTTCGCTGGACGCCGCGAAAGAGGCGGCATCTGCCGTCGCAGGCAAAGTCAAGAACGTGGCCGGCAGCGCCGGGGAAGCGGTCAAGAAGCCTGTTGCCTCGACAATCTAGCCTCAGACGAATTCTGAGCTGAATTCTGCAACGCATGGGCGCGGGTGAACTCCGCGCCCATGAGCACGATTTGGGCGGAGTAGTAGACCCAGATCAAAACGACGACGAGCGAGGCAGCGGCGCCGAAGCTGGATTCCAGGCCTTGTTTGCCGATGTACAGGCCAATGAGGAATTTCCCGAGTTCGAACAGCAAACCGGTGACCAGCGCGCCCAACCAGACATCCCGCCACCGGACTTCGGCATCGGGCAGATATTTGAACATCAGCGCAAACAGCAGAGCGACGATCGCGAACGAAGCCACAAACCCCACGGGCTGCAACAGCGCTTCCGGAATGCTGTTGGCATAGAATTTCCCCAATGCGGCAATTGCAGTCGTAAGCATGAGCGAGACCAGAAGCAAAAAGCCGACAGCGATGACAGCCGCGAATGACAGCACATACGTGCGCAGGAAATGCCAAACTCCACTTTCCTTGCTGTCTTCGACCTCCCACACCGTATTGAGCGCGTCTTTGAGCTGAACCACCACGCCGACAGCGGCGAACACCAGAGCGCCCAGCCCGATCAGCGTCGCCATGAGCCCTTCGCTTGGCTTGGAGGCGCCCGCCAGCATGGTTTGAACGGCCTGGGCGCCACTATCGCCCAGCAAGCCTTTCATAGCCGCCGACACCTCGCCTTGGACAACGTCCCGTCCGAAGAACAGTCCAGCCACCGCCATCGCGATGATGGTGATCGGTCCAAGGGAAAATATCGAATAATAGGCAAGCGCGGCTCCCATCCGCGCATCCTTATGCGCCATCCAGTTTCCCGCGCTCGCTTTCATGAGAGTCCACATGAGCTTTTCCTCTGCGTAGAGGAATGCCGCTCAGAACGTCAGGGTTCCAAGTGAGCGCCTTCGAACAATCGGGCAATGCCGTAGTTACGTCCCTATGAGCGAATCCTCACCTTGTTGTCCCGTCTGCAAGGAACAAACAACGCGGCTTTTTTCCGTTCCGGCCGAAGCAGCCGCCGAAGTCGACACGTGCTTTTACGGATGTAGAAATCGTCATTTTTCGTCGCGGCGCGAACGGATTTCTCGCCGCCCCCTGGCCAAGTCGGCCAGGCAAGCGGACCCGACTTTTTGGCGATGGGCGTTGAGGACCGCCAATTTCAAGAGCGGCCGATACGCTCGGTGATCGCCACATGCTTGGCCCTTCAACACACACGCGTGGGCGCAGCAGGAACGGCCTCGGCGTAGGGGCGTTCGAATAGCGGGGGAGCGGGAACTTCTACAGTGCGTGCTTCGGCCGTCAGGTACAGCGCCCGCTGAGGTTTCCAAGGGAATCTAGCGGCACAGAGCGCGCATGATTTCGGAGGCGTGGCATGTCCCAGACGGTCGGTGATTTCATTGTGGACCGCCTCTCCCGATGGGGAGTGCGGCGAATCTTCGGGTATCCCGGGGATGGAATCAACGGCGTTTTTGGGGCCTTGCAGCGCGCGAAGGGCAAGATCGAGTTTGTGCAAGCCCGCCACGAGGAGATGGCGGCCTTTATGGCGTCCGCGCATGCCAAATTTACCGGGGAGCTCGGCGTCTGCATTGCCACTTCGGGTCCCGGCGCGTCGCACCTGATCACGGGACTCTACGACGCCCGGCTCGACCATATGCCGGTGCTTGCGATTTGCGGGCAGCAAGCGCGCACCGCGATCGGCGGTCACTATCAGCAGGAGGTGGATTTGCCGGCAATGTTTCGCGACGTCGCCGGCGCATTCGTGCAGCAGGCCTCGATGCCCGCCCAGGTACGACATTTGGTGGATCGCGCGATTCGCATTGCGCTCGGTGAGCGCCGCGTCACGGCCATCATACTTCCGAATGACATTCAGGAGTTGCCATATGAGGAGCCTCCGCGCGCCCATGGCACATTGCATTCGGGGGTCGGTTACACGCCGCCACGAGTCGTGCCCCACGAGGCCGATCTTCGCCGCGCCGCCGACATCCTGAATAGCGGGAAGAAGGTGGCGCTGCTGATCGGCGCGGGGGCGTTGCATGCGACCGACGAGGTCGTAGCCGTTGCCGACAAGCTCGGCGCAGGCTGCGCCAAGGCGTTGCTCGGCAAGGCGGCGCTGCCCGATGACCTGCCCTGGGTCACGGGTCCGATCGGACTTCTCGGCACTAAGCCGAGCTACGATCTGATGGCCGAGTGCGACACGCTGCTGATGATAGGCTCGGGCTTCCCCTACGCCGAGTTCATGCCGAAGGAGGGGCAGGCTCGAGGCATCCAGATCGATCTCAAGCCCGACATGCTGAGTCTGCGCTATCCGATGGAGGTCAATCTCGTGGGCGACAGCGCGGAGACGCTACGCGCCCTGCTGCCGATGTTGCAGCATAAGACCGACCAAGCTTGGCGCGAGCAGATCGCGGCCTGGACGGCAAAATGGTGGAAGACGATGGAAAACCGCGCCATGGCGGATGCCGATCCGATCAATCCCCAGCGTGTCGCCTGGGAGCTTTCGCCGCTACTGCCGGAGCAGGCCATCATCACCAGCGATTCCGGCTCCTGCGCGAATTGGTACGCGCGCGACCTGAAAATCCGGCGCGGCATGAAATGTTCACTCTCCGGCGGACTGGCCTCGATGGGCGCCGCGGTGCCTTATGCGATCGCGGCGAAGCTTGCCTATCCCGACCGCCCGGTGATCGCCATGGTGGGCGACGGCGCCATGCAGATGAACAACATGGCGGAGCTGATCACCGTCGCCAAATACTGGCGGGATTGGGCCAGCCCCTGCTGGGTTTGCGCGGTCTGGAACAACGAGGACTTGAACCAGGTCACGTGGGAGCAGCGCGTCATGGCGGGCGATCCAAAGTTCGAGGCGTCGCAACGGATCCCGAATGTGCCGTATCACAGGTTTGCCGAGTTGATCGGGCTGAAGGGAATCTACGTCGACCGGCCTGAGGACGTGGCGCCGGGTTGGCGCGAGGCGCTGCGTGCCAACCGCCCGGTCCTGATCGAGTTCAAGACCGACCCCGAGGTCCCGCCGCTGCCACCCCACATCACATTCGAACAAGCCAAGCACTTTGCTTCTGCTCTGCTGCAGGTCGACCCGGCCGAGTCCAGCATCATCGTCGACACCGCGCGGCAGGTGTTGGCGAACCTCCTGCCGGCGAGGAAGTGACCAACTGATCAGGCCAGTTCGCTTTGAGGATTGAGCGGACCTCAGGGCCGGCACAAGGAGCCGCTCGGAAACCCGAGTGAACTCGGAACCGCAGCAACCGGACCCGCGTTAGCGCCCGCATGCCTGCTACGAAAGTGCCTTCCAAGCGTGACTACTGCAGGTCGCGGAACAGTTTGAACACCGAGCCTTGGCTGCAAAGACGGAAATCGCGCGCCAGCAGTTCACAGCAGGACTTTTTTGAATTTCAGGGAGCAGCGATTCGGTCCTGCGCATGACGTCATAAGGAAGCATCGTCGTAAAGGAATGGGCTATGGCGTTTGACAACTGGAAAACAAAAGATGGCGGGTGGAACAACAACGTTGTCGCGGTTGTCGCTTGTTGTGGCCTCCTTTTGCTGGTGGGGCTGTATTACGTTTTTTCCAACGACCTCGATTCAGCCATTACGCAACATCTAAACGCGGACAATCCGCCTGCTGCGACCACGGGAACTGGCGCCGGCGCGCCAAGCTCTCGGTAAGTCCCAACGGAACGCTTCCCGCCTATGCCAGTTGCTAGTTTGCAGCGGAGGAGCCTGTATCGTGCATGCGTTGAAACGCTGGGAAAGCATTTTGCTCCTCATAATAGGTATTGCGGCGATGACGGCCAGCATGGGGGCGTTGTACGTGGCCCGACAAGATCATTCCGCAGTTGCTGTCGCGGACGACGATGAAGTGGGGGCGAGATTTCCGCTTCCTGCGGGCCCTCGCAAGTATCAATAGCCTCCAAAGGTTTCCGTCAGGTTTTTCCTGTGGCAATGAACAGGATTTACGGTTCCTGTGTTGCCATCCGGACAGACCGCAGGTCGGGATTCTGCTTGAGTCCATGCTGGTCGTAAGCGCCACGCTCGCGACTTGGTCGATTCCATCCGGCCACCCTCCGGCCCCGCGCTCGGCTGAGCCCCCCCGCACGGCCAGGCGCGGGGTCCGGAACATCGAGCGGCGATGGAGCGCGAGTGCCATCGCCAGCAGGGACAAGGCGGCGCCGGCCGCCGGGCGAGTTGCTGCCGCTCGCGCAGAATTTTTGTCTTCCGTTTTCAGCTTGCCTTGCGGTGCCGCGCGGATGATCGGCCGGCCTTCTTCGCCGCGCGATGGTTCGATCGCTGCGTCTTGCGGCGTTCGGTCTTCGGCTTGTTGCCCTTCACGCTGGCCCGAAGCGCGTCCATGAGGTCGATGACATTCGAGGGCTCCTTCTTCTCCGGCCGCTCGAGCTTCTCGCCATGCGACTTGCGCTTGATGAGGTCCTTCAAAGCCTCTTCGTAGCGGTCCTCGAATTTCTCCGGATGGAAATGGCCTTGCTTCGTCTTCACGATGTGCGCGGCCAGCTCGAGCATCTCATTCGGGATCTTCTCGCTGGGGATGTCGCCGAAATAGTCCTTTTCGTCTCGCACTTCGTACGGGTAGCGGATCGTGATCCCCATCATGCCTTTGCCGCGAGGCTCAAGCGCTATCACGTGCTCACGCGACGTGAACACGATCCGCCCGATCGCAACCATTCCTTTTTCCTTGATCGCCTCGCGAATGACGGCGAACGCCTGCTGCCCGGCTTCGCCGTCCGGAACGATGTAGTAGGGGTTGCCGAGGTAGAGCTCGTCGATCTCCTTCTTCGGAACGAACTGCTCGACGTCGATGGTCCGGGTTGATTCAAGTTCGACCGCCTCCAGCTCTTCGGGCTCGAGCTCGATGTAGCTTCCCTTGCTGATCTCGTATCCCTTGACGATGTCGGACGGTTCGACTTCGCGGCCGGTGTCCGCATCCACTTTCTTGTATCGGATGCGGTTGCCGGTTTGGTTGTGCAACTGGTGGAAGCGGATTTTTTCGCGCTCCGTTGTCGCGGGGTAGAGCTGGATCGGGCAGGAGACCAGCGAAAGGCGGAGGTAGCCTTTCCAGTACGCGCGCGGGGCCATTCGGAACTCCATGACGGCCGGAGTTAACGGCCGACACCGGGAACCCGTTCCCCCGCTGCCGGTTTATTCCTGCGCTTCCGAATCGTAAAATCGGGGGTTCGAGAAGCGATTCGCGAGGTTTGAAATGCCGGCTGCTAAAAAGAAGACTTATCACGCCACCATGCTTGTGACGCGCGCCGAGGAATGGTGCATCGAGGCGTCGTCCCCGGAAGAGGCCCGCGCGCTTCTGGCGGCGGGAGAGGGCCACCGGTGCAGCCTCGGCGAATGCCTGCATGCCGAGGTCGCGCAGATGATGGACGAGGCTGCGTAAGGCGGAGTCTGGCGAGCGGCGCAGCGCCCGCACAACACGGACCGTTCGGGGCAACTTTAAACGGCCGTGTTTGTTAACGCGGGACATGTACGACGCGTTCGCCAGTCAAACCAGTGATGCGGCGCTTGGCCTTTCGGTCAAGACCGACCGCATGCCGCAGCAGCTTGAAGCGCTCGCCAATGAGATCCTGCAGCGCGCCAAGGCCGCCGGGCTCACGGTCGCGACCGCGGAATCGTGCAGCGCCGGGCGGCTCGCGACAGCCTTGTCGAAGGGCGAGGGCGCCTCACAGTACTTCGCCGGAGGCTTCGTCACCTACACCAAAGAGGCCAAGGCGCTCCTTTTGGGCGTGCCGCGCGACCTGCTCGCCAGGGAAACCGCCGTGTCCGCAAACGTGGCCACGGCGATGGCCGAGGGCGCGGTCGTGCGCGCCCAGGCGTCACTCGCCGTCGCGATCACGGGTGTGACCGGCCCCGCGCCTGACGAAGATGGCAATCCGGTCGGGCTGGTTTATTGCGCGGTCGCACGGAGCGACGGCGGCTCACGGCACCTCCGCCTGGAGCTTGGTGACGGCGAACGCGACGCGCTGGTCGAAATCTCCTGCCGGGCTGCGCTTCGGCTTCTGCGCGACTTCGCCTTCGCCTGACAGACAACCGGCGTCTTCTCGCGATCTTGACCGCGTACATTGTTCGGTACGAGCCCGGCCGGCGCTTCTCGGTCGTAGCAAGCGCGCTTCGGCGCGGCCTCGTTTGCGGAGCGAAGTTTTTAGTCGTTGTGCGGCCTCACCAGCGCCTCGTAGCTCATCCTTACCGCGTCGTAGCATTCACAGGCGCATTCTTTCAGCGCCTCTATGTCTACCAGCTCGACATGACCTCTGCGATAGCGGATCAGTCCCGCCTGCTGAAGCGTGTGCGCGACGATCGAAACACTGCTGCGTTGGACGCCGAGCATTTCCGCCAAAAACTGTTGGGTGAGGGGGAGGTTCTTCTCACCGGTCAAATCATGAGCCCGGAGCAACCAGCGCGCCAACCGGCCTTCAACGGGATGTGTAATATTGCATGCCGCGCTTTGCTGAGCGTTGGCCAGGACAGTCTGTTGGTGCCTGAATAGCGCCAGTTGAAGCGACTGCGACATGATGCTTCTGAGCTTTTCGATGCTGCACTTGAGCCCTCGTCCTCCAATTTGCACGATCGCCCGATCGGCAGACACGCGTCCATCCAACGCGCCGCCCGCTCCGACCACGCCGTCGTGGCCGATCATGGCTGTTTCAACCGTGTCGCCGCTGGAAAGCACGATCACCAGAGAGACCACCGCATCGAAGGGGAAGTAGACCGAGGTCATGAGCTGATGCGGCTCGTAGAGCACCTCGCTCTGCGCCATGCTG
>C688J18823_10002617_pt1 | contig 11249 bp, 8 predicted proteins | sample HopSoiMetagenom1_FD_18823 | JGI IMG/M metagenome (IMG submission 18823) | reverse complement strand
GGACAGTCGCTGCCGTCGCCGTCGAGGAAGACGATGACATCGCAATCGGCGGCCGCCTCTGCGCCGACATGGCAAGCGCGGCCGTAACCGCGGCGGCTCTCCGTCACGACCCGCGCGCCGGCTATCCTGGCCCGCTCGACGGTGCGGTCGGTGCTGCCGCTGTCCACGACAATGATTTGTTCGGCGGTGCCGGGTGGGATCGCCACCACTAGGCCGCCGATTGCCGATTCCTCGTTCAGGGTCGGGATCACCACCGCGACGCGGGGCCGGGTCGGCGTGGTTTCGGCCTGCGGAGTTCTAAAGGGCGCCCGTCCGGTCACAGGCTCCAGCGCAACCCGCAACCGGCGCAGGCGGTCGGCGGCCGGTCACTCAAGAGCGCGGCCCGGAAATCTTGGTAGCGCTCGCCGTTCCAGATCTCGCGCAGGCTCTGCTGCGTCGCATCGCCCAGAGTGAACGCGTCATAGCCGCGCATCGAGAACGGCGCGATGCAGCACGGCAACGCCCGCCCCTGCGCGGTGATGTACATCAGGCTCCACGGCCTCCGGCATGGCGACCAGGGTTGCGCCTGCTCCTGCGGCTTCAGGCTCGTCGCCGGATCGGTTGCGCCCGAGGCGTTGAAGCCGATGCCGAGCTTCGCCGCGAGCTGCTCCGCCTCTCGGATCTTACGTCCTTCCTCGTCATCGCCGCCGGCAAACAGCGCGGATTGCTCCCGCGCCAGCCCCTGCCCTTCGGGGAAATAGACGAGGCGCTGCAAATAAACCTCGCCGACGTCCATGTCATGCGCCAGATGGACGAAGTCGCCGAGCTGGTCGACGGTTTCCTTGAGCCCAGTCAGCCACAGCGACACGCGCGGCCTCTGTGCGCCCAATTCGCGCTGCATCGCCCGAAACGCACGCACATTGCGGACGATCCGGTGAAACATGTCGCGCCCGCGCACCAGCGCGAAGGCGTGCGGCTCGGCGGCATCGAGCGACACGCGCAATTCGTCAAGCCCGCTGTCGATCAGTTCGCGGCCCTTCTTTCCGCTGAGCAAGGTGCCATTGGTATTGAACAACACGTATGTGCCGCGATCCTTTAGGTAACGGATCATCCGCGGCAGCGCGCGGACCATCATCGGCTCGCCGACCCCGTGCAAGACGACCCGCGCGATGTTCTGAAATTGATCGACGATTTGGGTGAAGAGCTCCCAGCTCATGTCGCCGGGCGGTTCCAGCGCCTGGAAAGTGCGCGGGCAGGTCGTGCACAGAAGATTGCAGCGGTTCGTGGTCTCCAGATAGAGGCAGACAGGTTCGGCCTCGGCCACCGGTCCGCGCGCGTCGGCGATGTGCGCGAAGTAGCGGCGCGGGTCAATATCAGCGGGGCGCGTGCTCGGCATCTCTGAGCGATTCCCGGCGGCGCTGCCGCCATTCGGCCGCGGCTAATACCGCGAACGGCCAATAGATGATCGAGTCGACCATGAAGCGGCTGCTGTCGCGCACCAATTGCGAACCGACTGGGACGAGGTAAAGCAGAAACGTCGCGACCGTCAACCAAAGCAGGGAGAAGCAAGGCAATAGGCAGGCGAATACGACCAACCAGCAGAAATACCAGGGATAATGCGGCGATAGCAGTACCATGCAGATTGTCGCGAGCAGCGTCGCGCCGGCCACATCAAGCTCAAGGGCGCCGCGCCGGAACGCGACGAAAGCGCCAACCGCCAGCAGTATCACGGCTGCGAAAACGAGGTAGCCGGTGGCCGGCGCGCCCCCCAGCGGCAGCACGGCTTTGGCCAGGCTCCACAGGTAGAACCCGGCGCCACCGCCGGTGAAGCCTTCCTCGGCCATATGCCCCGGCAGAAACCCGATAATACCCCAGCCGACGCCGAGGAACGGCGTATAGGCCAGCATGATCGCGACCGCGAAGACGAGCGGCATCCGCCACTCCCAACGGCGCCATACCGCCGGGAACAGCACAGCCGGATAGAGCTTGCTCAGCACCGCGCCGGCCAACGCCAGCCCGGTCGCCCAGCCCGGCAAAGGCCGCCTCAACCACAGCGCCAAGGTGACGAAGAACACGACCGCCGCATCGATATGGCCGCTGCCGCCAAACTCCCAGAGCGGCAGGGGATGCCAAGCATAGATCAGAATCCGCGCCACGGGCCGGCCGCTCCCGATCAAGATGTTCAGCATCAGGCCGATCGCCGCCGCCTCAAAAGCGAGCATCGCCGCCTTCATGACCGTGACGGTTTCGCTGAACCGGGTCGCGGCGAAAAAGATCGCCTGCGCCGCCGGCGGATATATCGTCGGCGCGTAATTGCTGCGGTTGATCTGCGGAAAGATTTCCGGATCGCGCAGCTGTTCGAGATGCGGGTCGGTCGGGATATAGCGGTAGGGGTTGATGCCAGCGGCCAGCACTCGCCCGTCCCAGACATAGCGATAAATATCAGTGGACAGATACGGCGGCGCGAACAGCGCCATCAGCCGCATCGCCGCGGCGATCCCCAGGATCAGCAAAAGGATTCGGCGGGATCCGCCATGCCGCCACACCAGCGCGCAGCTCACCAAATACGCCGCGCCCTGGACCATCGCGACGACGACGAAGGCCGTAATGTCGTCCTGCCGTTGCGCGTAAAGTCCGGCTCCGGTCAAAAGCAGCAGCAGCAGCCCGCAAATGAGGAGCGCGGGAATTTCGATGCGGGTCACCTTTGAGTGCGGTCCAGTCAGGAAGTTTCCGCATCGAGCGGAAAACCCCGCAAAGCCGTTGCGGTGTGCGGTGCGCCGTATGCGCCCGGCACGCCGCCTCCGAGCAGCTCGTTCAACAGCCGGCGCAATGAGGCGATGTCATCGACATCGTACCAGCGCGGCAAGGTGACAGTCTCAAGCCCCAGCTCCGCAGCGCGACCGAGCGTCTGTTGGAACACCCGCTCGGTGCTCCAGGCGACATCCTCGAACAGCCGGCGATGCGGGTATTTCAGCCCGATCAGGTAATAACCGCCATCTTCGGCCGGGCCGAGTACGACCCGGTCGCCTGGCTCTCGCAGGGTGCGCACCGCCTGGACCAGAAACGCGGTGGGCAGGTTCGGGCTGTCGGCATTGACTAGGCACACCGCGCCATAGCCGGCGCCGAGCAGGTCCTCGGCAGCATGCCACAGGCCAATGCCGAGCCCCATCCCGCGCGGCGGGAGCAGTCGGATGCCCTCCGGCAGCAGTGGTGTGAATACCGCCTCCGAGCCGGCCGGCGAATAGGCGACATAACCCTCGATCGGGGCGGCCTCGGCCGCGGCGAGGATGTTGCCCGCGATGTCCCGGATGAAGGCGGTGCCGAGCGCGGCGGCCTGTTCCGGCGACAGCGGCGGCACCAGCCGGGTCTTCACCTCCCCGACCCGCGGCGCCTTGGCCATGATCGCCATGGCACAGGTCTCGCTCAGCGCAGCCACCGAGTCCTCATCCGTGCCGCTCAATCTACCGGGCTCAGGCTTACGAGGCTGATTTGGCCTTCGCGGGCGGGCCGAGCTCCTCGATGCGATAGCCTTGTGGATAGCTGCGGTGCCGCATCTCGGTGCGCAGCCGCGGACGGCGCCGGGCCGGCATAAAGCGCAGCAGGCGGGCGCGCAATCGCAACGCGCCGGTGATCAGCCGGCGCACGAGCGGCGAGGGGCGCGGAAAACCGAAGCCTTTGATCAGCGAATCTTCCAGCAGCGCGTAGATCGCGCGCCGGACCAACGGGCGCAGCATCCGCGGAAACCAGCGCGCGAACAGCCCGACCGTGGCGGCCCCGACGCGGGCGTTGGCCTCGGTGTAGCGGTAATGCCGCTGCTCGTACTCGATGTTGTAACGCTCGAACGCGGCGTAATCGGCGGGGACGTCGCGAATGCCCATGCGGCGGCCGACCTCGCACCAGAAATGAAACATGCTGAGCCGCTCCTGTTCGCACATCGGCCGCCAGCCGAACCGCGCGTTCCAGCGGATCGGCTCGTAGATGAAGGTCGAGAGCACGTAGAGGAAATCCTCGTTCGCGATGTTGAAGGGCCCGTGCTGCTGGTTCATGCGCAGCAGCGCCCGGCGCCCCCGCTCGCTGTCATAGCCGCGCTCCATTAGCTCGCTGACGATCAGGTCGGTGTCGTCGTAGCGCTTTTGTGCGCGTTGCCGGAACTCGCCGGTGCGGTCGAGGAGGGCCGATATGCTCGGCACACAGAAAGTGCGAAACAGCGCGAACTCGAGCGAGCGCGTCGTGTCGAACGGGAATTCGCAGCAGGTACTCAGGAAGACGACGCGCTGGTGGTCCTTTACCGGGTCGAGCGCGCGGATCTGTTCGAGATAGCTCGGGCGCGGCATTGACGGTGCTTGCCTCAGCGGAGCGCTTGTTCGATGGCGGCCTCAATGCCGCGCGCGAGGGCGAGGAGCCGATGGTCGGCGCCGTGCTGGCCCACGATCATCAGCCCGACCGGCGGGCCGTCGTGCTGGATCGGGATCGTCGCGGCGCAGCCGTCGAGGAAATTGATGACCGAGGTGTTACGCAGGATCAGCGCGTTCAGCGGGCGGTAATCCTCGTCCTGCTCGAAGGCGGCGATCGGCGGTGCGGTGATCGCCACCGTGGGCATCAGCAGCGCGTCGAACTCTGCGGTGCGCGCCGCCACCCGCGCGATCAGATCGGTCCGGGCCTCGCGCAGTTTGATGTATTCGACCGCGCTCATCCCGGCGGCGCGCAGGACGCGCCCGCTGACCCGCGGGTCGTAATCGCCGCCGCGACGGTCCAGCAGCGGCTTGTGCCACGCGTAGGCCTCGATCGGCGCGAAACCGCCGGCAGCGTTGATCGCCGGTAACTCGCCGAGCTCGTTCAGCGGAATCTCGGTGACGCGGGCGGCGGCGCGCGACAAAGTCGTGCAGGCTTCGGCGAAGGCGCGCGTCACCTCCGGCGCGAGGTCGTCGAGCACATAAGTCTGCGGCACGCCGAGGCGCATCCCGGCGATCGGGAACGGCGCCGGCGCGACGGGCGGCTCCCCGGCCATGATCGCGTCCGTGATCGCGCAGCAGGTGACGCTGTTGGCGAGCGGCCCGATCGAGTCCATGGTCGTCGATAGCTGTGTCGCGCCATCGCGCGAGATCCGCTTTTGCGTCGGCTTGAACCCGGCGATGCCGCACAGCGCCGCCGGTATGCGCACCGAGCCGCCGGTATCGGTGCCGATCGCGACGACGGCGTTGCCGTCGGCGACCGACACCGCCGCGCCCGAGGACGAGCCGCCGGGGATCAGGCGGCGGTCGTAGGGATTGCCCGGGGTGCCGAAATGCGGGTTGATGCCGACGCCGGAAAACGCAAACTCAGTCATGTTGGTGCGGCCGATCAGCACCGCCCCGGCGGCGCGCAGCCGGGCGACGATCGGGGCGTCACGCTCGGCCGGCGGCGTATCGTCGAGCGCCTTCGATCCGGCCAGGGTCTGCTCGCCCTTCACATCGAACAGATCCTTGATCGAGACCGGCACCCCGGCGAGCGGTGAAGCGACATACCCGACCTGCCGCAATCTGTCCTGCGCATCGGCGGCGGCCCGCGCGGTGTCGGCGTATACCTTGACAAAGGTGCGGGCGCCTTCGCCTGCGGGATCGGCGATCCGCGCCAGCGCCGCCTCAACTAGATCGCGGCTGGTCGTTTCCCCGGCGGCGAGACCCGCGGCAAGCGCCATGACGGTGTTTTTCGATGGATCGATCTCGGCCGGCATAACTCGCCTCGCCTGCGCTACAGTTCAGTGAGTCCGGGGCGTTGGTGCCGCCGTGCACCTTTCACCTTATGGGAGAGGCGGCGGCTTCATGCCGTGCCTCCGGCAGGTTGCTAGCCGGGGATTAGGGCAAATTCCCTCGCTCGCCGCAATCGTGGCACTTTAACCCAAAGGGCTGTCGCACCCCGCCGGTTGGCGCAGGAGGGTTTCGATGAGGACCGCATTCGCGCACCCGATCCAGCGCCTGGTCGATCTCGGCACCGCCGGCTATCCGCTGCGGACCCGCCGCCGGCTGAAAATCCTGAATGCCTTCGCGGCCTTGATCGCGGTCTCGTCGGCATCTTATGCGGTGTCTTACGCGCTGACCGATGCGCGAGTTTATCGCTGGATCATCNNGATCAACCTGGCGCTGGTCGCGATGGCGCTCTGCGTACCGCTGCTGCACCGGGTCAACGACATCATCGCCGGGCTCGTCATTGCCGGCACCGAATGCGCCGCCCTCTTCGCGTTGATCGCCCTGCTCGGACGGGATTCCGGGATTCAGCTGAACCTGATCATCGGCGCGGCGGCGGGGTTCTTCATCCTAGGGACGGAGCGTTTGGTGCTCGGTACCGGCGTGATTCTCCTCTGCTTCGCGCTGCACGTCGCGGGCTGGTTTCTGTTCCCGGTAGGGATCGTGCCGGTCGACCGCGCCTTTCTCGACCAGCTGTACCTCTCCTCGGCTGTCACAGTCTTCGGCCTGAGCGGCGCCATAGCCTATTACGCCTTTCGCCTCGCCGAGCGGGCCGAGGCGGAAACCGAGCGGCTGCTGCGCAATATTTTGCCCGGCGACATCGTCGAGCGGCTCCGAGAAAACCCCGACGAGCCGATCGCCGACGCATTCGGGGACGCCTCGATCCTGTTTTCCGACATCCAGAGCTTCGTGCCGCTGTCGAAGCGCCTTGGCGCCGAGCGCACCGTGGCGCTGCTCAACGAGATGATGCGCCGCTTCGATGCGCTGGCCGACAAATACGGGGTCGAGAAGATCAAGACGATCGGCGACGCCTATATGGCGGTCGCCGGCCTGCCGCAGCCGGTCGCCGATCACGCCGACAGGCTGGCGCACATGGCCCTCGACATGCTGCGCGACAAGGACGCGGTCGCCGAGCATTTCGGGGTGACGATCCGAATGCGCATCGGCATCGCCTCCGGGCCGGTGATGGCCGGCATTATTGGCAGCCGCAAATTTTCCTACGATGTCTGGGGCGACGCGGTGAACCTGGCGGCCCGGCTCGAATCCAGCGGCGAACCCGAGCGAGTGCAGCTCTCCGCCGAGGCGCGGGGCGCGTTGACCTCGTTCGATTGCGAGAGCCGCGGCGAGATCGAGATCAAGGGCCTCGGTCCGCTGGAGACCTGGTTCCTGCTGGACCGCCGGCCCGGCGCCGTCGAGGGATCGCAGGCTTCAGCCGCGGGCGGCTAGCGCAAGCCCATCGGCCGCGCGCATTATTCCTGCTCTTGCGGCGCGGAGGATCGGATGAGCGACATCTCGGCTCCCTATATCGGTCGCTCGCTGTTGCGGCGGGAAGACCGCCGGCTGCTGACGGGGCAGGGCCAGTTCGTCGCCGATATCGTGCTGCCGCGCATGGCGCATGCGGTGCTTGTCAGGAGCCCGCTGGCGCATGCCCGGATCCGGTCGGTGAATCTGTCGCGCGCGCTGGCCGCGCCGGGTGTGCTGACCGCGCTGAACGGCGCCGACCTGTTGCAGCTGCTGCCGCCGCTGCCGGAGGGGCAGATCTCGTTGCCGCGCAAATGGCAGAACGTCGTCCAACACAAATTCCTGAGCCCCAGTGAACCATTGCTGGCGCATGACAAGGTCCGTCATGTCGGTGAGGCGATCGCGATCATTGTCGCCGAGACTCGATACCAGGCCGAGGATGCGGCCGAGCTGGTCGCGCTCGATCTGGAGGAGCTGCCGGCGGTGGTCGATCCCGAGGCAGCGCTGAAGCCCGGCACCCCGATCATCCATGAGCGCTACGGCACCAATCTGATCGGCGAATTCGCGATCGAGCGCGGCGATGTCGCCGGCGCCTTTGGCCGCGCGCCGCATCGGTTGAAGCGGCGCTTCTACCACCACCGCTACGCCGCGGTGCCGATGGAATGCCGCGGCGTCCTCGCCGAATACGACCGGCGCACCGACTCGGCGACGATCTGGTCCTCGACCCAGGTCGTGCATTGGGTGAGGCGCGAGGCGGCCGGGATACTCGGACTGCCTGAAGCGCGGGTGCGAGTGGTGGCGCCCGATGTCGGCGGCGGCTTCGGCGGCAAGGGCCATGTCTATCCCGAAGACCTGCTGATGCCATTCCTGGCGCGCCGGCTCGGCCGCCCGGTGCGCTGGATCGAGGAGCGGCGCGAGCATCTGATGTCGGCCACGCATTCGCGCGACCAGTGGCACGATGTCGAAGTCGCCTTCGACGATCACGGCAGTATCCTGGCGTTGCGCGACGACTACCTCGTCGATTGCGGCGCCTGGAACCCGATCGGCTCGGGGGTCGCCTACAACACCGCCGTGCATCTGACCGGCCCCTACAAGATCGAGAATTTGGTGGCGCGTGGCCGCATCGCGGTCACCAACAAGGTGCCGAACGCGCCCTATCGCGGCGCCGGCCGGCCGGAAGCCTGCTTCGCGATGGAGCGGACCATGGATCTGGTCGCGCGCGCCGTCGGGCTTGAGCCGGCAGAGGTGCGCCGGCGCAACATGATCCGCGCCGAGGAGATGCCCTACTCGGTCGGGCTGCTCTATCGAGACGGCGAACCGATCGTCTACGACAGCGGCGACTACCCGCGCGCACTGGAATTGGCATTGGAGGCGGTCGGCGGCGTCGCCGCGTTCCGGGAGCGGCAAGCCGCGGCAAGACAGGAGGGCCGCCATCTCGGGCTGGGCATCGGCTGCTATATCGAGGGTACCGGAGTCGGCCCATTCGAAAGCGCGCTGGTGCGGATCGAGCCCGGCGGCAAGCTGTACATCACCGGCGGCGCGGCGCCGCAGGGTCAGGGGATGGAGACGATCTTCGCGCAGGTCGCCGCCGACATCTGGAAGGTTCGGTTCGAGGATGTCGTGGTCTCGCTCGCCGATACTTCGGCGATCGCGGTCGGGTTCGGCACGATGGCGAGCCGCAGCACCGTCACCTTCTCAGGCGCGATCCACCAGGCCAGCGGCAAATTGCGCGAGAAGGTGTTCGCGATTGCGGCGAACATGCTCGAATGCGCCCCGGCCGATCTCGAACTGCGCGAGGGCGGCGTGGGCATCGTCGGCGTGCCGGGGCGCAAGGTCAGCCTCGCCGAAGTGGCGCGGGCGGCGCGGCCCGGCTGGGATCACGGCCGGCCGGAGGGAGTCGCGGCCGGGCTCGAGGAGACCAGCTATTGGGAGCCGCCGACCGTAACCTGGAGCTATGCGGTGCATGTCGCGATTGTCGAGGTAGATCCCGACACCGGCCGGGTCGCGATTGAGGATTACGCGGTCGCGCATGATTGCGGCGTGGTCGTGAACCCGCTGTTGGTCGAGGGCCAGATCAGGGGCGGCGCTGCCCAGGGGCTGGGCGGCGGCATGTGCGAGGGCATCGCCTATGATGCGAACGGGCAATTGCTGAGCGGCTCACTTATGGATTACGCGCTGCCGATCGCGAGCGAGGTGCCGTCGATGCAGGTGATGCATCTGCACTCGCCGTCGCCGTTGAACCCGCTCGGGGTCAAGGGCGTCGGCGAGGGCGGCGCGGTGGCGCCGCCGGCGGCCATCGCCAACGCGGTATGCGACGCGCTCGCCGAATTCGCGGTCGAGGTCAATTCGACCCCGGTCCGGCCGGAAGAACTGGTCCGAGCCGCGCGACTCTGAGGTCCGGAGTTGTAACGTATGCACAAGCACTTGCTGAACCGGCGTGAATTCAACGGAGTTTGCGCGGCGCTTGGCTGGTCGGTTGCTTCGGCCGGCGGAATGATTGTGGCAGCAAGTGCGACGGCTCGCGCAACACTGCGGTAAAGTTTCACGATGGGGAAACTGTCCCGGCACTCGGCCAGGGCTCGGCGAATCTAGGGCAGGGAAGGCGACCGGAAGCCGAAGAGGAAGACGCGCTGCGCACGGGCCTGTCGCTCGGGATGACGTTGATCGACACGGCGGAGATGTACAGCGAGGGCCGCTCCGAGAAATTGATCGGCCGCGCCATTGCCGGTCAGCGCGACCGCGTATTCCTGGTCTCCAAGGTGTCGCCCAATCACGTGGCCGGAGACGGTATCGCGCGGGCTTGCGAGGCGAGCCTTGCCCGGCTCGGCGCCGATCACCTGGACCTCTACCTGCTGCATTGGCCAACTCGGGACGCTGATCTCTCCACCATTGTGGCGGGGTTCGAACGTCTCAAAGCGGCGGGGAAGATCCGCGCCTGGGGCGTGTCCAACTTCCAGGTCAGCGACATGGAAGCCTTGCTCCGCGTTCCGGGCGGCGATCGCTGCGCGACCAATCAGGTACTTTACAACCTCGGTAGCCGTGCTATCGAGCGCGACCTGCTGCCCTGGTGCGAGCGGCACGGCGTCCCGGTGATGGCCTATTCGCCTCTCGGTGGCCCCGGCGCCAGCCTGTTGCGCGATCCCACGCTCGCACGTATCGGCTCAGCACATGCTTGCTCAGCGACGGCGGTCGCATTGGCCTGGACGATTCGCGACGGCAATGTCATTGCGATCCCGGAATCCGGTTCGGCGTCGCACGTCAAAGAGAACGCCGTTGCGCTGTCGCTGACACTGACACAGGACGAACTTCAGACTTTGGACGCGGCGCACCCGCCGCCCAACAGGTAGCTCGGCAATGCATGCGTACTACTCCGCTGCGGGGCGGCGGACGGCGAGGCCGCGGCCCGGATCGTAGGCCCAGACTGCGATCAGCCAGAACAGCGCCGTGTAAGCCGCAACGATCCCGAGCGACAGCGCGTTGAGCCGGCCGTACAGCGCGAACCGGATCAACTCGGTCGCGTGAGTGAATGGGTTGAGCTCGCTGATCCAGTAGACGGTTAGGCTCGCCTCGCGCACCCGCCACAGCGGGTACAATGCCTTCATCACGCTGGCGAAATTCTCCAGCTGGCTGATGAAGGACGACAGCACCAGCCCGAGCGCGCCCAGCATCAGCCCCGATAAGACGAGCGCCGGCAATACCGCGACATATCCAAGCGGCGGCGGCGCGATGTCCCAGAACCAGGCGATCGCCAGGAATATGTACACCTGGACGATGCCTACCGCGACGCCGGCGAGGAGCTTGGCGCTGAGCAGAAACCCGCGCGGAAACGGGCTGACCATCAGGAGGCGCATGCTGCCCATCTCGCGGTCATAGACGATGGATAGCGAGCTGGTCATGCCGTTGAACAGCTGCACCATCGCGCAGAGGCCCGGCGCGATATAGACCTCATACGGGATGTAGGTCTCGTAGGGCGGGATGATCGAGACGCCGAGCACGAAGTGAAACCCGGCGGCGAAGATCAACAGCCACACCAAGGGCCGAACCAGGGCGGACACGAAGCGGCCGGTCTGGTGCACCCACCGCAAA
>C688J18823_10002615_pt1 | contig 11253 bp, 11 predicted proteins | sample HopSoiMetagenom1_FD_18823 | JGI IMG/M metagenome (IMG submission 18823) | reverse complement strand
ATGGACGAACCCAATAGTCCAGATTTGGCATTCTTCAAATGCTGATACAATGGATGCGCATTCCCGCCATTGACGTCGATCTTGGCGAACATCGGGAATGTGACCTCATAGTTGCTGGCGCAGAACCGCTCGATCTGTTTGGCGTCGCCGGGCTCCTGGCCGCCGAACTGATTGCAGGGAAAGCCGAGCACCGAAAATCCTCGGGGCCCGAGCTCTTTCTGGAGTGCCTCAAGGCCGCGGTATTGCGGCGTGAACCCGCAAGCACTCGCGGTGTTCACGATCAATAGCACCTGACCCTCAAAGTTTTTGAGCGGCAGGTCCTCGCCCGCCAGCGACGTTGCGGTGAGATCGTAGATGCCGCCCATTACTCTTCCATCCTCCGGCTGTTGATACCCGTGACATTCGCCTGCGCTCCCATGGGCAAAGGGCCGCTTTTGCAGGCCCGCCCAATCGTCATACCCGCGAAAGCGGGTATCCAATACGCCGCGGCCCCGCAATCAATCATCGGCTCCTCTGCAATACTGGATCGCCCGCCTTCGCGGGCGATCACACGGCGGTGACCGGGTCGACCGGCGCGGAGGGCGTTCCGCCAGCTTCGATCGCCTCGCCCGCCATCAGGCAGAGATCCTCCCGGAACCGGCCGGCGACGACCTGAACGCCGACCGGAATCCTTCCCACCATGCCGGTGGAAACTGTCAGCGCGGGCAGCCCCAGAAATGGAATGGCGATTTGCGGAATTTGCGCCCGCCACACGCGCCCGAACGAAGCCTCGTCACGCGTGTCGAGGCCATCGGGAAAAGGAAGTTCGGCCGAGACCGGCATCAACAGAACCGAGTAGGTCTCCAGGAACAACAGCCATTCCCGCGACAATGTCGCCCGCCGGGTCAAGGCGTTCGAGAACGCGGCGGCGTCGAACGGAAAGACCTTGCTTTTGTTGCCGCGCAAGCAGGCGAGAGCACCAGGATCACCCTCGCGCTCCGCCGCCGCGAGCTGGGCTTCATAGCCATCGCCCAACCACAGCTTGGTCTGAAGGTCGGCGGGTTCGCGAAGCGGAGGCGTCTCCACCTCTTCCACCGTCCATCCGGCGCGCTGCAGCCTTTTGCCGGCATCGGCCACCGCGTTCTGGACTTCCATGGTGGTCTCCAGGCCGTCCGGCCGCAAACAAACCGCCGCGCGTTTCGGCATCGCGGGACCTTCCAGGGGAGCCGGCACCCACCAGGGATCGCGCGCATCTCTCATGGACATCGCCCGAAGCGCGATCCTGAGATCGCCGATGGTGCGCGCGAGCGGACCCGACACAGCCGATATCTGCGCCGCGATAGTTCGTTCCGGCACCGCGGCGTTGAATGCCGCCACGCGACCGACGGTCGGCCTGAGCCCATGAACCCCGCAGGCATAAGCGGGATAGCGGATCGATCCCGCGATGTCGGTCCCGTGCGCGATATGTCCGATCCCGGCGGCGACCGCGGCCGCTGCCCCACCGGACGAGCCGCCCGGAGTGATGCTGGGGTCACGCGGATTCCTGGTGTCGCCGTGCATCAGATTGGTGGTGAACCAGCGATATGAAAATGCCGGGCAATTGGTGCGCCCGACAATTACCGCGCCGGCCTTGCGCAGGTTGTCGATCACCGGACTGTTGCTGCGCGCGACGGTGTCGCGTTGCAGCTTGAGCCCGTTCGTGGTCGCAAATCCTTCCTGATCGATGTTGACCTTCACCGTAATCGGCACGCCGGTCAGTGGACCAAGCTCTTCCTTACGCGCGATCGCCGCGTCCACAGCCTCGGCCTGCGCCAGCGTATCCTCCGGCCGATGGTCGACCACGGCATTGATCGCGGGATTGACCGCCTCAAGACGAGCCAGCGCGGCGTGGGCTGCTTCCTTTGCCGATATTTTTTTCGAGGCAATCAGCGTGAGAATTTCAGCAGCCGAGCGTCGCCAGAGATCTTCCATTGCAAACTCCGAATGATCGGTGGGTCTTGTAGCCCCGCGTCTGCGCGAGCGCCATCGGCAAACCAGTGCGCATCCGCTCAGTGCACGCGAGCGAGATAGTAAGCGAGATCCCCGATCTGCTCTGGCGTCACCGGCTGCAGCACTTCCGCCATGGTGGCGTCGTAACCATGACGGCTGTTGTCCTTGTATTCCCGCATGGTTTTGTCGAGGTAGTCCTCGCGCTGGTTGGCGAGGCGCGGCACGTTGTCTTTGCCCGAGAAATCGCTGTTGTGACACGAATTGCAGCGATGCTGCTGTACCAGGATCTGCGCGCGTTGCAGCCGCGCCGGATCATCGCTGGCGCTGGCCGGCGGTTTCGGCGCAGGCAGCTTTCCGATGAATTCGGAAAAGGTTCGGAGATCATCGTCGGTGAGCGCCTTGGCCATCTCGTTCATCGGCTCGAATGTCCGCAACTTCTCGCGGAACATGAAAAGCTGGATCAGCGTGTAAGCCGGTTGTTGGCCGCCAAGTGAAGGCGTATTTTCGGTTTCCGATAAGCCGGCTTCGCCGTGACAACCTAAACAGGGCGCGGCCCGCTCCTGAAGCGTCTCGGCGCCTGCCGGCGATGCGATCAGCGCGAACGCCAGCGCCGCTACCATTTTCCGCATTGGCGATTCCTCAGCCGATACTCTCTTGCGCCACTGCGTNGGGCCNCCATCGCCCTGCCCCGTTATCCGGTCGCGCATGATNCGCGACCGGATAAGTCATGCTGGCGTTTTACCGCGANGCGACCTTCGGCTTGCCGTAGCTGATGCGATAGACCGCGCCGTTCCAGTCGTCCGAGACCAGAAGCGATCCGTCCTTCATCTGCAGCACATCCACCGGACGGCCAACATAGCTGTTGTTTTCGAGGAAGCCCGTGATCAACGGCTCCACCGATTTCATGGTGCCGTCCTTGTTCAACTTGATCACGACGACATCGCCGCCCATCTTTTTGGATCGGTTCCATGAACCATGGCGGGCCGCGATGATCGCGTTTTTGTAGCTCTTGGGAAACATGTTGCCGGTGTAGAACCGCATCCCGAGTGCCGCCGTATGCGGGCCCATCAAGCCGACCGGCGCAGTGAATTCGCTGCAGGAATGACCCCATCCGAATTCGGGATCCGGAAAATTGCCCTGGTAGCAATAGGGCGCGCCGAAATTCTCACCTACCTTGGTCACGCGGTTGAGCTCATCCTCCGGCACGTCTTCCGAGACCCAGTCGCGTCCATTGTCGGTGAAGTAGAGTTGCTTGCTGTCGGGATGCCAGTCGAATCCTACGGTGTTGCGAACGCCACGCGCGATCACCTCGGCGCCGCTGCCATCGAGATTCATTCGCCTGATCTGCCCGTGGTCCTCGTCGTGCAGCACGTTGTTGCCGGGCTGTCCGACCGGAACGTACAGCTTGTTGTCAGGTCCAATGCCAATGAACTTCCAGCCGTGGGCTTCATCCTTGGGCAGCTTGTCGTAGATCATCGTCGGTTTGGGCGGATTGTCGAGGACGTCCTCCACCTTCTCGATCTTGGAGACCTTCGACAGTTCGGCGATGTAGAGCGTGCCATCCTTGAATGCGACGCCGTTGGGACGGTAAAGGCCGGTCGCGAGAACCTTCACGGTTTGCTTGCCGTCCTTGTTGGCGATCGCATAGACCTTGTCCACGAGGCGGCTGCCCACGAATACGGTGCCCTTTTCGCCGAGCGCCAGTGACCGCGCGTTGGCCATGCCCGATGCGTAGACCTCGATATTGAATCCGGACGGCACCTTGAGCTTGGCGAGCGGCAACTTGTCCGCCGCGGCGGGAATTGGAGGCGGGGCGACCGGCGCGAGCTTTGCAGCCGCTTCGTTGCCGGCAGGCCGTCCGATCAGGGGTGACCCGGGCGGCAGCGGGGCAGCGGCGGTGGGCGCGGCGGCGGCCGGCGGAGTAGCCGGCTGCTGCGCCGCGGCGCCCAACGTGAATGCGCCGATGAAAGCGCCAGCAAGCAACAAGCCGCGCGACGTAGAGTAGATCGTCATGAAGTCCTCCCCAATGTGGCAAGCCTTCTTTCTTGCGCGGCCAAGCACCGAGCCGCGCGTCGCAGGCTTTCCTGGCCCGCAGTGTCCGATATTTCTCCGTGGATAGGCAATCGGAAATATGGACGGCGCCGTCGCGGCGCCCCCACCGGTCAATGCCTTGTGGCTGCCGCGCCCGAGAAGTTGAGGATCGCTTCCGTAAACGGAAATTCCAGCACGATCTCGCCTGAATCGTCGGTCACTTCGAGGATGGCGTTCAGCAGCCCAGCCTCCCCGCCCTCGGTTTTCAGCAATTCCCGGATCATGGCCTGCGCTATCTCCCAGGCCCGGTCGGCATCGCGAAGCTCCTCGCCTTCGGGATCGGAGATCAACTCGTCCCCGATTCGGGTGTTGAAGTAATACCTCGGCATTGGTGACGATCCCGTAGTTAGAATGCCCCTGAGAGGAGCAGTGCGGCTCACAAGTGCTTCGTCCGGACTTCGCTGGCGAAAGCGGGTGGCATTCGGATGTTTGCAGGGGTGAACGCTGAGATGTGGATGCCCGTTTTACAGCCCGTTCTGCAAATAAAAGTGAGGTTTATTTTGCACTGCAGCAAAGAACGGCTCGGCTTCGGCGCAAAAAGATTTCTCTGGCGAAGTTCTAATTCCTGACTAGGTTATAGGCGAGGGCGAAAAAAGGCCCGGTCAGCAAGGAGAGCCCAAAATGGCGTGGAAGACCCCGAAAATCGTCGAAGTGTCGGTCGGCATGGAAATCAACATGTATGCCTGCGCCGCCCGCAAGTAAGCGGCGGCGACAGCTTCAAGCCTTCACGTAGGTGGACCTACTGGCCTGGCACGTTCCTGCGTGAGGATCGTGGTGGCGCCGGTGTCCACCTTCGAAGCTTTTATTCCAGGAGACGGATCATGCTTCGGGTCGTCATCCTGGGCGCCGCGGCGGGCGGTGGTGTACCGCAATGGAATTGCGGATGTCGGGTTTGCCGCAGCGCGCGAACCGGACAACCTGAACTTCAAAGCACCCAGGCCTCGATTGCGATCAGCGCCAACGGCGAAGACTGGTTTCTGATCAATGCATCGCCGGATCTGCGGCATCAGCTGATTGCAACCCCACAGCTTCATCCCAGAGCGGGCGAACTTCGTCACAGTCCGATATCGGGCGTGATCCTGACAAACGGTGAAATCGATGCCGTCGCCGGGCTGCTGTCAATGCGCGAGGGCTGGCCATTCACCATCTATGCCCACTCAAGCGTGCTTTCGATCCTCAGGGACAACAGCATCTTCAATGTACTGAGCGAGAAGAATGTCCGGCGTCAGCCGATCGATCTTGATCTGCCCTTCGAGCCGACATTGCCGGACGGCTCCCGTTCCGGCATCGAGGTTTTGCCGTTCGCCGTCCCGGGCAAGACGGCGTGGTACCTCGAGGGCCGGCCTCATCCGGGCGGCAGCCATAGCGCGGGAGACACGCTCGGCCTTCAGATCGCGGACAAAGCGACGGGAACGCGTTTCTATTTCCTGGCGGCCTGCGCCAGCGTGACCGATGATTTGAAAATGCGGCTCAAGGGCGCCCCCCTGATCTTCTTCGACGGCACCGTGTGGCGCGACGACGAGTTGATCACAGCCGGCCTGGGCAACAAGACCGGCAAGAGCATGGGGCATATTGCGATGTCCGGCGACAGCGGGGCGATCGATAGCCTGGCCGGCCTCGATATCGGCCGAAAGATATTTCTGCATATCAACAATTCCAATCCGGCGCTGTTGCACGATTCGGAGGAGCGCAAAATAGTCGAGCGCGCGGGATGGCAAATCCCGGCCGACGGAACGGAGATCACGGTTTGAACGCGACCGCTTTAAAGGGGATGACCGCTTTTTCGATAGGCGGCGGCGCGCCCCTCAACAGCCCCGAACAACTGGAAGCCGCACTCCGTCAGATCGGCGCGGTGCGCTACCACAACCTGCATCCGTTTCATGGCCTGCTGCACGGCGGCAAGCTGAACAAAGGGCAGGTGCAGGCGTGGGCGCTGAACCGCTACTATTACCAAAGCACCATACCGATCAAGGACGCCGTGGTGATCTCGCGCTTCCGCGACCGTGGAATCCGGCAGGAGTGGCGGCACCGCATTGACGACCATGACGGCGATGTGGGCACCGAGGGCGGCATCGAGCGCTGGCTGAAGCTGACCGAAGGTCTCGGACTGGACAGGGCGTACGTGGAATCCAGCGAGGGGATTCTGCCCGCCACGCGATTTGCGGTGGACGCCTATGTGCACTTCGTCCGCGACAAGAGCCCGCTCGAAGCGATCGCTTCCTCGTTGACGGAACTATTTGCGCCCAACCTGCACGAAGAACGCATCTCGGGAATGCTGTCGCATTACAAGTTCGTCAATCCCGACATCATGAGCTACTTCAGCCGCCGCCTGACCCAGGCGCCACGCGACGCCAACTTCGCGCTGGAGTACGTCAAGACCCACGCCAGGACGCCTGTGGAACGCGAGGCGGTCTGCAACGCGCTACTTTTCAAAACCAATGTGCTATGGGTCCAGCTCGATGCGCTGTACCATGCGTATGTGGAGGGCCACGTGCCTCCGGGCGCGTTTGTTCCCACCGAGAGTTAGAGTGAGACCAGAGGCGAAGCGATGGCGGGCCGAAGCCGCAACATCAGCGTAAGCGAGGCCAGCCGGCCAGTATTGCCGCGACATGCCAAGCTGAAGTTCGACGAAACCAGACAGGTCTGGGTCATTCTCGCGCCGGAACGGGTGCTCGCGCCGGACGAGATCGCCGTGGAAGTTCTTCAACTCTGTGATGGCGTGCGCAATGTCGAACAGATGATCGATCACCTGGCGGCAAAATACGTTGCCGAACGCGGGGCGATTTCAAGCGACGTGATCACGATGCTTCAGGAGCTTGCGGACAAGGGCTTTCTCACGGAAGCGCGCGAGAAGACGTCATGACCTCGGCCTCGATCGACACCAGCCCAGATGTTTCGGCAGGCGCGCGCGCTGACGGGCTCGCGACGCTGGAGCAACGCGGGTCCGTCGCCGAGACTTTCGGCATTCCCTTGGCGGTGCTGGCCGAGCTGACCCATCGCTGCCCATTGCAATGTCCTTATTGCTCCAATCCGGTCGAGCTGGAGCGCGGCGGCAGCGAACTGACCACCGGGGAATGGAAGAAGGTACTCGGCGAACTTGCCGAGCTTGGCGTACTGCAAATCCATTTCTCCGGCGGCGAGCCGACCGCGCGCAAGGATCTGGTCGAACTCGTTGCGCACGCCAGCGATGTCGGGCTGTACTCCAACCTGATTACTTCGGCCGTGCTGCTGACGCGCGAAAAACTATCGGCGCTGGCCGACGCCGGACTTTCCCACGTGCAAATCAGCTTCCAGGGCAACGAGCCCCTTGTCGCCGACCGGGTCGGCGGATTCAGGGGCGGCCATCAAAAGAAACTCGAGGTGGCGAGGTGGACGCGCGAGCTTGATCTTCCGCTGACCGTCAATGCTGTCATGCACCGACAAAACCTTTTCCAGCTGTCCGACATCATCCAGATGGCGCTTGATCTTGACGCTGACCGGCTGGAGGTCGCCAATGTGCAGTATTATGGCTGGGCGCTGAAAAATCGCGCCGCGTTGATGCCGACTGTGGCCCAGATCGAGGAGACCAGCCGTATCGTCGAGGAAGCGCAGGCGCGACTGAAAGGCACGCTGGCGATCGACTACGTCGTGCCGGATTATTATGCGCTGCGGCCGAAGAAATGCATGGGCGGCTGGGGTCGCCAGTTCTTCAACATCTCTCCGGCCGGGAAGATTCTGCCCTGCCACGCGGCCGAAAGCATTACCGGCCTCGAGTTCATGTCGGTGCGATCGAATCGGTCCATCGCCTGGATCTGGCAGCACTCGGAAGCGTTCAACCGATATCGCGGCACGGCGTGGATGCCGGAGCCGTGCAAAAGCTGCGAGTTCAGGGAGATCGATTTCGGCGGTTGCCGTTGCCAGGCGTTTGCATTGACCGGGGACGCCGGCAACACCGATCCCGCTTGCACCTTGTCTCCGATGCATGAGCAGATCTTCAAACTGGCGGAGCAGGAGTCCGCTGGCGAGAACAACCGCTTCCTCTATCGCAATTTCGCCGGGGGCACCCTGGAGACGGGCGAGGACAATGGGGCCTGACGCCGACGCGGGAAAATCCGCTCTCCAACGCTCCGATCCGTTCGCGCCGCTAACGTCGCTACTGCTGCCGGTTGGCGACGGTCATGAAATCCACGTCGAAAGCGTCGGCAGAGCCGGCGGCATCCCGGCGATCTACCTGCATGGCGGTCCAGGCAGCGGCTGCCAACCCGATCACCGCCGGCTGTTTGATCCCGAACGTTTCCACGCGATCCTGTTCGATCAGCGGGGCGCGGGCCGAAGCCGCCCCAAAGGCGGCCGCGAGCACAACACCCTGCCGCATCTGATCGCAGATATGGAGACGATCCGGGAACACTTCGGCATCGCACGCTGGATGATCGTCGGAGGGTCCTGGGGGGCGACGCTGGCGCTTGCCTATGCGCAAGCGCACCCGCATCGCGTCAGCGGCATCGTGCTGCGCGCAACATTCCTCGGCACGCGTCAAGAGCTGGAAGGCGCGTTCCTCGATGCCCTGCCGCGCTTCTATCCTGAGCTCAGCGGCGACTTCATCGGCCTGTTGCCGCCCGAACAGCGCGCTCAACCACTCGCNGCCTACTGGCGCGCCATCCTCGATCCCGATCCCGGCGTACATGGTCCGGCCGCTCGCGCCTGGCATGACACCGAGCGCATCCTGTCGGAACATGCGCCAGGCCGCGTGCGGCTTGATCTCACATCGGCAAACCCGCCGCGCGCCCTGCCCGCGACGCCGTTCATGGAAGCACACTACTTTCACAATGACTGCTTCATGGAGCCCGGCCAGTTGCTCGCTGAAGCGGCCAAGCTACGTGGAATCCCCGGGCTTATCGTGCAGGGCCGCTACGATCTGCTCTGCCCCCCGGCTACCGCTCATGCGCTCAGCGCCGCCTGGCCCGATTCTGAAGTTCGTATCGTGCAGGGCGCGGGCCATTCGCTGTACGATCCCGGCGTCAGGGATGCGGTGATGAAGGCGATCGCCGATCTGGCCACCCGGATCGCTTCATAAAGACTGCATAGGACAGGCCACATGCCGCTAGCCGGAAAAGCAATGCTGCTGACGTCGATGGACATCGATCCGGCCCACGAAGCAGATTTCAACCGGTGGTACGATCGCGAACATCTCGTCGAGCGAGTAGCTATCGAAGGTTTTGTGGAAGCTCGCCGCTATGTAGCGCATCAGGGACACCCGAAATATCTGTGCTTGTATTCGACCGCGACATTTGAAGTGCTGGACAGCCCTGCCTATCGCGCCGCGCTGATGAATCCAACCGAATGGTCCAAAACAAACCTGGCGCGTTTCAAAAACATGATTCGCACCATCGCGCGCATCACCATCAGTCGCGGTCAGGGGCGCGGCGCCGCGCTTGGGATCGTTCGACTCCGTCCAACGGGTAACCAGGACAATCTGCGTGCCATGATCGCCGACAAACTAGACCGGGAAAAGTTCGACGGCATTGTCTCGATGCATCTGATCGAAAGCGATCCGCGACTTTCCAAACCGCTCACCAACGATCCGCCGGTGGGCGATCCCGGGGCTGGCGACTGGTTTGTGTTGATTGACGCGACCAGCGTAAGCGCGGCTTCCGCACTTACTCGCCGATTTACCGGGCCAGGAGCGCTGGCCGAAGGAACATTTGTGAGTACAGGTACGTACAATTTGATGTGGGATCTCTCGAAAAGCGAGATCGGCTAGCCTAAACTCGTCGCAAACTGCTATCCATGGGTGATGCTGCACTGCCGCATGGCTCCCGGACAGAGTTGACGCGCGCGAGCCAGACCAATAGCGAATGGCGGTCAACCAAAAATGGCTTTCCTCGCTGTTTGCCATCATATTGATGGCCCGATTCAGCAAACCCATGTATGGCTGGCGAACAAGTAAAAACGCCTTCATAAGCGTTCAAAACAGATCTCAAAGGCCGCGCGGAATCTGCTCGATGCGCGGACAGGGTAGGAATGAAACCGACTGATATCGCGGCACCCGATTACTTCCACAAAGTGGTCGATTGCCAGTGGGCCTGTCCCGCACATACCCCGGTTCCAGAATACATCCGATTGATCGCTGAAGGTCGCTACAGCGACGCATACATGATCAATTGGAAGTCGAACGTGTTCCCGGGAATTCTCGGACGCACTTGCGACCGTCCTTGCGAGCCCGCCTGCCGTCGCGGCCGCGTTGAGGAAACTCCGGTGGCTATCTGCCGGCTTAAGCGAGTGGCCGCCGACTACAAGGACGACGTCAAGCACCGCATGCCGCGCCCGTCGGCGAAGAATGGCAAGCGCATCGCGATCGTAGGCGGCGGTCCGGCCTCGCTCACCGTGGCGCGCGACCTCGCCCCGCTCGGTTATCATTGCACCGTATTCGACGCCGACCCGAAAGCGGGCGGGATGATGCGCACGCAGATTCCTAAATTCCGGTTGCCGGATTCGGTGATCGACGAGGAAACCGATTACATCCTCAATCTCGGTATCGAATTCAGGGGCGGTCAGCGCATTGACAGCCTCAAGAAGCTGCTCGGCGAAAAGTATGACGCCATCTTCGTCGGCACCGGCGCACCCCGCGGCCGCGAACTCGACATTCCCGGTCGCAAGGAAGCTGCCGCGAACATCCACATCGGAATCGATTGGCTCTCCAGCGTATCGTTCGGCCACGTCGACAAGATCGGCAAGCGCGTGATCGTGCTCGGCGGCGGCAATACCGCCATGGACTGCTGCCGCACCGCGCGCCGTCTGGGCGGCGAGAGCGTCAAGGTTATCGTGCGTTCAGGGTTCGACGAGATGAAGGCCTCGCCCTGGGAGAAAGAAGACGCAATTCACGAGGACATTCCCATCCTCAATTTCATGGTGCCGGTTGCCTTCGTTCACGACAACGGCAGGCTTAGAGGCGTCACCTTCCAGAAGGTCAAAGCGGAGTACGACGCCGGCGGGCGGCGGAGTCTGGTCCCTTCAGGGGAGCCGGACGAGACGGTTGCATGTGATGACGTGCTGGTGGCTGTCGGGCAGGAAAACGCTTTTCCGTGGATCGAGCGCGACTGCGGCATCGAATTCGACAAGTGGAACATGCCCAAGGTTGATACCAAGACCATGGGCACCAGCAATCCCAAGGTGTTCTTCGGTGGCGACGCCGCTTTCGGGCCGAAAAACATCATC
>C688J18823_10002614_pt1 | contig 11254 bp, 8 predicted proteins | sample HopSoiMetagenom1_FD_18823 | JGI IMG/M metagenome (IMG submission 18823) | reverse complement strand
GCGGCAACACCCGCGCGCCGTGCCGCCTCGCGACGGCGGCGGTGGCGTCGGTGGAGCCATCGTCCACGACGCAGACGTCCCAGCCGGGTACATGTGCGCGCAACTCCTCCAGCACCGCCGGGAGATTGCGCTCCTCGTTGTACGCCGGAACGATGACGAGGGCCCGCATGGGCCCATCCTGTATCATTTCCTGAGCAGCCTTCGCAGCGCCGCGATCGAATCGAGGTAGCGCGCCCGGCAGCGCGGATCCGATCCTTCCGGGTGGACGACGAGATGCGCGTCGACGAAGCGCGCGCTCGCGCCGGTGCATTCGAGCGAACCGATTACGGCTTCATTCACTGCCATGGCCCAGGAGCGCGAAGGGTCCGCCGGCACCTGCAGGGAGAAGCCTCTGGCGTCCGCCTCGAACCGCGCCTGGCTGGGGCACCCGTAGTCGAAATCCAATACGCTGGCCGGCGCGCCACGGGCGACCCCCACGTTGCAGACGGGCACGCGCCGGGACCAGAGGCGCAACTCACCGGCAGGCTCAACCGCCCAGGCGGAGGCGCAGCCCGAATCGAGATGGAACGAGGCGTCTGTCAGGAGATGATTCACTCCCAGCGCCGCGAGCCGCCGGCTGCAAGGCGAGATGGCCACGCGCATCGAGTCCGCCGAGGGGAACCCTGACTTCCCGGTGCTCACGAAGGTGTAGTGCGCGTAACGGTTGTAGACCTCCTCGGTCAACCCGGGTGAATCGGGCGCGAGAAACCGGAAGAGCGCCAAATCGGGTGAGTTCTGCAAACCCGTGAGCATCGGCCAGCCGAACGCGGCGAGCTCCGCGCCCGGATGCGTAGCGTAGTCGGCGATCCGGCCTGGCTCGCGCGAGAGCGCCCGGTCCACGGCGGCATGACCCCTTCCGGTGGAGAACATGCTCACGCTCCAGATCAGCGGGTTGACACGGTAGTTCGCCAGGACAACGCCCCCTGCCCAGGCGGCGAGCAGCAGCGACGCTCCGCGGCGCGTTCCTCCCAGGATGACGCCTGCGCAGAGCAGTCCTGCCACGGCGACCAGCGGGGGGATCCAGGCCCGGGCGTGGCAGCGAGAGAGCCACTCGAAGTGGACGTGATTCCGGGCGGCGAAAGCGCAGGCGATCACCGCCGCGACCCCGGCGAGCGTCCTCCATCGAAGCTCTTCGATCCGGTCGTCCGCGCGCAGGGCTGCGAGCATGTACGCTGCGAGGAGGGCTCCGCTCACGCCGAAGGCCATCCAGGCGCGCTGCGCAGGGGACCAGCGCAGCAGCGTGATGGTTCCAAACCACCCGGGCAGCGGAAGCAGCAGCCAGGCTGCGAGGACCGCGAAGGCAACGAGACTCGCGGGGCTTCCGGCAAGGACCCGCAGGGCGGCCCGCCGCCCCCTCGCGCTTGCCGCGGCCATCGCAGCGAGCGCAGCGAGGGGGATGACCTCGATGGCAGCCGCCTCGCACGGGTTGGTCCTTTCGAATCCGAGATACCTCTCCAAACCGCAGTTGACGGGTGCGGCGACAGTCAGCGAGGGCCAGAACAGGTCGAGCAGCCGGCCTGGCGGAAGCCCTCCGGGTTGCGCAACGCGATTCCCCGGATAGGCGGTATTCTGGATGAGCGACAGATAGGGCAGATGGTAGAAGATTCCCACCAGCGCGCCCAAGGCGATCAGAGCGATCACCAGCACTCCTGTGGCGAGCCGGCGGGTTCGCCAGGCCACGTCGAGGATAGCCGCGCAGACGACCCATAGCGTGGGCGCCCAGACCGGCGGGTAGAAGATGCAGAAACTGCAGGCAGCGCAGTAGAGCGTGACTGCGAAAGCCGCCAGAGTGCGCTCGCGCACGGCCCGCGCGGCCATGCCGCCCGTGAGGCAGAGGAAACCCACGAACTCGATCATCACCGTGGAGCGCCACCAGACGAAGCCGCTGGAGAAGAAGACGGCCACCGCCGCGGCCGCGGCGGTGCGCCTGTCCTCGACGAAAGCCGCCAGTAGCGCATAGACGCCGACCAGCAGCAGGAGGTCGCGCAAGAACCAGCGGACGCCATGCGACCAGCGGAAGGGGATCAAATAAGGCCACGTCAGTGGGCGGAGCGGCAAACCCCAGTCGAGAACCGGAATGTCATAAGTGTTCCGCTGGAGCTCGCCGATGCCCTCGTTCAGGTTGACCAGCGGAAACCCTGCCAGTTGCTGGGAACGCACCTGAGGGGTCTCCACCGCCCACTCGTCGCTCCGGATGCCGCGTGACGAGCCGTAGATCTCCCGGACCCGCCGCTCCTCCGCGGTGAACAGGCGATCGCCGCGGATCGCCACCAACCAGGAGCTTCCGCTCAGGCCGCAGAGGCCCAAGGCCACGAGGCCCACCGCAAACGCTGAGAACCAGCGCGGCGTCACGGCACCAGGACAACCTTGCCGAAGCTCTGGCGCGACTGCAGGCGTTCGTGCGCGCGGCGCGCCTCGGCGAAGGGCACCTCCAGGTCCAGGATGGGCTTGAACTCGCCGGCGGCGAACCCCTTCAGCACCTCGCGCAGCTCGCCGGAAAGGAGCGCCGTCTCTCCCCACAGGCGCCCCATGTTGACGCCGAAGATCCCCTTGTTGTCGGGCAGCAGCTTGAGNGGATGGAAGAGCGGCATCGCGATCGCAGCCCGCGCCGCCGCGAGCAGGCTGCGCTTCTCGCCCGACACCGCCGCGCTGGCCCCGTACATCATCAGCTTTCCCGTCAGCGCGAGGCAGCGGAAGCTCTGCTTGAACGTCCCCACCGCGTCCAGCGCCACGTCCACGCCGCGCCCGCCGGTGAGCCGCATCACCTCGGGTTCGAAGTCCTGCGAGCGGTAGTCGACGGCGTGATCCAGGCCCAGCTCGCGCAGCCGTGCGTGCTTGGACGCCGAGGCGGTGCCGATGGTCTTCGCCCCGGCACGCCTGCAGATCTGCAGCGCCGCCGTTCCCACGCCGCCGGCCGCCGCGTGGATGAGCACCGTCTGGCCGGCCTTGAGATTCGCCAGCTCGTGCAGCATGTGCCAGGCCGTCAGCCAGACCACCGGGATGGACGCCGCCTCGGAGAAGCTGAGTCCCTGCGGCATGGGCTGGACCATCCCTGCAGGGACGCACACCAGCTCGCTCTGTCCGCCGAAAGCGGTGAGGGCAATGACCCGCTCGCCGGCGCGCTCGCGCGGCAGATCGATCTCTCCCGAAACCTCGTACCCCATCACACAGGGCAGGGGCGGCGCGTCGGGATAGAGGCCGATCCGGGCCATCACGTCGGCGAAGTTCAATCCTGCCGCCCGCACGCGGATGCGTACCTCGCCGGGCTTGGGCTGCGGCTCGGGCGCCTCGCGGACCTGGAGGACCTCGGGCCCTCCCCGGCGCGTGATCCACACCTGTCGCATCGGTGTCGTCTCCCTTGCAGAAAGCCACCTGGTTCAGCAACGATTGCGGGGTGCGCCTCTCCCGCGTCGCCTCACTCGCTTCTCTCGCCGTCCTGGCCGCCTGCGCCAGCGGCCGGGCGAGACCTAGCATGGACCAGGGCAAGCCGCTTGCGGCGCGCGTGGAGACGCAGGGGCTCCTGGTGGAGGTCCTCTACACTGCCCCGGACACCGGGGAGGCGCAGCGCATCCGCGCGGACCTGTTCCATGTCGGGCCACAAGTCTCCCGCTGGGGCACCTTCCGCCATGGCATCTCCATCCGCGTCTATCCCGACCACGACTCGTTCGAGGAGGCCTCCAACCGCCACGGCTATCCGTGGCTGCGCGCCTGGACGTTCGCCAACGAGGTGCTGCTCCAGTCGCCGCGCACCTGGAATTCCGACCCGGGACCCGCCCGCGACCAGGACGTGCTGGAGCTGCTGGTGCACGAGCTGACCCACGCGCTCATGTACCAGCTGATGGAGCCGGCGGAGGGGCCCGTCTGGTCCGTCGAGGAGCCGCCCGCGTGGTTCCGGGAAGGGATGGCCTCGGTGACGGCGGGGCAGGAACACTTGCGCCTCACCCGAGACGAGCTGGTGCGCTGGCGGGCGGCGCATCCGGACGCGGATCCCCTGCACCCCTCCGCCGAGCTGTACCGGTCCCAGGGGAACGCGGTCTACGCAGCGGCGCACCGGGCCTTCGATCTGCTCCTCGCCACCTCCGGCGAGGAGGCGGTGCGGAACCTGCTCCGCCGCGTGCGGGAAGGCGCGCACTTCGCGGATGCGTTCCAGGTTGCCACCGGCCGTTCGCTGCTGGAGTTCGAGCGCGAAGCGGTGCGCACCGCGTTTGCCGGAGCGGCCCGGGCCGCGGCCGGGTCGGGCGGCCCCTAGCGGGTCGCCGAGACCGGCGGCCGCGCCCACGGCGACGGCAGCACCGGTGGCCTTCCTGTGTCCTTGCGCGTGCGCTGCAGCTCGATCTCGCTGACCAGCACGGTGGGGGCGACCGTGCTCACCGGGACATAGCCGCTCTCCGCGCCGCAGTAGCCGTTGAAGACCCGCCGCTCGTCGCCGGTGGCGATGATCTTGTTGATGCTGGAGAGGGGCGTGCCGACGATCTCCACGCCGCGCACCAGCGTCTCCTCGCCGGTCTTCGCGTCCACCTTGTAGACCAGCCGCGGCTGGCCCTTGAACGCCTGGTACGCGTAGCTCGAGGTGTCGGTGTTGCCGCCGGTCACGTCGCGGATCACCAGCCCGAAGGGCTTGTCCTGCCGCTTCGCCTCGGCGACCAGCGCCTCCTTGAGCTGCTTCCAGGAGAGCGCCTTGGAGGACTCGATGATCAGGTTGGACATGCGCGCGACGGGATCGCGGCCCGGCGCCGAGCGGCCGTGCCCGTTCGAGCGCGGCGGAGCGCCTTCCACCGGCGCGCGCGAGAGCAGGAAGGTCTTGAGAACGCCCTTGTCCACCAGCGTCGCGCGCTGTGCGGGGACGCCCTGGTCGTCGAAGCGATAATAGCCGTTGAGCGAGACGGGCCCCATCGAACGCTGCAGCGGGTCGTCGGTGATGGTGAGGAAGAAGGGCAGGATGGCCTTGCCGATCTGGCCCTTGAAGGTGCGGCCGTCCTTGTCGTCGTTCTGGCGCTCCCCCTCGAGGCGGTGGCCGACGGCCTCGTGGAAGAGGACGCCCGCGGCCTCGGGCTCGAGCAGCGCTGGACCGGTATAGGGGTCGAGCACCGGCGCCTTGCGCAGCGCGAGCAGCTCCGCCACCATCTCGTCGATGCGGGCGGAGAGCGCGGCGCCGCGGGGCAGCTCCTTCTCTGCAGCACCGTAGTAGTCGCGGCTGTTCTCGAGCAGCATGCCGTCCGGCGCGCGGGCGTAGGCCTGCACGTGCAGCCCGTAGATCACGCGCTCGGTGACCAGCCGCGTCCCTTCGCTGCTGGCGAGCTCGCGCTCCTCGTGATCGACCGAGACCCGCATCTGCGAGTCGAACAGCTCGGGATGGACCGCCAGCCGCTCGGTCTGCTCGCGCGACTCCCGCTCCCAGCCGGCGCGGTCGAACCCGTGCGCCGCGGGCGGATCGATGCTGACGTTCGGCTGCTCGCGCGAAAAGCTCGGCGGCGTGTCCGGATCGTCAGGCCGGTATACCTCCTTGCCCTTCTTCTTCAGATAGGCGGAGAGGGATTTCTTGTACGTCTCGTCGGTGAGCAGCCAGAGCGCGTTGCGCAGCGCCGCGGGATCGTCGTCCAGCGGCGCTTCCCGGCCCGCCGAGTAGCCCGACTCGGAGCTGTCGAGATCGAAGAGTTCCTGGGTGCCGGTGTTGTCGAACTGGTAGCTGCCGACGCGGACGTCGACTTGAAGGCGCTTTTCGCGGCGCTTCCGATCGACGAAGAGCGCGCCGTACTTGGCGCCCACCTCCTGGATGTTGATGGCGCGCACGGCGTAGCTGATGAAGTACGGCGCCTCGTGGCCCTTGAGCTGGAGGCTCTTCTGCGCACGCTGCAACTCCTCGCCCATGGCGGCGAGCTGCCGCTGGCGGGGATCGTTCTGGTCGAGCGTGGCCGCCGCGGAGGCCGCGAGCAACAGGGCGAGCATCATGGAGCAGTTGTAATCAGACCTGGTAGCTCCGCGCCAGCGTCGCGACCTTCTCCGAGACCTGGTGCACGTTTCGCGCCGCCTTCCCCGTCGCTCCCAGCCCTCCGAGGATTTCCTGCATGGCAGCGGACAGCTCGCGCACCGACCCGAAGATCAGGTCGATCCCGGCGTCCTGCTGGTTGACGGCCTCGGCGATCTGCTGGGCCGCCGACGAGCTGCTCTTGACGATGTCGGACAGCGCTCGCAGGTTGTCTCCCGAGGCGCGCACCTGTGCCAGGCCGCGCTCCATCCGATCCTCGCCCGCCCGCGCCATCGACACCGCCTCGGCGACGGCCAGCGAAACGTCGGAGAGCGCCGTTCGCACGCGCCCGGTGGCACGGATCGACTGGTCGGCGAGGGTGCGGATCTCGCGGGCGACCACGGCGAAGCCCTTGCCGTGCTCGCCCGAGCGCACCGCTTCGATGGCCGCGTTGAGCGCCAGCATGTTCGACTGATCGGCGAGGTCCTTCACCGTCTGCGTGATGTCGGCAATCTGGCGCGAGGCCTCCGCCACCGCGCCGATCTTCTCCGTCATCGACGAGACCTGCGCGCGGATGTCCGCCAGCGCCGAGAGAGTCTGATCGAGCGCATGCTCGCCGCTGCGGGTGATGTCCCCCGCCTGGCGCGTGATCTGGAGGACGTCGTCGGCCTTGCGCGCCGCGGCCTTCGAGTTCTGCTTGATCTGCTGGGCGGTCACCTGCGTCTGCTGCAGCGCGGCCGCCTGGCGCGAAACGCTCTCCTCCTGCTCGCGCGCGCTGGTGGTCAGGTCCCCCGCCGAGACGCTGAGCAGGGAGGCGGATTCCTGGAGGCCTCCGTTGATGTGGCGCAGCCCGCTCACCATCCGCGCGAACGATCCCGCCAGCTCGCCCACCTCGTCGGCCGACCGGACCTCGACCGCGAGAGTGAGGTCGCCGCTCTCCGCGATCCGGGTGGTCACCGCGGTGAGATGGCGGAGCGGGCGGACGAACAACGCCGCCGCCATCAACAGCCCGACGAGCACTGCCGCGAGGCCGATCCCCAGTCCGACCAGGAGCAGGTTCCGCCGCAGCGAGCGCACCTGCGCCGCGATCGAGACGCGGTCCATTCCCACGTGCACCACCCCGAGGTTGCCGCCGGCGATGGGCGCGGCCACGTCCATTGCCCAGACGTGGCCGCCCAGGGTCTCGAACTCCACCGAGGGCGCGACGCGGACGCGCTCGCCGGGGCGAAGGCTGCTCTTCTCGATCCAGTTCGTCTCGGTGAAGGTGGCCGGGAAGCTGGGCTCGAAGGTGTGGGTCAGGATGCTGGCTTCCCAGTCCTGGATGTAGATGTAGCTCACGCCGGCGATGGTCTTGCTGGCGGCGAGCAGATCGCGAACCTGCGCCACGTTGCGCGCCATCGTCTCGCGGGTGTTGGCCGAAAGTGAGAAGGCGAGCGAAAGCGCCAGCGCCTCGCCCTTGGACCGGTACTGCTCCGTCATCGTCTCCACCTGCCGCGAGGAGGCGATGGCGGTGACGGCCAGGGTCACCGAGACGGCCACCAGCAGCATGGCCGCGCCGAGCTTGGGAAGGACCTTCAGCTTACTTGTAGCGGCCATACTGTTCGCCGTTCTTGTTGAGGTGCTGCCCCGCGGACGCCCTCGACTTGAGCGCGAAGTTCGCGGTCGCCTTCTGGCCGGCCTTCAACTCCACCTGCGCGCGGCCGGGCTCGTGGACCGCCGACCACGCCACCAGCGTGTAGATGCCCGGCGGGAGATCGTCCATCTTGAAGGTCGCGTCGGCGCCCACCTGCACGGCGCGGGCGCCGGGCGGCAGCACCAGGACCTTGGCGCGCATCTCCGGATGGATGTTGCAATACACGTCCACCTCGCCCGGCGTCTGGAGCTGCACGGTCTTCTTCAGCCCACCGCGGTACAGCCCCAGGTCGAAGCGGGAGCCGTCCGTCGAGGAAAAGACGTTGTGATAGATGTTGTCGCGGTTGACGAAGTCCACGCTGTCGCCGGCGTGCACCCAGGTCGCCCGAGGCTCGAACTGCGAATCGTGCTGCGCCACCTCGCGGCGCTCGGGCTGGGCTTCCGCCGTCGCCGGCCCCTTTTCCACGTAGACCACCAGCGAGCCTCCGCCCGATGCGGCGACGGTGCCGGCGATCTCGCCGCCTGCCGCAACGGCGGCAAGGGAGAGGCTGAAAACGGCTGCGAACGCGCGAAGCATGGTCTTCCTTTCCAATTTCAGAACTTGAAGGTGAGAGAGCTGGTGAAGACGTCGTCGGCGAGCTCCGGACCGGTGAGCTCGATCAGGTGCAGGTACTCGACCCTGGCGATCAGGTTCCAGCTGATGTCGAAGCGCAGCCCGCCCGTGACGCGCAGCAGATCGGTGAGATAGAGGTTGGGCAGGGCCAGCAGATCGGCCTTGCGCCGGTCGACGCGGGCGAGTACCCCCAGCCAGGGGAGCACCTGGTATTCGCCCTCGCCATACCAGCCGGTGACGTGCAGTCGCGGCGCCTGGTCGATGCCGCCGCCGTCGGCGTGCCCGCGGACGATCTCTCCCTTGAAGGTGAAGTCGCGGTACGCGATGCGAAGGTCCGCGCCGACGAGCCACTGGCGATCGCCGTCGTTGGACTGGCCGTCCTGCGACCCGACCTCGCCAGAGGCCCCCACCTCCACCGCGACGGGGAGCGGGAGCTGCAGGGCAACGCGGCCGGAGACGGTCTTGCCGCCGTTGTCATCCACCTCGTTGTAGAAGTGGGCGAAGTTCTCGGTGAAGGTGCCGCCGTTGGTGACGGCGAGGTTCACCACCAGGAGGTCGCCGAAGAAGCCGGCCCGCGCCTTGAGCCCGGTGGGCGTGCCCGTCGTGTAGCGCGAGATCAGCGAGGGCGTGAGGCCGAAGCGGTCGGAAGCCTTGCGGGTCCGGTACTCGATGCCGAAGGTGGACTCGAACTTGCCGGCGAACACGTGCAGGTTCACCGAGCGCAGTGGCACCCACTCCAGATATGCGAGGTCGACGTCGAGCTGATCGCCCGACGAGCCGAGCGTGCCCTGGCGCGGCTCGAAGTTCAGGCTGGTCTCGAAGAACAGCTCGCTGCCCACGCTGGCGGCCATTCCCAGGTTGACCATGTGGACCAGGAACGAGGGCTTGCCGTGCGACTGGATGGAGTCGAATCGCCCGATGTTGGTGCGATCCAGGCCCAGGTCGGCCGACTCGCCCTGCGCGTTCACCGGATTGCCCCACGGATCGCCCATGAACACCCAGGGAACCGTGGCGGCATATTCGGGGTGCAATACCTTGCCGGCGTCCCGGACGTAGGCGGTGCCGTCGCCGCCGGTGGCGAAGAAGCCCGCGTCGACGTAGCCGGTGAAGCGCAGTTTGACGCCGTCCATCAGGGTCAGGTTCGCCGGGCCGATGGCCGGCGACGGATCCTCGGCGCGCGCTGCGGAGGCCAGGATGCAGGCCAGCACGGCGGCGGTCAGGGGGCGGATCACGGCAGCCTCGGGGCGATGGTGAGGGCGGCGGGAAGCGGCGCGCCGGAGAGAGATCCGAGGAAGGCGACCATGTCGTCGACGTCGGCATCGGAAAGCACCAACGGCTGCATGGTGATGTCCTTGGTGCCGGAGAAGCCAGAGACGCCGCCCCCGTCCCGGTAGAAGACCACCACGTCCCGCAGGGTGGCGAAACCGCCGGTGTGCATGTACGGCGCCGTTCGCAGAACGCCGCGCAGGCCCGGGGTCTTGAACGCGCCGCGCGCGCTCTCCAAGGCGGGGGTCGGCAGCCGCGCTGCGTCCGGCGAGTCGCTGTACGGGCCTTTGGAGTTGAAGGGGCTGGCGAGCAGTCGCGAGACGCCCGCCATGCGGCCATCGTCGGCCGCCGGGATGGCAGCGCTTCCCACCTGGGGCACGCCGGTGTTGTGGAACGAGTCGTCGGTGAAGTTGGGGCCGCGGTGGCATTCGTTGCACGAGGCGCGCCCCACGAAGAGGCGCGCACCGCGAACCGCGGCGGCGGAGAGGGCGCCCTCGTCGCCGGCCATGTAACGGTCGAACGGCGAGTCGCGATCGATCAGGGTGCGCTCGTATGCCTCGATGGCCTTGCCGAAGTCGGCGAAGACGCGGTTGACCGCCGACTGATCCTGCGCCGTCATCTGATCCCAGGAGGGATTGCCGGGCTTGCCGCTGGCCGGAAAGCGCTGCGCATCGGAGAGGTCCGGAAGCGCGCCGAACACTTCCTGGAACGGCGCCGCGTACACCGCGGCGATGAGGTGGGCGACCTCCAGGCGCGAGAAGTTGTGCTCGCCCGGGCTCTCGACCGGCCCCAACGCCTGCGACCAGAGCGAGTCGCTGCGGCCGTCCCAGAACTGCCAGGGTGAATACGCGGCGTTCAAGACGGTGGGCGCGTTGCGCCCCGTCCAGGAGGAGCCGAGGCTGGTGTTCGAAGGCCGCGACCGCGCATCGGCGCCGCCGTGCGCCGGATCGTGGCAGGACGAGCAGGAGACGGTCGCAGCGGCGCCGCGCGGACCCGTCGCTCCGTTGGTGCCGTCGTCTCCGAGCGCCAGAGGGCCGGAAAAGCGGCTGTCGAAGAAGAACTGCTGGCCCAGCGATGCCGCGGCGGGATCGTCGGCCTTGGCGTTGGAGGGATCGAGCGGAAGCGGCCCGAGTGAGAACTGCGAGAGCAGCGACCGCTCTGCGCCAGTCAAATCGCCGTTCGGACCACATGCCGCGGCGCAGATCAGGCCGATGATGCACGGCCGCAACAGGTGACGCATGGTCCACTCTCCGGGGCGGCACCTTTGGCTGGATACGCGCGGGGGTCAACAGGATTGTGGATGGCAGGGCTGAAATTTTTCAGCTTAATTGTAATCAAATGTGCAGCGCCCGGTGCTGTTGCGCATCGGCCTGCTCACGTTTGCCCACGGAGAAAAGGCGGCGAGGCGCGCTCAAGAACCCGCGTAGTGCGCGCCCGCCATGACGAACGGGATGAGCAGCTCGGGAATCAGGTAGCCGAGCCACTCGCGCGTCCTGCGCACCCCGGCCGAGCTGGTGAACGCGATCGCGTACGTGCTGGGGAACGCGGCGCACCACTTCTCGGCGGCGGCGATCGACGCGTTCTTCTCGGCGGTGCACCGCGATCTTCCTGGCGAACCCAGCGGGTGGCTGCTGAGATCGGGCTGGCGCCGCGCGAAGCGCATCCCGCCGCTGGTGACCGTGCTGCGCGCCTGACTGCGAACCATCCGGGTCTGGTCCGCGGATTTGGGCCGGGTCTTT
>C688J18823_10002613_pt1 | contig 11255 bp, 9 predicted proteins | sample HopSoiMetagenom1_FD_18823 | JGI IMG/M metagenome (IMG submission 18823) | reverse complement strand
GCGCTGGCGGGCGGGTTCGTCACGCACAACCTGCCGGCCGCGGCGGCCGGCGCGCTGGTGGGAGCAGGCGGCGTCGGCATCCTCGCCTGGCAGGCGATCGGGCGGTTGGCGCAGGAGCAGGAGTACGCGAGCTGGGTGGCGCGGCGCGGCTGGGAGCCGGCCCGCAACCTGCCGGCGGCGCTGGTGACGTCGCGGCTTCGCGCCGGCGACACGCGGCGGCTGGAGGATGGCTTCGAGGGCGAGATCGAGGGGCGCAGGGCCGGCATCGGACACCTCATCTGGGAGACCGTCGAGCGCTCGGTCGACGATTACGGCAACGTGCACGAGACGCGCATCCCGCACACCGACACGGTGCTGGAGACGCTGACCGGGCTGCAGTCGATGACACGGCTGACGCTCGTGCCACGACACCACGGCCAGGGACGGCTGGCCGACGGGCTGGCCTCGGCGCTGACCACCGACCGATCGGTGGAGCTGGAGTCGGCGGAGTTCTGCGCCGCCTACCGGCTGTTCGTCGCCGATGATGAGAGCGAGCTGGTGGTGCGGCGGGTGTTCACGCCGGCGCTGATCGTGCAGCTGGTCGAGGTTGCGGAAGCGCGTATGACGATCGAGTTCGAGACCGGTGCGCTGGTCTGCTCCGTGCACGGCCGCGCGGGCGGGACGGAGCTGCTGGACGCGATGGAGGCGGCGTCGGTGGCGGTCGCCGACGCGCTCTGCAGCGACGCGGCGCCGGCGGCGCCGGCCTACGTGCCCGCGCACGCCGCCCAGCCGTGACGCACCGGTCCGGCGCCTCGTCGCTCGCCTGAGCCGGGAGGGCGCCTAGAATCCGGATGCGGGGCTTCCCGCGCACGCCCGACCCAAGGAGCCAACCGGACATGCTCGCCGCCATCATCGTAATCGTCGTGATCGTTCTGCTGATCGTGTTTCTGATCAGCCTCTACAACGGGATGGTTCGCGCCCGGAACAAGGTCGACGAGGCCTGGAGCGGGATCGACGTGCAGCTGAAGCGGCGGCACGACCTGATCCCGAACCTGGTGGAGACGGTCAAGGGCTATGCGGCGCACGAGCGCGAGACGTTCCAGGCGGTGACGGACGCGCGCGCGAAGGCGATGAGCGCCAGCGGTCCCGCGCAGGCGGGCGCGGCCGAGGGCATGCTGTCGCAGGCGCTGGGCCGGCTGTTCGCGGTTGCCGAGGCCTATCCCCAGCTGCGCGCGACGGAGAACTTCCAGCAGCTGCAGGCCGAGCTGACCAACACCGAGGACCAGATCGCGGCCGCGCGGCGCATCTACAACGGCAACGTCCAGGCGTACAACACCAAGATCCAGGTGTTCCCGAACTCGATCATCGCCGGCATGGGCGGGTTCACCAAGCGGGACTTCTTCGAGATCGAGGACACCGGCGACCGCGAGCCGGTCAAGGTCGACTTCTCGACGGGCCCCTCGGTGGCCGCCACGCCCGCGGCGGCCGATCCGGCGCCCTCCGCGCCGGTGGACGTGCCGCCTGCGGCCGACCCGCCGCCCGCCGAGGGCTAGCGCGATGCCGCAGCTGCTGGTCTTCGGGGCACGCAATCTCGGCAGGGTGATCGCGGAACACCTGATCGCCCAGGGCTGGGAGGCGACCGGTGTCGCACGCAGCGAGGAGACGGTCGCCGCCTTCCCGGGCCGCGGGTTGCAAGCCGACCTCACCGATCGCGATCAGATGCGGCGCGTGGTCGATGAGGCGGGTGCCTTCGACCTTGCGGTGAACGCGTACTCGCCCAAGGGCCGCTTCGGCGGGGGCGACCTGACCACGACCGATGACGACGCGATGGCGCCATACCTCGAGCAGCTGCTGCCGGAGGTGTTCTCGTTCTACAGGCTGGTCGGCGCGTCGCTCGCCGACCGCGGCGCTGGCACGCTGATCCAGGTCACCGGCGGGTCGGCGCGGCGGGCTCTGCCGGGCCGGGCACCGTGGGCGTCCGGGGCGGCGGCAACCCGCGCCCTCAGCCAGGCGGCGGCCAACGAGCTGAAGCCGAAGGGTGTACACGCGTGCCTGCTGGTGTGCGACGGCACCTTCGGCGGCGCTGGAGACGACGACGGCGGCAACAAGATCGATACAACCGAGCTGGCGCGCGCGGTCCAGTACCTGCACGAGCAGGGCCGTTCGGCCTGGACGCATGAGCTGGTGGTGACACCGGTGGGCGACCGCTGGACGCCCTGACGTAACGACGCCGCAACGACCCGTCACGGCCGGCATTCCACGCGATCTGCCCCGCTTCGCAACGATCTTCGCAGCGATCGCCACGGCCACCGCACGAACCCCTCCCGCAGGCCGATGCGGTGTTTGACTCCAATAATTCGGACGTCCGCTTAACCGAGCCGAACGCACCGGGGCCACCTGTCACAGGCCGTCATGGAGTCCCCACAAACCCGTGTCGTGGCCAAGTGGGGCTCTGAGCCCTATTCGGGGCGCGCTGCGTTACGCGCGTGTCACAGCGTCCGTGACCGAGCCTCCGTCGCCGAGCGCGGCCAGCGCGGAATCCCACAGCGCATCGTCGTCGCCGAACGGCCGCTGCTCGCCGCGGTTGTGGCTGCAGCCAGCGATCAGCTGTGCCAGCGTCGTCACCGCGTCGAGGTCGCCGGTGCCACAGATCTCGACCAGCCCAGCGGCGTACAGGTAGTCCCCGGTCAGCAGCGCCAGGTCGGCGTCGACCTGGGCGAACAGCCGTGCGCGGCCGTTGTGCAGCAGGTAGCCCTCGCGGATCATCTCCACTCCCAGCAGGTACGGCTGCGGGCAGCGACCCTCGAACTCCGGCGCCGGCGACTCGCCCGGCAGCAGCGTCCGGGCCCAGAGCGGGCTGTCGGCTGCCGCGCGCGTTCGTATCTCGTCCAGCAGCGAGGACATCAGCCGTCGAACTCCCGGGCCGCGGCGGCGGTCATCTCCACCTGCTCCGCCGTGTGCGCCAGCGACGGCATCATCGCCTCGAACTGCGACGGCGCCAGGTACACGCCCCGCTCCAGCATGTGCGCGTGGAACCGCGCGTAGCGGTCGGTGTCGCTCGACATCGCACCGGGGAAGTCGGTCACGGGGCCTTCGGCGAAGAACCCGGTCAGCATCGCACCGACCCGGTTCACCGTCACACCCGGTCGCTCCAGGCCGGCAGCGACCGCCGCGGACGTCGCCTCCAGCCGATCATAGGCACCCGGCTCGCGCAGCAGAGCCAGCGTCGCCAGCCCGGCCGCCATCGCCAGCGGGTTGCCCGACAGGGTGCCGGCCTGGTAGACGTCGCCCACCGGCGCCAGCTGCTGCATCACATCGGCACGGCCGCCGAACGCCGCCGACGGCAGGCCGCCGCCCAGGATCTTGCCCAGGCAGGTCAGATCCGGCCGGAACGCCAGCCGCTCCTGGGCGCCGCCGTAGGCGACGCGGAAGCCGGTGATCACCTCGTCCGCGATCAGCAGCGCCCCCGTGCCGTTGCAGATCGTCCGCAGCCCCTCCAGGAACCCCGGCGCGGCCGGCACCACGCCCATGTTGCCCGCCACCGGCTCCACGATCACGCAGGCCAGGTCGTCGCCGTGCACCTGCGCCAGCGCCCGCGCCGCATCCAGGTCGTTGTACCCCGCGATCAGCGTGTCGGCCGTCACCGCCGCGGGCACGCCCGGCGTGGCCGGGATGGCAAGCGTGGCCAGGCCCGACCCGGCCTGCGCCAGCAGGGCGTCCACGTGTCCGTGGTAGCCGCCCGCGAACTTCAGCACCTTCGAGCGGCCGGTGAATCCGCGCGCCAGCCGCACCGCGCTCATCGTCGCCTCGGTGCCCGACGACACGAACCGCACCATCTCCAGCGACGGCACGGCCCGCACCGCCTCCGCCGCCAGCTCCACCTCCAGCGCCGTCGGCATGCCGAACGACGTGCCCCGCTGCGCCGCCCGGCCGACCGCCTCGACCACCGCCGGGTGCGCGTGGCCCGCGATCAGCGGCCCCCATGACAGCACCCAGTCGACGTAGCGATTGCCGTCGGCATCGATCAGCCAGGCGCCCTCGCCGGCCGCCGCGAACAGCGGGTGCTCGCGCCCCACCGACCGCATCGCCCGCACCGGGCTCGACACCCCGCCCGGGATCAGGCGGCACGCCTCCCTGTACAGCCGCTGGGACTCGACCTCGGTCTGCGGCCCCCCTAGGAGAGCCAACCGGCGGCCCGTGACGCGTGGTACGTGATGATCATGTCGGCGCCGGCCCGCTTGATCGCCGTCAGCGCCTCCAGCGCCGCCGCTCGCTCGTCCAGCAGCCCGTCCCGCGCGGCCGCCGTCAGCATCGCGTACTCACCGCTGACCTGGTAGGCCGCGATCGGCGCCAGCGTCGCCTCGCGCACACGCCGGATCACGTCCAGGTACGGCATCGCCGGCTTCACCATCACCATGTCGGCTCCCTCGCCGATGTCGAGCAGCACCTCGCGCAGCGCCTCGTTGGCGTTCGCGGGATCCATCTGATACCCGCGCCGGTCGCCCTCCGACGGCGTCGAGTGGGCGGCCTCGCGAAACGGGCCGTAGAAGCTGGACGCGAACTTGGCGCTGTAGGCCAGGATCGCCGTCGACGTGAGTCCATCGGCGTCCAGCGCGGCCCGGATCGCGGCCACGCGGCCGTCCATCATGTCACTCGGCGCCACGATGTCGGCCCCGGCGGCGGCGTGCGACACCGCCGTCTGGGCCAGCAGCTCCAGCGTCAGATCGTTGTCCACGTCCCCGTCGCGCAGCACTCCGCAGTGCCCGTGGGACGTGTACTGGCAGAGGCAGACATCCGTGATCAGCACCAGCTCCGGCACCGCCAGCCGGATCGCCCGCAGCCCCAGCTGGACGATCCCCTCCTCGTCGTACGCGGAGCTGGCCGCCTCGTCCTTGTGATCGGGGATGCCGAACAGGATCACGGCCGGGACCCCCGCCTCGTGCACCGCCCGCGCCTCCCCGACCAGCGTCTCGATCGAGTGGTGGTACTGCTCGCTGAGCGAGGGGATCGGCGTGGCCGGCCCGCTTCCCGCCCGCACGAACAGCGGCTGGATCAGGTCGGCAGCCGACAGGCGCGTCTCGCGCACCATGCCCCGCAGGGCATCCGTGCGGCGCAGCCTGCGCAGGCGTGTGGCCGGAAACGACATGGCTGAGATTGTATCGCCAGGCCTTTACATGGCCATCACGTGCGAATAGGATTGCCACGAATGGACTCCGGGGGAAGGGCCGGCATGCTGCAGGACGACCACGAGCTTGACTACTCCAACGAGGCCCTGCGCAAGCTCGGCGCCCGGATCCGGCATCTCCGCCGCCGACGCGCGATGACGCAGCGCGACCTGTCCTTCGACGGCTGCTCCTACAGCTATCTGGCCCGCATCGAGGCCGGCGACCGCAGGCCCAGCCCGCGCGTGCTGGTCGAGATCGCCCGCCGCCTGGGCGTCACGCCCGAGGAGCTGACCGGCGAGGTCTCCAACGAGCAGCGCACCCGCTCGCTGGAGGTGCTGGACGCCATGATGATGATCCGCCTCGAGCAGTACGAAGAGGCCGAGGAGCTGCTGCGCGGCGTGCTGCGCGAGGCGGAGGTCGACGCCGACGCGGAGCGCATGAGCGAGTGTTACGAGGGCCTGGCCCTGATCTCGGCCCGCCGCGGTCGCGACGGGCAGGCGCTGGAGCTGTTCCGGCAGGCGCTGGAGGTGGGCGATCCGCCGCACCCGGCGCAGCGGCCCGACCTCTACATCGAGATGGCGCGCCTGCACATCGGCGCCGGCGACGCCGCCCGCGCGATCGCGCTCATGAACGACTGCGCCGAGCAGCTGCGACAGCAGCCCGGCCGCGATCTGGCCAAGCTCGTGCGTTACACGCTCCTGCTCAGCCAGGCCTACTCCGACGCCGGCGACTACGGCAGTGCCGGCACGGTGCTGGCCGCCGCCCTGCGCGACGGCGCCGAGGAGGTCGACCTGCAGAGCCGTGCCCGCGCCTACTACTCGCTGTCGCGCCTCTACGCCAGCACCGGCCAGGTCGGCCAGGCCATCGCGTACGCCGACCGCGCGCTCGCGATCTACGAGCTGATGGACGACAACGACGCTCTGGCGGATGCACATCTGTTGTATGCGCAGAACCTGCTGGACGCGGGCGAGACGGCCCGCGCCGAAGAGCACCTTTCCGCCTCGCGCAGCCTGCTGGGCGCACGCCCGAGCCCACTCGACCTCGGGTTTGTGGTGGTCGAGGAGGCGCGCTGTGCACTCCAGAAGGGCGACACGGAGCTGGCCTCGAGCAAGGCCCGCGAGGGCGTCGAGCTGCTCGGAAACGGCGCCCTGCCCGGGCAGCTGGGCGACGCCTACCTGGTGCTGGCCCGCGTCTACGACGAGCTGGGCGACACGGAGCGGGCCGAGTGGGGGTTCACGGCCGCGATCGACGCGATCCGCCAGCAGAACGGCTGGACGCGCGAGCTGGCAAAGGCCTATCGCTGGTACGGCAAGTTCCTGAAGCGGATGGGCCGCGCCGAGGCCGCCCTGGAGGCGTTCGAGCTGGCCGCCGACCTGGCGCCGTCCAACCAGGACGCGATGGCGCCGACGCCGCAGTCAGACGTCGGCAGCTCAGCCGCTACGAGCCCGCAGTAGCCGGACCGCCACCGGGCGGCACCGTGGGCGGCGGCGGCGGCCCCGGGCCGTGCACCTCGACCGGTACCTCCACGGGCACCGGTCCGTTGCCCCACGGTTCCAGCCCGATTCGCTCCCGCAGGAACCAGAACAGCTCGCGGCCGATCGCAAGCAGCGGCAGCGTCACGAACACGCCCGCGAACCCGTACAGCTGCTGGCCCGCCAGCAGCGCGAAGATGACCAGCAGCGGATGCACCCCCACCGCGCCGCCCATCAGCTTTGGGATCACGATGTGGCCCTCGACCTGGTGGATGAACAGGAAGGCCAGCGCGACGGCGATCGCGGCCGTTGGCGATTCCGCAAGCGCCACCGCCATCGGCGGGATCGCGCCGATCCAGGGCCCCACGTAGGGGATCACCTCGGTCAGTGCGGCGAACGCGCCGAAGGCGATCGCGTAGTCGCTGCCGCCCTGGAAGATCCCGAGCTCGCCCAGGATCCACATCAGCCCGCCGGCGGTCGCGCCGATCACCAGCGACACCAGCGTCTGGCCGCGGACGTAGGACAGCAGCGCCCGCTCCAGGCGCACCACCAGGTCCTCCTCGCCGTCGGCGGGCGGGAACAGCCGGCGCAGGAACCGCGACAGCCGGGGCGCATCGAGCAGCATGTAGACCGACACGACGATCACCAGCACCACGTTGAACAGGCTCTCGGCTACGCCCAGCAGGACGCCCTGGGCGACGCCCACCGCCTGCCCGGACACGCTCTCGATGTCCAGCGAGTTGACCTTCTGCTGCACCTTGTCGCCCAGCTGGCGGACGTTCACCTGTGACAGACCGTGGTCGTCGAGCCACTGCTGGAGGTCGTCCAGCCTCATCTCGGCGGGCGTCTGCGTCTGGCCGGGCGCGGTGCTGAACTCGTTCTCGACCACGGTGCTGGCCGACTGCACCTGGGTCGCGATCACCGTCCCGGCCAGGACGCCCAGGGCGACGAACGTGATCGCGAACGTGAGGTAGACGAGGAACACCGCCAGCGCGCGCGGGATCTTCAGCGCGCAGAAGGCGCGCACGATCGGGTTCAGCAGGATCGCGATCAGCGCCGCCACCACGAAGATGAACATGGCATGGCTGACCGCGGACATGAACTGCCAGGCTCCGACCAGGATCAGCGGCAGCCCTACCAGCTGGACCCAGCGCGGGATCCGTACCTTCCGCGGGGCGTCGGGCGGCATTGCGGCCATCCTAGCAACCGGTCCCCCCGGCACCCGGCCTGGGCTAGTCTGGACGGGTGATCGCGACCCGTCAGCGACAGCGCCGGCGACGGCGCACCGTCCCACGGCGCGACCCGCACCGGCAGCGACGCCTGGTTGCCGTGGCGGCAGCGGCCATCGTGCTCGTGGCGGTGGTGGTGCTCGTGCTCCACTCCGGATCCTCGTCACGGGACACCAACGGCATCGCCTCGCCCCATTCGCCGCAGCTGGCACCGAACGCGCCGCCCAGCCCGCCCCAAACGCTGGCCACCGTCGGTGGCCTCAGCCTCGAGGTTCCCGTCTCCGACGGCCGCATCACGGCCATCGTCTACCACGCCACGGGCTCCGCGAACGCCATCCCCCTGAGCGCCGCCGGCACCCAGAAGAACGCCGGGTTCCTGGCGCGGCTGGGCAACCGCCTGTTCGGAAGCGGAGGCGGCGGCGGCCCGTCCTACTACATCGACAGCAGCGGGGACGGCCCCGACACAGGATCGGTCGACGTGGGCGCACCAGCCGGCACCGCCGTCTACTCGCCGGTGGACGGAACCGTGGTCAGCGTCCAGCCCTATGTCCTGAACGGCAAGGTGCGCGGCAGCATCGTGCAGATCCGGCCCAGCGACCTGGCCGCGGTGATCGTGACCGTCGGCAACCTCGAGCAGCACCTGGCTGTCGACGTGGGCTCGCCCGTGCATGCGTCGCTGACGCCGCTGGGCAAGATCGTCGACCTGTCCAAGCTGCTGCACCAGACGGTCGCGAACTACACGTCCGACTCCGGCAACCACGTCTCCATGCAGGTCAGCCCAGCACCGGGAGCCAGCCCGCTCCTCTAGCCACGGCGGCGTGCCGTACGATCCGCCCGTGCGGATCCTCTTCATCGCGGACATCTTCGGCGCTCCCGGCCGTCGCGCTGTGGAGATGCAGCTGCCGGAGCTGCGCGATCGGCACAGCATCGACCTGGTCGTGGCAAACGCGGAGAACGCGGCCGACGGCGTCGGCGTCACCAGCCGCATCGCGCTCAAGCTGTACGCGGCCGGCGTGGACGCGATCACGTTGGGAAACCACGCATACCGGCAGCGCGAGGTCTATCCGTTCCTTGGAACCAACGATCGGATCGTGCGGCCCGCCAACCATGCCGCCAACGCGCCGGGCCGGGGCGTGGCGGTCGTCGAAGCCGCCGACGGCACCCCGGTGGCCGTGATCAACCTGATCGGCCAGCTGTTCCTGGATGCCGCCCAGAGCCCCTTCGAGGTGGCCGCCGCACTGGTCGCCGACGCGCGAACGCGGGCGAAGGTCGTCCTGGTCGACTTCCACGCCGAGGCCACCAGCGAGAAGGTGGCGCTGGGCCGGCTGCTCGACGGACGCGTGACCGCGCTGATCGGCACCCACACCCACGTCCAGACCAACGATGCCGCCGTGCTGCCGGGTGGCACCGCCTACCTCACCGACGGCGGCATGACCGGCCCCCACGACTCCGTGATCGGCGTCCGCACCGAGCTGGTGCTGCGGCGGTTCCAGACCGGGTTGCCGGTGCGGTTTGAGCCGGCCGAGAACGAGGTGCGCATCGAGGGTGCGCTGATCGAGTGCGATCCGGCCAGCGGCCGCGCCTCCTCGATCGAGACGTTCCGCTTCAGCGTGGGCTGAGCGGCTCCGGCGACGGTGCCCGCCGTGGCACCAGCATCGCGAACAGCGCCAGCGGCAGCCACCAGCAGATGTACGGGTAGAACCAGTAGCTGGAGACCACCTGCGTCGCGATCAGCGCGGCGGCGGCCAGCGCCGCCACGGCCACCGCGTCCTTGCGTCCCCGGGGCAGCACCGCCAGCAGCAGGCAGCCGAGCACCACGACCACCTGCAGCGCCTGCTGCAGCCAGTGCAGCGTCGGCCAGCCCGGGTGAAACGCACCCAGCGTCCAGATCGAGAGCGGCGTCACCCGGTTCAGCTGGTAGTGGAAGGTGCGGTCCCAGAACACGTGCAGGCCGTCGCTCTGCCTCGCCAGCATCGACAGCAGCAGCAGCGACGTCAGCAGGAACCCGGCAAGCGTCGCCACCCGCCGCTGCAGCGACATCATGAGCGGCACCAGCGCCAGCGGGCCGAGCTTGGCCAGTCCCGCCGCCGCCATCAGCCCGCCCCGCAGCCACGGCACCGACAGGGCGGCGATGAACCAGGCCAGCAGCGCGCCCACGAGCGCGTCGTTGGTGTTCATGTTCAGCGCGTAGAGCGTGAACGGGTTGGCAACCCAGGCGAACGCCAGCAGCAGCCCCAGCCGCGCGTTCCCGAACCGCCAGCCGGCGACGAACAGGCCCGCCATCGCCAGCAGGTCGAATGCGCAGGCGGCCACATGGGCGGCCGGCAGGTCGTCCCACAGCCCGCTCCAGCCGAAGACCGCCACGAACGGCATGTACGCCACGTACACCGCCGGCCCGTAGGTGTCACCGCTGGAGACCGGCGACTCGCAGCGGCCGCTGGTGGACTGGACATAGCCGATCGGATCGCCGTTCGCGTAGCGGCCGGCGCAGGCGGTGCCCTGGCTGGTCGGCATGTTCCCGTAGGGTTGACTGCCGTTCAGCAGCCGGTCGGCGCCGACAACGCCGGCGTAGCCGACGTCGAGGATGTTCGAGTCGCGGTTGTTCAGCCCCAGCCGGAAGCCGACCAGGGCGAAGCACAGCGCCACCAGCACCAGCGCATGCGTCGCACCGATGTCGATGCCGCGCGGGCGATGGCTGCTGCCCAGGCGGATCATTCTGGCCAGCAGGTAGACCAGCGGCGGATAGATGAGCGGCGTCGAGATGAACACGTCGCCCTGGTTGAACCAGTGCAGGGAGATGCCGAACGAGAGCAGCACCAGCAGATCGAGCGTGCGCATGGTGAAGGGCCGGCGCCAGTCCACCAACCCGCCCAGGAACAGAGCGCAGAGCGGCAGGAACACCCACCAGCGGTTGGCCAGACGCCCGTACGACGAGGGCTCGCCGCGGGCCAGCTGCCAGTCCACCTGCGGGCCGGTGCGCACGTTCGTCAGCGTCATCGCCGTGTCACTGACCCGGGCCGCCGCCACCTGCGCGCCGTCGCGGTCGTCGAAGCCGACCGTCCACACGCGGTCGTCGCCCAGCGTGGCCGTGGCCTTGACGCCCGGGTACTGGGCGATCCAGCTGCGCAGCGCGCCGGAGCGCCGCGCCAGCGCGATCGCCTCAGCCGGCGTCAGCCGCGGCGGCCCCAGCTTCGGCGTGACGGTGGTGTTCAGGATCGCGCTGGTGGAGTCGTCGATCTTGAACGAGGCCAGCACGTTGTGCTTGCCGCGGGGCTCGAGCACGGCCGTCCACGTCCCGCTGGGCGCGTCGTACACGACCTCCCAGTGGGCGCCCTTGTTGGCCGTGAACAGCGGCCCCACCGCCGGGTCGCTGGCCGCGATCGCGATCACGCGCGCCGCTGTGAGATGTG
>C688J18823_10002612_pt1 | contig 11255 bp, 8 predicted proteins | sample HopSoiMetagenom1_FD_18823 | JGI IMG/M metagenome (IMG submission 18823) | reverse complement strand
GAAGGTCCGCATCGTCAGCTGGGTCCCGGGCTCGCCGATCGATTGCGCCGCGATGACGCCGACCGCCTCGCCCATATTGACCATCGTGCCGCGGGCGAGGTCGCGTCCATAGCACTTGCCGCAGACGCCGTTCTCGGTCTCGCAAGTCAGGACCGAGCGGATCGACACCGCGTCGATGCCGGCGCGCTCGATCGTATCCACCGCGTCCTCGTCGATCAGCGCGGCCGCCGCCAGAACGACCTCGCCGTTGAGCGGGTCGATGACATCGACCGCGGCGCAGCGACCGATGATCCGGTCGGCGAGCGGCGCGATGATGTCGCCGCCCTCGACGACCGCGCGGGTCAACAGGCCGCGGGTGGTGCCGCAATCCTCTTCGGTGATGATCGCGTCCTGCGCCACGTCGACTAGACGGCGCGTCAGGTAACCGGAGTTCGCGGTCTTCAGCGCGGTGTCGGCGAGGCCCTTGCGGGCGCCATGCGTCGAGTTGAAGTACTCGAGCACGGTCAGGCCTTCCTTGAAGTTGGAGATGATCGGCGTGGCGATGATCTCGCCTGAGGGCTTGGTCATCAGCCCGCGCATGCCGGCCAGCTGCTTGATCTGGGCGGTCGAGCCGCGAGCGCCGGAATCCGCCATCATCCACACCGAGTTGACCGGTTCGCCCGGCTTCACGGCCTTGATGGACTTCATCATCTCGTCGGCGACCTTCTCGCTGCAGGCGGTCCAGGCGTCGACTTCCTTGTTGTACTTCTCGCGCTGGGTAATCAGGCCGTCCTGATACTGCTGCTCGTATTCCTTGACCTTTCCCTGCACCTCGGCGACCAGCTGGTGCTTCGCCTCGGGGATGATTAGATCGTCCTTGCCGAAGGAGATGCCCGCCTTGCACGCCTGCTGGAAGCCCAACGTCATCAGCCGGTCGCAGAAGATCACCGTCTCCTTCTGCCCGCAGTGGCGATAGACCTGGTCGATCAGATCGCTGATCTGCTTCTTGGTCAGCAGCTGATTGATCAGGTCGAAGCTGACATTCGGGTTCCGCGGCAGGATCTCCGACAGCAGCATGCGCCCGGGTGTCGTCTCGACCCGGCGAACGACATGCTGACCGGTTTCATCGACCCCCTCGTAGCGCGACTTGACGCGGGAATGCAGCGTCACCGCCTTCGAGGCCAGCGCCTGCTCGATCTCGCCGATATTGGTGAAGGCCATGCCCTCGCCCGGCTCGCCCTCGCGGTCCATCGTGATGTGATAGAGCCCGAGCACGATGTCCTGCGACGGGACGATGATCGGCTTGCCGTTCGCCGGGCTGAGGATGTTGTTGGTGGACATCATCAGCACGCGCGCCTCGAGCTGCGCCTCCAGCGACAGCGGCACGTGGACCGCCATCTGGTCGCCGTCGAAATCGGCGTTGAAGGCGGTGCAGACGAGCGGATGCAGCTGGATCGCCTTACCCTCGATCAGCACCGGCTCGAAGGCCTGGATGCCGAGGCGGTGCAGGGTCGGGGCGCGGTTCAGCAGCACCGGATGCTCGCGGATCACCTCTTCGAGGATGTCCCACACCTCCGGCCGCTCCTTCTCGACCATGCGCTTCGCCGCCTTGATCGTGCTGGCGAGACCGTAGAGTTCGAGTTTGGCGTAGATGAAGGGCTTGAACAGTTCGAGCGCCATCTTCTTCGGCAGCCCGCACTGATGCAGCTTCAGCTCCGGGCCCACGACAATGACCGAGCGGCCTGAATAATCGACGCGCTTGCCGAGCAGGTTCTGGCGGAACCGGCCCTGCTTGCCCTTCAGCATGTCGGACAGCGATTTCAGCGGCCGCTTGTTGGCGCCGGTGATGACGCGACCGCGCCGGCCGTTGTCGAACAGCGCGTCCACCGCCTCCTGCAGCATGCGCTTCTCGTTGCGCACGATGATGTCGGGCGCGCGCAGCTCAATCAGGCGCTTTAGCCGGTTATTGCGGTTGATGACGCGGCGGTAGAGGTCGTTGAGGTCGGACGTCGCAAAGCGGCCGCCATCGAGCGGCACCAGCGGGCGCAGCTCGGGCGGGATCACCGGGACGACTTCGAGGATCATCCATTCCGGCCGGCTGTGCGACTCGACGAAGGCCTCGACCAGCTTCAGCCGCTTGACCAGCTTCTTGCGGCGGGCCTCGGAATTGGTGTCGCGCAATTCCTCGCGCAGCCGGACCTTCTCCTCTGCCAGATCGATCGCCGACAGCATCGTGCGCAAGGCCTCGGCGCCGATCGAGGCGGTGAACTGGTCGTCGCCGTAATCCTCCTGCGCCTTCATCAGCTCGTCTTCGTTGAGCAGCTGATGCAGCTTGAGCGGGGTCAGGCCCGGCTCGATCACGACGAAGTTCTCGAAATAAAGGATCCGCTCCAGATCCTTAAGGGTCATGTCGAGCAACAGACCGATGCGGCTCGGCAGCGACTTCAGGAACCAGATATGCGCCACCGGCGAGGCCAGCTCGATATGACCCATGCGGTCGCGCCGCACCTTCGACAAGGTGACCTCGACGCCGCACTTCTCGCAGATGATGCCGCGATATTTCATGCGCTTGTACTTGCCGCACAAGCACTCGTAATCCTTGATCGGCCCGAAGATGCGGGCGCAGAACAGCCCGTCGCGCTCCGGCTTGAAGGTGCGATAGTTGATCGTCTCGGGCTTCTTGATCTCGCCATAGGACCAGGAGCGGATGCGCTCCGGGCTGGCGATCGAGATCCGGATCTGGTCGAAGCTTTGCGGCCCCGAAACCTGCCCGAAGATGTTCATCAACTCATTCATAGAGGACCCCTCTCCAGTGGGCCGTCATGCCCGCGACGGCGGGCATCCAAAGCGGCTGGCATAGCGCCCGCAGCTCTGGGCCCCCGCATGCGCGGGGGCGACTAAAAAACAAAAGACTGCTTCGCGGCGGCTGCCAGCCATTAGAAGCTGCGCTGCTCCAACTCGACATTGAGACCGAGCGAGCGCAGTTCCTTGACGAGCACGTTGAAGCTCTCGGGGATGCCCGCCTCGAAATTGTCGTCGCCGCGCACGATCGCCTCGTACACCTTGGTGCGGCCGGAAACGTCGTCGGACTTGACCGTCAACATCTCCTGCAAGGTGTAGGCCGCGCCGTAGGCCTCGAGCGCCCAAACCTCCATCTCGCCGAAACGCTGGCCGCCGAATTGAGCCTTGCCGCCCAGCGGCTGCTGGGTGACGAGGCTGTATGGGCCGATCGAGCGGGCGTGGATCTTGTCGTCCACCAGATGGTGCAGCTTCAACATATAGATGTAGCCGACCGTCACCTTGCGGTCGAAGGCCTCGCCAGTGCGGCCGTCGACCAGCGTCACCTGGCCGGAGGAGGCAAGCCCCGCCTTGTCGAGCATGGCGACGATGTCGTCCTCGCGCGCCCCGTCGAAGACCGGGCTCGCCATTGGGACGCCGCTGGTCAAGTTGCGCGCGAGCTCGCTCAGCTGCTCGTCGCCCAGCGCCTCGACTTCGCTGCGCTCCGGGCCGTCATACACCTCGCCCAAAAGCGTTCGCAGCTGCTTGTCGCCGCCGCCGTTGCGCCGCATCGTATCGAGCACCTCGCCGATGCGCAGGCCCAAGCCGTGCGAGGCCCAGCCGAGATGCGTCTCTAGGATCTGGCCGACATTCATCCGGCTCGGCACGCCCAACGGGTTGAGCACGATGTCGACCGGGGTGCCGTCTTCGAGATACGGCATGTCCTCGATCGGCATGATGCGCGAGATGACGCCCTTGTTGCCGTGCCGCCCGGCCATCTTGTCGCCCGGCTGGAGCTTGCGCTTTACGGCGACGAAGACCTTGACCTGCTTCATGACGCCGGGTGGCAGCTCATCGCCGCGCTGCAACTTCTCGACCTTGCTCTCGAAACGGGCCTGGAGACCGGTAACAGCCTCGTCCATCTGCCGCTTCAACGCCTCGATGTCCGACATGCGGGCATCGTCGCGGACGGTGATCTGCCGCCACAGCCCGTGCGTGTACTCGTCGAGCACCGCGTCGGTCAGCTGCGTCCCGGACTTCATGCCCTTGGGGCCGGCAACACTGGTTTGGCCGAGCAGCAGCTCTTTCAGCCGCGCGGCAAAGCTGCGCTCGAGGATCGTACGCTCGTCGTCGCGGTCCTTGGCCAGCCGCTCGATCTCGGCGCGCTCGATGGCGAGGGCGCGCTCGTCCTTGTCGACGCCGCGTCGGGAGAACACCCGCACCTCGACGATCGTCCCGGAGACGCCGGGGGGCAGCCGCAGCGAAGTGTCGCGCACGTCCGACGCCTTCTCGCCGAAGATCGCCCGCAACAGCTTTTCTTCCGGGGTCATCGGCGACTCGCCCTTCGGCGTGACCTTGCCGACGAGAATGTCACCGGGCTTCACCTCGGCGCCGATATAGACGATGCCGGCTTCGTCGAGGTTTTTCAGGGCCTCTTCGCCGACATTGGGGATATCGCGGGTGATTTCCTCCTGGCCGAGCTTGGTGTCGCGCGCACTCGCCTCAAACTCCTCGATATGGATCGAGGTGAAGACGTCGTCGGAGACGATCCGCTCTGAGATCAGGATCGAATCCTCGAAGTTGTAGCCGTTCCACGGCATGAACGCGCATAGCACGTTGCGGCCGAGGGCCAGCTCGCCCAGCTCGGTCGAGGGGCCGTCGGCGAGGATGTCGCCGGCGCGGACCGGGTCGCCCACTTTGACCAGCGGCCGCTGGTTGATGCAGGTGTTCTGGTTCGAGCGCTGGAACTTCAGCAGGTTGTAGATATCGACGCCGGAGGCCGCGGCCGAGGTCTCCTCAGTCGCGCGGACGACGATGCGGGTGGCATCGACCTGATCCACGATGCCCGAGCGCCGGGCGATGATCGTGACGCCGGAATCGCGCGCCACCGTCTCTTCCATGCCGGTGCCGACGAGCGGCGCCTCGGCGCGGATCAACGGCACCGCCTGACGCTGCATGTTCGAGCCCATCAGCGCGCGGTTGGCGTCATCGTTCTCCAGGAACGGGATCAGTGCCGCCGCCACCGACACCAGCTGTTTCGGCGAGACGTCGATCAGATCGACCTCCTGCGGCCGGCACAGGATCAAGTCGCTGTTCTTGCGGCAAGTGATCAGATCGGCGGCGATGCCGCCCTGGCCATCGACCTCGACATCGGCCTGGCCGATCGCGTAGCGGCCCTCTTCCATCGCCGAGAGATAGATGACGTCATCGGTGACCCGGCCGTCCTCGACCTTGCGGTACGGGCTCTCGATAAAGCCGTACTGGTTCACCCGCGCATAGGTCGCCAGCGAGTTGATCAGGCCGATATTCGGACCTTCCGGGGTCTCGATCGGGCAGATCCGGCCGTAATGGGTCGGATGCACGTCGCGAACCTCGAAGCCGGCGCGCTCGCGGGTCAGGCCGCCGGGACCGAGCGCCGACAAACGCCGCTTATGGGTGATTTCCGACAGCGGATTGGTCTGGTCCATGAACTGCGACAGCTGCGAGGAGCCGAAGAATTCGCGCACAGCGGCCGCGGCCGGCTTGGCGTTGATCAGATCGTGCGGCATGACCGTGTCGATCTCGACCGAACTCATGCGCTCGCGGATCGCCCGCTCCATGCGCAATAGGCCGACCCGGTACTGGTTCTCCATCAATTCGCCGACGGAGCGGACCCGGCGGTTGCCGAGGTGGTCGATATCGTCGATGTCGCCGCGCCCGTCCTTCAGATCGACGAGGACGTTAAGGATCGCGAGGATGTCTTCCTTGCGCAGCGCGCGGACGGTGTCCTCGGTCCGCAGATCGAGGCGCGAGTTCATCTTGACCCGGCCGACCGCCGACAAATCGTAGCGCTCGGAATCGAAGAACAGGCTGTTGAACAGCCCTTCCGCGGTTTCCAAGGTCGGCGGCTCGCCCGGCCGCATGACCCGGTAGATATCGATCAGCGCGTCCTCGCGCGTGGCGTTCTTGTCGATCGCGAGCGTATGGCGGACATAGGGGCCCTTGCTGTCCGGGCCGCGGCTGACCAGGTCGATGTCGAGGACCGGTAATTCCGTCGCGCCGATCTGCGCCAGCTGCGCGAGTGCGGGCTCGGTGATTTCGTCGCCGGCCTCGAACAGAACCTCGCCGGTCTCCTCGTTGATCACGTCCTGGGCGAAATAGCGGCCGATCAGCTCCTCGTCAGGGGCGAGCACGTCGGTGAAGCCGGAATCGCGCAGCCGCTTGGTCAAGCGGGCGGTGATCCGGTCGCCGGCGACGGCCTTGACCTCGCCGGTGGCGGCATCGATCAGATCGCTGGACAGCTTGCCCTTATACTGATCCGGATCGAACGCGGCCATCCAGCCGTTCGGCCCGCGCCGATAGGTGATGCTGTTGTAGAAGGCGGAGAGGATCTCCTCCTTCGCCATGCCGACCGCCTCACCGGGCACAAGGTTCTTGCCGTCGGCCTTGCGCTCGGCGCGCTTCTTTTCGGTGTTGGCGTCGTCGAGCGCCAGCAACAGGGTCGTCGCCGGCAGTTTGCGACGCCGGTCGATGCGGACATAGAGATGGTCCTTGGCGTCGAATTCGAAGTCGAGCCAGGAGCCGCGATAGGGGATGACCCGGGCCGCGAACAGGTACTTCCCCGAGGAATGGGTCTTGCCCTTGTCGTGATCGAAGAACACGCCGGGGCTGCGGTGCATCTGCGAAACGATGACCCGCTCGGTGCCGTTGATGATGAAGGTGCCGTTGCGGGTCATCAACGGCATGTCGCCCATATAGACGTCCTGCTCCTTGATGTCGCGGATCGAGCGCGAGCCGGTATCCTCATCGACATCCCAGACGACGAGGCGCAGNGTCACCTTGAGCGGCGCGGCGAAGGTGATGCCGCGCTGCTGGCACTCATCGACGTCGTATTTCGGGGTCTCAAGCTCGTAGCGGACGAATTCGAGTTGCGCCCGTTCCGAAAAATCGCGGATCGGGAATACCGATTTGAAGACTTCCTGCAGCCCGACGCTGGCGCGCTGCTCGGGTGGAACCTCCATTTGCAAGAAGTGGTCGTAGGAGCTCCGCTGCACCTCGATCAGGTTGGGCATCGGTGCGACCTCGGGAATGCGCCCGAAGGTCTTGCGGATCCGCATCTTGCCGTTGAAGGATATCGCCATTTATGTCCCTCGCTGTGGGCCGCATCGTCGCGGCCCCGAACCCAAATTCGCCATCACGCCGCCCGTCATTATCCGGACCGCTGCGCAGCGGCGCGCGCCGATTACGGCGAGCGCGCAATCCCGAAGACGCCGATGCCGGGCGTGCGAGCGAACTCGCACCCCGGCCCGGCAGTCTCGATTTTCGGCGCGGAGCCCGGGACGCGATGCCCGGGCCGCCGCTGCGCTATGTAGAAGATCGTGGCGGATCTACCTTATTTCGACAGTCGCACCCGCATCTTCAAGCTGTTTCTTGATTTTTGCCGCCTCTTCCTTGTTCACCCCCTCCTTGACCGGCTTGGGGGCGGCCTCGACGAGGTCCTTCGCCTCTTTCAAGCCGAGCGAGGTGACCGCGCGCACCTCCTTAATCACATTGACCTTCTTCTCGCCGATCGCAGACAGGATCACGTCGAACTCGGTCTTTTCCGCAGCGGCTTCCGCCGCCGGCGCGCCGCCGCCCGCCGCCGCGACCGCGACCGGCGCCGCCGCCGAGACGCCCCATTTCTCTTCGAGCATCTTGGCGAGCTCCGCCGCCTCGATCACGGTCAACGCCGACAGATCGTCGACCAGCTTTGCCAGTTCAGCCATCTTCTTACTCCCGATTGCGCCTTCGCAGATAAATCAAGTCAAACTTGCTCGGCCGCGGCGGCGCCGCCGGCCTGCTCGGAATGCGCGGCCAGCACGCGCGCGAGCTGCCCGGCCGGCGCCTGCAACAGGCCAGCCAGCTTGGTTGCCGGCGCCTGAACAAGGCCGATGATCTTGCCGCGCAGCTCATCGAGCGATGGCAGCGTCGCCAGCGCCTTGACCGCGTTGACGTCGAGCGTCTGCCCCGACAGCCCGCCGCCGACGATGGTCAGCTTGTTGTTGCGGTTGGCGTACTCGACCGCGACCTTCGCCGCCGCGACCGGGTCGCGCGAAAAGGCGATCGCGGTCGGACCGGTGAACAGCGGCGCCAGCGGCTCGAACTGGGTGCCTTCGAGCGCGCGGCGCACCAGCCGGTTCTTGGTCACCCGGTAATTCGCCCCAGCGCTGCGCATTTGCCGGCGCAGCTGGGTCACCTCATCGACGGTCAGCCCGGTCTGATGCGTGATCACGACGCAAACCGTGTCGGCAAGATCCTGCCGCAGGGTCTCGGTCACCTGCTGTTTTTGCGCTCGGTCCNCCCGCTACTCTCCAAAACTCGCCAGCGGCCCGCGCCGCTCGGCGCTTCCGCCCCGGCGCATTCGCGCCGCTACCGAGATCGGCTCCGGCCCGCCGGAACCGCCAACGGCTCCGGAATTTACGTTCTCACCTCTTCGGCGAGACCAGCCGGATCGACCTTCACCGCCGGCCCCATCGACGAGCTCAGGGCGACCCGCTTGATATAGGTCCCCTTGACCCCGCTCGGCCTGTTGCGGGTGATGGCGCCGACAAAGGCGCGCACATTATCGATGAGCGCGTCATCCGTAAAGCTCGCTTTCCCGACCCCGGCATGGACGATGCCGGCCTTCTCGGCGCGGAACTCGACCTGGCCGCCCTTCGCCGCCTGCACCGCCTCGGTGACGTTCTGGGTCACCGTACCGAGCCTGGGGTTCGGCATCAGCCCGCGCGGGCCGAGAATTTTCCCGAGCCGGCCGACGAGGGCCATCATGTCCGGAGTGGCGATGGCGCGATCGAAGTCGATCTGCCCGCCCTGCACCTTCTCCACGAGATCCTCGGCGCCGACGACATCGGCGCCAGCGGCTTCGGCCTCCTTCGCCTTGTCGCCGCGGGCAAAGACGCCGACCCGCACGCTCTTGCCGGTGCCGTGCGGCAGCATGACCGTGCCGCGCAAATTCTGGTCGGGCTTGCGCGGATCGACGTTCAGGTTCATCGCGATTTCGACGGTCTCGTCGAATTTCGCCGAGGCGCGCGACTTGATCTGCTTCACCGCGTCCTCGACCCGCACCGGCGCCGCCGCCGGATCGATCCCCTCGTAAGCCTTTTTGAGGCGCTTGCCCTGCTTGGCCATGACTGCTCCGTTCGCTTCTGTCTGCCGCTATTCGACGACGTCGAGGCCCATCGAGCGGGCCGAGCCGATCACCATCTGACACGCCGCGTCGAGATCGTTGGCGTTCAGATCGACCATCTTCTGCTGCGCGATCTCACGGATCTGGTCCATCGTGACCCGGCCGACCGTGGGGCCCTTGCCGGTGGTCTGCGACCCCTTCTCGATGCCGGCCGCCTTTTTCAGGAAATACGAGTTCGGCGGCGTCTTGGTGACAAAGGTAAAGCTGCGGTCGCCATAGGCGGTGATCACCACCGGGATCGGCATGCCCGGTTCCAGGTTCTGCGTCTGCGCGTTGAACGCCTTGCAGAACTCCATGATGTTGAGGCCGCGCTGACCCAAGGCCGGGCCGATCGGCGGCGACGGGTTGGCTTTGCCCGCCGGCACCTGCAATTTGATCATCCCGACGACTTTTTTCGCCATGAGTTATCCTTGTTGGCCCGCCGGAGGCGGCATCAGACCTTTTCGACTTGCGAATATTCGAGCTCGACCGGGGTGGCGCGGCCGAAGATCGAGACCGCGACCTTGAGCCGCGACTTCTCCTCGTCGACCTCCTCGACGACGCCGTTGAAGGAGGTGAAAGGCCCATCCGAGACCCGCACCTGCTCGCCGACATCGAAGGTGACCGACGGCTTCGGCCGTTCGACGCCTTCCTGCACCTGGCGCATGATCCGCGCCGCCTCGGCCTCGCTGATCGGGCTGGGCCGGCCGCGTCCGCCCAGAAAGCCGGTGACCTTGGCGGTGTTCTTGACCAGATGCCAGGTCTCGTCGTCGAGATCCATCTTGATCAGCACATAGCCGGGGAAGAACTTGCGCTCGGAATTGACCTTGGCGCCGCGCTTGATCTCGACGACCTCCTCGGTCGGCACCAGAATTTCGTCGAACCGCTCGGCCAAAGCCTTCTGCTCGGCCTGCTCGCGGATCGCCTGCGCCACCTTCTTCTCGAAGCCGGAATAAACGTGGACCACATACCAACGGCTCGCCATCGCAATGCTCCAACTATTCGCCGAGCCCGAAGACGAGCCGAACCCCATAGGACAGCGCCTGGTCGACCACGAAGAAAAACGTCGCGGCGACAAAAACCATCACGAACACCATCGCCGTCGTGACCATGGTCTCCTTGCGGGTCGGCCAGGTCACCCGAGACAATTCTTGGCGAACCTGCTGGACGAATTCGGTGGCGTTGGTCTTAGCCATAAACGGTCTATCGACTTTGGGTTAATCTCGAAGGGTGGTGGTCTCGGTCCACGGATATCGCATCAGATATGGCCCTCGGCCTGCTCCGGGTCCAGCCCGGCCGCGGCTCGACACCGCTGCTTCCAGGCGCATGGCAGGAGTGGAGGGGCTCGAACCCCCAACCCCCGGTTTTGGAGACCGGTGCTCTACCAGTTGAGCTACACTCCTAAATGGATAACAGGCCTAAAATGATAGCAGGAACGCCGATGGCGCGCTTGACGGATTCCGGGAAGGGACTCCATCCGGCGCGGGGCGCTGCTTATAGCAGATCGGAAGCCGGTGTCCAGGGTCGCGCGGCCCCGCCGTGCCGCGGAGAACGCCGGGCAATACTGCTGGGAAAGCAAATTGTCGTTTGTTGTTAAGCAAATATTCAACTCCGGCGTCCAGCATCGCAGCATTCTGGATGGAGTGACTGCTGTGCCTTCCGAAATTCGCCACATCGTGTTTTCGACCCCGGAAGTGGCCTCCGGCATTCGCGAATACCGTCGCCACATCGGTCGGCCATTGCCGGCCGGGAGGTTGCGGCATTTCGACATGCATCCGGGCAAGGGCGGCATTCGGGTCTCGGTGGAGATCGCGCCGGAGACCGGCCGCACGGAGCATTGCGAGTTCAGCGCCGGGGAAATGACCGACGCGCTGATCCTCTATTGCAACGCTCATCACATCCCGTTGCCCTCGGCCGGGATCAAGACCTTGCAGCGTTTCGGCGAGAGCCTGCTGCTGATCGTGACCCTCAACCTCGGCGGCTCCGGCTGGCCGCTCTCCGCCGGGCTGGCGATGCAGGGGCCGAAAGTCGTTCCCGTCATGGAGATGGCGGCCGCCGGGGATTAGCCGGCGAGCCACTCAGACTACGACCGCGG
>C688J18823_10002611_pt1 | contig 11257 bp, 12 predicted proteins | sample HopSoiMetagenom1_FD_18823 | JGI IMG/M metagenome (IMG submission 18823) | reverse complement strand
TACAAAGGAAAAGGAGAAGACCGAGTCTCCTCCTTTTTTTATTGCTGGAGATTACAGATTTTCGGGCTGGCGCTCGTCGAGCTCAGATTCGTTCTCGGCATATCGACGCAGCAGGTTAGGCAGGTTCTGCGAGAAGGCCGAGCGCGGCATCACCGTGTCGCAGCCGACCTCCGACGCCTTCACCTTCAACTCGCCCTGGAGATGCGAGACAAAGCCGAGTATGGACGTCTGTTTCTTGAATTTAGTCTTCAGCTTCGGGATCGTGATAAGCGGCTTTGTAGTGTTACCGTTGAGGTCGAAGATGATGAGCGCTGGAGCTTCTCCGCCGTTCTCTTCGATCTTTGCGGAAAGCTCTTCGATGGTCTTGACGAAGCCGATCTTCACGCCGAGTTTCTTGGCGGTTTCCTGGATCTTGCTGGTAAAGAACAAATCGTCAACGAAGACGTAGATCCGCAAAGGAGCGTCTGCACTGATCTGCAGGGGCGCCATTTCCGTATAAGCAAAATTGGAAGGGCGCTGCTGCGGCTGGAAGTTCCCGTTCCCGCGCTGCTGCTGACCACCGCCGCCACCGGCACGACCAAAGCGACGGAAGCGACCGCGTCCACCCTGGCCGTTATTGCGGTTCTGTCCCTGGCCGTTGTTGCGGGGCTGGCCATTGCCATTGCCGTTCTCGCCCTGGCGGTAGCTGTGGTCCATGGGACCGGTGAGGGCCTGGCCGCGATTGCGGCGCTGTCCACCACCTTGCTGGTTCTGGCCTTGTCCGTTGCCGCGGTTCTGCTGCTGTCCGCCAGCGGCTGGCCCACCGCGACGACGACGGCGGAAGCCACGCCCTCCGCGGCGTCCGTTATTGCGTTGACCGCCGGGCTGCTGGGCGGGAGCTCCGGGCAGAGCAGGAGCGTCACCGCTGGGTTGTGGTGGGGCCGAAACTTCCGGCTCTGGTGAGAAATTCGATTCGTTGTCCATTACATCCTTCGTTAAGGGGGCCGATATTACGGCTTGGGTGCGCCGGGGAGCGACGCTTAAATTCCATTACGGTTGGGTTTCAAAATCAGCTCGCCCGGTGGAACTCTAAAGCTGCACATCAACACACGAGCGGGAAAACAGTCGTTATAAGCTCTCAGTGGTTTACCGCCTGAGAATGCCAGCACTCGAACGTGCGGCCCATAGGTGGAAACTGAATCTTAACCTTGCCAGCCATTGGATGCAAGCAAAAAGCTAACGATGCATGGCTTGTATCTCGGTAGCGGGTCCTGAGGCGTAGCCGTCCAGTCAGAATTTGGTGGGCGCTGTAGGACTTGAACCTACGACTTCCACCGTGTGAAGGTGGCACTCTACCGCTGAGTTAAGCGCCCTGGATGTTGCTGGAATGCAATCAGGCTGGCAGAGCTAGTTTAGCAAAGCGGTTGTCAGATGGCCAACCGTGACTGCCTAGCGGCAGCCGCATCTTACCCGGAAGCCGAAAAAGCTCTAAAATGGCCGGACTCGATGCCAGGAACGCCCCCAAAAAACCGCCCCGACGACCCGCAACTTTTTGTGGCAGACAGGGTTAACTCGGATGTGAGCACTGTGGCTTTGAGCGTAGCCGCTGCTGGTCAGGTGCCGTCGGTCGCTAACGCGCCGGACGACGCCGCGCTCATGCTGCGCGTGAAGGCAGGGGACGATGCCGCCTTCGACTTCCTGGTGCAGAAGTTCCGAAGACAGCTGATCGGGTTCATGTACCGCATGACCCACAGCCAGCACGTGGCGGAAGAGCTGGCGCAGGAAGTTTTTCTGCGGGTATATCGCTCGCGAGAGTCGTATTCGGCGGAAGCGAAATTCACGACGTGGATGTACCGCATCGCTACGAACCTGGCGCTGAACCATCTGCGGGACACGAAGACGGAGCGCACGGAAGTTTCCGTAAGCCTGGATGAGCCGGATGGTGAGACTGGGCGAACGCCCGATGTCGCCGATCACGGAGTTACGGCGGAAGAAAATCTGTTGCGGCGAGAGCGGCTGGCGGCAATCCGCAAGCAAGTGGAAGCATTGCCGGAGCGGCAACGCATGGCAGTGCTCATGCACAAGTATCAGGAGATGGATTACAAGGAAATCTCCAGGGTTTTGAAGCTGAGCGAGTCAGCGACGAAGTCACTGCTGTTCCGCGCATATGAGACCTTGCGCGAAACGCTGAAGCAGTTTGTTTAGGTCTGCTGGTAGGTGCGGTCCGGGCCGAGGATCGAGGATGTTTATGGATTGCTACGAAGTAAAAGAGCAAATGCTGGAGCTGATGAAGGGCGAGAACCCGCCGCAAGCGGTAGCGCACCTGCGCGGCTGCGAAGCGTGCGCGAACGAGCTCGCTTCCATGCGTGCAACGATGGCGCTGCTGGATCAGTGGAAGGCGCCTGAGCCCTCGCCATATTTCGACGCCAAACTGCGCGCGCGATTGAAAGCTGAGCCTGAGCCCGTCCGCGGGTGGCGGCAGTGGCTCGTTCCGCTGGCGGGGTGGAAGCCGGCGATGGCGGTCGCGCTCGCGTCTGTGATGGTGGTCGGGATCACGGTATACAAGCAAAATATTGTCGAGCCTGAAAAGATCACTGTTGTCCAACCCGGGAGTGCGGTTTCTGACCTGCAGAAGCTAGAGAAGAACCAGGACCTGTACGCCAGCTTCGACTTGCTCGACGATGATGAAGACGTAAACCCCTAATTTCTGATGATCTGGCCAAAAATGATGTTCGGAACTCTGCTGCTGGGTGCAACGCTCGCACTCGCGCAGACCCAACCCGGGAACACCGCTGCTCCGAACACTGCTCCTCATGCGAACCCAGTACATCCTGCGGGTCCACGCCATGGTGATTGGCTGCGGAAGTACAAAGACCTACCCCCCGACCAGCAGGTAAAGGCGCTGGAAAACGATCCCAATTTCAAAAAGCTGCCAGCGGACCGTCAGGAGAAGTTGAAACAACGNTTGGCCCAGTTCAATAATCTTCCTCCGGAGCAGCGCGAGAAGATCGTAAAGCGGATGCGGAAGTTCGAGAACCTTACTCCGGCGCAGAAGCAGCAGGCACGAGCGCTAGCGCAGCGGTACCGCGATATTCCTGTGGAGCGTCGCCAGAAAATGCGGCGTGCAATGCGCGACCTGGCGCAGATGTCACCGGAAGACCGTAACAAGACGTTGGACTCTGCTCAGTACCGCAGCGACTTCAGCGACAACGAGCGCGAGATCATGCGCGGAATGGCGGAGATGCGCCCGCATCTCCAAGGCGCGCAGAACCAATAATCACTTCCCTGCTTCGGGCAGATCGGTACGGCCGGTGATCAGGCGAGCACCACTCTCAAAGGTGAAATAAGCCCAGGCCCACTGTATGAAGACCAAGACGCGGTTGCGGAAACCGATCAAGAAAAAAATGTGCACGGTGAGCCAGAAGATCCAGGCGATCACTCCTGAAAGATGGAGCCGCCCGAACTCGGCAATACCAGCTGCGCGCCCGATGGTGGCGAGATTACCTTTGTCCAGATAATAAAAATCTTCGCGAGGTTTGCCCTGGATGCTTCTCCAGACATTCCTGGCAGCAGCCTTTCCCTGCTGAATCGCGGCAGGCGCGACTCCCGGGACGGGCTTCCCGGCTTGATCTTTTATATCGGCGAGATCGCCAATCACCAGGACCTCAGGGTGATCCGGAAGGCTGAGATCCTGCGCCACTTTTACGCGACCCGCGCGATCAGTAGGAGCGCCGAGGATATTTCCTAAAGCCGAGGCTTTCACGCCCGCAGCCCAGAGAGTGACGTTCGAGGCCATGACTTCTTCGCCCACGAGGACCTTGCCGGGCTGCAATCCGGTGACTGCGCGCCCGACCAAAACATCAACGCCCAAATTGCGCAGCTGGCGCTCGGCGCTGCGGGAAAGATCTTCGGGGTAGGCTGGCAGGATGCGCTGACCGGCCTCGAGAAGAACGACGCGGGCTCGCGTGGGATCGATGCCGCGGAAGTCCTTAGCCATGACTTTCTGCGCGATCTCAGCGATTGAACCCGCGAGTTCCACGCCTGTAGGACCGCCGCCAACAATGATGAAATTCAACATGGAGCGCTTGCCGTCGATCAAGGCTTCCCGCTCGGCCGTCTCAAAAGCAAGCAATACTCGACGGCGAATCTCGACAGCATCTTCCAAACTCTTCAGACCGGGTGCGAGGCCGGCCCATTCCTCATGCCCGAAGTACGCGTGCGTGGCGCCGGTGGCGACGATCAGGTAGTCGTAGGAAAGGTCTTCCCCTGTCTTCAGGACAACTTTCTTGTTCGCGAGATCGAAGCGGCTGGCTTCATCGAGGATCACCTGAACGTTCTTGTATCTTCCAAAAACACTGCGAATGGGCGAAGCGATATCTGCAGGCGAAAGCTTGGCTGTCGCAACCTGGTACAGCAAGGGCTGGAAGACGTGGTGGTTCTTGCGGTCGATGATGGTGATGCGCACGCGCTTCTTGGCGAGCGAACGAGCGGCGTAGAGTCCGCCGAATCCGGCACCGATGATGACGACGTGGGGAGCGTCGGGCATGAGATATAGATACGTGCGCAGCGCCTATTTGAACAAATTCTTAAGTGCAAATAAAGCGTTCGCAGGTCTTCTATTCTAGGGCTTCGCGACTTTGTCGCTGCGCCCTCGCTGCTGGCTCGCGCGGGTCAGCGCTCGCCATCAGCTCACCCTATCTAAACAGATTTTTCAGGACGAATAGAGCGTTCGCCGGCCTTTCTGCTAAGCGACGCATGAAGTAGGGATACCACTCTTCGCCGAAGGGGATGTAGACGCGCATGCCCCAACCGTCTTTCGACAACTGCTGCTGTAGGTCGCGGCGAACGCCATAGAGCATCTGGAACTCGAATGACCTGGGGGAGATGTTCTCTGCCTTGGCGAAGGCGATGGTCGCTTGAATCATCTTTTCGTCGTGCGTCGCTATGCCGTGATAGATGCCGCTCTTGAGCAGGATCTTCATGAGCTTCACGTAGTTGTCGTTCACTTCAGACATCTTCTGGAACGCGAGCTCTTCGGGTTCTTTATATGCGCCTTTGCAGAGGCGTATGCGGATGCCATTGGCTATCAGCTTTTGTACATCACTCTGGCTGCGTCGCATGTAGGCCTGAATGACGGCGCCCACGGCCCCACGATTGCCGTTCATCGCGTGCAACTCGTGGACAAAATCTAGCGTGCGCTGAGTGTAGGGTGAGCCCTCCATGTCTACGCGGACGAAATTGTTTATGCGGGCGGCGTGCGCGACGAGCTCGCGCGTGATCTCGATGGCGAGCTGCGGATCAACGTCGAGCCCCATGTGAGTGAGCTTCATGCTGACATTAGCGTTGAGCTTGCGCACGGCTATCTGATCGAGCAGCTGGTGGTAGAGCTGCGAGCTGTGGCGGGCTTCCTGGGCGTTGGTAACGTTCTCGCCGAGGTTATCCATGCTGACGGACTGACCACGGTCGTTGACCGCCTTGGTGGCAGCGAGCACGTCTTCGATGGACATGCCCGCGACAAAGCGGCTGGAGAGACGCTTACCGATGGAGGTCTTCTCCGCCATCGCGCGGATGGACTTGCTCTCCGACAACCAGATGAAGAAGGCGCGCAGCAAACTAACTTTTGTACCACAAAGCAGTCGGCAGTCATAAGTCGGCAGTCCGCTGCCCGGCGCAAAACCGGCAGGTGGACAAAGACATCGGGTTCATTTTTAATCGTCGCCATGCAAACCTTGGGACTGTCCGATTCGACGCCGCGAAGCGAATCGCGACTGAAGAGCTTGTTCTGGCCTTCTGTGGAAAGCAACACCGACGTGGATCATCTGGGGACTCAAGGATTCTGGCTGTGTGCCGTGGTTGCCATCATGAGTCTTGGGATCATGGTGGTAACCGGGCACATGATCACGGGATTTTTCGTCTTCGTCTTCTTCTATCTGGGTGGAATCGGGGTACGGGAGCGGAGCTTCTATGCAGCGATCGTCGTGTTCCTGGTATACATCCTCGATTTCTTTTTCAGCGGACCGAGCGTTCCCCGCATACTGTTCTCGGCGCTGTTACTTTCGAATATCCGAGCTACGTGGCTTTCGAAGCAATGGAGCCAAGGAAGCCTTGAAGCCGAGCTTCCTCCACGATTGACCGAGACGATTGGCGACAAGCTCGGCGACCAGTTCCCGCGATGGTTCTGGCCGAAGATCCGCATCGTCTATTACATCTACTCGGTTTTATTCATGCTCTTGCTTGCATTTGGCTTTGCCGTCACGGTTGCTCAGCACATTCAAGGCGTGCGGAGATGAAAGAGCACTCACGGTATCGTGTCGCCCTTGCCGCGCACAGCCGAAGATGACCGCGCGGAACGCCCCAAACACACCGGGAACACTGCCGCTCGCGCATTGCACAGCCGCGGACGGCTCTCGAGACAAACTCTACTGAATGCGTTCTTTGGGCGTGGCGTGGCGCTTGCCTGCTATAGCGGGGCTGCGCAGGGTAGTGCTGACAATCTGCTCGGGGGAGGCAGTGCCTTCGAGCACTTCGTCGATGCCGTGATTGATGGCGTTCTTCAGAGTGATGAGGTCGGTTCCCGGGGCGATCATCAGAACGAATGCCTTGGGAAAGACGAGGCGGATGACGCCGCCGAGCGTCCAGCCGTCGCCTTCTTCGCTGATGCGCGAGGAGACGACGACGACGTCGAAGAAATGCTGGGTGATGGCCAGCAGAGCCGTTGGCAGGTCGCGAGCCACGATGGCAGTGATCTCGTTCTTGACGAAAGTGTTTTGCAGCGAAGACACGGCTGTCATGTCGGGATGCACGATCAACGCCGTTTTGTCGTTGGAACGGTTGGGCGCCATCAGCGGCCTGCCTTCTGACCGCTGTCTTTGATGGCAATCAAGCGGCGAAGGTTCGATTTCAGCTCGTCTAATTCCACCGGCTTGGTGGCGAGGTAATGGACATGCATCAGCAGGGCTTGCCGGGCGTTGCTCATGTTGGCGAAACCGGTACAGATGACCACCACCGGTTGCGGCTTCAGCTCAAGGGCGCGGCGCGCGACGGTGAGGCCAATATCGTCGCGTTCCATGTTGAGATCGGTGATGACGCCATCGAAAAGATGACCGTTCTTCATCAGCTTGAGAGCTTCGGCGCAACTGTATGCAGGAGTGACGGAGTAGCCTTCGTCTTCGAAGACCATCTGCAGCGTGCGGGTCACGTTGACTTCATCATCAACGATCAGTAGTGATTTTTTCTTCCGGGCCATGGGGAGAACGTCCCGCCAGGGGAGCAGCGATTGTAACTCTTTTCAGCAGCAGTTTGGAATCAGGAGACAGGAGCAAAGTTGCTCGCGCGACGGGTAATCATCCGGGCCAGAGTAGAACGCAGCTCGGTCAGGTCAATGGGCTTGAAGAAGAGGTAATTCACCTTCATTTTCATCATGGTGCGCAGGTTTTCGAGGTCGGGCTTGTCGGTGGAGAGCATCACCAGCGGTGGCCGCTGGCGGTCCATGGCGCGTCGCAGCAGTCCCATGCCGCGCCGGTCTTCCAAGTGGACATCTGCCAACACGGCATCGTAGTCGTTTTGAATCATCATTTGCTCGGCTGCTCTGTAGTCAGTAGCGGCCCAGACAAGATAGCCCTCTTGCTCCAAGAGCTGCTTGAGCGTGAAGGTGATAGACGGCTCCTCGTCAATCACCAGCAAGGAGCCGCGCGACTGGCGGGATCGATCCGAAGCTGGTTCGACGGCGGTAACTGGTGCGAAGCGCACCTGTTGGCCGCAGACTTTGCAGGAGGGGAAACGCATGCCCCGGGTGAGCACGGCTTCGTGGGAATCCCGGTGCCTGTGGTGCGCGATACGGTAAATGCCGTCGCGAGGGACCACCTGCCCGCTGCTGTACCGCTTAGCCAGAGGAACGCGCACCATCGTTACACCTGATTCTACTTACAGAACGAACAACTACCCAGTTATTTAAAGTCTTCGTCGTGGAAGATGTACGGAGCGGTATGCAGGATCTTGTAACGCACCGCCTTTCCGCACTCTTCACACTCCGGGAACAGAGCGGCACGGAGGAAGAGGGCCGTTTCCTGCGCGCCATCTTCGTGGATCACACCGTAAATGCCGCTTTCCGGAACCTCTTCTTCGGGCGCGTATAGACGGCCGGCACGCTCAGCGCCCCCGCTGCTTCCAGTAATGGGGATCAAATAATCTTCCTTCTCAAAAGCCTTCAGTTGGTCGGTCAAGGTTGAGATGCGAGGTTGACTGCGCGTGTTGGCGCAACCTGGGGCTTGCGCCCCAGGTTCACGGAGTGTGCTCTGCTGCCGCGTCGTTGAGAGCGCGAACAGCTGCTGCGGAGTCGTAACCCTCAGTAGCTTTGATCGGGTAATCGGCCGCTAACCGGAACCCGATAGTTGGGTGGAAGTAATCCGGCTGGCCAGAGGTGCGGAACGAGCACTCAAGGCCCGTAGGCGGCAGAGACCACGCGTTGCCGCGAATCGCATACTGCCCGTAAACCGGGTCTGTGGGCTTGGCGTTAGGGTCGAACATGCTCTGGGTCCACTCGGCGACGCCGCCGGCCAAATTGTGAATACCCCATGGGGACTCGTCTTTGTAGTCTTCCCATTTCCAGCTGATGTTCGAGCCGGAGTCGCCGTACCCCTGAAGAATGATGGCGAGATTCTTGGCAGGCGAATCTCCCCAGGAGTACTTGCGGCCGTCGGCGCCGCGGCAGCTGGATTCCCACTCCCATTCTTTGGGAAGGCGATAGACAAGGTGATCGCGTTGGCTGCGCCAGCCGACGTAAGCCATCGCATCTGAGTAGGAAATGCCACGAACGGCCGTCCTTTGAAATTTCACGGGATCGGCGCTGGAATCCGCGGGCAGCAACTCTCCGGCAGCGCTCAAGGTCGCGAGAGGCTTGCCGAAGTCCCGCGGCACACGGGTCTTAGCTTCGGCGCTATGTCCCGTTTTGGTGAGGTCGTGTAGGAAGTCGCCGTAATCGCCGACGGTGATCTCATCGTGGTTCATCAGAAAGGGGGGGACGTGGAAAATGTGCCGCGGCACAGAATTCGCGCCCTCGCCGCCAACGATAGCGTCGCCGCCGGCGATGTAGAAGAACCCTGCGGGAATGGCTTCGCTACGCGGCATCTCGACACGCAAGCTCGTTTTGCCACGGCGATCGAGGTTGAAGGGGACGCGCGTGGTCTCGCGACCGTGCGCGAACAGCAACAGCATGTAGCTGCCGGGTGGAAGACCCGATAGGCTTACGTTGCCAGTTCCGGCACGGGAAGCGGTGATCTGTTCCAGCCGGAAAATGGAGTGCGTGCCCGGCAGCACGTTCTCGTCCGTACTGGCACGGTTGCGCTCAAGGAGCATGAAGCGCTCGTCAGGCTTCTGCATCTCGAGATCGAAAGGCACGGGGATCAGACGAGGCGGCAGCGCATTTCCCTGCTTGTCGGTCGCGCGAAGCGTCTCAAAGCTGTAAAGGTAGACCTCGGCATCGGGGGGCTCGACGGCGACGTCAAGCGCGCCGAAGCCGTTCAACTCGTCGCTGAAGGGACTGGGAGGCGGAGCGTAACGCTCCAGCTCGGCACGATTGGCGCGCATCAACTCGGGATTCTTTTCGGCGAGTGCCAGCCGCCATAGTTCCATATAGCTTTCCGCCATCAATAGACGGGCCCGCTTGTTTCCGGGAGAAGCGTCGAGAGCCTTCAATAGTTCGTTGATCGCCAGACTGACGCTGGCACGCTGCTGCTTCGCCACCACGAATTGGGCCAGCGCGATCGACTCCTGCTTATAGGGATTGCTGTCCGCGATCTTGCCGGGAGTCGCTTGTGGATTGCGCGCCGTTTTGAGGGCGACTTCCGCAGCCTTGATGTGCGTGCGCACGTTCCAATAATGTGCGCCGAACCAAACGACGAGCCCGATCGCCAGAACCGCGGCCGTGCTACCTGCAGCCGTGGCGACAAGATTCCGGTTGCGCCGATAAAACTTCACCGCTTTTTGCATTGGCGTGTCGGGACAGGCACTGACCGGCCGCTGCAAAAGATAATTCTGCAGATCGTCGCGCATGGCCTGCACGGAGGAGTAGCGGATGCCGGGGTCGCGCTGCATGGCCTTGTCGCAGATCGCTTTGAGCTCGCGCGGGATGGGACGGAACCCGTATGTGCCGCTGGATAACGAAGGCGGCGGCGCAGTCAGTACCTGCTTCACCACATCGAGCGCGCTGGTCCCTTTGTAAGGTGGATGGCCGGAGAGGATCTCGTAGAGCATGGCGCCGAGCGAGTAAATATCAGTGCGCTCGTTGAGTTCGCTGATCTTCCCAGCGGCCTGCTCGGGAGACATATACGCAGGTGTTCCGGCGATGGAGCCTTCCATCGTCTGCGAGGCTTCGCCATCGGGGCTGGAAATATCGGCGACAGATTCCGTCTGCTCCATTGGGAGCGCATTCTTGCCTAATGCTTTGGCCAAGCCCCAATCCATGACCAGGACTTCGCCGAAGCGGCCCATCATCACGTTCTCGGGCTTCAAGTCGCGATGGATGATGCCTTTGCTGTGCGCGTACGCGACGCCCTGGCAGATGCCGATCAGTACTTCCACCATCTGCATGGGGCTGAAAAGGTCGCGGAACTTGCGGCGCTCGTCGTTAAAGAGGTCGTCGCGACGGCCGCGGATGACGTCTTTCAGAGAATCGCCTTGCGCGTACTTCAGCGTGAAGTAGATGTGGCCTTCGCCGTCTACGCCGAGATCGTGCACGGGAACGATGTTCGGGTGCTCGAGCTGGCCTGTAGCCTGCGCCTCTTTGATGAAGCGCAGCAGAACGTCTTCGGGAATGCCGCCGCCTTCGCGGTGCTGCGGAAGCAGCATCTTCATCGCGACTTCGCGGCGCAGGTCGCGGTCGAGAACTTTCAGAACTTGTCCGCCGCCGCCTTGGCCGAGTTTGCCGACGGTTTCGTACTTGCCCGCGGCGAGTAATGAGTCGGAAGCATCCGGCCGGAGCGTGCCTTCCATGACCGAGACAACGGAACGCCGGTCCTGAAAGCCTGTGAAAGTGCCCTCCTCAGTCAGCATCGGAGCTTCGACCTGAGTCGGCGTTTGCGACATCTTCGTAACACCGTAATCGTTCGTGACCGCATGCGCGCTGTACGTGTGGCTGCCTGCAAACACAGTTGCGGCATCTGGAGCAGGCATTGGCGGCGGAGTGGGGACACTTGCATAGGGCGTGGGAGTTGGAAGTGGAGTCGGGACGGTGGAAGCAGGAGCATCCACACTGTCGCTGCCAGCAAAAACAGTTTGCTCG
>C688J18823_10002609_pt1 | contig 11257 bp, 12 predicted proteins | sample HopSoiMetagenom1_FD_18823 | JGI IMG/M metagenome (IMG submission 18823) | reverse complement strand
AATGCGACCCGAATGCCGAGCGACGCAGTTCCGTACATCTTTGCTCGGCCGGTCTGCAGCGCGGTGGCAAGAGAGCGGGATATTGCAAGACACTCCCCGGTTGCGACGTTTCAACTTCCTGAGGTGTGCTCCCCCAAAAGTCGGCGATCGCTGATAGCTATGAGTCACAAGCCGCCGATTGCATACCTAGTGCAGCGAAAACGCGCGACGGCCAGAAGCGGACCTCATTCTCTGCAGAGGCGGCTTGGATTAAGGCGATAGCGACGCCACGTAGGCCGCCAGCGCAATCATCTCGCCTTCGGACAGCTTTTCTACCGTCTGCTTCATCAGGGAGCTTGCGCTTCCCACCCGCCCCCCGTTGCGGAACTCATGGAGTTGGCGCACGATGTAGGTTGGCGAGCGTCCAGCAATCGGCGGAATCAAGCCAATGCCTTTCAATTCCGGACCGTGGCAGCTGCCGCAAACAACCGTCGTTCCCATTCCACCGGTCTTCGCGAGCGTTTCGCCCTTCGCCAAGCTTCCAACCGGCACATACGCGGTGAAAGTCGCGCGTGAGTCACGAAGCTCGAACTGATCTGCGTCGTCAGGCACTTCGACAATACGCTGGCCGAGAGCTTCGGAGCCGCCCTCCGGGCTCTTGACGTAAAACAAGCGTGACGCCCCTATCTTCGGGATGCTCTCGCTTTCGACGACCTTGATTATCTGCTTGGGCTTCTGCGCAGCAAAATACTCGGCGGCAGCGTACACCTCGTCGTCAGTCATGGCTTTAACCGACGCCATCATCAGCTGTATGGAAGGTCTCTCCGGCCCCGACATCTTTCGGGCGCCACTTTTGAAGTCAGCCACCTGCTGGACCAAATAGCCGACCGGCAATCCCGCGAGACTTGCATTTTCAGGACCACCAGTGCCCTCGACGCGATGGCACGATCCGCAAGCGCGGACTTCCGGCTTGCGCCCCGTCGCGACTATTTCCGGCATCGCCGGATGATCATCCGGATGCCAATCAGGCGCGAAAAAAAGGTCCCGCGCCTGCTTCCAGCTGAATGAAGCGCTGCTGCCGACGAGTTGATTGGGTTGGTCATCGGGCGGGGGTACTTTGACTGTCGGGTCCCACAAGAAGGCCCAGGCCGGAAGCCGATCAGATGGAGATCCAGGACTAGCATTCTGTGCAACGACACTAGGTCCCGCGAGCATCACGGTTGCCAGCAAACATAGCGCAAGCGATCTCATAATGAGCCCCTCTGCAAAAGTACTAAGTAGATCATCAGCAAAGCAAACGAGGAGACGGCAACAAAGACTTGGCACCTCCGACGCGAGCAGCAAGTCACAGTGAGCAAACAGCTGCCGACCATGACGGACCAGGTCAGTTACGACTCCCCTCTTCTGATCATTGCACTTCAGTGTTTTCGTTCATCGGCATTATCTCCGCGGCCGCCCTGCGCCTTCACCATGCCAAGGGCGGCGAGCAACGCGGCGAGCTCACCTTGTCCTTTCGTGCCTGTCTTCGCAAAGATCCTTCTTAGATGCGTTTTTACAGTGTTGGCCGACAGGCCAAGAGCAGACGCAGACGCTGACGTTGAGGCCAGGCCTCCGGAAAACACCGAAGCAGCCACGCGCGCCTCGGCTCTGGTCAGACCGTAGGCGTCGATGAGATGTTGCGTTCCGATGACCCTCCTTTGGAGAGGATCGATGACGAAGAGAACGCATGCCGCACCACGAATGTGCGCCTCTCGGAGCACGCTTGACTCACGGCTTCGAAGGCCGGCGACCACCATGCTAAGCAGGCGCGACCTGTCATGAGATGGAACGCTCATAGTGCCGCCTGCGCCGCCGGCCAGGGCAGACCTGACGAGACCGGCCAGACGCCTGGAATGCGGTGCCGACCAGGTGGAAATCGGCTTGAGCTTCAATGTCCCCTGAGCCTCCAGCGAACGGGCCATCTCGTTAGCGTATAAGACGTCAGCGCCATGCCCCACGACGACAACACCGTCCGCCAATTGCTCCACCAGCTCGAACGCTGCGTCTCGTAGTGCACGATAGGCGGTCAGGCGAAAGCCGAGCGTGACCGACCGGCGCAGATGCGGCGCGAGCGCCTCAAAGATCCTTCGCTCGACCGATCCAAACTCGCCATTGCGCTCGCTCCGACAGATGTTGAATGCGACTCGGAAATCATCCCTCGCAGCGAGCGCGATCATGGCATTGTGCCCGATGCCCTGCGGACGAAGCACATCATCGTAGAATCCCGAGTTGCGTAGCCTGCCCAACTCCAAAACCTCGTCCGATAGCACTAGCTGACCAACGGGTTGTGCCTCCATCGCGACAGACCAGGGATTCTGCATGTGACGCTCCTGATAAGCGCGGTTGCATTCCTGGTTCAATCGACCATTGAAATCAAAGTAGACCTGTTCGGCGGCGACCGATTGACCAAACAGTATGCCGCCTTCGCTTCGGGTGAGGTCTGCGATGCCGGACAGAGCGGCCGGCCACAGTTTGTGATCTCCGCCCGCATCGTAGATCAGGTCAAGGATCTCTTCCATGGTTGCCATTGGGTCAGCTATTTCTGTTGCAGTTGCGCGGGAGGGTCAACGCGCGCAACCTCCACCTCTCGATGGGACAGGGCAGCCGAGAGCGCGATGATTGCCAGGAGTGATCCATAGAAGCCGAACACCGCAAGCCGCCATTTGCGTACGACACGACGCTCTCCGGTACTCAAGCCATAGACTGACTTCTGCATGTTGACTCTCCATCAGCGCTAGAACGACTTAATGAAACTGAACCCCGCGAAGATAAGAAACAGACCCACAAGACGATTGAACGTCGAGGTCTCGACACGATTGAAGATCATCAATCCGAGGTATGCGCCCAACACGGCAGGAGCCGCATATTGCAGAGTTCCGAGCGCCATGACGTTCGGAGGCTTCAGGAGAAGCAAGGCCGTGAGCGACAAGACCTGATTGACGAGAATGAACGGCTGGATAATGGAACGCGCCCGATGCTTGTCGAACCCCTGAATGTGGCACCACATGGTGACGAAAGCGGCAGGAAATGCGGCGATGCCCCCGGTGATGCCACCGAGAGCGCCGACCGTGACCCGTCCCCAAACCGGGTTGTTACCTGCCGGCAAGGAGGGCTTCAGTGCAGAGAAGGCTCCGTAGAAGATCAACAGCAATCCAAGCAGCGGAAGGAAAGTTGATGCAGGCGTTCGTAAGAGCAGAAATAGCCCCAGTGGCAAGGTAGCGATGCTGCCAACAAGGTATGGAAAACAATCGCGGAGATGGATGTTCTCGCGCAAGCGCCACAGGCAGTAGAGCTGCTGTGAGATCGAGGCGACCAGCAAAATCTGAATCACCGACAAAGGTTCTTTCATCGCGTAGAAAAGAAACGCGCCAGCGATGGGCGAGAAGGCAAATCCTGCGATGCTCGAGACCAGGGCCGACAACAGCACGATCGTCGGGGCAACCACCGAAGAACCGCCGGCAGGGGAAACGGCAAGGTTCGTGGCGAAGAGAAACAGACAGAGCGCTGGAATAATCGCGGTCGATCCCCTACCGGCGAAACTGAACGCTGTCCTCTCGTCAACAGGCTGCATGTAATTTCTCCCTGCAATGCAGGCGCCCGCACCACATCCGTCGACGCCAACTTTAGGTTTCCTGCCGCGAGATGCGTGTGAAGTAATTCACGACCGAGGATTCAATTCGGCTTGCTCTGATTTCTTCATAATAACTGAAGCACAGAATAGGACGTCACCCGCGCGGGTGACGAAATGCGGAACCGATCCCTGTTCACCGCACCCAAACCCACTCGGAATAAATGTATTTGCTCACTTTGGCGGCGAAGTGCCGATGAATTGGGCGAACACGTCCTAAGTGGCAACTCAATCAGATGCACCCTGCCGAATTCTTCTCGCCTTTGAACTGTCGTATCTCTAACGATGACCTAGTGAGACGCATCAGAGGCTACTTGGTGCGCGAATTTGCAACGATCTTCTCCCGAGGTCCGCGATGCATCGCCCTTCCCTGTTATGGCTCCTCATGATGGTGATGGGACTGGCAATTGGCATTGCGACCTTTGCCGGAACACCACCGATCGACGGCCATCACAAGGGCCTTCGTCCCGTGAGTTTTGTTGCGAACTAATAGAACTGCATGGCGTTCAAGCCGACCTCGTGTCGCGATCGCCACGTATCATTTCGGCGTTCCTTCTGAATGCACACGCTCTCGGCGGCCGGAGACGCCATGCCGCCCTAAGCCAAAGGACCGCTTCGCAGGAGCGGCCTGAGGCGAAGTTGGTCTGCTCGCGACCTGTTGCGGCAAGCGAGCCCGCCTGATCACTCGCTACGCGCTTTCCGCGATCATAGCACCTCGAAGCCATGCCTGAACCAAGGAGAGCCCGCACAATGCGGTTGATGCTTGCCAATCCGGAACGTCCGCACGACGGTTCTCATCACCTGCTACACGCAACTGTGCATCGCGCTCAGCAGCGCTGCCTAAGTGGGCCCGGCAGAACGCGGGTGCGCAAAAATGTCCCAACAGGATTGTGATCAGCTTTTGTGAAGGAGGCCACAACAGCTGCGGCAGAAGCGGCATATTCAACAGCTTGCATTGCAGAGAGGATTCCACTCTCACCCCGCGCTCCACTCCAGACGGAATCCGAACCCGAAGTTAGCGACATCAATTTATTGACCCGCACTTGAACCATTGGGCACAAGCCATGAAGAATTCAAATGCCGTTGAATTTCTGACGCCGGCTGCCGGCTCCCGTTCGTTTCGGTCGTTGTCCGCCGCCGAGCTTGTGGGGCTGCTTTGCCCCCTCTATCTTGCATTTTGCTTCGATCAGAGGCGTGCGCGTTTCGGTGCCGCGGTGTCGGACGAATCGATTGCCCGCTACTGCCGTGAACTAGCCCAAAGAGAAGTTCTCGTAGTCGGCTGCTTGGCGCCGGATGGCCTGGTAGCTGTCGCTGAACTCCACCCATGCCGCGATAGCATAGAGCTGGCACTGGCGGGCCGGGATACAGACGACAGGATCACGATCTACGGCCATTTGCTCCAGCTTGTTGCGTTCGAAGCGAGACGGCGCGGCTGCCGGAGGCTTGTCATGAACATGGAGATAGCCGGACCGGAGCCATTAGATCTGCTCCGAGGCATGGGGCCCCTGTGTATCCAAGATGAGATTGCGACTGTCGATCTCGACGATTGCGCACGTCTCCATGCAGTCTCGCTGGGGCGGCGCTGAGCATGCAAGCAGGAGAGCAGGTCTTATGCTTCATCGGCCTCGTTACTTGCTTGGGCGCGTGTCTTGTCTGGATAATATATGAGGTGGAGGAGCGGCGGCGAATGCGCCGCCAACACGCTGAGTGGGTCCGCAGCGCCACCAGGTTTGTATCGCCCCGGTGACCCAGCAGTCCTTGAGCGTCGCATAAGTCTCCTACGGGCCGAGATGCCCTCGAAACCAGAATGCTATTGGTCGACTCATCCCCGGAGAGGCGCAATAAATCATCAAGGTTGCTGAAGCTTAGGAGCCGACATGCCGCGGGCTTCTCCGCAAGAAGCCGGACCGTGGATCCCACGTGCTTGCCTGCCCAAATGTCCGCAACAGGTCACAGGTTGACTTCCGCACCGACTTGAGTGCTGGGATCGGCTAATCTCCTGGACGGCAGACATTGCGGCCCAGTAAGCAAAGGCGGCACCGGGCCTACAAGCGGTGATTGCCGTGTACGTAGCGCCGAATTAGACCTCGGCCCGGGCCCAAGTGATGAACTTCCTTATGGTAGGACCATTCCCGGCACCCGCGCGATGGACGATGTAGAATCCATAGCCACTCAGAGTGACCGGCGATACCGGAACGAGCACGCCGCTCGCCAATTCGGGGGCGACCAGGACATCGCTGCAGATCGCCACACCTTGACCAGCGATCGCGGCCTCGATGGCGTGAAGTTCCTCTTGAAACCGCAAACTCACAAGCGAAGCAAGTTTGCGTTTGGACAAGGGGAGTGCCGCCCGCTGCCAGCGTTGCCACGTCGGCGCGTGTGTATCGCCCGGCGGCCATGCAGCCTCGATGAGCGGAAGTCGCGCCAGATCGACCAGCCGCATCTTCGTCGCTCGCGTGTCCACGAGCTTTGGGCTTGCTACCACGTAGAAGGTGTCGCGCATCAACTCGACAACATTTCCATCGGCCGGTGGCCCGAGAGCGTAGCGGATCGCAACATCGGTTTCGTCCGACTCGAGATTGAGCACGGCGTCGGTGCCGACAATGTCAAGCTTGAGCCGTGGATGCGCCGCCCGCCAAGACTGCAGCCGTGGCAATAGCCAGCGGGCGGCAAAGGCGTTTGTCGCCGTGATGCGCAGATGCCGGCCCGCGTGGCTGCTCTTGATGTTGGAAAGTGTCTCGGCAAATCTTCCGAATCCGTCACGGACGACCGGAAACAGCTGTCTGCCTGCCGAGGTCAGCGCCAGCGGGCGCGGCCGGCGACGGAATAGCGGGCGACCACAATGCTGCTCCAGAAGCTTGATTTGATGACTGATGGCTGTCGGTGTGACGCCAAGTTCACCTGCTGCATGCTTGAAGCTCAGATGACGTGCCGCGGCCTCAAAGGCGCGCAACTCCGTCAAGGGCGGTAACTTTCGCATTCGGACAATGTAGATGAAATCATCTCATCTGAACATGAAATGTTCAGACTTGCCCCCCGGAAGCAAATGCCGACTATGGACTTATGCGGGAAGATGACAGTGCAGCCCCGTTTCTGGAGGCTCTTCAAGATATCCAGCCGTTGATTGCCGAACATCGGGCGGCATTCGATCGTGAACGGCAACTGCATGAAGACGTTGTTAAAGCGCTGGCCGATGGAGGGTTCTTCAGGCTTTGGCTACCCGCATCGCTTGGCGGCCCTGAGTTGTCGCCGCTCGCCTTCATGAGCGTCGTAGAACGCGCAGCAGCGCTCGACGGAGCTGTCGGCTGGCTGGTTGGCAATGGAGGCGGTATGAGCCGCGTCGGGGGCTATTTGCCTTCTGCAGTGGTGTGCCGCTGGTTCGAAGACCGCCGCACGTTTATCGTGAGTGCAACGGGGGCCGTAGGGACCGCCATGCCTGCCGATGGCGGAGTCCGCGTCTCGGGACGATGGCCGTTCGGAAGTGGCGCACCGCATGGCACCCACTTCATGGGTTTGGTGACAATGGGCGGAAATCAGGCGCCTGACCAGCCGCGCTTCTGCTGTTATTTCGAACGAAAGCAGGTCACGATTCACGACACTTGGCACGTTTCAGGTTTGCGCGGCACCGGAAGTTCGGACTGGGAAGTCGACAATGCCTACGTTCCTGCCGAATGGATGCACCCGTTTATTGACCACAAACCCGCTGAAGGTGGGCTGCTCTATCGCATTCCAGCTCTCTCATCATTCGCCTGGACGATTGCAGTGGTGCCACTGGGCATCGCACGGGGTGCCATGGAGAGCTTTGCAAAGCTGGCGGGCGGCAACAAGGGGCGGCTCGGGACTGCCGGTCTCATGCGCGATCGGGAAGTCGTGCAGGCAGTGATCGGTCGCGCCGAGACGCTGCATAACTCCGCACGAGCATTCCTTCTCGAGGCGATGACGGAGCTGATGACTGCGACTGATATTGGCGGCCATCGCCTCGTCGACGCGCGCCTGAGATTGCGGATGGCCGCAGCCCATGCGGGCGAGACCGCAGGTCGCATCGTTGACAGCGTGGCGACGGAGGCCGGCGCAGGCTCGATCTTCGAAACCAGCGCACTGGAACGCGCCGTTCGCGATGTGCAGGCCGCCACCAAGCACGTCGCTTTAAATCCTTCAATATACGTCACGGCCGGACGCCTCGAACTTGGTTTAGACGCTGGAACAGCGCGATTTTGAGTGAGAGACGGTTCGTCTGCAACGGGTCACGAGCCGCCGATCAAGTTCAGCGGGGTTCTTCCGCTTTGGCATGTGGAGCCGACGTTCATGAGCACAGCCCCTCAGCCGACGCTATCCAAGAAGCTGTGGTAGTCGCGCCGCCTCGAAGTGCACCTGGTCGACACACCTCTGCACCGGACCGGGGTAATCTTGCTCGATCCAGGCCTCATCGGCAAAGCGAACGTCGTCGATCTTTGACAGCCTAAGGCAGATCCACCTGGCGTCGGCCGGACACTTCGTGCCCGAACTCGCGTTCACGAGGAGGACGAATGCGCCCTCCTCCCCGGCGGCATGTCCCAGGATGTAGGGGCAGACCGTCTGGTGGCACTTGCCGTCAGGGCTTACGTGAACGGGCCGGCGATCAAGGAGCGCTTGTCTGAGCCCCTTGAAAACTTCGCTGTGCCCCTCGCTCAGGATCTGGAAGGGTCGCTTGCGACCGCGGCGGGGTCGGTACGCTGCGAAGCCGGGATTGAAGGTCGCTGCTCACGTGATCCCCATGCGGTCCATCAGGGCAAAACTCGTCCGGTCGACGAAGGAAAAACTCTCGTCCGGGAAGCGCGCCCCTATCTCCGAAGCCGCCTCCAGATCGACGCGGACGATGGGTTCGATCCGAACTCCGCTGTCGCGCAGCCGCTCCCAGAAGACTTCCGCCACACCGCGGCCAAATCGGGCTTTTAGAAGCTGGCACGTCTCGACCAGCACCAAGTCTGTGAGGTATTGGTCGATGCTCCGGAGGATCGATTTGGCACGCCCATTCTGAGCGTCCCGCTTGGCGGTGGCGGCAAACCAGACTGAGCTGTCAACGAACGCACTCATCCGCGTCACTCCTGAACAGGGTACTGCCAAATGTCGCGATTCGGCTCGTTGCTCTCAAGCCATTTTTGCGCGCGCTCTTTCGAGGCAAAGAGCTTGATCCAATCGGGCTCACCGATGGCTCTGGACACCGGGTCGGACTGGCAGAGCCACACCGATCCCTCGACTGGACCGACTTCCACTTCGTATTCCCATGCAACGCCTTCGGGGTCATTGTCCTGGAGCCAGGCGTCGGCGGCACTCGCAGACGCAAATACCTTTATCCATCCGGGCTCGCCTGCCGCGTGCGTTCTGCCGTCCTGGTAATCGTCGAGGTAGAGCCAAACGGTTCTTCCCTCGCGGCGAGCCTCGTCATGGTGGCGGACGGCCTCGTTCACCCTCTGCCGGTCGGAATGATCGGCCTCAGGCAGGGACATCACCGCGGCGTAGAGTTCGGCAGGAATGCCGCGCCTGTCGCCCGGCGGCTTTGAGCACCATTCCACCCATCGATCAAATGCATCCGACATGTGGCTCACCTCGTCGACCTGGCGCGGAATGGACTGTCCATGGTGAAGGCGTCCGGCGCGATCCCGCTCTCGATGCGCTTCCAGGTCACGGGCGCTGCGATCGGAAATCCATCGCGTGCTCGTGGGGAATAGGTACCGATCGCGGTGGTGCCGCGGCCATTGCGCAGATAATCGAGGAAGATGCGATCGCGGCGCTTTGCCTGGGCGGACAGGAGGTAGCGGTCCGGATGGCGCGCAGCGAGGGCGGACACCAGCTGATGCGCCACTCGATGCGCCTTGTCGTGCAGCATCGGCTGATCCAGTGGCGCCATGAGATGAATACCTTTGCCGCCGGTGAGCTTGGGCCAGGTCTCGAAACCCTGTCGTTTCATCAGCGTGCGCAGTTCGAGCGCGGTCTCCACGACGCCATCCCAGTCGACGCCCTCTCCGGGATCGAGGTCGATCACGATGCGATCGGCATGCTCGAAGTCCTCGACGGTCGCATTCCACGGGTGCAGCTCGACGGCGCCGATCTCGACGAGGCCAAGGAAACCATCCAGGCTGTCGACCCACAGGCGCGTTCCCTGGCCGCCCTCGCGCTTCTGGATAACGAGCTGGTGCACCGCAGCCGGAATGTCCTTCGGCAGCGGTCCCTTGTGATAGAAGGTCGTGCCGTGCACGTGACGAACGAGCTTCAGCGGACGATGGCCGAGGTGCGGCAGCGCCTTCTTCCAGACCCGCGTCCAATACTCTGTGAGTTCTTCTTTCGATGGAGCAACGGCTTCGGGCAGAAGCTGCAGGATGTTCGCTCGGGGGACGCCCAGCTTCGGCCGGCCGGCGACGGACGGCACCAGCCGTGGCGCCTTGACCTTGCGCACCGTAAGATCATCGCGAAAGCCCTTGAACACGGCTTCGCGCAGCAGGCCATCATCGGTCAGCGCGCCGTATTGCACCTCGATTGCAAGGGTCGGCTCCACCCAAGTCGCCTTCGGCTTTTTGACCGCCGCATCGAGCGGAGAAGTCTTGCGGATCAACGGATCAAGCCGCTCGCGCAATTCGCGTGCGGTCGTCTCCGTGTAACCGGTACGCACCTTCCCGGCGTAGAGCAGCTTGCCGTTCTGGCGTCGGCCGACGTAGAGCGAGGCGACCTTGCGCGGGCGCGCCCCAAGCTTCTCCACGAAGGCGACGATTGGGAAGGTCTCGCTCTTCTTGCACTTGAGCTTGATCCAGCTCTCCTGCCGACCTGAGCGGTACGGTTGGCCCAGCCGTTTGGCGACCAGACCTTCGAGGCCCAGTTTGCACCCCTTGTCGAAGATCACGTTGCCATCGGCCGCAAGCGCCTCGACATAGATGAAGGTCACTGGCGCGTCCTTCAGAAGGCGCTGCAGCAGGCGCTTGCGTTCCTCGTAGACGACGCGGCGCAGGTCATAGCCGTCGAGGTACAGGAGATCGAACGCGTGGTAGCGCACACGCTCGCTGCGCTTGGGGCCGAGCTCCCGCCTGAGCTGCTGGAAGTCCGGCAGGCCGCCACTGCCGTACACCACGGCCTCACCGTCGATGATCGCACTGTTTGCCTTGAGTAGGTCGGCGCTCGCGGCGATCGATGAGAATTGTTCGGTCCAGTCAAGGCCGGTGCGCGAATAGACCTTGGCGTCACCATCTCGCAGATGCAGCTGGGCGCGGTAGCCGTCCGCCTTGATTTCGTAGACCCAGTCTTCGCCGCGCGGCGGCCTCTCGCGCAACGTGGGATCACACGGCTCGATGTAACCAGGAATAGCAGCTTTGATGGCGCCGTGGACACGCGATACTCCCGAACGAGACTGACGCAACGCCACGGCACACATGGCGATTCAACGTCGTCACGCTGATTCGTTCCCGGCGGACGCAGGAACAGGCAGCTGCTCTCGTGACTTGAACGATGGCGTGGGCCGCAGCGTGCTGCGGTGCTATCCAGAGGGCCCAAACAGAGAGCGTGCTTCGGAGAACACCTGTGATGCCGTTCCCGGCTGACGATCAGATCAAGCGGAGAGCGCACGAGCTCTGGGAGCAGGCGGGC
>C688J18823_10002608_pt1 | contig 11258 bp, 12 predicted proteins | sample HopSoiMetagenom1_FD_18823 | JGI IMG/M metagenome (IMG submission 18823) | reverse complement strand
AAGACTACGCCGCCCGCCACTCGATCGAGCACACGCTGGATCGAAAGGCCGAGCTGCGCCGCCTGGCACCCACCTCCCCGCCGGCCGCGCGACGCTACCACGAGCTCCTGTCTTACGAATTGAGCGGACTTCGGGAGCTGGTCCGCGCGCTGCACTCGGTAACCGAAGGCCGCGAACTGGAAGAGGCACTGGCCGAAGCGACGGTACAGATCGACCGGCTTGAGATCGAGATAGCCTGGTGCGCCGATCTGCTTCAGCGAGCAGTTCCGCGGGCCGTCATGAGGTAGCCATGACAGTGCCGCCCGCGGCCCCTGACCCGACCCGCTGGACATGGGTCTGGTCCGGATTAGGTGGCCGGGGAGATGGACGCCACGTCTTCGATCAGCTCGCCGCCGCATACACTGAACCCGCCCGCACCTACCACGATATTCAACATCTGCGGCACTGCCTGACCGAGCTGGAGGGGAACATGGCGCTGGCCCATAGACCGATAGAGGTCGAGGCGGCGCTGTGGTTTCACGACGCCGTGTACGCTCCCGCGAGATCGGACAACGAGGACCGAAGCGCACTCCTGGCACAAACCGCACTCCGGGCCGGCGGAGTAGTCTCGGATATCGCCGGCAGAATCGGGGCTCTGGTGCTGGCGACTCGGCACACCGAGCTGGCGCTCGAGGATGACGCGAGACTTATCTGTGATGTCGACCTCTCGATACTGGGTACGCAGCCGGCTGCCTTCAGGCTATTCGAGCGGGCGATCAGACAGGAGTACCGCTGGGTGCCAGATGCACTCTACCGGAAGGGACGAATCGAGGTGCTTCGAAGGTTGCTGCGTCGCCGGTCGATTTACCAGACCGCCCCGTTTCAGGCGCGATACGAAAATCAGGCCCGCCAGAACCTGGAAGCTGCGGTGGCAGCGCTGAGTGCCTAATGGGTCTGCTTACTTCTTTCTGGAGGATGTCTTCTTCGTCCGGCCGGTCGGCTTAGCGCTCCCCGTCACGTCCTGCAGCTGGATAGTTTCGTCCCCCACCCTGGCTTGCTGATCTTCCAACAGAGACTTGAGCCGCAGGAGATCGTCGTCCATGGCTTGCTTCGGGTCGGCACCAAGCAACGTGGAGAGCGCATGTCCCGCGGCTCCCACCGGGGGATTGTACGTCAGTTGCACATCGATCTCAGTTTCATGGTCTGAGACTGGACGCAGGCGAACCTGTCCCGAGCTCTCTACCGGCGAGCCCTCAACGCTACGCCACCCGATAAACTGACCCGGCACCCAGTCAGTGACGACCGCTTCCCATTCCGCCGGAACTCCTGCCGGGCCATTGGCCACCCAGTGAGAGCGACCTTCCTCGATCTTCCGGACCTCCCGGAGGTGCGCCATGAACCGGGGGAAGCTCTCGAAATTGCTCCAGAGTTCCCAGACCCGGTCCACTGGTGCGTCTACGTGCAGGGTCTTCTCCATTGTGATCGCACGGCCGCTCGAGGCAAGCGCGATCAGACGCCCTGCCGGAAAATTAGCGGCCGCTCGAGCCACCAGACCCACTCCAACGAGGCCCAGCACCTGGCCCTGAAAGCCTCTGGTGCGCGAACCTTCAAGGGCCACCAGGCTTCCGAGGGCACCAACCGCCAGACGCGTTGCCGGCCGCCAGCTGGGCTGCAGTCGCTCAGCTTCGGATTGCGCTTCCGGTACGGATTGCTGCGGAGACTGCTCACGATTGCCTCCCAGCTTGCGTCCAACGTGAATGCCCCGGTCCCGCAGGAGTGATCGGCGGCGGGAACCCCGCTCGGGATCCAGCAGGTACATCGCTCCCGCGCCTACAATGACGCCGGTCAGAAGCTTGCCTCGTACCCCCATGGCTGAATCTCCTCAAACTCCGCTTGGAAAGGTCTCAGGCGCCTCCCCTGACTCCCATCCCGCCGTGCGATCGAGCGGCTCGACCGCGCGGGTTTCATCGAAGTGGATGACTGCGTCGAACTGCTGGGGAAGCCGAGCCTCGAAATAATGGCTCACTCGCTCGGTCTCCGGCCGGTAGATCACCCCGATGGCGCGCTCCAATCGTCTTGGAGGGAACGTTTCCTCGGTTGAGGCCAGATCCCGTAGCGGTAACAAGAAGTTGGCGTAGCCAATCTCGTGAAATAAGGCCTCCCAGCTGCCGGCCAGCCCCGGTCGGACCCGCTTCCGCTCCGCCGGTGCATCCCAGTCTCTCGCGGCGGTAACGGTTCCGCGGTAGGTGGTAAACCCAACCAGGAATGCCTCTTCCCCGAAATGCTCCCGGGAGAGCTGCCCCACGTTCCACTCGCCGGAATCCCCCATGCTGGTGGCACGAGCGTCACCGACATGAGAGTTGTGCTCCCAAACAACGATCTTGCTTCGGCCGCCATGCCGATCGAAGTGCGCAGTCAGCGCCTCCAACGTTTCCGCCATGTGGCGGTCCCGCAAGTTCCAGGAGGAAATCCGCCCCCGAAACATACTCCGATAATATTCCTCCGCGTTCTTCACCAACCGAGCGTTCTGTTCAGCATAGAAGAACTCATCCTCTGGAATCTTCCCGTCCCGCTGGGACAGATCGGCGGCCTGCCGCTGCAACTCCAGCAGCTGCTGCATGGCCTGATCTTCGCAGGAGCGACTCAGCCCGAATTCAGCCGCGTAGCCGTAGGCCTGGCTGTCCTCGCCGAAGTCTTCGAAACAGCCGTAGCGGTAGCGCGCCCGTTGAGCGGCTTCGGGATCGATCCGCTCCAGAAAGCCGATCACCGCTTCGATCGAGCTGAACAGGGAGTAGAGATCGAGACCGTAGAATCCCACTCGCTGCTCGGGTGTGAGGCTTTCGTTATGTCGGCGGAGCCACTCGAGGAAGGTCAGGACGTCGGCGTTGCGCCACATCCAGCGGGGGAATCTTTGAAAGTCGCCTAGCGCGTCGCGCCCAGTCCGATCGTCGCCTACGCAACGGATCCAGCGATTCACCCGATAAGCATCGGGCCAGTCCGCCTCTACGGCAACGGCTTGAAAGCCCTTCTCCAGGATAAGCCGGCGAGTGATCGTGGCCCGCTCGCGATAAAACTCATGGGTGCCATGGCTGGCTTCCCCCAACAGCACGATCCGGGCATCCCCGATCAGCTCCAGGAGTTTGCCGTAGTCCTCTGAGGCGCCGGTGAGCGGCTGAACCGAGGGCCGGAGCCCGGTGGCCGGCGGGCTGCTCAGCGCCATGACTCAGCCGCCGTATACGGAGTCGGTTTCATCTGTGATAACCTGGTGGTTGTCGATTCGAGGGTTCACATCAGGGTGCTCCCGACAACAAGGACAGCACAGGCGGCCACAATGGTCAGCTGCAGTCCTGTTGGCTCGATGATTAGAATGGGTTGAGCCAGGTTGATGTGACCCCACTCACACGATCTCAAGCCGCAGCCCCGAGTGTAAGATTGTGAACGATCAAGGCATTCTCTACGAAGTCACCCTTCTGGTAGAGCCGGCCCGCGCGCCTGCACTCGAGCGCTACATGAGAACCCATCACATCCCTGCCATACTCCGCACCGGTTGTTTTTACAACATCCGGTTTGACGAGGCCCCCGAAGGGAAATTTCGTACCTGCTATCGGGCCCATTCTTCGCCGAGCTCGAACGCTACCTCCAAGACTACGCTCCCACTTTCCGAGCCGAGTTTCAGGCCGACTTTCCGTCCGGAGTCACCCTGACGAGGGAGACCTGGACTGTGCGCCAGGAATGGCAAAGAGAGTAACTCGGATTTGCGTTATCTTCTCCTCATGCTGCGTCCCTGGCCGCTACTACTGATTCTTCTGCTTGCTTGCGGCCGCTCCACGGACCGCACCACCGCCGGGGCGGCTGCTTGTGGGTTGGCATCGCTGGCCGGTCCCACGGCATTGCTGGGGCAGTTCAGCCTGCCTGACCAGACCCTGGCCAGCCCTCCCAGACACCTTCCCGAAAAGCTGGTCGTGCGACTCGTAGCCGGGCCCGCGTATCCCGCAATCGTGGGACGCGCCGATTCCTTGTGGGTGATTGGTGTGGAGGGCGCAATGCCTTCCAATGTGAAGCCTGGGTTTGGAGTGTTGGTGCTGGACCGAAGCGGCAAGACCCTGGGTACCATGTTATACGAGGGAACCCCGGTGGAGGGCGCACCCCAGATAGGCAGCGTATCGATTGGCAACACAACGGTACCGCTCATTGGGATTCAGCTCGACCCTGCAAGAATCGAAGATCCTCGCTGCCCTTTCTTCCCCGATTCGGTGATTCAGTGACGGCCCCGCGGATCGGTGTGAGCGGGGTAGTGCGGGAATGGGACGGGGCGGACCGGACCGGGGTGAATGCCGCGTACGTTCGCGCCGTGCTGATCGCAGGGGGTGTCCCGCTCGTGCTCTCGCCACTCATGGGCACCACGATGGCGGCTCGAGCCCTCGATGGGATCGATGGTCTGCTCCTTACTGGGGGCGAAGACATGGACCCGGCCTGGTATGGCGCCAACCCGTCGCCCCACCTCGATCCACCGAGTCGGGAGCGAGATTTGTTTGAGCTCGCGCTCTTTGCGGTGGCTCGCCAGCGGCGGATTCCAATCCTTGGCATTTGCCGCGGTATTCAACTGATCAACGTGGCACTGGGCGGTACACTGTTTCAGGATCTCCCATCGGAGCGAGCCGGCCCGGTGGAACACCGGCCCCAGGGGCCTCGGGACGCCCGGAGCCATCGCGTTCGTCTGGCTCCGAACAGCCGTGCAGTCCGGGTGCTGGGCACCAATGCGGTCAAGGTGAATTCATCGCACCATCAGGGTATCAAGGACTTGGCGGCTGGGCTGGTCGCGAGTGGGTGGACCGATGACGACCTGATCGAGGCGGTGGAGAGCCCCGCCAACGCGCCCTGGATCCTGGCCGTTCAGTGGCATCCGGAAGAGATGCACGCCGATCTCCAGGCCGCAGACCACGGACTGTTTACCGCCCTGGTGCAGGCGGCGGAGGGCACCCGAAGTGATCTAGTGGGCGAAGGACGGGAAGAGGAGTCGGCCACTCACGCCGTTGAGCGCGCTCCGTAGGGCGGGAAAACGTTCGGCCGCCGTCCGCAGCACTTCGTCCAGTCCGTACTGGTGGGCCAACACGTGATCGGAGGCCAAACCAAACCCCCGGCTCCCCAAGGTTTCGTAGTAGCTGACATCGGGCCCAGCTTTGCGCAGGCGGCGAGCGGCGATATAATCGGGAAAGAGACCGGTCAGCCAGAGTGCGTAGTTACCCAGGTGCACCATCACCTTGAAGCGACGATCCCCAACAGTCGCCTCCAGGTCGGCCAGAATATCTATCAGGTATCGGTGGCGCTGATCGTCGTTCCAATCGATGCGCCAGGCCCGGTCGCGCTGCCCAAACTCTAGCAGGAGAGCCGAGAGATAGTCGGCCAGTTCCCGGTCTCGAGACCGGAACCGAGCAGCGCATGACGGATGACCACGTAAAAGAACAATGCTTCGGATGGCAGGAGCATCGAGCGGACGGTTAACAATCGCTCGAGAAGGTCCGGAGCATCGAGTAGCGCGTCCGGACCTTCCGTAGTCAGTCGACGCTCCAGATAGGCTCGTCGATGAGCCGAACCCCGGCTCAAGAGCAGGATCACCAGTTGCAGGTCTGCCGCAGTCAGGCGGCCCCGCGTATTCGCACGGATCATGACCACTCCTCCTTCATCAAAACTCTCGCCTCATGCCGAGGTGCCTTCCTCCAGTACCACTGGCTTGGAGCTGGTCCGCCGGCTCACTGCGTTTGGCCAGGAAGTGGCGGGGACCCTCCGGCGCGCTTCCGTGATCGATCTCCTGGTCCGCCATGTCCGGGAGAGTCTGACTCCAAGCGAGATAGCCGTAGCACTTTTTCAGCAGGCGGAGACGATCGACTTCGTCCTGGGCTGGCCCCCTGGCCGGTCGAATCCTCGGCCCCTGCTGGAGCTGGCTGGTCGGCGCGGCCCCAGGCTCATCAACGACGGATTGGAGACACTCCTTCGGGAAGCCGGCCTTGCCTCTCCCGCGGTGACGGCCGGGAGCTGGTTGATTGCACCCTTCATCGCCAAAAATAGGGTAACCGGAGCCATTGCGGTGCGCGGTGAGGCAGGTCGCTATGGGCCTGCCGACCTAGTCCTGCTCGAAGGGTTGGTATCGCAGGCCAGCATCGCCCTGGAGAGCGCCCGGTTGATCGATCTTCATGACGATGGCCGCCGAACCTGGCAGGAGGTGGTGGACGCCATCTCCCCCGCCCTCTGCATCGTGGACCGGACCGGTGCAATCCGCCGGGCCAATCGAGCCTTTGCCGATCTGGTGAACGCGCCGCCCGCGAGTCTCATTGGCCGGCCTTGGCAGGCCTTTGCTCCCCCAGAGTGGTCGCTGGAGCTGCAACGGGCATTGGACCAGCAAGGAGCGGGCCGAGAGGTGGAGCTACGTACCGGCGAGCGCACCTATGCTGTTACGGCGGTGCCAATTAGCAGCACCGACCGGTCTGCGGTGGTCCTCCTCTTCGACGATCAGACCGAACGGCGTCGCTTGCAAGACCAGCTGATCCAATCGGAGAAAATGTCTGCCATCGGGCAGCTCATTGCAGGGATTGCCCACGACCTGAACAATCCGCTTACCTCGGTGGTCGGATTCGCCGACTTCCTGACCGAAGTCCCCAATATTCCGGCGAACATCCGCGAGCCGCTCACGGTCGTACGGGAGGAGGCCGAACGGGCATCGAGCATCGTCCGCAATCTGCTGGGATTTGCCCGGAAGCAGGAACACCAACGACGGCCCACCGCCCTGAAGCCTCTGCTGGATGCCACCTTTGTGCTGCTCCGCAATCAGCTCATGGCTCAGCGGGTAGAAGCGGAGATCGAGGTCGAGCCCGATCTCCCCATGCCCGACATAGACCCCAACCAGATTCAGCAGGTGTTCGTGAATCTGATCAACAACGCCGCCCAGGCCATCGCCTCCACTGGGCGCCCCGGCAACATCTTGGTACGTGCCCGGCGTTGGCTTGACGGCGTTGCGGTCGACGTCATTGACGATGGACCGGGAATGTCAGAAACTCTCGCAGCTCAGGTGTTCGAGCCCTTCTTCACCACCAAGGCGGAGGGGGAAGGAACCGGGCTGGGACTCTCGATCAGCCAGGGGATCGTCAAGGAACACGGGGGCCGGATCATGCTTTCTAGCGAGGAGGGCACCGGCTCTACCTTTACCGTACAACTTCCGCTCTCTACCCGATCGGCCGCTCCTCAGGAGGATGTGGGCACCCGGCAGCCCAGCCGCCGGCTGCGGGTTCTTGTGGTGGATGATGAGCCTCACATTCTGCACTACATGCGTGCGACGTTCGAGGCGTGGGGACACATTCCTGTCGTGGCCGCTGACGGAGAAGAAGCGCTGGACCGAGCGACTCGCGAGCAGTTCGATCTCATCATTTCGGATCTCCGGATGCCCCGCTTCGGGGGGCGGGAGTTCTATGAAGAGCTGGCGCGCCGGAATCCGCGGATGGCGGCACGTCTCGTCTTCAGTACCGGGGACACCGTTCGGGGCGACACTCTGACCTTCCTTGAGGGTCTGGACCGGCCCTACCTCCACAAACCTTTCAGTCTGGCCGACCTCAGAACCCTCCTGGCGGAAGTAGTGCGCGAGAGCGGACCGTCCCCTGCCGAACGGGATGCCCCGGCGCTTGCTGGCGACACCCTTCCAGGCGCGTGAGTGCAGATTGTTCACGTCGCCTCGGGACGGGAATGGCGCGGGGGACAGCGACAAGTCTGGTTACTCGCTCGCGAGCTGCAGGCCAGAGGGGTCAGCCAGGTCGTTATCACCACGTCCGCCAGTGAGCTGTCCCATCGACTGAGCAGGGCCGGGGTACCCGTCCACCCGGCAACGTGGCGGGCGGGCCTCGACCCGAGAGTTCTCCCAGCACTCCTCACCGAGCTCCACCGGCCCGCACTGGTCCACGCCCACGACGCCCATGCTCTCACCTTGGCGGCCGTGGGCGCCTGGTTTAGCAGCTCCCCGCTGGTGGTAACCCGGCGGGTGACCTTCCCTCTCCGTCGCCGGTTTTTCTGGGCCCGAGCCTGCAGGATCATCGTCATTTCTCGTGCGGTGAGAGAAGCCCTGATCCGGGATGGGATCGACGACTCGAAGCTGGTCCTCATCCCGTCTGCTCTGGATCCCGCCGTCCCGGCTGCCCCGGCCGTAGATCTTCGAACACGTCTCAGAGTGTCCCACAAAGGACAGTTGGCAGTCGCCCTCGGATCGCTGACCCCGGAGAAGGACCACTTAACCCTGATTGACGCCGCCTCCCGGCTGGTCCAGGACTTGCCCGACCTGCAGTGGATCATTGTAGGAGAGGGTCCCATGGAGGAGCGGCTGCAGCAGCGGATTCGAGAGCTTGGAGTTGAGGATAGGATGCATCTGGTCGGGGGCCTGGAAGATCCCCACCAGGCGCTCGCCGAGGCCGATGCGTTCGTACTCAGCTCCACCAGCGAGGCGTTTGGCAGCTCGGTGCTGGCGGCAATGGCCCGAGGGGTGCCCGTAGTAGCTACCCGCGTGGGAGGGATTCCCGACCTCCTGGCCAACGGCTCCGGCCTGCTGGTAGAACCCCGGGACCCCGATGCGTTGGCCGGCGCTGTGCGGCTGGTACTCAGTGACTCCGTCTTACGTGAGAGTCTTGCACAAAACGCGCGTGCGGAACTGCCAAAGTACACCGTGTCCGCCATGGCAGAGCGGGTACTCTCCGTGTATCGTTCCTGCGCTCATTCTCTTGACGGCGCATGATTTACATCTGTATACCGAGCTACAATGAAGCTCCGACCATCGGGCTTCTCCTCTGGAAAATCCGCCAGGTCTTTGCCGGGTTCCCCCGCGAGTACCACCTTCTGGTACTGGACGACGGGTCCAGCGATTCGACCGCCGAAGTCCTAGAGCGCTACACTCGCGTCCTTCCGCTTACGGTCACCCGGCACCAGAGCCGCCTGGGCTACGCCGAAAGCGTGGAAGAACTCTTGAGGGAGGCAGTACAGCGCACCGACCGCCCCAAGCGGGATTCGGCCGTCCTCATGCATGCGGATTTCACTCACAATCCTCACTTCATCCCTGATCTGGTTCGCCGGATCGAGAGCGGGGCCGACATCGTGGTCGGTCAGGCCAAGCTGGAGGGTGAGCGCTCCCGCTCGCGACGGCTGGTCCGCCGGCTAGCGCCCGTATTGCTGCGTGGCGTCGTTGTTGTTCCGGGTGTTTCAGACGTGGTCTCCGGGTTTTCCATCTTCCGGCTGGTCACGCTTCGCAACGCCTTCCGGAACGAGGCCTCTCCGGTCTTGCGGACGGAAGGATGGGCAGCCAATGCGGAGCTCTATGGACGCACCGCGAAGTTTGCCCGCCGGATCGAGACCCTGGCTACCGTGGAGCGGCATGATCTGCGGCAGCGATCCAGTCGTGTGGGAGCCTGGGCACCCGCGGTGACCGTCTGGAAAGCCCGGGGGCCACTGCGCCACCTGGTTCCGCTGTCCCAGGAGGAAGAGAGCCGGATCCAGCGGGACGCCACCCCACAAACCGAGGTGGCGCCGTCGTGATCCTCACCAGACTGATCTTTCAGCTGCTCCTGCAGGCAGTTTCCCCTGCCACGCCGGCAACCGATTACCCGTTTGCCGTCGGGGAGAAGCTCTCGTATAGCGCCAAGCTCGGGATGCTCACTCTCGGTTCGGGCTCCCTGGAGGTGGCTTCGGTCGACACTGTCCGCGGTGTGGAAAGCTTTCGCCTGCGCTTCAGGCTTCAGGGCAAGACCATGTTCTACTCGCTGGACGATGTGCTCGAGTCCTGGATCGGGACCTCCGATCTGACCTCTCGCCGGTTTGTCCAGGATTTCCTCGAGAACGACAAGAAGACCAAGCGGAGCTACGAGATTTTCCCCGATTCAGGGTTCTACCTGGAGCAGGGCAAGCAGGCAAAGCAGGAAACGCCGGCGGATCCCCTGGACGACGCTGCCTTCTTCTATTTCGTCCGGGTTACGCCGCTGGAGGTGGGTCAGAAATACACCTATGCCCGCTATTTCAGAAAGGAAAAGAATCCGGTCACCATCGAAGTCCTCAAGCGTGAAAGCATGGACCTGCCGGATGGGAGCAAGGTCAAGTGTCTGGTGCTGCACCCTGTGATCGACACCAAGGGGCTCTTTTCCAAGCGTTCCGAAACCCGCATCTGGCTGACGGATGACGCTCGAAGACTGCCGGTCCAGATCCGGACGAAGTTCCCTTTCGGAACCATCACCCTCAGACTCAAGGACATGGTTCTACCAGGGACCGCCGCATCGGCGATGAGCCGCTGAGCGTGCGATATCGCGAGGCAGATCTCAGTCTCATCCGAACCGTACCGGTGGGTGAGCGGCAGAATAAGGTCGACCCCCAATTCCTCGCCTCTCCTCCCAGTACCGATCACTCCTTCACCGCATTCCTTTCCAGCCTCCCTGATGTTCTCGCCGCCCGAGATCTCCGGCTCGTGATAGATGCGGTGGCGCACGCCCAGCGCAGCAGTCGCGGAGTTGTTGTCCTGATCGGGGGGCATGTCATCAAGGTCGGGTTGGGGCCGCTGGTCAATGCCTGGCTGAAGCGCGGGATTGTCACTCACGTGGCGATGAATGGGGCCGCTGCCATTCACGACTTTGAGCTTGCTGCCTATGGCGGGACCAGCGAAGACGTGGAGAGTGGGCTCAGGGACGGCAGCTTCGGCATGGCCGACGAAACCGGCTCCGAAATGAATGCAGCCATCAGTGCGGCGGCTGAGGCAGGCCGGGGAATGGGAGAGGGCCTGGCGGACGCGTTATCGGAGCGGAAGAAACTCCCCGGTGGTGATGTCTCTATCCTGCTCCAAGCTCATCGGGTNGGCGTTCCCGTCACAGTGCATCCGGCCATCGGCGCCGAGATCATTCATCAGCATCCGGCGGCTGACGGAGCGGCTCTGGGCGAAACCGCCCAGCGGGATTTCCGCCGGCTTGCAGGATCATTACCCGATTTGGATCAGGGAGGGGTAGTCATGAACTGGGGGAGCGCCGTCGTCCTGCCCGAGGTCTTCCTCAAGGCGCTCACAGTCGCCCGAAACCTCGGAAGCGGGCGTCCGACGCACTTCACCGCTGCCGACTTCGACATGCAGCGGCATTATCGTCCCCGGGTAAATGTGGTTCAGCGGCCGACTCAGGCAGGCGGCGCAGGATACCTGCTGACCGGCCATCACGAGATTCTCCTGCCATTACTGGTCTGGGGAGTGCTCGACAAACTCGGTGGGGCCTGACCCGTTTAGT
>C688J18823_10002606_pt1 | contig 11258 bp, 7 predicted proteins | sample HopSoiMetagenom1_FD_18823 | JGI IMG/M metagenome (IMG submission 18823) | reverse complement strand
CTACGACACGGCGTTTCTGTCGGGGTTTATTGTCGAGCACTATCAAGTCGTGTTGCTCGACGCTGCGCAGGCGTCACAGGACGCCATGATCGGCAAACTGCGCGAGATGTGCGCGCGGCAAATTCCTGGCGATACGTATCGCAACCTGGAAATTCATCCGACATTCTCCGGCCGTACGTTCAAGCACATCCTGGTTCCGATCTGGCTGCTGTCCTATCTGTACGGCACACGAACCTTTCAGGTGGTCGTCAACGGCTATGACGGACGAATGGCCGGTCAGTATCCGAAGAGCCCTTGGAAGATCGCGCTGCTCGTGCTGCTGGCGATCATCGCGTTTATGATTGTGGTGATGCTCAACCAGAGCAACTGAGGTTGCCACCAATATTCGCGATTGCAATCTATACGGGCAATCTCCACAGTCAAGATCAACAGGAGAAACTGGAAAAACGGGAGCAAATTCCTTTGTGTTGTTCTGGGTTCAACGGCGCCGATCGTTAGCGGCAGTTTCCACTGTCAAGTTCAAACAGGACGACGAGAGAAACGGGAGAATCTTTTACCTGTTTAAAGAGTTCCTCCCTTTTCTCTCGTCCTCCTGTTTGGTTTTGACAATGGCTGTCGTGCGAAGTGAATCTGACGGCTGCCGAGAGCGTCCTACGATCGGAGATGGATCGTGTTTGATAAGAAATTGAAGCTACCGTCGAAAGAAAACGCCCTGCCGGGCCGCGCAGAAAAGATGGCGGTTCCCGCCAAGCACCACGTGAATGGTGCGCGGCTCGAGCCACCGTTTCCTGATGGCCTGGAGCGCGCGCTGTTCGGGCTTGGATGCTTCTGGGGTGCCGAACGGAAGTTCTGGCAGACTCCTGGCGTCTATACCACTGCCGTGGGGTATGCCGCCGGTCTCACACCGAACCCGACCTACCGCGAAGTGTGCAGCGGCGCAACGGGCCACGCCGAAGTTGTCCTGGTTGTGTTCGATCCCAAGCAGGTGTCGTACGCCGATCTCGTCAAGGTCTTCTGGGAGAGCCACGATCCTACCCAGGGCATGCGGCAAGGTAATGACGTCGGCACGCAATACCGGTCGGGCATCTACTACTTCGATGACGCCCAGCGCGACATCGCGGAGCGATCTCGGGACGCCTATCAACGGGAACTCGAGAAAGCCGGACTCGGCGCGATCACGACCGAGATCCGGCCTGCTCCCGAGTTCTACTACGCCGAGGATTACCACCAGCAGTATCTGTCGAAGAATCCCGGCGGATATTGCGGAATTGGTGGCACCGGCGTTTCCTGTCCGGTCGGTCTCGTCACCAAGTAATCCCGCGAGTGGATTGCCCAGCGCATCTCACTCGTCGCGGTGCGGCATTCGCGTGTCCCACGTGACGGTTGCGCCCGAAGAGTGTCTGCAGCCACAATGAGCCACCCCGACAGTCGTTGAGGAGGTTCGATGACAGAGCTGTCCGAGCTGTGGCTCCCTATTATCTTGTCTGCGGTGCTTGTGTTCGTGGCGAGCTCGGTCATTCATATGGCTTCCCCGTGGCACAAGAGCGACTATCCGAAGGTGCCGAACGAAGATCGCGTCCGCGAAGCGCTACGAACCCTCGCCATTCCGCCCGGCGATTACATGATTCCGCGGCCGGCCAGTCGCGCGGAGCTGAGCAGCCCCGATTTCATGGAAAAAATCAGAACCGGGCCGGTGGTGATTCTGACGGTCCTGCCCAACGGACCGATGCCGATGGCCCGCAACATGATTCTGTGGTTTGTCTATTGCGCGGTGGTCAGCGTGTTCGCCGCCTATATTGCCGGACGCGCGCTGCTGCCTGGTCAGGAGTATCTCGAGGTGTTCCGATTCGCCGGCGCGACGGCGTTTATCGGTTACGTCGTGGCCCTGTGGCAGTTGTCAATCTGGTACCGTCGATCCTGGATCACGACGCTGAAAGTAACGGTTGACGGACTGATCTACGCCTGCCTCACGGCCGGCGTCATGGGATGGCTCTGGCCTCGTTAATCACCGGCCAGCGCGATTCACCTGTCACTCGTACCTGAGCGCCTGCATCGGCTCCACGCGCGAGGCGCGATACGCGGGAATGTATCCGGCGCCAAGCGCGACCATCGTCAGCACCATCACCGAGCTGGCGATCACGATTGGATCGTAGGGCTCGAGTTGAAAGAGCAGGCTGGCGGCCGCGCGTCCAAGATAATACGCGCCGGTTACGCCGACGACGGCGCCGATTAACGTCATCCAACCGACCTGCTTCAGGATCATGTGGCGCACGCGCGGGCCGTCGGCGCCGAGCGCCATCCGCAGACCGATCTCGCGCGTGCGCTGCGACACGGTGTAGGCGAGCACACCGTATAACCCCACAGCGGCAAGCAGCGTGGCCAGAATCGCAAACGACGCCGCCAACGTACTGATCATTCGATCGAGAAACACGTTCTCGCGAACCTGCTGCGGCATCGTCTTGAGATCCTCGATGGGGAGATTGGGATCGAGGCGTGCGATGACCGAAGGAATGCTGCGGAGCAGTTGCGCCGGTTCTCCCGAGCCGCGAACGTAAAAACTGATCGCCCCGACCTGTTCCGCCTGGCGGTAGGGCCGGAAGAACAGCGGCGGGATTTCCTGTTTGACCTCGCTGTATTTTGCGTCCTGGACGAGGCCGACGATCTCGATGTCGAGCTTCGCGTCGTCCCCCGTGTGTTGTGCCATGTGCTTGCCGACCGCATCGCGCCCGAGATTGAATTTTTTCGCGAAGGCCTCATTGACGATCGCCACCTTGGGTGCGCCGAGCGTATCTGCCACGGTGAACTCACGTCCGGACATCAACGGGACGCCCATCGTTCTGAAGTAACCAGGACTGATCTCGTTGTAACGTGCCTCCGCATCAGTGTCGGGCCCGCGCTGAAATCCCTCGACCGACACGTCATTGCCCCAGTTGTTGCCGGCGAGAAGCGCAACTCGCGCAAGTGCGACGCCTTTCGTGCCCGGGACGCCAGCGAGTTCCTGTTCCGCACGCTCGTAAAGAGTTTTCGCGCGCGCAGTTTCGTACCCATTCAACCCAGGCGAAATGCGGAACGTGACGAGGTTGTCGATGTTGATGCCGAGATTGACCCGCGTCACGTTGGCGAGACTTTTCACGAACAGTCCTGCGCACATCAGCAATGCCATCGAGAGCGCGATCTGCGCGGTGACCAGCGAGACGCGGAACCGCGCGGCCGATCGTGCACCTGACGGCTGCCCAGCCTGAGCCTTGATTGCGGAGACGAGATCCGGCTTGGTNCTGTGCCATGCAGGAAACAGGCCGAAGATGAACCCGGTCGCAATCGCCAGGATCCCGGCGAACAGGACGACCCGTCCTTGCAGTTCGAAGTGGAGCGTGTTGGTGGCGTCTGGTGGCAGGAGCGACGCGACCAGGACCAGCGTCCATCGCGCAACCAGCAGGCCTGCGATGCCACCCAACACCGCCAGCACGCACGACTCGGTGAGGAGCTGCACGAGGAGCTGCATCCGGCTGGCGCCCAATGACAGGCGAACCGCCATTTCCGTCCCTCGGGCCGCGCCTCGCGCGAGCAGCAGGTTGGCGATATTCGCGCACGCGATGAGCAGCACGATTGCGGTGACGGTCAGCAGGAACAGCAGCGGCGTCTTTGCTTCCCGATGAATGGAACTCTGTCCCCGGTATCCAGGGTCGACCTCGATGACCTTGGCCTTGAATCGCGCGAGCGTCTGGTCGCTCATGCCTTTTTGCAGCGGCGCCTCGACATCATTGATGATCGGCCGGTACAAACCATTGAGCGATGCGCGCGCCTGCTCGATGGTGACGCCAGGTTTCAACCGCGCGAAGAGATACGCCCAATACGTCTGCCGGTTGTCGAATCCCTTCCACCCGGGTGTCATCAACGCCCGCATGGTCAGCGGGACGAACACCTTCGGAGCACTTCCCAGCGTCGTCCCGGCGAAGCCACGCGGCGCGACCCCCACGATCGTGAGCGCCTGGCCATTGACGATGATGCTGTCGTTGAGAACCGCCGGATTGGAGCCCAGCGTGGTCGTCCAATAGCCGTAGCTGAGGACGGTGATGAAATGACCGCCGATGTTCCGATCGTCGTCGGCGGTCAACAGACGGCCGATCGCGGGCTGCAGGCCGAGGACCGGGAAATACGATCCGGAGACCAGCATCCCTTCCCCGTTCAATGTTTGTCCGTGATAGGCCAGGTTGACGCCGAAGCCGTCATGCGCCGCGACGCCGGTAAAAACAGTCTGCAGCCGTTCGATGTCGCGGAACATCGGNTAGCTGAACACCTCCTCGCAGCTGCCGGCTGACCCGCAAGACGTCGAGCCCGGCTTCGGCCCCGGCGCCGACAGATTGACCAGTTCGGCCGGCCGGACCACGGGCAGTGGTCGCAACAGCGTCTGGTCGAACAGCGAAAAGATCGCCGCATTCGCGCCGATTCCCAGTGCCAGCGAGAGAATGGCGACAAGACTGACGAACGGCGTCTTACGGAGGCGCCGGACGGCGAGTTTGAGATTCATGACTGGGTCTCTGACGAAGTTGGAGGCGGAATAGTTTACTCTTCCGCGCTTCGTCAGGCCGAGGATGGAGCGGCGCGGAACTTTCGCAGCGACGCGTTGATCGACGGCTCTACTTTCGTCCGCTGGCCCACTCGTTGCGCACGGTGGGGCCGACCGCCCAGAGGAGGCCGTTGCGCACCAGCCGCTGGAACATCGGATGTCCCCACACCCGCTCGTCGTGGCCATACGCGGTGTAGAAGACGCGCCCCTTACCCTGTTCGCGCACCCACGTCCACGGCTCGCGGCCGCTGTCGTCCACCCGTTCCATCAAGACCGTCTTGTCCGGATTGATTTTCGTGTGGACGTAGGTTTCGTCCCAGACCTGGAATGGCTGAACTCCATCGAGCACTGGATGGTTTGGCTGCACGATGGTCGCCGTGAATTCGCCGGTTCCGTGTTTCAGGAATTGCGCACCGACCAGGGCAATGTAGGCCGGCGAGTTCTGGAAGCAGAACGATGCACAGTGAATCGGCAGGAATCCTTTGCCCGAGTTGACGAAGTCGAGCAGCGCCTTTTCCTGATCGGGCGTGATCGTCGTGTGATTGGCGTAGATGATCAGGGCGTCGTAGCGCGCCAGGTTTGCCGCGTTCAACTCGTTCGGATCAGGGGTGTAGGTGAAGTGAAAGCCTTCCGATTCGATCGCTTTCGCGAGCATCGGCTCGAAGCGCGCCGAATCGTGATGTGTACTGTTGTGGCCCAGAAACAGGACCTCGATGGTTCGTCCTTTGGCCTGCGTCGATGCCCCCTGCGCCGTCAGCGCGGCCACGGCAACCGCCGCTACGACAGCTGTCGTCACGACGAGCGCGCAACGAGATCTGAAATGCATGACCACTCCAAATGACAAGGGACTTAGAAGCGCGGAATCGCGATCTTCTCTCCGCCGTTGAGCGCCGACTGATGCGCGCAGATGCCGACCATCGTCCAATTGACGGAAGTCTCCGCGTCTGGCATCGCCGGTTGCTCACCGACACATGCCATGAGGAATCTGTGCACGAGATGCGGATGCGACCCGCCGTGGCCGCCACCCTGCAGGAACGACAAATGCTCCGCGTCCTGAATCGCGGCCGGCTGGGTGAACCTCCGAATCGGCTCCGGCAGCAGGTGGGCGTAATCAGGCACTTTGACGCGCGTGGGAATCTCGGCCTCTGACAAGGGATGCGCTTTCGTGCTCTTCGTATGAATCACCGGCTCTTCGTTCTCAACTTGCTGCCACTCGAACGACTTCTTTGATCCGTACGCATCGAAGCTCTCGCGATACTGCCGCGCGGTCGCGAACAGGCTCCGGGTCACCTCGGCGCACACGTCGGAATCCCGAAGCTTGAATGTCGCGGTTTCGATGGCGAACGGGCTGCCGTACTTTGGAATGAGTGCCTCGTCGATGCGGCCCGAGCCATGACACACGACATGCTCGGCGTGCTTGCCCAGCAGGGCAAGGCAGGGACTCACGCAGTGCGTGGCGTAGTGCATCGGCGGGAAGCCTTCCCAGTAGCCTGGCCATCCGTCCATGTCCTGCTGATGACTTCCGCGGAGGAATTGAATGCGGCCCAGCTCGCCCGAGTCGTACAGCTGTTTCACGAACAGGTACTCGCGGCTGTAGACCACGGTCTCCATCATCATGTAGACCTTGGCGCTCTTGCGCTGCAGCTCGACGATCTGACGGCATTCATCGATCGTCGTTGCCGCCGGGACCGTGCTGGCGACATGCTTGCCCGCCTTCAATGCGGCGATCGACTGCGGCGCGTGGTCGGCGATCGGCGAGTTGATGTGAACGGCGTCGACATTGGGGTCGGCGAGGAGCGCATCGTAGTCGGTAAAGCGCGTCTTCACCCCGAAGCGGTCGCCGCAGGCGTCGAGCTCCTTCCGATCGCGCCGGCAGATCGCGTACATTTCCGCATTCGGATGGCGCTGATAAATGGGAATGAACTCCGCGCCGAAGCCCAGACCCACGATGGCCACTCGTATCTTCCGCTCACTCATTCAAGAAATCCTCGATCACAGCCGGCGCGCTTTGTAACACGGTTCCGGACGAAGCGTCAACGAACGCACGAGCCGCTCGCACACGAGGCGCGGCTCCGGAGTAATATCTGTTGCTCGAAAGGTGTGCCTATGACATTGCGTGGTTCCCAGCGGACGTTTGCCTGGCCGACACTGGTTGGAACGGCCGTTCTGATTGCCGGAGGCCTCTCGCTCGTCGCGCAGTCGCGCCAGGCTGCGCCGGCAACGCGAACGCCCGCGGCGTCCCGCCCCACAGCCGCGACGGCGGGGCGACCCATCCACGTGCTGTATCTCGGCAGTGATGAGGAGACGCCGCACAACCCGACCAGGATGTTTCCCCTGCTGGCCGCGCCGCTCGCACGCCGCGGCATTCAGTTGACCTACGCGCGCACGCCGGGCGACGCATTCGATTCCGGAAAGCTCGATTATTACGATGCGGTAATGATCTACGGTGATCGACTGACGTTGAGTGCTGCGCAACAGAAGGCGCTGAGCACGTTCATCAGTAGCGGCCATGGGCTCGTCGCCCTCCATTCGATCGGCGATGTCGGCGCGATCGATGCGAAGGTGATGGCGCAAGGCGGCGCCGAGTTCACCGCCGAAATCGTCGAGCCGATCAATCCAATCCTGCAGGGAGTGCAACCGTTCGCCGCGTGGGAAGAGCCGCTCGCGCCGCTCGGCCCAGGGCAACGGACCGTGATCATGGAGCGCGTCAACGGGCAGACGCGTCAGCCCTGGACGTGGCTGCAGACCCAGGGGCAGGGACGGATCTTCTATACCGGTTATGGTCATGACGAGCGCACGTGGAGCCAACCCGCGTTTCAAAACCTGGTCGAACACGGCATCGTGTGGTCGGTTGACGAGGGCCGCCGTCGCAGCTGGCAGCAACTCGAAATGCCCGGGATCACGTACCTCGATGGCTTCAACGTGCCGAACTACGAGAACCGTCCCGATCCGCCGAAGTTCCAGCTCCCGTTCACTCCTGCCGAGGCGCAGAAGTTCATGCAGACGCCGGCCGAGTTCCGCGTCGAACTCTTCGCCAGCGAGCCCGACATCATCAAACCGATCACGTTCACCTTCGATGAACGCGGCCGCTTGTGGGTCGTCGAGGCGATGGATTATCCCAACGAAGTGCTCAACGGAAATCCCGGCGACGATCGCATCAAAATCCTCGAGGATACCAATGGAGACGGTCGCGCAGACAAGATCACGGTGTTCGCCGATCATCTGAATCTGCCGACCAGTTTGACCTTTGCCAACGGCGGCGTGATCGTCGCCGCGGCACCGCATTTTCTGTTCCTGAAAGACACCAACGGCGACGACAAGGCGGACGTGCGACAGGTGCTGAACACGGGGTGGGGACTGCGCGATACACATGCCGGTCCGTCCAACCTGCAATACGCGCCGGACAATCACATCTGGGGTGTGGTGGGCTACTCGGGATACGACGGGCAGATGAACGGCAAGCCACTCCAATTCACGCAGGGTGCCTATCGGTTCAAGCCGGACGGCAGCGAGTTCGAGTACCTGACGCAGTCGACCAACAACACCTGGGGACTTGGTTTTTCTGAAACGTTCGATGTGTTTGGCTCAACCGCCAACAACGATCAGAGCTGGTACATGGCGATCCCGAATCGATATTTCGCGGACGTCCAGGGGTTGCCAGGGCCATCCGGGCGCGGCGCGCCATCGGGCGCTGGCTACCAGAGTTCCGCGGCCTTCTATTCAGTGCATCCGACCACGCCGTACATCCGCCAGGTGGACGTGTGGGGCGGCTACACCGCAGCGGCGGGACATTATTTGTATACCGCGCGCGCGTTTCCAAAGGAGTACTGGGATCGGGTCGCGTTCATCAATGAGCCGACGGCACATGTGATCGGCCAGGCGGTTCTCGAGAAACAGGGAGCTGGATTCGTTGCGCGCGANGGATGGAACCTGATTTCGAGCGCGGAAGAGTGGTTTGCGCCAGTCGCGTCGATGGTCGGCCCCGACGGCGCGCTCTGGTTCGCCGACTGGTACAACTTCATCGCGCAGCACAATCCGACCCCCCAGGGATTCAGCGTCGGCAAAGGCGCGGCGTACGAAACGTCGATGCGGGATCATCTGCGCGGCCGCATCTACCGCGTCGTGTATCGAGGCGCTCCGGCGGCGAAAAAGCGCGTCCTCTCGAAGAACGATCCGGCCGGGCTGGTCAGCGCACTCGCCGCCGACAATATGTTCTGGCGACTGCACGCGCAACGGCTGCTGGTTGAGCGCGGGCAGAAGGACGTCGTGCCGCAGTTGCTTGCGCTCGTTCGCGATCAGTCGGTCGACGAGATCGGCACGAACGGCGGCGCGTTCCACGCGCTGTGGACGCTGCAGGGGCTCGGTGAGCTCAACTCGACCACCGCCGAGTCCTTTCGGGCTGCGGTTGATGCGCTGAAACATCCGGCCGCGGGTGTGCGCAAGGCGGCGGCGATGGTGCTGCCACACAGCGTCGAGGCCGCACACGCGATTATTGCCGCCGGGCTGCTCCACGATCCGGACTTGCACACGCGTCTCGCTGCGGTACTTGCCGTCGCCGACATGCCAACCTCGAACGAGGCCGGCGCCGCTCTGTACGCCGAGAGCCAGAAGACCGACAACTACTCGGACAAGTGGCTGAGCCGGGCGTTCTACATCGCCGCATCGCGCCATCAGAAAAGCTTTACCGCGGCCTATCATGCCGACCCCGGAGCGTTGCCGTACACCGGGTTGCCGATAGCTGTTCGCCTCGGCGCAACGAAGCCGGATTGGCGCACCCCTGCGGCAGCGGAGCTCGCCAGCGACTGGTCCAGCATGGAAGTGCCGGGCAATTGGGAATCGCGCGGCCTCCCTGATTTCGACGGCGTCGTCTGGTTTACACGTTCGTTCGATTGGACCGGGGCGGCGCCGACAACGCTGTCCCTCGGCCCGCTCCGGAACATTGGCGAGGTTTGGATCAACGGACAATCGCTGACGCCCACACCCTTCGTCCCAGGCGGCGGTCGCGGTGTGGCGCCCGCAGGTGGCGGCCGTGGGAACGCCTCGCCGACGTATGTGGTGCCTGACGGCGTGGTTCGTGCGGGCAGCAATACCATGACGGTCCGCATTCAGAACCAGCGCAACGAGGGTGGATTCCTCGGAACGCCGGACGTGATGTACCTCGAAGGAGCCACGAACAATCGAGTGCCGCTCGCAGGAACATGGCGCTATCGCGTCGAACGGCAGACCAACGCCGGAGCGCTTTACACCAAACCGGGGCAACTTGCCGCGCACGTGGCGTTCACGGCGGAAGGCGGCGCGGCCGGATCCGCAGGCGCGGCGCTGCCCGCCGTTGCACCACAGGCACCCGATGTCGCCCTGCGCCTGACCGTCGTTCCGGGTCAGATGAAATTCGACAAGACGGAATTGAACGTCGCGCCGGGGCAGCTGGTCGAAGTGGTATACACAAACCCCGACGTCATGCAGCACAACTTCGTGCTTGGCGCGCCCGACTCGTTGACCGCGATTGGTGAAGCGGGCGATCGTCTCGCCACATCGCCAAGCGGACTCGCGCAGGGATATGTCCCTGACGTGCCACAAGTTCTTTTCTCGACAAAACTCCTCGAGCCAGGTCAAACGGTGACATTTCAATTTCGCGCACCGTCGGCTGCGGGACAGTACCCATACGTCTGCACCTTCCCGGCACATTGGCGCACGATGAATGGCGTCCTGAATGTGATCATGCCCGCCGGTCGTGGCGGACGGGGAGGCGCCGCTCCGGCGCCCACGCCTATTCGTGGGGGAATGTAGCGCGTCGTTGTGGCGAACGCGACGCCCGTGTCGATCGTGTCGCGTTCACGATCGCGCGGGACTCGCACGGACCTAAACGACACCTATCAGGTCACAAAGGGAACGGTGTTCTTGTTGTCGAGCCGTTCCCTCGCACGCATGCTGATCGTATCTATGCTGCAGATGCCGGCGCAGCAAGGAAGGTCAATATGCGAAGACTCGTTGAACACATCGTCGGAGCGCTCGCCTTGGCGACGCTCATCGCACTCGTCGTCCCCACGTCCGCGACGCGTCCCTTCCACGAGGATCCCGGGCTGAGCGCGACGCGTACTCCGTCAACCACGATGAACCCCGCCGCCACAACTGACGGACGATGGAAGTTGGGCGGTGATGGATCGTGCTACTGGGATCCGGACGACTCAGGCCCCGATCAGTGCTCGCAAAATCCGGGACGGTGGAAGCTCGGCGGCGATGGCAGCTGCTACTGGGATGCGAACGATGAAGGTCCCAACCAGTGCGCCCCTCCTGCGGACTCTCCCGGGATCGAAGTGCGCGCAGTGTTACCCGGAACGGCGCTTCATGCCCGAATCTGATGCGGCAGCAACTGGTGCCGCCTGACAGTGCGGCTCACGATTGATGCCAGCGAGCCGCGCTTGCCGCATTGCGCTGCCGACGGAGGAAAAGCCAATCCGCTCGGAGGTGTGATTGCGGCGAGCGCGGTGGGGGACCAACCATTCGTCACGATATTGCGCGGGCGTCTTGCCGACCCGGCTTTTGAAATGACGGAAAAAGTTCTTGCGCCCACGCCATCCCACGGCCGCAACCACCGATTCCACTTTGTCGCCCTCGCGCAGCAGTGCCACCGCACGATCGATCCGCGCGTCCTGGAGGTACTGACGAACGGACTTCTGCATGCTGGCTCGAA
>C688J18823_10002605_pt1 | contig 11267 bp, 10 predicted proteins | sample HopSoiMetagenom1_FD_18823 | JGI IMG/M metagenome (IMG submission 18823) | reverse complement strand
GCGCCAGTTGGCGGACCGTGGCGATCGCAAGACCCGGACGGCCGAGACCATCATTTGCCCGAAGAAGGCGAGCACCAGCTGCACTTCGACCCAGATGGAGATGGTGGCGCGACCGAGTTGATCGAGCGTGCCCAGCGGCCGCCGGCGCTTGAGCCTCGCCACCGTGTGGTCGCCGCCGTACAGGTGGACGATCTGCTGCACGCGCGTGTCGGCCGCGAGGAACTCGGATTTCACGCCCCGCCGGTGCAACTCCGAGCGCAGGCAGGCGAGCAGGGCCATCGCGCCGCCGTCGATGCGCTGGACCGCGGACATCTCGAAGTTGAGCGTCTGACCGCGCCTTGCGCCGCCCTCGACCCGGCGCAGCTCGGTCCAGAGCAGAGCCGCCTCGGCGAACGTCAGGCTGCCGCGCACGCGGATCTCGCCCTCCGCGGCGCTCGCCTGCACGTGCTCGATGGCGAATGCCGGCGGCATCTCGATCACCTTTCCAGGTTCGTTCGGACCCACGGTACGGGCGTTGGTGTCGTCGCAAGAGGACAACGAGGCCCGCCTGGCACGAAGACCCGGCGGGCCCCCGCCAAATCAAGGAGCAGGCATCGAGACCGCATTCGCGTCCAACGTGACCTGCCCGGTCTGCGTCAACACTCGACCCTCGAGCGTGGCGCCGGAGGCGACCGTGATGGATGCTTGAGCCAGCACGGTCCCCTTCATGTCCGATCCCGTCCCGAGAGTCGCCGAGCTTCCCACTTGCCAGTAGACGTTGGCGGCCTTGGCGCCTCCCGTCAGGATCACTTTGCGGCCCGAGGTGGTCGTCAGCGAAGACGCCATCTGGAAGATGAAGACGGCATTGGCATCGCCTTGCGCATCGAGGGTCAAATCCCCTGAGGAGATCGCCAGCGTGGACGTGGACTTGTAGAGTCCCGGCGCCAGCGTCGAGCCGCCGAGGTTGCCGGCGACGGTGATGACGCACGTCCGTGCGGCGGCGTCGTTGAACGCGGTGGTCACGTCGGCCTTTGCCTGCCCCGCGGGAGATCCGACCCCGGTAAACTGTGACCCGTTCAGGATTCCCGGAGGGAAGCCGGTGACCGCGGTACCCGGGCTGACGCCGAGGTTGCCGGTGACGGTGGTCGCATTCGTGCTGGTGACGGTCGATCCAGCCAGGACCGCAAACCCGCTTGCGGCTCCGAGTACGACCGGCGGTTGGCAATTGCAGAGCGATGTCGCAAAGCTCCAGACGACATCGTTCGCCAACGACGTCCCGGCCTGGCTCTTCGCGCCGGTGGTAATGGTCGCCGTGAATGAAGTGCTCGGCGCGAAATCCGGCGAAGGGGTGAATGTCGCCGCATTCTTCAGGGCATCGTAGGTGACCGTTCCGGTCACAGGCGTTGCGGCCGCCCCCGCGCCAACCTTGAAGCTGGTCGAGTTGATGGTCGAAGGATTCATCGCTTCACTGAACGTGGCGGTGATCGATTTGTTCGTGCACACCCCTGACGAGAGAGCCGTCGGGGTCACCGTCGGCGGCGAGACGCCGCCGACGCCGCCGTCGGGGTTGGTGGTTCCCGCCGCGTCGCCGAACTCCACCAGCTTTCCGCCGCAGGCGAGCAGCGATGACGCGCACACGATCCACAGTGCCTGTTTGAACCCCCTCATTAGATGCTCCCCTTCTCTACGATGATGAAATGGACGACGAACTCGACCCGCCTGTTGGCTTCGCGCCCCACGGCGGTGTCGTTGGATTCGACGGGTCGCGACGAGCTGAAGCCCTTGGAGCCGACGCGGTCGGCGCTGACGCCATGGCTGACGAGGTATTGCAGGACCGACTGCGCTCGCTGCTCCGAGAGCGTCTGGTTGTGCTCGTCCATTCCTTCCGACGAGGAGTGCCCCTCGATCTCGACGCGGAAGCTCCGGTTGTCCTGGAGGGCCTTTACCACCTCGTCGAGAGCGGCGTGCGATGCCGGCTCGATGCTGGGCGAGTTCCAGCCGAACTGGATCTTCTCCTTCAGCTCGAGCTTGTCCGGGTGGACGACGATCTTTTCGTAGACTGGACAACCGTGGTTTGAAACCAACCCCACGACGTCCGGGCACCAGTCGTCCTTGTCGGCGATACCGTCGTTGTCGCGATCGGGTTCCGCCACCGCGGCGGAGGGCGCCAGCAACGCGGCCGGCCCCTTCCGACTCGCGCCGAACTCGAAGCTCAATCCCGCCATGATGATTTTGGCATCGCGTCCATCGACTCCAGGAAAGTTGTCGTGCCCGACGACGTGCTGGTAGCGCACGTACGGCCCCAGCCAGTAGTTGCGCCTCTCGCCGATCGGAAACGCCAGGCCTACGCCCGCGGAGAAACCGAACCGGTTGAGGTCGCCGGTGCGGACGTAGAGCGCGTCGGCGTCGATCCAGGGCGACATCCCATAGTTCGCGTCAGAGTCGTGCGGCCCCTTCAACCGGAGCCCCCCGCCGTAGCCCCAGGCAGTTCCCGCCTGCGACGAAAGCGAGCCTGAAGCCGTCGGCAATCCGACGAAGGAAATGCCGGCGGTGACGTCGAGATAACGGCTCACGCTGTAGAGGAGCCTGGCCGGGAACGCGCCGCCGACATTGAAGCGTTGAGACTGTTGCTCCGTCAGGGGGATTGCCACCCCGGGCTCAATCTTGAACCCGAGATCGCCAGCAGCTGCGGCCAGTGAAATTCCAAAAAGGGTCAGTCCGAAGATTTTTCCGAAGGCGCTCGAGCTACCCCGCCATCGGGAGGGAAATCTGTTCATGACGTCTCCACTTGTGCGAGCGAGGATTGTGAAGCCCTTCACCGGCAGTGACTCGCCTCTCGCCGACAAAGTCGTTCTTTGACAGAGCAGGAGTCGCACCAGGCGAGAGGCGCCGAAAACGCCGTGAATTCGCGGGATCTGAAGCCCCCTGCCACGTTCAAAGGCGTTCGCGACCGTCCGCGAACGGTCGCGGGGGCAGGAGCCGCGGCGCAAATCACCCGCCGAAACGGCGACGATCTACGTAATCTCCTCGCGGACCGAGGTTGCGAGTTCCTTCCAGGCGGCCTCGACGCCCGACTTGAGCGTTTGCCACGCCTCCTCGCCGGACTGCTTCAGTTCGTCGAGATGCCGGCAAGCCAGTTCGTGCTGCCGCTGTGAGGCGTCGAGCTGGCTGTGGAACTCGAGGCGGCCCTGCAACTCGGAGTCGTCGAGCTTCGTCTTCATCGCGGCGAGCGTGGCGGTCCAATCGTCGAGCTGCCTCTCCATCTTCGCGATGTAGAGATCCATCACCGACATCGAAGCCTCCTGTTCGAGCTGGTTGATGAGGGGCCCGCTGGCGGGCCCCAACGGTTTCGTTGCTGGAACCTCAGCGCAGGCTAGTCGTCGTAGCGGTCATGATCGACGTCGTCTCCATCATGGCCATCTCGATCGCGGCCATGGTCATCATGTCCGTCGTCATCATCCTCCTCATCGCAGGTGTCCTTGCGCGCCTTGTGCAACTGGATGTTGCCGCCCTTCAGCGAGCCCGCGACGCTGTAGCCATTCGAGAGGCGAAGCGCGAAGGTGTCTTGTCTGCCGGGCTCCCCGTTGTCGCTCACGTCGACGCGGTAGGTGAATCCGGGGCGACCGTTCACTTTCGCGGTCCCCTCGATCCGCCTGGTCTTCTCATCGAGCACGACGTACCCCGTGACGCCCGTCCCCTTCACCTTCGTTCCGTTGCGGAAATGGTCCTCATAGGTGAGGTGGCCCCAGAACTTCCCGTGCTTGATCCCACCGGCAACGCCGAAAGTGCCCTTCTCCACAGTCTTCTTCGAGCCGCTCGCGTCGATCCATCCGCCGCCAGTCACGAAATCCGTCGCCTCGCAGGGCGGAGTGCCGCCGGCGAGGGCGCAAGCGGTCGCGGCGGTGCCCGTGATCGTCACCGCGGCTTTCGCGAACGCGTCGCCATTGAACGTTCCACGCGTCAAGGTGACGGCCGCACCAGCGAGAATGGTTCCGACGAACTTCGAATCGGTCAGCGTCGCGGCCTGGGCGACCCACCAGTACACGCTGCCGCAGCGCGGCGGTGGACCGGCTGGCGTGACCACGGAGAAATTCGTTCCGGTCAAAGCGCCGGTGCCGAGCGTCCCGACCTTGAAGATCCAGGTCCCCTCCGCGGGGCCGTCGAGCGTCAAGACGCCTCCCGTAGAGGTCACCGCGGCGTCGAAACAATAGACGCCCGGTGAGAGCGTCAGGCCATCGAGCGTCGTCAGCGTCTGGCCGCACGGCAGCGCCTTGAAGGCGTCGTACGCCGTGAGGAAGTCACGGTCGGCCTGCGCCGCGGTCGCGTCCCCCGCGTGGATCGTCCCCGTCACCGGACAACTGGTTTGCGTGATGGTGACGCCAGGGAAGACGCCTACGTTTCCGCTGACCGTGGCATCGGTACACGTCACCGCGGTGCCAGCAAGGAACGCGAAGTTGGCCGCCGCACCGAGCGAGGGCGCGGTGGTCGACGCGCTGATGAGCGAGATCGAGTCGGAGGATGCGGCAGTTGCCTCGGATTCGGCAGGTGCGGAACCGCAGGCCGCGCAAAGCAGGATGGAAAAGGAGGCGAAGAAGCTGAGTGGTGCGGCACGTCGCATCATTAGGTGCTCCTGACGCTTTGTCTGAGGTTCTCTGCAGCTGGTCAGGCCCGCCCTACGCATGCGCCGTACCAGCCGGCCCGTACCGTAAGCGTGCGAAAGGACGGTCGCCGGAGGCACGCAGCGGTCGCATGGTCCGTTTGCGAGCGTTCGCCGAACGTTCGCATTGCATCGGCTCGGGTACTGAGCGTAAGAGTACGCAGTCGGCCGCGGCCGCCCCCCGCAAGTGAAGTCCGTGCAAGTTGGAGGGAAGGCCATGATGCCGATCCTCGTAGGCAGTAGAACGTCTCCGCACGACCCCGAACTGGTTCCGACTCTCGTTCACGCCTTCAAGGATCAAGGGCGGGGCCCGACGGAGCGCCGGCGGATTCCGAAGGAAGGGCTGCTCCTCGGCCTCGGCGCTGAAGTGTTCGGCGATCCGTTTGACGATCCCGGCATGTCGATCCGGCACTTGCAGATCCGGATGGAGGCAGGGCGTGCGTTCGCACGCGATCTCGCCAGCGCCGGTGGGACGCGTGTGAACGGCGAGCCGCTGCTGGGGGAACGCGCCCTCGATGCAGGGGACGTGCTCCGCCTGGGCGACACGCTGTTCGTGTATGCCCCTGCCGCGGCAGTGACCCTCGCCGAACGCGCCTCGGAACTGGTCGGCGACAGTGCATCGATGGTCGCCATCCGCCGCAGCATCGAATCCGTCGCCTTGCACAAGCACACGGTGGTCTTGACCGGCGAGACCGGCACCGGCAAGGAGGTCGTCGCACGCGTTCTCCACCAGCGCAGTGGACGAACAGGCCCCTTCGTGGCCGTGAACTGCGGCGCGTTCGCCGAGGGCCTTCTTCCCAGCGATCTGTTCGGACACGTGCGCGGGGCGTTCACCGGCGCAGTCGCGGACCAACAGGGCCTCTTCCGCGCCGCCCGCGGCGGGACCCTCCTGCTCGACGAGGTGGCGGAGATCCCGCTCGCGCTGCAAGCGAATCTCCTGCGCGTGCTCGAGATGCGCGAAGTGCGGCCGGTCGGAAGCACACGCGACTTCCCGGTCGATGTGCGCGTGATCGCGACCAGCAACCGCGAGTTGATGACCTTGGTGCACGAACGCTCGTTCCGCTCCGATCTCTACTCGCGCCTGGCGCAATGGACCATCCGCGTGCTGCCACTGCGGCAACGGCGTGAAGACATCCCGGCGCTCACCAGAACGCTGCTCGCCCGCTGCGAGGCCGCCGGCCGGGCGCTGACGCCGGACCTTGCCGAGGAGCTCCTCGTGCACGACTGGCCCCTGAACGTGCGCGGGCTGTTCAACGTGCTCTCGATCGCGACGATCTGTGCGCCTTCGGGGGAGCCGCTCTCACTCGGCGCGGAGGTCAAGTCGGCGCTCTGGACAAGCCGAACGCTGGCCCCGGTCCCCGTCGAGAAGGAGCGCCTCGTCGTCGACAAGGACGGGCTCGAACAACTTCTCGAGCGGTTCAACGGTGGGGTGGCCGCAACGGCCCGCCACCTCGGGATCACGCGGCCGAAATTGTACCGGCTGCTGCGGGTGCGGGGCGTCGAACCGGCGGCGTTCCGCTCCGCCTGAGTCGAACCACGAGCGGCATTTCTCAGGTTGTCGTTGGAGGCGGCGTCGAGCGGGGTCGCGGCTGCAGCGGCACGCCGTTGGCCGTGGCTTCGTCGAACGCTTCCACCGCCGCGGCGCCCGCTTGGCGAAGGGCCTCCGGGAGCCCGGCCATCCTCTCCTTGGCCTGACCGGACAGGCCTCGCCACCAGGCCCGCGTTTCCGCGCCGGATCGCGGGGCCAGGAGCAGTCCGGCCACTGTTCCGGCGAGGGCGCCTCCGAGGAGGGCGAAGATCAGCTGCCCGCCGCTGAAACCGGTTTGAACGGTGATCGTCCTGCCGTGGATCGTCCTGCCCTCGTGGTCACGCATCTGCGCTCTCCTTGTTGACGGTTGAATCTGGCGAGGCACCATTTTCCTGATGCGGACCGACTCCGGCCCCGGAGGCGTGAAAGGCATGGAAGGCTGCAACGACCGCGGGGACTACCGCGGCGCCAATCGTCACCGCGACGCGCACTTGCGAGCGCAGCTCCTGGAGGGTCGCGGCGAGATCGCTCGCCGAGGTGAGGAAGTTCTTCACGTGGTTCGTGCCGTCGTTCAGCTCGGCGGCCACGTGGTTGATCCGTCCCGCCGTCTCCGCCCATGCGTCCAGTGCCGTGTCCAGCCGCTTGCCAGTGGTGCCCAGGGTCCCGCGCGCGGCGCGAAGGGTCGATCTCAATTCCCAGAGCACGGGGAGTGCTGCGCCTGCGAGCACCCCGAACAGCATCAAGGCGGCGATTTCCAACGTCTGCATTCCCATCAGGTCTCCTCGAGCACTTCCAGGCGACTCAGGGGCTCGTCACGCTGTTGCCGTCCAGGGCGACCTGCGTCTGCGCCAGGGCGCGTCCGTTCAGCGTCGCCCCGGTCTGAAGGGCGATGGCGGTCTGACAGAGGATGGTGCCCTCGAAGTGTGAGGTCGTTCCCAGCGTTGCCCGGCCGGCGACCTGCCAGAAGATATTCCTGGCAGACGCGCCACCACTGAGGATGACTTTCGTTGCCGCGCTCAAGCTGAGATCTCCCGAGATCTGGAAGATCCAGACGTCGCTGGTGCCGCCGGCGACGGTGACATTGGTTGGGATCGTCACTGCCGTGCTCCACTTGTACAGACCTGGAGCGAGCGTCAGGCCCCCGAGGTTTCCTGCCCCCAGTTCCGTGAAGTCAGGCCCCGTCCTGCCGGCCGCATCCGTGTAGGATGCCTGCATCTTGCCGATGGCCGCGGTCAGGTTCGCAGGCGTCGGAACCGCGTAGTCCGGGGCGTACATCTTTCCCACCACTTGAGAGGAGGTGGACGCCGCGCCGCCCGCCGGGAGCGTGGAAGAGAACCCGGTCAGGAAGCTCGCCGCTGCAGGGCTCACCCCGATGTTGCCCGTCACCGCCGAAGTGGGCACGTTCGTCACTGCGGTCTTGGCGAGGATGACGTATCCGGCAGCGCCGGCGAGGTCTCCGGCGGTCCCAAGGTCGACTGGCGCAGGGCCAGCTCCCGAGGGATTGCGCGCGCCGGTGTCGGCCGTGCTGCCGCATCCGACCAATGCTGCCATCGGCAGCAACACCGCCAGGCACTTCCGAATCAGCGCTGCAGGCGAGCTCTCGCGTCCGGTCATTTCATCCTCCTCGATGTGCACGGCAGGCGAGCCCTTCGCAAGAAGTCAGCCAAGGGCGTGCAGCCGATTCCATCGATAAATGGCCGGAGAGGGGCCGCGCTGCTCCGGGAAGCCGGATCGCGAACGCCGCGCGAACGTCCGCGAACATGTCGCGGCGCGAGCTTACGCTGGCGTGCCCCGCGCGGCGCCCACATCGGAGTCGACGAGGGCGAGCAATTCTTCCATGGCGAAGGGCTTCTGTAAGATCCGGGCGCGCGCGGGAAAAGTGAGCCCATTGCGGATGGTCAAGAGCACGATCACCGCCGCGTGCGAGAGCACCACATCGTCGTCGAGCGCCCTCTGCAGCCTTGTCCAGTCCGGGTCCAGCTCTCGGGCTCCCAGGGCCAGCACGAACACGTGTGGCTGAGGGTCCACGCTGGTCCGCCAGGCCAGCACTCCCGCGCAATCCGCAACGCACTCCACCCGGTGCCCGTCGAGCAGGAGCGCCGCGCGGATCACAGCGCGCAAATCCGGGTCGGATTCCATCACCAGCGCGAAGCCCGGTGGCCCCGGATGGGGTCTGCTCTTCTTGATCGTGCGCATTGGACGACCCCCTGCTTCATGGCCGTTTGCGCGGTGGTGACGGCCCCTTCCTCGATACGGATCTGGGCAACTGAATCGTAAACGTCGTACCGCTCTCCGCGGTGGAATCCGCGAAGGCCAGCCCGCCGTGCGCTGCCGCGATCTGCGCGACGATGAACAGGCCCAAGCCCAAACCGTGCAGCCGCCCGGTCGCCTCGCCTCGGATACCGCGGCGATAGGCCCGGAAGAGCTCCGGCAGCACATCGGCCGGAATGACTTCGCCTCCATTGTGGACCTTGATCTCGACGCTGTGCGCCGCCGATGCGATCGATTGTACGCGCACCGGCCCGGTGCCGCCATGCTCGATCGCGTTGGTGATCAGATTGATCAGGGCCTGCTCGATGCGGTCGGCGTCCCAGGAGCCGGTGGCGTCGCCGGTGGTTTCCAGCACGATCGTCCTCGCCGGATGGGCGCTGCGGCACTCCTCGACCGCGTCGCGGCAGACGACGTGCAGATCCGCACGGGCGAGAACGATCGGCAAGCCGCCCGGTGTGCGCGTGCGCGTGTAATCGAGCAAGTCGCTGATCAGCCTGGCCATCCGGGCCGCGCTGCGCGCCACACGGTCCAGCGATTCCACTGACGACGAGGTCAGGCCTGCCTGGTGGCGCAGCAGGCTGATGGAGCCGGCGACGGTCGCCAGCGGGTTGCGCAGATCGTGCCCGACAATCCCGATGACCTGCTGCTGGAACTCCAGATTCGAGCGCGCCTCGTCCAGATCGTGCCGTTCGCGGGTGACGTCGCGCAGCGAGACGACCACTTCCTGGACCTCCCCTTGGAGGTCGCGCAAGGAGGTGGCGTCCGCCATCAGCGCGGCGCGCCCGGCGTCCGTCTCCACGTAAAGCTCGGCATGAAAGACGTCGGGCCGTTCGACTGCGCTCTTGAGGAGGGCAGCGGCGTCTCGTTGGCCACTGCCGTCCTCGGACCACCAGCGCTCATTCTGGAATTGAGCGCCCACCAGCGCCTCACGGGCGTGACCCAGGATGCGCTCCGCGGCCTTGTTGACCAGCTTCATCCGGCCGGTCGGCTCGACCACCAGTAAACCTTCGTGCACAGTCTCGATCAGCCGCGAAAGCGCTCGCTCCTTGGCAGTCGCATCGGCCAGGAGGTCGCCGACCAGACGATTCGCTTCCTCGACCGCCCGGAAGGCATTGCGCTCATCGGTCACGTCCACGGCCACGATTCCGACGCCGATCGGTTGGCGGTCGATCGGGCGGAGCACGGCATGGAGTTTGACGAGCACGCACCGGCCGAACAGTGTGAATTCGACGTCCTGCGCATCTCCGGAAGAAGCCGTCTGGCGCAAGCCCTCCGCGAACGCCTCCGGCAGGCGCGCCAGGGTGTCTCCGCTGGCGTAGTGCGCGTCGACCGACAGTCCATCGAAACGGGCTAGCGCCTCGTTGACCCGCAGGAAGGACAAGCCCGTGTCGCAGAGTCCCAAGCCGACGGGAACGTCCCAGACGGCATCGAGGAAGCTCCATGCGGCGTGCTCTTCCTGGGAAGACGGAGACACAGCCGACAACCTGCCGTTACCAGACGTATCCGTGGGACGGCTCCTCGCAGGATCAGGGGTGAAGTGCATTGGAACCCAACTATCCATAGACACGGGGCACCTCGGGGGGCGACTCCGACCAGAGTCGTGTCAGCTACCTCACCCCCCTGAGCTGCCTCCGGAACGGCAGCCCAAGCGCGTAACGGCCTGGCGGTCTCCACAAAACGAAGGCCCCGGCGCACGGTCGCCGGGGCCTCGGACTTCGCGTCGAGCGCGNGCTACAGGGCAGGCTGGGTGACCGTGGCCTGCTGCAGCGCGATCTGGGTCTGCGCCAGCGCCCTGCCGTTCATGGTTGCGCCGGTCTGCAGCGTGATGGCCGTCTTCGAGAGGATGACTCCTTCGAAGTGCGAGTTCGCCCCGATCGTCGCCTGGCCGGCGATCTGCCAGAAGATGTTCTTGGCCTGCGCGCCGCCGCTCAGCGTGACGCTCTTGGCCGCCGCCATGGTGAGATCGCCGGTGGTCTGGAAGATCCAGACGTCGTTGGCGCCGCCCGAGATGGTCACGTTGGTAGGAATGGTGACCGTGCTCGTCCACTTGTAGAGGCCCGGAGCGAGCGTCAGTCCACCGATGTTCCCCGTGCCGAGCTCGAGGAAGTCCGGCGTGGGGCGCCCGGCGGCGTCGGTATACGCGCTTTCCATGTTGCTGATCGCGGTGGTGAGATTGGTCGGAGTGGGCACTGCGTAGTTCGCCGCGTAGATCTTCCCAACCACCTGGGTGGAGTTGGCGAAGACGTTGGTGGAGTCGGCGACGAGCGAGAACCCGGTGACGAAGCTCGCCGCGGCCGGGCTGAGGCCGACGTTGCCGGTCACGCCCGAAGAAGGAACGCTGGAAATGGCGGTCTTGGCGAGAAGGACGTGACCGCCCGCGGCGCCGAGCAGGACCGGCCGGGGTCCCTTCGATGTCGTCGTGCCGGTGGCGAAGTTCCACGCGTACGCCGCGGCGAGGGCGTGGCCTGCGAGGTCTTTGGCTCCGGTGGAGATGGTGGCGGTGAAGGAAGCGCCGGTCGCGAGATTGCTGCTCGGCGTGAAGGTGGCAGTGGAACCCGAGGAGGTCACCGTCCCGGACACCGTCGAGCTGCCCTGCTTTACCGTGAACGAGCTCGCGGTCAACGTCGCCGGATCCATCGCCGCGCTGAAGGTGGCGGCCACCGTCACATTGAGGGGGACGCCGGAACCGTCACTGGAGGGGCTGGTCGAGCTGACAGTCGGCGCGATGCCTCCAGCATTGTCACCTGGCGGGGTCGAGTCGCTACCGCACGCGGTCAACAGGGAACTGACAATGAGAGCGCTGCACAAACGGGTGCTTCGCAGAGTGACCAT
>C688J18823_10002604_pt1 | contig 11269 bp, 9 predicted proteins | sample HopSoiMetagenom1_FD_18823 | JGI IMG/M metagenome (IMG submission 18823) | reverse complement strand
ACAATGTCATGACATCGTAGCAGCGTGGACATTCAATTTCTTGTTCTATATCTTTCGCCGCCTTAGTATCATTTCTCTCTTCCTCCTCCTCCTTACTAGGATCTGGCTCAGGAGATAGCAGTTTTGTATTCATTATAATTAAAGTTATTATGAAGATACTTATAGTAGCTGATACGACATGGGGAGGGAGGGCAGCTTTAGAGGACGGTAATGTACCGTACGTTATTTGGGACAAAATTTGAAATATGTTCTCTTTTTGGTAACAGCTCATATTTTACTATTAACTTAACTTTGACTCTACACGACACAATCTTTGAACCATCCATTGAATGAAGCATGAACTGATTTTAGGATTTAACCGAGACATTATAGTACAGATTGAGACGTTAGAAGGAAAAACATATTGTACTGGTTTTGAACTCTTACCTGTAAGAATAAGATTGCAATAAATCGATGTCACAAACGAGGGTACAGGCTCAAAGGCTCAATTGATGGCGGATAGATTTGAGCCCAAAGTTTATGTCAAATTTGATTCACACACCCTTGGGCCCATACTGATATCAGTCCTTAAATTGGGTTCTATACATAAAAGAGATATCCAAACAAATGGTACCAGTAGTACAAAAACAACAAAAAGGAGAAGGAGATGCACTAACTCAACCGTTTCAAAATAATTATTATCCCCAAGTAGAATCAAACGCATACTCATTGTTTGTACTTGGTATGAGATCTCCTCAGACAAAACAGAAATACCTACAGAGATTTGGATATTTTCTTGATTTTGCTCGAGTCGCGACAGAAAAAACAACTTCAAATGAGGCACGGTGTATGGAGTTGGCAGAATTGGCAAAAAGCAACTACAAATGGCTTGTTAATCGTATATTCAATTATCTACAACTACTTAAGACCAGAGTGGAATCAAAGGAAATTAAGGCCTCTACTCTGAGAAACAATATAAAACCTATAAAGTTGTTCTTGGAGCAAATAGATATTGAAATTCCTTGGAAAAAGCTCATGCGCGGCACGCCTAAGGAAAGAAAATATGCAAATGATCGCGCTCCAAAGCTCGAAGAGATAATAAGAATATCGGAATATCCAGATCGACGGATTAAACCAATCGTCTACACAATAGTTTCCTCAGGAATGCGCCTTGGTGCACGGGATTATCTAAAATGGAAAGATATCACTTCAATAATACGAGACGACAATGTAGTCGCAGCTAAAATAAAAATCTACTCAGACGAAGAAGACGAATACATTTCTTTCATAACCCCCGAAGTATTTCATTCACTTGACACTTGGATGAAATATCGTAAGGACTGTGGAGAAAACATAAATGAAAATAGTTGGATTTTACGCAACTTGTGGGATGTTACAATACCTAAGGGAAAAGGTGTTGTATCATTTCCAAAGAAATTGAAATCGACAGGAGTTAAAAGATTAATAGAGAATGCACTTTGGGCACAGAGAATCAGAATAAAATTAGAATCAGGAAAAAAGCGTCATGAATTTCAAACAGATCACGGATTCAGAAAGTGGTTTAAAACACGATGTGAGATTGCTGGAATGAGGTCGATAAATATAGAAATTCTTATGGCCCATTCTATTGGAATATCAGATTCTTATTACAGACCAACAGAAGATGAACTACTAGATGATTATCTAAAAGCCGTACCGTTTCTAACAATTAGTTACGAGCATAGACTTCAAGAACAGGTTAATGAGTTGTCCGAAAAAACTAAAGATAATGACTTTATTATAAAAACAAAATTGGAAGAAAAGGAAGAACAGATTAGTCTATTAGTGAAGAAGCAAGAAAAGTTTGAGCAGTTGGTTCAATCGCTTATAGACTCGGGACAGTTGAAAAGAGCGGCATAATCATAAGAATTGGCTGAAAAATAGTCAATAATATAGTAAAGTATACACTGCCCAGACGAAATTGATTTGTCGTAAAGACAAATCATCTCAACCCGGACGGTCAAATCAGAATACCTACTTAGTAGCCTAGGATATACTAAACCACACTATTTTTATCTTTGATAGAATTCACAATCTGATGTACACTACCTTTATTGTGAAATAAGCGCTCCTGTAGCGCTTAGGACTATAATATAGTCATATTATCATGTAGTAAATAAAATTAAATTCTTTATTATTTTTTATTCTAAGTTATATTAATTCAAGAACGTAAGTCACTAGCGATATTATTATCATCTAGACCCATCATATGTATTGATAGCTTATAGCTATATGATAAGAATAATAAATAAATTGGAAATGGCAAGTTATGAATGGTATTACAAAAGTACATTACGGTTGTTGTTTATCAAAGGGTAACCTAGTTACCATTAGTTGCCTTTATTCCTGCGTGATATGAAAGATATACTGTATCACTTTATAATTCATGATTCTAGAGTAGAGAATCAACTAAGATACAAAATCGAGCATATACAGTCAATAATCATAATCGAATGAATCTTTTCTGGAGGTTTGGAGGTTCCGGAGGTTAGTTTCTCTATTTGCAGGAGGGTACAGTGTTATCCCACACTAACTCACTACCCCACCGCCTAATTTGAGTTCATTGCAGAAAATTACTGGTAACAAGGAAAACAGAAGGTAACAGAAATAACGTTATCGTAAGAATGGTAATAAAATGGTAACATATGTTAACAAGAGCTTTAAGGAGCAATTCTCGATATATATAATAGGTACAAAAATATGATTGGTCTAAATCGGAAGGAGAAGGAAAAACTCATTGTAGATTTATACGAAAATGGAAGTAGTTACCATCAAATAGCTAAAGAGGCAAGGGTTTCACTTCGTGACATCAAAGGGATAGTAGATAAAGCTAATGGAGTACAATCTTCATCTAAATCATCTCAAGCCTATCAGATGTTCTCTGATGGTAAATCTCCTATGGAAGTAGCTATTGCTCTAGAAATGCGAGAGGCAGAGGTGACTCAATTGTACAAGGAAAGTTGGACACTGAAGCAGATCTATGATCTTAATTCCATATATCTGGAGACAAAAGGTGATCTTGCATCTTTTGTGGATTTATACAAGTTGAGTAAAGAAGCCGGTTTGAGTTCAGAACATGTGGTTAGAATTCTAAGGTTAGCCGAGTGTGATCTGCTACGCCTTGAAGGCAGATACTACAATCTTAAATCAGAAGTAAAGTCACTTGAGGCAAAGAAGGAGAGTTTGATTAGAATTATACAGGACTACGATAGTCGGGTTAGAGGATTAGGTAAAATGTTTGACAAGTATTGCCAATTATGTCAGGAAGAAGAAGAAAAACTGACTGATCTACAAAGAAAGAGACTGAAAGCGGAAGATCTCGTAAGTCATTAGGATTAGGAATATGGTGGAGGAAAAGCATATGCCACTTTATCTAATGGACCAATCCTACTAAAATTCGCTGTCTCTTCTGTAATTCATTCGATAAGAAACAATCCAGAACACTACATTTCAATAATCCAGGAAAGTTTTTCGTTCAATATTCTAGGTTTACTATCCAAATGAGGGTTGTTGTCCCTTTGATTCCATCTCCAATTCAACAGGACCAACCTTCAATTTACTGATCAGTGGTAGTAGTAGAAAGACGATAGTAAGTGCAATGATACCAAATGTAGATTGCTTTATTTCTACTCCAAGAAAGACATCGTAGGCCGCCCTACCAATCAAGGCTCCCATCAATGCTACTATCGCAAGACCAATTGCTTTCTTCGCATTTGTTGCCGAAGTGCCAAACCACCAGTCATACCAGTCTCTTATACCTTCTTTTATATCTGACCCTTGAAGTTTCCTTAGTGCAAGTTTTGCTTCTTTATGATTTCTATCTATATCAAGTGCTGCTTGGAACAGCTTCTCAGCCCTTTCTTTCTTTTTTTCTGTATTATACAAGACCCCAAGGTTGTAATAAGCATCTGGAAAATCAGATTTTAGCTCTATAGCTTGAATAAATTCGGCTTCAGCCTTTTCATTCAATCCTTGTTTAAAGTATATTAATCCTAGATTATTATGTGCATCAGGAGATAGAATATAATCTTGTTTGACTATACTCATATCCTCCCTGGCTCCTACTATGTCTCCGTTCTCAAGTCTGTTTCGTCCTCTATTAAGTAATACAGTGAGCTCCAAAAATTCTTCTGGGTGCAACTCCAAGGCTTTATAATAGTACTTTTCAGCTATATCATATATCATTCGTTTGTGGTATACATATCCAAGCCCTAAATAAGCCACTGTTTTAATTTCAATTTGTAATGGAAGACCAACATACTGAGAATCAGATAGCTCCAATGCTCTATTGAACGCACTTTCTGCTTCGATAGAATCTTCGTCTAACTTGGCTTGTAAGACAAGAGCATAAGAATTATCCTTATAACGCAACAATGCTGTGTTTAATTCACTTTCAGCCTTAGATATCATATGTGCCTGTAGAGAATAGTTGGACAGTCGCGCATGAAGAAATGAAATAAATATATTTAAGAATGATTCCTTAGATAAGTTCGGAAACGAGATCTTGCCGAAATTTTGATACAAATTCTTTTGCAGAAAATCTTCCTTCAGTAAATCGTTTTCTGTTAATTCGACATATGCTTCCTGCAAATCTACAATACGTTTAGGATTATTATTTAGGGCCTCAAAGAGTAATCTTGTGGAATCAAAAGTGGGTTTTTTTAGTGATTCAAACTGATTTTTCAACGACGCATCCAGTTGATTTTCTAGATACCTGTAAACGGTAATTGCAACTGCATTTAGAAATTTCAAAACAGCTGACCTTGGATACTTTTCATATGCTTTCCTTAGCCATTCACATGACGAAGAAAAAAATTGAGGATTGGTTAAATAATTAATCAGATATAGAAAAATAGCGTAGCTTTCCGACCAGGCTATGGAGGTTAAGGCAATTTCTCCTATCATTGGGATCGTCCGAGAAGTCTTTTCTTGATAGTTTGTTGATAGTTTGTAGACAACGTCTGGGTTTTTCGTTGTGATTTCTCGAACCATATCTATCTCTTCTTTGCGAGCTTGTCTAGCTAATTCCTTGATGAACTCGTCACCATGTTTTGATGCAATAAATTCTCTTTTCGTTACATCGTTTACTAAGCTAAGTAGCTGAGCTTCAAGGTTTGGCTTCAATTAAGGAATTATATAATATTATCAAAACCTTTTTAAACTTCCGCTTTTTATGCTAGGCGTAAATTAAGATTATCACTATAGCCTAGACAGTAGAGGCAAAAAATACAATTAACATATATAAACCAGTTATATAAAGCGGTTTGCGAGGCTTTCAATATGACCCTACCGCTTCAATGGCAAAAATATCTTTCATTTTCGACAAGCACTCGGTTGTAATCGCTAAATGCAGAATAACAAGACTGTAATGAATTTGTTTATTTTTAGACTACTTTTATGTAATGCTGATGGGAGATATATTTTGCTAACGTAGTAGTTAGTGCATGTTATATTGTTGTGTTCTTAACGGTCCTTATCTATGGGCCAATCCCCACCATGGCAAAACCACACACCATTCCATTTATCCATGCGGACATTAATGAACCTAATATCTGTTTTTGGGAATCACAAACAATATTTGTAATTTCTCTGGTAGTATCCAGTGCTTGTTCTTGACAAGCACTAACAACCTGAGTATAACTTTGACCATAACTTCCAACCGCTTGCGCTACTTTTTTGATATTATTATTGTTAGCTTCTAAGATGGTATTGGTTGCATCTCGCAGTTCTCCCATTTGTAATGGATCCTTAATCATTATTTGAGATTACTTATAGGTCATTGGATTATATATATACATAGAGCCTATATAGCTCGATCTTTTTTTATTTTATCTATGATTAGAACTTCCTGTAGTGAGGAAACATTGTTGTAGCGATCCATTTCATCAACGGACTGTATGCTAACCTCTAACCCTGACTCTGGAGTAGTAACAGCGACTGGCACCATAGCTGCGGGGCAGCATCTGACATGTACTATTACAAATGGTGCATTGTAGCCATATCTTACTAGAAATATCCAGATAGTGGACGAACAACAGTACCAAAACATGAGATAACGATGGAAGGGCCACCTTCCCCTTTGTAGCAAGTCTATAGCCTGTTATCTTGCCCCTCCCTTATCCTAATTTAATTTGTTGATCTGTTTGTCTCTTTCTTCGAATTTCCTCGTCCATTATCATAGCTAGTATTTGCTGCATGGCTTCTACCTCCGCTAAGTTGTCCTCAACAATCCGCATATTGGACTTGGCCTGGTCTACTGTCTTTTTCTTCTTTTCAATTTCTTTGTAAATCATTTTCTTGACTTCGGCTATTGTTAGTCCTTTTTGCTTTGGCTTTGGCATTCATGATGATCTATAGGTAGCGATTTCTATAGTCAGAAGAACTGGGGGTAGAGGGACTCTAGTATAATATTATTTGTTAGTAAGTTCTGGCTATTAAATATCTTGATGGGGTCAAAGGCGCCCCAACTACTGAGAAGGTATGCTATGTACAATTATCCTGGTCGCTTTTACTACTCCGATGTCACGGCGCATTCAAGATTGATACAACCAAGCTACTGAAGAAACCTACCAAGTTTTACGACGATGATTATTCTATAATTTCTTCTTTAGCGAAACTATCCAATTATAGGCAAGGCTTTCTCAGAAGCCGAGCCAGCGCGCTAGTAATCAACTATTTAATGCAAGTTTGTTACCCTTCTAATGTTGTTATAGAACAAAACACATAGCTAAAGCTTCTAGCTTTGGTTCTGTAGCTGATATAAAAACTAAAGCTCATCAGTTAGCTGGGAAGGTGGCTGTTTGGCTTCGAGGACTTGGAAGGGAAGTATAAGCTTTGGATTGGTCAATATCCCAGTAGGAGTGTATCTAGCTACAAAAAGTGCAGAATTTTCCTTTAACCAACTATGTTCCAATCGTCATAGGATTCGTTATAAGAAATGGTGCCCTATCGAGGAGCGAGAGGTAGCATATTCAGAAATAGAAAAGGGTTACGAGATTGCAAAGGACCAATATGTCGTACTTGAAAAAAGAGATTTAGAGACAATAAAGCTCAAAACAACAAACACCATCGATATCAAAGAATTTGTAGACGAAAAAGAGCTTGATCCAATCATGATTGAAAAAAGCTATTTTATAGCTCCAGACAATAAGAACAAAAATGATAAGGCATACTCACTTCTTGTAAAAGTACTAACTGAAACTAAGAAAATGGCACTAGGAAAAATAGTGCTCAAGGATAAAGAGCATGTGGTCGCTCTTCGACCGTATCAGAGAGCAATAGTAATGCACCTTCTTTATTATATAGATGATATAAGACCGGTCGATGAAATTAGTGAACTTAAAGATATACAACGCGCTGCTGTGGATAATAAAGAAATATCGTTAGGAAAACTGCTAGTTGAAAATCTATCCTGTGAACAGTTTGATCTGAGCAAGTATTCAGACACCTATGCTAAGGAATTAGAAAAACTGATAGAATCAAAGGTCAAGGGTAGAACGGTAGCCGCTGAACCACAAAAAGTCAAAGAGGAAGAGACAAGAGACCTTGTAGCAGCATTGAAGGCTAGCCTCCAAAAGACAAAGACTAAGGAATAAACACAACAATTATCAACATGTGCTGTATGTGAACTAAGAGATTTGTAGGTTTCAGAACAACTGTAATGTATATCTAGGGTCAGTAGAGCATTACATCAAGTACAGCGATCTTGCGAAACATAAATTAGAACTATTAATATTGCTCAAACTTACTCATGACTAGCTGGTTCTATTGATAGGTAAACCTTGACAGTCAGACTTGATAAACACATAAACAAAATCTGTCGACCCTACAAATTATGATATCTATAGGTAGTAGCAATTAATGGATGCGAACCAATATATATAATTCAGTCTATAACCATCAAATCTTAACACATCATACAGTATCGGATTCTTGAAACGCCTAGTATAATTATATCTGAAATAAGTCTTCTAATACGGTTGTGCGGTGCGCACCAGATTATAAACATTTTAAATAGCAGATTTGATGTATAGAGTGAGGCCTCGGCCTGATGATAATTGATCATTTATATCATGATCCACCAAAGTCCAATTTTCTAAAGGTAATGGACTGACGCGATATGATTTCAATAATTTAGCGAAAATGGGCCCAATTAATATTATGAAAAAAGAGAAAAAAAGGTTTGCATGGGGCACAAGGGATTCTTGTAAATTATAGTTGTATCAGATCGTGACTTGACATAAAACATATAATTAGAAATAGTTAACTTAACATAGTGATAAAAATAGTAAGCATACCGATAGCCTTTGTAACACTGATACTTTTATCAACCACAGCATTATCGGTCTTTAGTACAGCACATGCTCAAACAAATGCAACATCAGCAAACAAAACAGGTAAAACGTCATCATCAACAACAACAGCAGCACAATCTGAACAAGCATCACGATCTATAAAAGGTGCAATAACTAGTACAGGACAGTTTTTAAATAACGCAACTCAGAAAATAGTTGGATCAAAATCCGTACAAACTGTCGTAAATGAAAGTTCAGATTTGCTGGGTAATGCAACAGTGGCAACAAAAAAGTTCTTTATTCCTAAATAGTCAAGTAAGAATTGCACAGAAAATAAGAGGCATGCAGAACATATGGGTTGCAACTCGTAGCCGCACGTCCAAATGATTAGTAGACGATCACATCTATATCGCTAGCGATATTTTCTCCAGATAGGACAAAATAATACTAGGTATTAATCTTCAGGCTTCAGATAAGCACGGAAGATAGTTAATGCATCCAACTCTTGCTCTTCGGCGTGGAAACTACAAAAATGCTCCCAGATCTGTTGATCCAGTTTCTTACGATCAAGTGATGTGTCTGCTATCTTAGTTTGGCACTTTGTACATGTATAATAAGCCATTTTTATCTTCAAGCCAGAAGAAGATAAAATGACTTATTCAAATTTTTCGGTGTTCTAATTTTTATCAATAATTCATGAATGTCATAGGATAGGATAATTTCTAGAGCTGCGGATCAGTTAAAGTCTTTTTATTTCCTGATTTTATAAGCGCGATCCTCACGGCTAAAACCCAAGCGACATATCAACAAACGACCAACCAATAAAACCGTTCCATTGTTAAATGGTATGGGTAGGTCGTTACTCATCAGTTCATTCGTAATCATCATGACTTGGGAGATCCCTCGGTTTCAATAAAGTAAGAACATTACAATTCATTAATCCATATTCAACTTTGTTAGTTAATGTGACACTGCTGTCTACATGAGTTCTTTCTTGACTACGCATGCTGGGTATAAGTGAACAAAAGAAAATGGGAAGAATTTCGATTTAGTGGCCTACTTGCAGTATTGTGGCTTCTCGACGCATATTAGATGCTGAGTACCATATATCGCGGTATTTCCGAAATGGCTTTTAGTCTTTGATGGGTCAAGCCAAAGACTTATGGCTGAACCATCGATTAATTTTATGCTAGTTGGAACCTGATTTACAGAACCTTCTTTCATAGTAACTGCTGACGTACCGTTGATTGTAGTAGAATTACCTTTGATTAGTGGGGTTCCAGTAATTTTAAAATTTGATATTGCATGTGTATGCGGCGAAGTGCCGTCCTTTTTCATCATATGAAAAGCAGCATTAAATGTAGGAGATGTACTGTTCATGTTATCCATTCTAAAAACACCGGAGACTATCCAAGTTGGCTTACCACTTTCATTATTCTGTAGACTTGTAAGTGCACCCTTAACTACATTCTTCTGTATCGCAGACACTTCGGACGGCAACAGAGCAAGGCCTAATACAAAAGCTAGGGCAATTGTTGACGTCGCGGCAGTAATTATTATTAAGTTAGTTTTCATGTAGACATTAAACTTTCAGATTGGTTATAAAATTTTTATGCCCTTTATTTTTTCATCACTATAAAGCGACAAGAAAAACGGTCAAGGGAAATAATATCTAAAGTGGATATATCTCCTCTGTACTGGCAGTCAATTTAATTTAATTGTGTACAGAGGGGTAGTTTTTACCTCGGCTATGGTGCATATTAGTCTGGACTGAAAGAAATTTACCCCCTTAGTAGTCAGAAATTAAATGAATGAAGTGCAGCAGAATCTAAGCTTTATAATATTGCATTTTCAGAAGCCCTCTTCCTAGGGACTATTATGACTAAAGCTCTTGGCTATCAAAAGGAGATATTCAATGTAAAGGAAGTCCTTGAATATTTTAGGGTATCAAACTATTCGTAAGCTTTCACAAACAAGATACAGTCAATAGTCAGTGAGTTTTAACACATCGGACAATATCGGATTTTGACACGGCCAGTATAAGGATATACTATATCTTACATTTGATTAATATGATCAAATGAGTAGAGGTATTCATTGAAAAATCCGTTCAAGAAATCAGCTAATAATAAGAGGACACCTGAAGGGGAACCTCTTGAACCTGTAGGATCAGGTCTGGTTAGAGGGTCTAACAAATTGTTAATTATAGCAGCAATAGCTACATTTATCATTATTATTTTGGTGATGTCTGAATCAGTAGTTATAGTACAAGCAGGACACAGAGGAGTTGTACTATATGCTGGTGCAGTCGAGAACAGAGTATTAAGTGAAGGGGTACACTTCATAATACCATTTGCTGAGCAGGTCATACCATTAGAAGTACGTACACTCAAATTCGTGGCTAATGCTTCGGCTGCATCTAATGATTTACAAGAAGTACAAACTGTGATAGCGTTAAATTACCATCTGAATCCTGTTGATGTAAATAAGGTTTACCAACAGTTGGGCCCAGACTATGCAGATAAAGTAATAGCCCCTACAATACAAGAATCAGTTAAAGCAAGTGTGGCAAAATACAACGCTGAAGAGTTAATTACAAAAAGAGCCATTGTTAAGGATGTTATAGCAAATGCAATAAGAACCTCCTTGTCAGCAAAAGATATTGTGGTAGAGACTATATTTATTACTGATTTTAGGTTCTCGCCATCGTTCTCTAGCCAGGTTGAAGATAAAGTGGTAGCTTTTCAAAAGTACTTGACAGAATTGAATAATTTGAGAGGAATTCAAGTAGTAGCTAATCAGACAGTTGTACAAGCTCAAGCACAGGCCAAAGCTAACATAGCAAAGGCTGGTGGAGAATCACAAGCAATTAAAATTATTACATCGCAGTTAAGACAAGATCCTCAATATCTTCAGTGGCAAGCAATCAATAGGTGGAATGGACAGCTGCCATTTTC
>C688J18823_10002603_pt1 | contig 11271 bp, 10 predicted proteins | sample HopSoiMetagenom1_FD_18823 | JGI IMG/M metagenome (IMG submission 18823) | reverse complement strand
GTGGACCATGGGCCCGAAGATCACGATTGACTCGGCCACCCTGATGAACAAGGGGCTCGAGGTGATCGAGGCGCGATGGCTGTTCGACGTGCCGCCGGATCGCATTCAGGTGCTCGTCCATCCGCAGTCGATCGTGCACTCGATGGTGGAACTCGTCGACGGATCGATCATCGCGCAGCTTGGCGTAACCGACATGCGCCTGCCCATTCAGTATGCGTTTTCGTATCCCGCCCGCTGGAGTGCGCCGTTGCCGCCTCTCGATCTGGCACGGGCAGGGAGGCTGGATTTCTCGGCGCCGGACACCGGGAGATTCCCCTGTCTCAATCTGGCGTTTCGTGCGTTGGCGGGCCATGCGGGTCTTCCAATCGTCCTGAATGCCGCCAACGAGATTGCCGTCTCGGCCTTTCTGGAACGGCGGATCGGCCTCACCGCGATACCGGACTTGATCGGTCGCGCCATGAACGCGTATGAGGCCGGAACACCATCGCCGATCGGCAATCTGGCCGATGTTCGCGCGGTTGACCGCTGGGCGCGAGAGTTCGCCGAAGCGGGAGCCGGTACGGTAAAATCAAAAGTTTAGCCGCCATCATCCGGTCGCGCGTGTCGCGACTGCTCAGAGGCCATCTGTGACAAGTATTCTCGCGTTCGTGTTCGTGCTCGGCGTCCTCATCTTCGTGCACGAACTCGGGCATTTCCTCATGGCCCGCCGCATTGGCGTGCGGGTGCTGACCTTCTCCCTCGGTTTCGGCCCGAAGCTTCTGGCCTTCAAGCGAGGAACCACGGAGTACTGCATCAGCGCCATCCCTCTTGGCGGCTACGTAAAAATGGCCGGAGAAAATCCCGATGATGCGCGGACCGGTGAGGCCGACGAATTCCTGTCGAAATCGAAATGGCAGCGGTTCCAGGTGCTGGTCATGGGCCCGGTCATGAACCTGGCGCTTGCCATCGTGGTGATGGCCATCGTGCTCTACCAAGGGGCGCCGGCGCCGGCCTTTGCGCAGCAGCCCGCCGTCGTCGGACAGGTTCAGGACCAGTCGGCGTTGAAGCCCGCCGGTCTTCAGCCCGGCGATCATATCCTCGCCGTCGATGGCGACTCGGTCGCGACCTGGGAAGATTTTCTCAATGTGATTGCGGGCAAGGCGAAACGCCAGGTGACACTTCGCGTCGATCGCGCCGGTAAACCGGTTGACGTCACCTTCGTTCCCGTCGGCACCGGCAAGTACGATCTCGTGAGTCTCGATACTCTCGCGATCCTGCCGATCATGCATCCGCAGGTCACGTCGCTGCAGCCAGGTAAACCGGGTGACGAAGCGGGGATGCACCCGGGCGATGTGGTGATGTCGGCAGCGGGAGAGCGCGACGTCAACTACACCCGTCTCATCGAGGTGATCAAAGCGCACGAGAACCAGACCATCACGATTGAAGTGAAGCGCGATGGTCAGTTGCTGCCGATCCGTGTGACACCGCGGAAGATCGGCGATCTGGTCATGATTGGCGCACAGTTGACCAGCTACGAAGTGCGGACCATCGACCCAGGCCCCCTTGAAGCGTTCAAAATGAGCCTCGACCAGAACTGGACGTGGGCCAAGATGATCGTGCAGACGCTCGGCGGCCTGTTCACCCGGCACACGTCGGTGAAGCAATTAATGGGGCCCGTTGCGATCGCAGATTTATCCGGCATGGCCGCGCAGCAGGGGTTGATTCCGCTCTTCAGCCTGATGGCGATGATCAGCCTCAATCTCGGGCTTCTCAATCTGATGCCGATTCCCGTGCTCGACGGCGGGCACATCGCGATTCTCGCGCTTGAAGGCGTCTCTCGCCGCGACTTCAGCATGAAAGTGAAAGAGAAGATGCTGCTGGCGGGGTTCGTGCTGCTCCTGATGTTGATGGTCACCGTTATTTACAACGACCTCATGCGCGTCCAGTGGATCGAACGGCTGATGCCGTGGCGCTGATCGGGTCGAGCCGCCGCTGGCGGACGCTCAGGGGAGCACGCATCGCGTGCGCAGCCGTCCTCGCGCTCGCTGGCATTGCGGTCGTCTATCCGCAGTCCACGCCCTCACCCGCCCTTCCGTTCCCGCCCGTCGCCACCTTCTCGATTCTTGGATTCGATCCCGCGACTGGCGAAGTCGGGGGTGCGGTGCAGTCGCGCGTGTTTTCTGTGGGCAACGGGGTGCTGTGGGCTGAGGCCGATGCGGGTGTCGCCGCCACGCAGGCGATCGTCGACGTCAGTTACGGCGCCAAGGCGCTGGCGCTTCTTCGCGCCGGCATGACGCCGTCGGCGATCGTCAAAGCGATCCTCGACAGCGATCCCGATCCGCGGCCGTCCGACTGGACGAAGGAAGGACGGCAGTTCGCGGTCATGGACGCGAAGGGTGATTACGCGGCCTACACGGGACCGAAAGCGACGCCATGGGCGGGGAACAAGGGCGGTAAGTACTGCTCCGCGCAGGGAAACATTCTTGCCGGCGAAGGCGTCGTCAGTGGCATGGTCGAGGCGTTTGAAAAAACCGACGGCCACTTGTCGATGCGGCTGATGGCGGCTCTCGATGCGGGGCAGACGGCTGGTGGCGACAAGCGCGGCATGCAATCAGCCGCGATGCTCATCGTGAAGAAGAACGGCGGCGTGTGGTTGAACAACGATGTCGTCCTGCGCCTGCAGGTCGACGACAGCGAGGAACCTCTCAAGGAATTGCGCCGCGTGGTCGAGAAATGGAACGCCACCCAGCGCCGCCGCCGTTAGCTCCTTCCTGGTTCCGCGACCTCCGTCAGGAATTTCGGCCGATGTTCACGCTGGCGGTGCCCGTCGTGATGGCGGAGCTCGGCTGGATGACCATGGGCCTGGTCGATACGCTGATGGTCGGCAGGATCGGACCGGAAGCGATCGGCGCCGTCGGCATCGGCAGTTCCCTCTTCATGGGCGTGTGTATCTTCGCCATGGGCCTGCTGCTCGGCCTCGATACCCTGGTCTCGCACGCCTTTGGGGCGGGTCGCCTCCACGAGTGCCACCGATGGCTCGGGTACGGAGTGGCGCTCAGCCTCCTGGTGTCCATCCCGATCACGCTCATCGTTCTCATGCTGTCCGCCGCGCTGGGTCACTGGGGACTCGATCCCACGGTGCTGCACCTGACCCAACCGTACCTGACGATCCTGGCGTGGAGCATTCCCCCACTTCTGCTGTACGCGTCCTTCCGGAGATATCTGCAGGGTATGGGCGTCGTGCGGCCGGTGATGGTTGCGCTGGTTCTCGCCAACGTGCTGAACGCATGCGTGAACTGGCTCCTGATTTTTGGACGTTTGGGCGCACCGGCGATGGGCGTCCGTGGATCGGCATGGGCAACCGTCGTCGCGCGAATCGTCATGGCCGGTGTTCTCCTCGCCGTCATTCTCTATCGCGAGCGATCGTTGTTGGCTCGCCGGCCGCGGTTCGCGGAGTCGAGCGGGCGAACCGATTCAACGCTGCGGCCCGGTTCACGACGCCGGGCGATTGACCTGGAGCCAATGCGCAAACTCCTCGCCCTTGGGCTGCCTGCGGCCACGCAGGTGACGCTCGAAGTCGGAGTCTTTGCCGCAGCGACGGCGCTGGCGGGACGTCTTGCCCCCGCATCGCTGGCGGCGCATCAAATAGCGGTCAACCTCGCCGCACTCACATTCATGGTGCCGCTTGGTGTTGCCTCGGCTGGCGCCGTGCGCGTGGGCCATGCTGTTGGCCGGGGCGATCCCCGAGGGGCTGCGCGATCGGGCTGGACGGCGATCCTGTTTGGCGTCGCGTTCATGTCGTGCGCGGCGGCGGCATTTCTGCTCATGCCCCGCACGCTGATTGGCGCGTTCACCTCGGACGCCAACGTGATTGCCATCGGCGTCTCGCTGCTCTTCGTGGGAGCGATTTTTCAGTTGTTCGACGGTGTCCAGGGGGTTTGTACCGGAGTGCTGCGAGGGCTGGGCGACACCAGAACGCCGATGCTCTGGAACCTGGCCGGCCACTGGTTTATTGGCCTGCCGTTAGGCTACACGCTGTGCTTCGTGTCAGGGCTCGGCGTCATCGGCCTGTGGTGGGGTTTGTCGACCGGCCTGATCATCTGCGGCATCGCTCTGCTGATCGTATGGTTCCGTCATGTCGCGACGCTCGCACACCATCAGGGAGCCGACGGTACTCCGCTTGCTCCGCAGTGATTGTAAGGAGGCATGATGGCTCAACAGAGTGAGCGGCCACGGCCGCATGGGGANCCGTTGGACGATGCCGTCGTCGAAAATCGTGAAGACAATGGGGCACAGCGCGACAGCGACGCGGCACCCGATGCGACGATCGGCGGGGACAGCGATCGACTCAACAATTCGGACCGGGCGGACGGTCGTGGATCGGACGCCAACGGCGTTCCGGCGTTTGATGATGCGGATGATCAGCGGAGACGCAAGCTGTACGACGAGGGCGCCGATTTGGTCAGTCGTATCGACTAATCGGTGCAGTGCCGCGCGGCAGATTGCGCGGCTTTACTGCCGCCGCGGATATTTCGTCGCGACGTAGTTATCGACGAGCTCGCGAAACGCCGTCGCGAGTTCGTCGTACGTCCCGCGAAGCGTGGTGTGATGGCGACCGTCGATGTAGACGGGACAGTTCGGGGCCTCGCCGGTCCCCGGTAAGCTGATGCCGATGCTCGCGGCTTTCGATTCACCGGGGCCGTTGACGACACACCCCATGACCGCAAGCGTCATCGATTCGACCCCCTCGTAGTTCACCTTCCACTCTGGCATGCGCTGCCGAATGTAATCCTGCGTGCGTTCGGCGAGTTCCTGGAAGGTGCTGCTGGTCGTCCGCCCGCATCCTGGACATGCCGTCACACTGGGTGCGAACGACCGAAGCCCCAGCGCCTGCAACAACTCGCATGCCGCGTACACTTCCTCGCGTCGATCGCCGCCAGGCCGCGGCGTCAGCGAGACGCGAATCGTGTCGCCGATTCCCTGATTGAGAAGCACCCCCATCGCCGCAGCGGACCAGACGAGACCCTTCGTTCCCATCCCTGCCTCGGTCAGACCGAGGTGCAGCGGTTGGTCGGTTTTGTCGGCGAGGCTGCGATACACCGCAATGAGGTCGCGCGGGCGCGACGTTTTGCACGAGATGATGATTTGGTCCTTTCGCAGGCCGCTCTCGAGCGCGAGTTCGGTCGACTGCAGCGCCGAGAGGATCATGCACTCGTTGATGACTTCCTCGGAGGTCAGGCCCAAATCGCTATCGGTGTTCTCCTGCATCTTTGCGAGCACGAGCTCTTGATTGAGCGATCCGCCGTTCACGCCGATGCGCACCGGCTTATTGCGATCCCGTGCCACACCACAGATCGTGGCGAACTGCTCGTCGCGCCGCTTGCCGGTCCCCACATTGCCCGGATTGATCCGGTACTTGTCGAGCGCGGCGGCGCAGTCGGGGTGGCGGGTGAGAAGGAGATGACCGTTATAGTGGAAATCGCCGATGAGCGGGGCCGTCACCCCCGCATCCAGCATCCGCTGCTTGATTTCCGGCACAGCCCGCGCCGCTTCGGGAATGTTCACGGTCACTCGAACCATTTCCGAGCCAGCCTCGGCGAGCTCGATGCATTGCTGAGCTGTCGCTTTCGCATCTGTGGTGTCCGTCATCGTCATTGACTGGACAATCACGGGCGCGCCGCCGCCTACCTGGACGGCTCCGACACGGACGCCGACCGTTTTGTGCAGCTTCAAAAGTGCCATCGATCCTTTCGATCATACCATCCGTGCTGTGGGCGATTGACCTCGAGGCGCGCTTCATTTCGGACTGGAAATGGCCGATAGACGTCTAACAGGTGAATCGCGCTCGAGCTGGTCCCTGGGGCAGGGCTTTAATTTTGCATCGATGCTGATTGATTTGCCCGACGCCGAGCCTCGACGGCAACACGAGGCCGGCCGAGCGGCCAAGGGAGAGAACGTCAATGAATCGATTGAGATTGAGCAGTGCGACGTGGAGTCGTGTGGCAGGCGTCACGGCAATGCTGGCGTTGTGCCTGTCGCTCGCGCGACCCGCGGCTGCGCAGACCGTCACCGCCGCCGACATCCAGCGGCTGCAGGATCAGGTCTACGACACCGCCAATGACGTGTCGCGCATGCGCGGAAGCCAGGACACGTCGTCCCGTCTTCAGAGCGATCTGGATGATCTGCGCGACGAGGTCGTGTACCTGAAGGTGAAGCTGCGGAAGGAAGGAACGGTCAGCCGCAGCGACTATGACGACATTCAGAATCGCATTCAGGATGTCCGCTCGAAAGCGCGGGCGCAGTCCCCGTCGTCGGCTGATTCAGGTGGATGGCACCCGAACAGCGATCAGAATGGCACCTCGTCGCGACCGGCGGAGAATTCCGGCGTTAACGGCGGCGTTGTCGAGGATCGTAGAACTGACCAGGGCACTACCTCGCGCAGCAGCACCGGAACGAGCGCGATCCCGGCAGGTCAGGAAATCGACGCACGCCTTGAAACCGAGTTGTCGTCGGCAACCGCACAGGTGGAGCAGCGTTTCCAGGCGACCACGGTGGCCAATCTCTACACGGGAAACCAGGTGCTGATCCCGGCAGGATCGACGCTTCGTGGCGTGGTCAGCTCGGTGACCAAGACGACCCGCACTGAGCGAAAGGGAAGCCTCACCGTCGCCTTCGATCAAATCACCGTGAATGGCCGCAGCTATCCGATTCGCGGCACCGTCACGCAGGCGCTCGAAAGCGAAGGCATCAAGGGTGAAGCCGGGAAGATCGGCGCCGGCGCTGGCATCGGCGCCATCATCGGCGGCATCATCGGCGGCGCCAAGGGTGCCTTGCTCGGGGTGCTCATTGGCGGCGGCGGCACGATTGCGGCGACCGAAGGGAAAGACGTCGAGGTACCGGCCGGGACGATTCTGCGTGTGCGTCTCGATACGCCCCCGAACATTCAAACGACGAGCCGCTAAACCTCTTTCATCGCATCCCGCGCCGCTTTGATCGTCCGATCGACGTGGCGCGGGGTGTGCGCTGCAGAGAGAAACCACGCCTCGAACTGCGAAGGGGGAAGATAGATCCCCCGCGCCAGCATTGCCCTGAAGAACCGCGCGTACGCGCCAGTGTCTGCGGTGAGCGCGGACTCATAGTCACGCACCGGACGAGCGGTAAAGAAGGGCGTGAGCAGCGATCCGAATGCATTGATCTGTATGGCCACATGGGCGGTCCGGGCGGCCTCTGCGAGACCGCTCGCCAGGTGTGCGCCGAGTTTCGCGAGATGCTTGTACAACCGAGGCGACAATTCTCCCAGAGACCACAGGCCGGCAGTCATCGCCAGCGGGTTGCCCGACAATGTTCCCGCTTGATACACGGGCCCTGCCGGTGCGACCAAATCCATCAGGGCCACGCGCCCGCCGTATGCCCCTACAGGAAGACCCCCGCCAATGATCTTTCCCAGGCAGGTGAGGTCCGGACGAATATCGTATAGCCGCTGCGCGCCGCCTGCCGAGGCCCTGAACCCTGAGATCACTTCGTCGAAGATCAGCAGCATCCCTTCGCGATCGCAGAGATTCCTCAACCCCTGCAGAAATCCCTCACCCGGTGGGACGAGCCCCATGTTGCCGGCGATTGGTTCCACGAACACCGCGGCAATCCCCCCCGGATGATCTCCCACAACTTTTCGTACTGACTCGAGATCGTTGTAGCGCGCGACGAGCGTATCGGCGGCTGCCGCGGCAGGCACGCCGGGGCTGGTGGGCACGCCGAGCGTGGTCGCGCCGGACCCGGCCTGCACCAGAAACGGATCGGCGTGTCCGTGATAGCACCCGGCGAATTTGATGATCTTGTCGCGACCGGTCGCCGCCCGCGCGACCCGCACTGCGCTCATCGCCGCTTCCGTGCCTGAACTGACGAACCGGACCCGCTCCATGGACGGCATCAACATGGCGACGCGCTGGGCAAGACGCGTTTCGAGTTCGGTCGGCGCGCCAAAGCTGGTACCGCGTGCGGCAGCGGCGCTCAGCGCTTTCAACAGCCCTCTGGGGGCATGGCCGTGAATCAACGGCCCCCACGACATCACATAATCAATGTAGGTCCGGCCGTCGGCATCCTCGATCTGTGCGCCGCGTCCGCGCACAATAAACAGCGGCGTTGCGCCAACCGACTTGAACGCGCGAACCGGGCTATCGACGCCGCCCGGCAGGATGCGCGATGCGGCCGCAAAGAGCTGTTCGGAACGTGGATAACGGGAACGTTTCTTCACGGCCATGACGACGACACAGGCGCCGCGGCGTTGGTGCCAACGACTGTCTTCCACGCACGCACGCGCCAGCGCGTGACGAGCCCGTTGCGGACGTATGGGTCTCGAGCGGCGAATGCTTCCGCGGCGGCGGGCGAATCTCCTTGAAACAGCAGCACCGCTCCGTCGACCGGCTCGTCGAGCGCGCCCCCCAGGACGAGCTCGCCGCGCGCGTGCGCTTCCCGCGCGAGCTGGAGATGCTCGTTCCGGAAGGCCGCTCGTCGCTCCACGTAGTCCGGAACGACGTCGTAAAAGAGGAGGTAGTGCACAGCTATTTCTTGGCGGCGGCGCTGGCCTCGATGTCAGTCGCAACCATTCGGTACTTTACGGTCACTTTGTCGCCGACCTTGGGCGCGCCTTTCGTCGAGGCATCCTTACTGAATTCCCAGGTCTCGGTGGCGCTCTTCTGAACGGTGAACGTGTCCCCCTGAACGGTCTTCACAATGCCGGTGAACTGGTAGGCCTTCGCGGCCGCGAATGCGGTGATAGTGAGCACGGCGACGAGCACGAACAGCACTGCAGCGATTTTTCGCATGTCTGCCTCCAAAGGTGAGCAAGTTTGAGAATCACCAATTAGCCATCACCAACATCAGCCGAGCATCTGTGCGGCTTGGCGCGCGTAGTAAGTAATGATCATGTCCGCTCCGGCACGGCGGATGGACGTCAAGGTCTCCATCATCGCGCGCGGTTCGTCAATCCACCCATTTCGCGCCGCCGCCTTCAGCATGCTGTACTCGCCGCTGACCTGATAGGCAGCGGTTGGATATCCGAACTCCGCCTTCACCCGCGCGATCACGTCGAGGTACGCGAGCGCCGGCTTGACCATCACGATATCGGCCCCCTCCTCGATGTCGATCGCCACCTCGCGCAGCGCTTCCTCGACGTTGGCGGGGTCCATTTGATGCGATCGACGATCACCAAACGCGGGCGCCGAATCGGCGGCTTCTCGAAAGGGACCATAGAACGCCGAACAATACTTCGCCGCGTACGACATGATCGCCGTCTGCGTAAAACCGGCATCGTCCAGCGCAGCGCGAATGCGGCCGACCCGCCCGTCCATCATGTCGGAAGGGGCGACCACGTCGGCGCCGGCCACGGCGTGCGACAGCGCGGCCCGTGCGAGTTGCTCGACGGTCACGTCGTTGGCAATCTCGTCGTCCACGATAATCCCGCAGTGCCCGTGTGAGGTGTACTCGCAGAGGCACACGTCGGTGACGACGAGCACGCCGGGGACTTCCTGCTTGAGCGCGCGAATTGCCGCCTGGACCGGCCCTTCGGGATCGTAGGCGGTCGATCCGACCACATCTTTCTGATCCGGCAGGCCGAACAGCAACACCGCAGGAAGGCCGTCGCTCTTCGCCGCCGCCGCTTCCTTCACGATCTCATCCACCGACAGCTGGAACACACCGGGCATGGAACTGACTTCACGGCGCGTCCCTTCACCCGGGCACACAAACAACGGATAGATGAAGTTATCCGGCGACAGACGGGTTTCGCGGACCAGCGCCCGCATGGCCGGGGAGCGGCGCAGGCGCCGCGGGCGGCGCCGCAATGCCTCGCTGCCGGTCTGTGTTCCATTGAGGTGAGAACCCCGCGCCAATTCGCTATGACTCGTTTTGGTGGTCATGATCAGGTCCGAACGGATTGACCGAAATGTTCGACCAGCGCGTCGACCAGGTCGGGCATCGTGTATCGCGCCGGCATGACAGTCGTCTGGATGCCCAGCTGCTGTGCCGCTTCGGCGGTCACCGGGCCGATTGAAGCCACGACGGTCGACTTCAGGAGGTCCGCCGCCTGGTCCTCCCCGATCATCGAAACGAAGTTGCGGACCGCCGATGCGCTGGCAAACGTGACCGCGTCGATTTGGCGATCGAGAAGCAGCCGGTAAATGTCGTACTCGCCCGATCGTTCGATTCCGCCGGGGATGGTTCGGTAGGCGACGATGTCCACGACTTCTGCGCCGGCCTCGCGCAATTCCTCCGCCAGACGATCGCGCGCGATGTTGGTCCTCGGGATCAGGATACGCTGCCCGTGCAGAGGCCCGAACGCCTTGAGCGCGTCGAGGAGCGCGTCGGCGCGGAACTCGGCGGGCGTCAGATCGACGCGAACACCGTAGCGTTGCAGACGCGCCGCGGCCGACGGCCCGACCGTGCAGAGTCGCACGCCGTGAAGATCGCGCACGTCGCCGCGAACCAGCAGGCCACGCATGAAATACTCGACGGCGTTCGCGCTGGCAAAGATGATCCAGTTGAACGAGCCCGCCTGTTGACACGCCTCTTCGAGAGGCCCGGGATCTTCGGCGGCAGCGATCCGTATGGAGTGCGCGGGAATCGCTTCGGCGCCGCGCTCCTCGAGCATGTCGATCAGTTCGGTCGCCTGTTCGCGAGACCGCGTGACGATGATCCGGCGGCCGGACAATGGCCGATTGTCGAACCATCGCAGGTGCGCGCGCAGGCCGACGACAGCGCCGATCACCATCAGGCCGGCGTGGTCGGCATCGGCGATCGACCCAATCGTTTCGAGCGTGCCCTCGACCGTTCGCTGCGACGGCAGGGTGGCGTCGTAGATCAGCGCCGCCGATTCGTCCGGTGCCCTGCCGTTCGAAATCAGCGCGTCGCTCATCGCCTGAACCTGCCGCTTGCGCGCGTAACAGATGATCGGACCGGCAATGCCCGCGAGTCCGCGCCATTCATCGTTGGAGGTGATGTCGGATTCGTGTTCGTGGCCGCGGACGATCGTGAGGACGTCGCCCGCCTCGGGATAGGTCACCGGAATACCGGCATAGGCGGTACCGCCGATTGATACGGGTATGCCGGGTACGACCTCGAAGGGGATGCCATGTTCGTGAAGGAAGAGCGCCTCTTTGCCGCCGCTGTCGAACACGAACGGATCTCCCCACTTCAGGCGGACGACGGTTTTTCCGTCACGCGCCTTTTCGGCGAGGAGAAAACAGATGGCGTCCTGCTCGAGTGGCTTGGGCGCGGCGGGTCCGACGTCGATGCGTT
>C688J18823_10002602_pt1 | contig 11271 bp, 11 predicted proteins | sample HopSoiMetagenom1_FD_18823 | JGI IMG/M metagenome (IMG submission 18823) | reverse complement strand
TTTTCCTACCAATTTCATTTATTTTGTTGCTGCTACTTTTTCACTATTTTTTAATAGAAAGTTTGTTAATAGTTCGTTAAACTCTTCTGGCTTTTCCCATTGTGGCCAATGACCAGCATCTTTAATGACTGCGAATTCACTATTTGGGATCATATCCTGAAGCGGTTTTCCTTCTTCTACTGTTGAAGTCGGGTCATGGTCCGTCCATGCTAATAATGTCGGAACATTAATTTTACCGCACCATGACGGATCCCATGAATATTGTTCTCTTACTTCAAGATCTTGAAGACAAACAATGTTATAGACAGCCTCTTGATATTCTGGTCTTGTATAAATATTATAACGAGCTTTAATCAATTCATCGGTAACTTGGCTTTTATCATACATTAACCACTCAAGTCTCGTTTTGACATTTTCATAATTGGCCTCGACAACAGCCTTTATTGTTGATTCCTTCAGTTTTGCCATGACTTCAGGCTTATTATTGACATTTCCTGGCGTATTTAACACCATGGCTTTGACATATTCAGGATGATTTGCAGCAAACCAAGCCGCTACCCAACCGCCTAATGATTCTCCTGAAAGATACACGTTTGATAAATCTAGGGCTTGAATCACCCCTAAGAGGTGGTCGCTATAATAATCAATTCCATATTGTCGATCTGGTTTGTCTGTATAACCATGACCAACCATATCAATGCAAATGACGCGGAAATGCTTGCTTAGACTTTTGATATTTCTTGCGTAAGCTTCAATATGTCCCCCTGTGCCATGAAGCAAAATAAGAGGTTCTCCACTGCCAGCTTCTAGCACTCTTGTTTTAATTCCCTTTGCATCTAAATAATAAAGTTTAAATTCCAAATCTGCTAAATCAGTCCATATTGTCATCTTAATCTCTCCCTAATTTTTAATATACAAATTATTTTTTGAACTAAAATATGATTACATGCTTACTTCAACTTCAGTTGACTTTTTCTTTTTATCCTTATTGAACGACCCGGCAAACTGGACAATCGCCATTCCTGTTACCCATTCTGGAATGGGTTCATAGAAGGCTACATCTGATTCAAAACCTTGAAGAGCACCCAATAAGACAAGCCAATTTCGAATTTCCTGACCGCCATTGCCACCCTTTTCTTCAATAAATTCTGAAGTCCATTTCCTTAAAGAGTCAAAATCTTTATCCTTAATCAATTGTAATAACAATCGATCCCATTCTTCATTCACTGGACCCGTTTGGAGTGAAGTGACTCTCGTTTTGCGAGAATCCAAATATTCTTCAAGCTGCTCTATTTCTTGACGGCCATTTTTGAGAATATGAATCAATCCTTGATCCTCTTGTTTCTCACTATCAATTTTCGGAATCGGAACCCAATGAGATAAACCACCTGAAGCCACAATCGCTACTTTTTTATCCGATTCCCATGACTCGATCGATTGACGTAGCATTTCACCTAATTGAAAACAACGATCCATGGTTGGTAACGGAGGTGCAGCCGTATTGACAGCGATTGGAACCACTGGAATACCTAAATCTGAATTCAAGAAATAAATCGCTTGCGTATGCCCATGATCCACTTTCATTCTCATGGTAAAAGCAAAATCTACGTTATTTTCTAAGCCAGTATGTAAAATATGTTTGGCTAAGTCTTGTTGAACAGGGATCATGTATTCCGGTATCTGCCAATCTCCCCACCCTTCACATTCGCCAATACCAATCGTAAAGGATGGCATATGATCATAAAAGTAACTGTTGAAATGGTCATCGGAAACCAATACGATCACATCTGCTCCTGTATCTTCTAACCATTTCTTCATTTCCTTTGTTGTCTGAAGAAATCGTTGTCCTTTATCTCCAGCAGCAGCTTCACTTGTCATAATCAAAGGACTATGTGACATCGCCACACCTGCTATAATTTCAGCCATTTTTCCAACCTCCGCTTAAAATGATGAGATTCAAATATTTTATATTTCGGACCTCATGAACTCTTCTTAGTGACCATTATTCTCTCTTCTTACCGCTTTTAGGCACCAATAACCCTTCTTGGTGACCACTTTTCCTTCCGCATCCCATTTTTGGGCTTCATGAACCATATATGTTTTAGTTATTCAGAATCCTAACAATGAACTCATATCGAAGAAACAATTAAACTTTTCTGAGTTTGAACATTTTCTTCACGGATGCGACGATGCCATACAATAGATATTCTCCCTTTCATAAATAGGGGGAGCTTTAACATACTTTTTAGTGAATGACCCTCTTTATCTCCCATCACGATCATTTCTGCCTGCATTGATCGTATGCCTTTTTTCAGCGTAACCCAATAACGACCGGGAGCGGGGAGTGTATAATACGGATTCAGGTTTAGTGAGAGCCCATCCCATTCGCATTTTACTTCGTAAGGATGTCCAAGAAAATCAGGCAACTCCTCTACTTTTCCTTTTAGCAGTCTTTCCCGAATACAAGTTGAACTAATTTTCTCACCCTGGCACTCCACTTTTCCCACCTTCGTTACCTCAACGATTCCACTAGAATCGCTCTTTAACCGATCCATATTTCCAGTACCCTGATAGCCATACGAAAAATCAAAACCAGCGACTGCATGGACGACACCGAGCCTGACCAAGTATTTGGCTACAAACTGTTCTGGTGGAAGAGAAGCAAATTCCTTATCGAATTCAACCATATAAAACGTATCAACTCCAAGCTCTCGGAGCCTCTCTTCTTTTTCAGACGGCGGCATTAAATAGCAAACTCTCTTTTTCCCATTGGATAAAACGGTTTTCGGATGAGGAAAGAAACTCATAACCGCTAAAGATACATCTTTTTCTTTTGCCTTACGCAAAGCCGTTTTGATCACTTCGCAATGCCCATTATGGAGGCCGTCAAAAAATCCAAGAGCCATGACACTCGGTCTAGCCTTTTCCTGCCAAGCGGCCAAATTTTCTCGGTTTAAAAAAATCGTTTCCATACAGTCTCCTTTCATGCCACTATCATGTGACAGGTTGTTCTTGTGTTAATGAACGGTAACGTCCACTATAAAAAACAAGTGGTTCTGAATCTTCAAGATGAACATCGGTTACTTTCCCAATAAATAGCGTATGGTCACCTTCAACATGTTCTACCGAAACTTCACAAGCAATTTGTGCTACTGCACCAGAAATTACAGGTTTCCCATCAAGACGATCAAACTCGACTTCACGGTCTTTTATTTGTCCCGCAAAAATCATCGAAACATCTTGTTGATCAGCCGCCAAAATATTTACGGTGAACATTTTGCTTTCTTTAATTTTATTCAAAATTTTTGCCTTTGCACCAATGGAAATGACAACGAGTTTTGGATCAAGTGATACGGACATAAAGGCATTTGCAGTCATGCCATGAACCCCTTCTCCTTCCACCTCTGTCGCAATCACGGTTACACCTGTTGCAAATTTCCCCATTGCATTACGAAATTGACGATCATCCATTTCTTGAACCTCCAACTTTTGAATTTTATTTACATCTATATTTTGAAAAAGAGTGCAAGTGTCGTTCTCTCATTAACCCCTAGTTCCTGAATCAAAACCAAATAAATCCATTCCATAAGCAGCTACTGAATCTTCATATAGTGATGTTTTATGTGTTGCTACTGATAAAATATCTCTTATCATTAATTCGATTACACCGCCTTTATAAAGAGCGCCTCCTCCAAGTGTTAATAGAACTCTTACCGCGATATCCGTACAAAGCTTGGTGATTTGTGTTCGAATCGCAAAGAATTCCGAACGATGTGTTTTTCGACCATCTTTTTCATAGTTTTCTAGTAGTGTAATATACTTATCCATCAATGCATCTGCTGCATGAAATTGTGTTGTAATTTCAGCAATAACCCTTTGACTTCGAGGAGACTCACTTTCTCTTAATCCGTCCATTAATCGAATCCGTTTTTCGGTAGCTTTTTTAAACTCTTCAATTAATCGTTCTGCACCACCTAATGCCATGTTTGGAAATCCAAGATAAAATGCTGGATAGAACGGGACATGATATAAAGGATAGTCTTGATCATAATCTTCCTCTGGAGGTCTTCCAGTCGCATCGGCTGCTGTTAGTCGTAAAATGCGTTCCATTGGGACATAAACGCTATCCGCAATGACTTGGTTGCTTCCACTGCCTCTAAGTCCAAAAGTATCCCAGTTTTCTATAATTTGAACTTCAGATGCCTTTAACATCGGTAAGCAAACCTCAGGCTCATCACGATCAGGGAATTGAACTTCAACCCCAAGACCAATCCAATCACTATATAGACATCCACTAGCAAAATTCCACTTTCCGGAGATTCGATAACCATCACCGTCTTTTTCCGCTTTTCCAACTGCCGCGAACACATCACAGATAAGTCCACCTTGATTCACAATTTCATCTCGACCTTTTTCTGGAAGGTAAGCAGGCAATATATTATGTAGTGGGTAAAGATAGGTCAACCAACCCGCTGAAACATTGTGGTATGAAACGGTACGTACAATCTTGGCGAACGTTTTCAAATCTACTTGAGGTCCACCATATTTCTTAGGAAGCATGATCTTAGATATTTGCGTTTCTTTAATTAGGTTGACAACATTTTCTGAGATCGTTGCATTTTTCTCTGCTTGTTGTGCTTCTTGTTCCGCTAGTTGTCCAATCTTTTTCGCACCCTCTAATAATTCTTCAACTGTTACACTCTTTTCTTTTAATGTTTGGTTTGTCATAGGAACACCCCTTCTATTTTATTGATTGATAGCTTGCTAATCTTATAAAAATATCTAGTCTTTTGTTTGACTATTGTTATCGCTTACAATAACTATGTTTCAAACTTTCTTATGTTGTTTATCATCGGTTAACTACAGTTTAGTAAATTTAGAATATTCACACTAGAGCAAAAAATGTTCATGTTTTTGAATTTCATGACCATTTTTTGTTCATTCTTCTAAAATTAAGTTCCTTTTTCATCTCAAAAAACATAAGGAAACTCTCCGATTGGCAAACCTATAAAGGCGAAGATAAAGGCGTAGTCACGCAAACTCTGATTGAATTCTCTAAGGGCTAAAGTCCAATGAAAGATCTTCTCACGCGAAGCCTGACTGGCTTTTCTAAGAGCTAAATATCTAAGAAAAGACCTTGTTGCCCTTATTCTATCACCGGCTTTATATAATTTCTGATAGTACAAAAAGTAGACCAACCAGATAGAACCTGGTTAGTCTCTCTCGATTTATATAAAAAAAGTTATTTCTAATCAATATCTAATTCCCCTAAAGCGATTAATGATTTGATAATCAATAGCACTTGATGCATTTCATTGGGATCTCGAAGATCTTTCTCTAGTAAACTTTCTATCCTTTTGATCCTATGCCTTAATCCACTCATAGAAAGAGCAAGATCACTCATGGTCTGCTCAAGTTTTCCGCCATTTAATAAGTAAAAATATAAGGTTTTAAGGAGTTCAATTGCTTTTAGATCCTCCAAATCATATAATTCTTGTAGGTCAAACAGACTTCCTTGTCGTATAATAGTCATAGGAAGTCTTCCTCCAGTCTTTGAGTTAGTGTGGTAACTTACTCATTTCGACATTTTGGGGAGGTACTCCTTTTTTTTGCGTCTCAAAACCCTTGGGACTCTAGTGGTTTAATTTATGAAATTGATTCATATATTTAGAAAACTTAGAATCACACTATAATTGTACTCTATTTTTATCTAAAGAAGTATTTGCTACCATGATGTAATATAGCAATATAGTATTTTTTTACCATTAGTTTTTTTACAATAATGTCTTAATTAAAATGGAATTTGTATATAATAGATTTATAGAAAGAGGGGGAGATCATTGAGCGATACGTTATCTGAAGAATTAGCGCAGGTTCAAGAATCTGAAACGGTACCTGCGTTTGGTTATGAATTAATNAGGGAGGTGNTGATTCCTGAACTATTGGGAAGTGATACTCCTGAGATATTATATTGGGCAGGAAAAAAACTTGCAAGAAAGTATCCACTCCAAAACCTTACNGAAATCATAGATTTTTTTAAACGTGCAGGATGGGGNGTTCTAACCATTAAAAGTGAAACAAAAAAAGAACTTGAATTAGAATTATCNAGTAACCTTATCACCAAACGTATAAACAACCAAGAACCTCGTTATTTTCAAATTGAAGCAGGCTTNTTAGCTGAACAAATTGAAATACANAAACAAGTAATTGCTGAAACATTTGAACATCCNAGAAAACGAAATGGAANTGTTCATTTTACAGTTAGATGGGATAAAAAAGATTCAATTATTTAATGAGAAGTACAATGCCCCTTCTGAAGTTGAACGTAGACAAAAATCGTCACATCATTATGACAAANTGNGTGGCNAAGTCCTCTTGAAGAACTTCTGCCACATTTTATTNTCCCTATACATGTTAATCCTTTAATTTCTCTATAAGCTCTTCCGCCACATTNTGTGGGATNCCGATTGAAATCATTTGTTCCAATGATGCTTCTTTCATTTTCTTCACCGAGCCAAATTCTTTTAATAGTAATTTCTTTCGTTTCTCACCAATCCCTGGAATTTCATCAAGCATGGAATGAAAGGCATTTTTCCCTCGTAATTGTCGATGAAAAGTGATAGCAAACCGATGAACTTCATCTTGAATCCTTTGTAATAAATAAAATTCCTGGCTATTTCTATCTAATGCTACAATCTCAAGAGGATTTCCATATAATAGCTGAGATGTCCTATGTTTCTCATCCTTAACAAGTCCAGCAATCGGTACATCTAGACCAAGTTCATTTTCCAATACATCTCTCACCGTTTCAATATGACCCTTTCCACCATCAATAATGATTAAATCTGGTAAGGGTAAATCTTCATTTAATACGCGGCTATATCTTCTGCGAACAACTTCTCGCATGGATTCATAATCATCGGGTCCTTCTACGGATTTTATTTTATATTTCCGATATTCCTTTTTTTCTGGCTTTCCATCGATAAAGACAATCATGGCAGATACAGGATTGGTACCTTGAATATTGGAGTTGTCAAATGCTTCTATACGATGTGGGATAAAAATCCCCATTTCCTGTCCAAGACGTTCAACTGCCTTAATCGATCGTTCTTCGTCTCGTTCAATGAGCGAGAATTTTTCGGTAAGTGCGATTTTGGCATTCTTATTAGCCAGCTTAAGCAATTCTTTTTTTGGCCCTCTTTGTGGTTTCAACACTTTTACGTTTAAGAGTTCCTCTGCCATGTCCACATCTACAGTGTCCGGAACAAGTATTTCCTTTGGCTTAAAATGATTCGCTTTTGTGTAAAATTGACCTAAGTAAGTCAAAATCTCTTCTTCCGGTTCATTGTATAGAGGAAACATGGATACATCTCTTTCAATAAGCTTTCCTTGTCTGATAAAGAATACTTGAACACACATCCATCCTTTGTCAAACGCATAACCAAATACATCACGGTCCGTGAAATCTGTTGTTGTTATTTTCTGCTTTTCCATGGTTGTTTCTATATGAACAATTTGATCTCGATACTCTTTCGCTCGCTCAAAATCAAGTTCCTCCGCACATGCAGTCATTCTTTTTGTTAATTCCTTTTTAATATCACTATATCCCCCATTTAAAAAGCGGGAGATCTCTTCGACAATCGTTTGGTACTTTTCTTCCTTCACTTCAAATACACATGGTGCCAAGCACTGATCTAGATGATAGTAAAGGCAAACACGGTCAGGAAGCTTCGAACATTTTCGTAAAGGATAGATACGGTCAAGAAGCTTTTTGGTTTCATTCGCTGAATGGACGTTTGGATATGGGCCAAAATACTTCCCTTTATCTTTTTTTACCTTGCGAGTCGTAATAAGTCGTGGATGTCTCTCGTTCGTCAACTTAATAAATGGATAGGTTTTATCATCCTTTAACATGACATTGTATTTTGGATCATACTTTTTGATTAAATTCAGTTCAAGAATCAAGGCTTCCATATTTGACGATGTCACTATATATTCAAAATCCTCAATTTCATTTACGAGTCTGAATGTTTTTCCATCATGGGAACCTGTAAAATAAGAGCGAACTCGATTTTTAAGGACTTTTGCTTTTCCTACATAAATGATGGTTCCTTGTCGATCTTTCATTAAATAACAACCCGGTTGACCAGGTAAAAGGGTGAGTTTATTTTTGATCGTATCGTTCATTATAGAGGGTCCTCCTTAATGTTTCACTTATCATTGTAGAGGTTAGAAGGACTACTGGGCAAGTAGAAGACAAGACAAAATAAAACCCCAAGCTTTTAAGCTAGGGGAATTCAGTCATATTAATTAAAACTGTTGTTCTAAACGTTCTGCTAAAGCTTCCTTTGGTTGGAAACCAACCACTTTATCCACTACTTCACCGTTTTTTAATACGATTAAAGTTGGGATACTCATAACGCCAAATTTGCTTGCTGTTTCTTGGTTTTCATCCACATCAAGTTTGACGATTTTTACTTTATCACCAATTTCAGAATCAAGATCTTCTAATACTGGAGCTATCATTTTACAAGGTCCGCACCAAGGAGCCCAGAAATCAACTAGGACTAGGCCATCGCCTGTTTCATTTGCAAATGTTGCATCCGTTGCATGTGTAATTGCCATAAAATATTGCCTCCCTTATATAACTAAAATTCTAACGAAAGTATAACACCGTTTTATTTATCATGCTACTTTTTTGCTTCATTCTTATTTTACCCTTTATGTAGCGTTGTATCCCAACAAAAAAGAGGAAATAGGAAGGTTGATCACCATTCCTAGATCCCTTTTGAACGATCATTTATTAAGCTTTGATTTTTAAACGCTTCTGTTAACAACGGAACCACTTCAAATAGATCTCCCACGATTCCATAATCAGCTACATTAAAAATATTAGCCTCTGGATCTTTATTGATAGCGACAATTACTTTTGCGTTAGACATCCCGGCAAGATGTTGAATAGCGCCAGAAATTCCACAAGCAATATACAAGTCGGGTGTCACCACTTTACCCGTTTGCCCAATCTGCAGGGAATAATCACAATACCCAGCATCACACGCTCCTCGCGTTGCACCCACTGCTCCACCTAACACCCTTGCCAATTCCTTTAATGGTTCAAAACCTTCTTCACTTTTCACACCACGACCACCCGAAATAACTACTTTCGCCTCTGAAAGATCCACTCCAATACTCGCTTTTCGTACGATTTCTTTGATCGCGGACCGCAAATCTGTAATATCAGCCTGAAGTGAAGTAATTTCCCCGGTTTTAGACTCATCCTTTTGGGGAGGGGCGATATTATTTGGACGAATCGTCACAAACGTAATACCCTCAGTTATGATCTTCTTTTCAAATGCTTTTCCTGAATAAATCGGACGGGTAAATAATATATTTCCCCCTATTTCTTCGATCTTCGTAACATCAGATATTAAACCAGAATCTAATTTCGCGGCCAATTTCGGTGAAAGATCTTTTCCTAATGCTGTGTGTCCAAAAATAATTCCATCTGGATTTACATCTTTTATTACAGCTAACATCGCTTGCGCATATCCGTCTGATGTATAATGAGCTAATTTGGAATTTTCTACGACCACTACACGATCCGCACCATTGTGAATGAATTCATTCCCTAATGCACTAATGGATTCCCCAATTAATACACCAATTACTTCTCCGCCCGCAGCTACCATTTTGGCAGCTGCAAGTGACTCAAATGAGACATTTCGTAAAGACTTTTCACGAACTTCTCCAAGTACAAGCATTTTTTTAGCCATCTATTAAACTGCCTCCTATTTTAAAAAGCATACGGCGCCCGCTTATGGCCTCGAGTCTATGGCGCCCCTGAAGCTAGACTATTTTCTAATTTAATAGGTTTATATCTTATTAAATAACTTTTGCTTCTATATGAAGGAGCTTAACAAGTTCTTTTACTTGTGAATCAAGTTCCCCTTCCAATACACGGCCCGCAGCTTTTTTAGGAGGAAGAAAAATTTCAATTACTTTTGTTTTAGCCTGAACGTCTTCCACCTCGAGATCGAGATCATCTAGTTCAAGATGTTCGAATGGTTTTTTCTTTGCTTTCATAATCCCTGGTAAGGATGGATAACGAGGTTCATTTAAACCCTGTTGGGATGTTACTAATAATGGGAGGCTTACTTCAATCACTTCAGAGTCTCCCTCCACATCTCGTACGACAGTAACCTTCGTTCCTTCAATTTCAAGCTTTGTGATCGTTGTTACGTATGCGATCCCAAGTAACTCAGCAACACGAGGACCTACTTGACCCGATCCTTCATCAATGGCTACGTTTCCTGACAAAATTAAGTCAACTTCCTTCTCCTTTAAAAAGGTTGCCAGTATTTTAGATGTTGTAACCTGGTCACCATATTCAAGCTCTTCTTCCGCAAGAATAAGTACTGCTTTATCCGCTCCCATCGCTAATGCTGTGCGCAGTTGTGTTTCTGAATCTTCACTTCCAACCGAAATAACAGTCACTTCTCCTCCATGGGATTCTCGAACCCTTAGAGCTTCTTCCACCGCGTATTCATCATACGGATTGATAATAAAATCTGCTTCATCTTCATTTATTTTTTCTCCTGAAAGGACAATTTTCTCCTCGGTATCGAAGGTTCTTTTCAAAAGCACATAAATATTCACAATGTTCCCTCCAAAATGTTATTAAATCCTTTCGTTACGATCTATCCGAACTTTTAAAAAGTTAATCAATCATATCTTTTATAAAGTGAGGAAAAGCTCTTTTTTATCCGACTTTTCAATTAATCCCTATTCTCCTCTTGATCAAGCGATTTCATTTCTTCTTCATCAATTAATACTCTCCGTAAAATTTTTCCGATAACCGTTTTAGGTAGTTCATGACGAAACTCATATTTTCTGGGTACTTTATAAGGAGCTAAATGTTTTCTTGAAAACTCATTTAATTCCTGCTCTGAAACAAGAGATCCTTCTTTTCGGACAATATAGGCTTTCACAGTTTCCCCTCGGTAAGGATCTGGAATGCCGACAACTACTGCTTCCTGAACATCAGGGTGTTCATATAATACTTCTTCTACTTCTCGAGGGTATACATTAAATCCGCCAGCAATGATCATATCTTTTTTCCGATCCACCACATAGAAATAACCTTCTTCATCCATATAACCTAAATCACCGGTTAGTAACCAACCCTCTTTTAAGACTTTCTCTGTTTCCTCAGGATGATTCCAATAGCCACTCATGACTTGTGGTCCTTTTACAACAATTTCACCAATTTCA
>C688J18823_10002600_pt1 | contig 11275 bp, 7 predicted proteins | sample HopSoiMetagenom1_FD_18823 | JGI IMG/M metagenome (IMG submission 18823) | reverse complement strand
CCCGAGAACCCGACCACGTTCACCGCATGCGCGACGCCGGACGTCGCCAGCACCATTTCGGCGGCGCGGCGCATCACCTCGTCGGTGCGCTGGAGCGAAGCCCCGGGCGGCAACTGCGAGGCAAGGATCAGGATGCCCCGGTCGATCTGCGGAATGAATCCGCGCGGCGTGCGGTTGAATTCCGTCAGACCGGCGCCGAGGATCACCAGATAAGCGAGCACCATCACGACGGCGTGCCGCACTACCTTGCGGGTGATCCAGCCGTAGCCCCTCGCAAAAACCTCGAAGCCGCGATTGAACAGGCGAAAGAAGCCATGGATCGGCTTCTCCCACCAGCTGTCCTTGTGCTCGGGATCGTGACGCCTGAGCAACAGCGCGCACATCGCGGGCGAGAGCGTCAGCGACACGATCAGCGAGATGACGGTCGCGCTCGCAATCGTCAGCGCAAACTGCCGGTAGAACTGGCCCGTGATGCCGGTGATGAAGGTCGCCGGCACAAACACAGCACACAGCACCAGTGCAATCGAGATCAGCGCGGTGCCGACTTCGTCCATGGTGCGGCGCGCCGCATCGCGCGGCGTAAGACCAGCCGCGATGTTGCGCTCCACGTTCTCGACGACGACGATCGCATCGTCCACCACGATGCCGATGGCGAGCACGAGCCCGAACAGCGAGAGATTGTTCAGCGAGAAACTGAACAGGTTCATCACGAAGAACGTGCCGATGAGCGAGATCGGGATGGCGAGCAGCGGGATGACGGCGGCCCGCCAGGTTTGCAGGAACAGAATAATGACGATGACGACGAGCAGCACGGCCTCGAAGATCGTCTCGACGACCGCCCGCACCGACTGCTGGATGAACTGGGTCGGATTGTAAAACAGCCCGTACTGAAGACCGGAGGGGAAGCCCTTCGAGAGTTCCTCCACGGTGCGGACGATGTTGTCGCCTGTCGTCAGCGCGTTGGAGCCAGGCCGCTGGAACACCGCGAGCGCGACCGAATCGTAGCGGTCGAGATACGAATTCGACGAATAGTCCTGCGCGATCAGCTCGACCCGCGCGACATCGCGCAGTCTCACCACCGCATTCGCGGTCTGCTTGACCACGATGTTACGAAATTCTTCAGGGTCGGAGAGCCGCCCGAGCGTGCGCACCGCGGTCTGGAACGCGAGCTGGGTCGGCACTGGCGGCTGGTTCAGCACGCCGGAGGCGACCTGGATGTTCTGTGCGGCGAGCGCCTGCGTCACGTCGGACGCGGTGAGGTTGAGCGATTGCAGCCGGTTCGGATCGAGCCAGATCTGCATCGCATAGTCGCGGCTGCCGAACACCGTGATCGAGCCGACCCCGTCGACGCGGGTGAGCACATCCCTGATCTGGATATTGGCGTAATTCGAAATGAAGAGCGCATCGCGGGACTTGTCGGGCGAGAACAGGCTCACGACCATCAGGATGTCGGGCGAGCTCTTGGTGACGACAACACCGATCTGCTGCACCTGCACGGGCAGGCGCGGCTGCGCGATCGCGACGCGGTTCTGCACCTGCACCTGCGCGGTATCGAGGTTGGTGCCGAGGTCGAACGTGATGGCAATCGAGAAGCGCCCATCGGCGGTGGAGTTCGAGGAGATGTAGAGCATGCCCTCGACGCCGTTGATCTGCTGCTCGATCGGCGCCACCACGGTCTCGGCGACCGTCTCGGCGCTGGCGCCCGGATACTGTCCCGTGACGTTGATGATTGGCGGCGCGATCTCCGGATACTGTGCGACCGGCAGGCGCGTGTAGGCGACTGCCCCCAGAATGATGATCACGATCGCGATGACCGAGGCGAAGATCGGCCGGTCGATGAAGAAATGGGAGATCTTCATCCGGCGCGCTCAGAGTACGATTTGATCATCCGCGGCATTGCGTCACAGCAGGGCTCCACGATCTAAACGGCTTTGTCTTCGAATCAAGAGAAATTGGAGGCACCACTTCATACATCGTTAGATCGCACTTGGTACGAGCGGCAATCGTCCACCAGGAGAGCCGCACCTTGAGCATCACCGGAACCAACGCCGACGATACGCTCCTCGGCACGAGCGGCAACGATACCATCAACGGCGGCAATGGGAACGACACGATCTTCGGGGGCGGCGGCAACGACAGCATCAGCGGCGGCAACGGCAACGACATTATCGATGGTGGATCGGGTTCCGATTTCCTGTTCGGCAACAACGGAGACGATACGGCGATCTATGTTGCGATCGATAACCTGGCGGCAAACGACGTTTACGAGGGCGGCCTCGGGAGCGACACGCTGATCCTGAAGCTGACCCAGTCGCAGCTTAATGAGATGAATGCCAGCACGGTCTTCGCCGACTTCCATGCGGCGGTGGGCAGCAGCACGGCGTTCAACTTCTCGGCCTATGGGTTCAGCTTCAACATCAATCTCACCGCGAAAGGGTTCGAGCGGATCGAGACCGTCCTGATCGCCGACCCGGCACCGCCGGCCGCTCATGCGGACACAAACGCGATCACCGAGGACGCCATTGCGAGCACAGTCATAGGGAATGTGCTCGCCAACGACACCATGGGGGGCATTGCGGACGCCTCCCTCTCCGTCACCAACGCCAGCGTACTCAACGGCCGCTACGGCACGCTGACCCTGAATCCCGACGGGAGCTACAGCTATCTCCTCGACCAGGCCAATGCGGCGGTCGATGCGCTGAACGATGGCGGCATGCTGCAAGAGAGCTTCGCCTACACGATTACAGACGGCTACAGCCACGGGACTTCGCAGCTGACCGTCACGATCAACGGCCACACCGATCCAGCGCCGCCCGTCGCGCGTGCCGACGCGAATGCAATCGCCGAGGACGGTACTTCGAGCACAATCGCCGGCAACGTTCTTGCCAACGACACGTTGGGCAGCATCGTGGATGCCGTCCTCTCCGTCACCAATGCCGGCGTGGTGAGCGGCCTTTACGGCGCGCTGACACTGAATGCCGACGGCAGCTACGGCTACGTCCTGGATCAGTCCAGTGCGGCCCTCGACGCGCTCAACGACGGCGGCGCGCTGCAGGAGACGTTCGCCTATACGATTACCGACGGATACCGGCAGGCAACGTCACAGCTGACCGTCACGATCAACGGCCACACCGATCCGTCGCTGTTCACAGCGGGCGACGAGGCGGTCGACTTCAACGCCGTCATCGCGAGCGGCTATCGCGCGGGGACGCAGTACGACGCGCTCGGCGGTAACGATACGATCATCCTGCCGGGCAACGCGGCCGAGGCCGCCGAGGCCGGCTTTGTCGTCGGTACGACGTTCCACACCGGCGATGGCCAGAACACGGTCTTCGGTGGTGGACTGAACGACATCGTGATTGGCGGTAGCGGCTCCGACACGATCGACGGCGGTGCCGGAAATGACACGCTGTCCGGCGGCGGTGGAAACGACGTGCTCACCGGCGGCCTTGGAGACGACTTCATCGACGGCGGAGACGGCACGGACGCTTACGTGCTGACAACGGCCGGCTTCGTAAATTTGGCAAGCGGAATATCGATCAATTTCGGAGGCGGATTCGATCACCTAACCAGCATTGAGCAGGTTTACGGCTCTGCCTTTAACGATGTCATCGTCGGAAACGATGGGGAAAACACGTTCGCCGGAGGCGCAGGCGACGACCGCATCGACGCCGGAGGCGGCGACGACATTGTCATCGCCGGTACCGGCCATGACATTCTGGACGGTGGCGACGGCATCAACCGCGTCGACTATTCGAGCCTAGCGAATGGCGTTACGGTCTTTCTGCAGGCGGGAGCAGGCTTCGCCCAGAAGAGCTTCTTTCCACAGGACATCACATCCGACACGCTGAGCAACTTCCGTGACGTCACCGGCAGCAATTTCGACGACAGCATCACCGGTGATGCCCAGGACAATTCGTTGCTCGGAGGAGGCGGCGACGACTTTCTAGTGGGCGGCGCGGGCAATGATCACCTCGATGGTGGAATCGGCAGTGACCTGCTGTTCGGAGGGGACGGCGATGACGAGCTCTTCAGTGACAGCTTTGACAATCGGATGGACGGCGGCGCGGGAAATGACACCGCGAATTATTCGGGTGTAGATGTCGGCCTGGAGATCAGCCTCTATCAGCACGTTGCGGGCGTCCCATCCATCGTGAACAGCTATCCCTCCCCCGACCTCCTTCCCGCTGCGCTTTACGACATCGAAAACATTGTCGGATCGAAGGGCAACGATTTGATCGTCGGCGATAACGGCGACAACCGGCTCGAGGGCTTCCTCGGCGACGACACGATGATCGGGGGAGGCGGAAGGGATGTCTTCCACTTCGACCTGAGCGGCGGCGCGAATGTCGGCAACGATACTATCGTGGAGTTCGTGATCGGAGTCGATCACATCGGTCTCGGGGGCGGCCTGCATGTCGACCTGAGCGACCTCAATCCGCAGCAGATCGGTGAGGACACGGTGCTGGACCTCGGTCCCGTAATGAAACTCACGCTGCAACACGTCATTGCGTCACAGCTGACGAACAACGATTTCATTTTCTGAAAGGGGCGCGGCCGGCCTAACTCTTCGCCTGCGGCGCCGGGGCCGAGGCGGGCGGCTCGGCGCCCTGCTCCTGCGGCGTCACCTTGATGTTCGGGCGAATGCGGGCAAGCCCGTTCACAACGACGCGATCATCGGCGGAGAGTCCCTCCGTGATGACGCGCAGGTTTCCGACCAGCTGGCCGAGCGTAACGTATTTCTGCACCGCCGTGTTGTCGGCGTTAACGACCATCACATACTTGCGACCTGCTCGCTGCCGATCGCCACATCCGGGACCAGCAGCCCCTCATAGGGAAGCGAGCCGGGCACGCGCACGCGCGCGAACATGCCCGGCGTAAAAAGGCCCTTTGGATTTGGAATCTGGGCGCGGCCGCGGATGGTGCCGCTCGCGCGCTCGATGACGTTGTCGACGAAATCCATCCGCCCTTTGTGGGTGAATTCCGGCTCATCGATGAGCTTGATCGACACCTCGATACCGGAGTTTGGCTTGGAGGAATCCTTCACGTCGATGCCAAGGCGCTCGTAGCGAAGGTATGAGGATTCATCGAACGTGAACTCGAACCGGATCGGGTCGGTCGACACAATGGTGGCGAGCAGCGTCGTGCTGCCGCCGGTGCCGCCGGTGACCAGATTGCCTTCCGACACGCGGCGATCACCGGTCCGGCCGCTGACCGGCGCTTTCAGTTCGGTGAACTGGAGATCGAGCTCGGCCTGGCGCACGGCCGCCTCCTGCGCGGCCACGGAAGCTTCGGCAACGCTCTTTGCCTGGGTGCGCTGGTCGAAGGTCTGCTCCGTGATGGTGCGGTCGCGCACGAGCTGGGAGGCGCGCGCGAGATCGCTGGTGGCGAAGGCGAGGTTGGCGCGCGCCTGCGCCAGATTGGCGCGCGCTTGGGCAATCGTCGCCTCGAACGGCCGCCGGTCGATCGTGAACAACAGATCGCCCTGCTTGACGATCTGCCCGTCGGTGAAATGCACCTTGTCGAGATAACCCGAGACGCGCGCCCGCACTTCGACCATGTCGACCGCGACGAAGCGCCCGACATACTCGTCGTAGTCGGTCACGGTCTGCTTCACCGGCTTTGCGACGGTGACCGCCGGCGGCGGAGGCGCGGCCTGCTTCTGCTCCCCCTGCCCGCACGCGCCAAGCAGCGGCACGACGGCGAGAACGAGCGGCGCAAGGCGCAATACGGCATTCATTTACCACCCAAACGCAGAATCGGCGTAAACCTATGCCAGCGCACCCGCACGGTGGGCAATCACGTAATCGTGGGCGCCGCGGATGTTGAGCGCTGGTCTTTCGGGGCGGCGGCCGGCACCCCATATCCGCGAACGAATCGCAAGTCCACACCCCCGAAACCCCATGTTCGATACGATTGATTTCGTGCTCGACGAGCACGCAAACGTGCCTGCCTCCTCCGCCGGCCTCACGCCCCCGGATGATGCTGCGCTGCTTGACGCGTATTCGCAGGCGATCACGGATGTGGTCGACCGCGTCGGTCCGGCGGTAGTCCGGATCGACGTCTGGCACGGCCGTAATGCCACGCGCGCCGGCTCGGGTTCCGGCGTCATCGTGGCGCCGGATGGCCTGGTGCTGACCAACAGTCATGTCGTGGGCGGCGCCGCGCGCGTCGAGCTCATGACCACCGAAGGCCGCAGCCTGAGTGCCCGCGTGGTCGGCGACGATCCCGACACCGACCTCGCCCTGCTGCGGGTCGATGCTTCGGTCACCCTGCCGTCTGCGACGCTGGGGAACTCCAAGAAGCTGCGGCGCGGCCAGCTCGTGGTCGCGATCGGCAATCCGCTCGGCTTCGAATCGACGGTGACGGCCGGCGTCGTCTCGGCGCTCGGCCGCTCGCTGCGGGCGCGCACCGGGCGGCTGATCGACGACGTGATCCAGACCGACGCGGCGCTCAATCCGGGCAATTCCGGCGGGCCGCTCGTCTCCTCGCGCGGCGAGGTGATCGGCGTGAACACCGCGATCATTCAGGGCGCGCAGGGCATCTGCTTTGCGGTCGCCGCGAACACTGCGAACTTTGTGCTCGGCGAACTGGTGCGGCACACCCGCGTGCGCCGTGCGTTCATCGGCATCTCGGCACAGCAGACCAGCATTCCCCGGCGCATGCAGCTTGCCGCAGGACTGAGACAGGCTTCGGCAGCCACGATCACCGAATCGGTTGCCGGAAGCCCGGCAAACCGCTCAGGCCTGCTCACGGGCGACATGATCGTGCAGCTCGACGGCGAGCCGGTGACCGGCGCGGACGACCTGATCCGCCTGCTGACGGGCGAGAAGATCGGCCGGCTGATCGCGGTGGACGTGCTGCGGCTCGGCAAGTCGCGCACATTTACTCTGGTGCCCGAGGAACGGAAGAAAGCGGCGGCGTAGTAGTGGCTGGCGTTTGCAAGAACGAGGCGAGCCACGCCTTGCCGAATAGCGCGAGGATCGCGGCGCCATAGGTGAGCGCGCCGATGAACGCGAGCAGCAAGAGCGCGAGCCAGGTGTGCCGGCCGGGAAAACCAGCGCTCATCGCGAGTACCGGCCATTGCGCGGTCCACAGCGCGACGAACAACGCGATCCCTGCGAGCACAAGCTTCACGACTCCACGCTTGAACGCGACATCGAAGCTCATGTGGCGGGCGCGCAACCCAAACCACAGGATCAGGCCGAAATTGATCCACGCGCCAATCGAGGTCGCGAGCGCGAGGCCGACCTGCGCGAGCGCCGTGAAATAGAGAAACACGACCTTGAAGACGATGTTGACCCCCGCAGCGGTGAGCGCCGCCTTGACCGGGGTGGCGGTGTCGCCGCGCGCCAGGAAGGTCGCCGTCACGCTGCGCATCAGCACGAACGGGATGAGCCCGATCGTGTAGGCGGCGAGCGTCATCGCGGCGGCCTGCGCGTCCTCGGCACTGAATTTTCCGCGCATGAACAGCGCGCGCATGATCAGGTCCGGCACGACCAGAAACGCCACGACGCATGGGATCGCCAGCAGCAACGTGAACTCGAGTGCACGCTCCTGCGCCACGCGCGCGCCATTGTCGTCACCGGCCGCGATGCGCCGGGCCATTTCGGGCAGCAGCACGGTGCCGACGGCGATCCCGATCACGCCGCCCGGAAGCTGATAGAGCCGGTCCGCGTAGTAGAGCGCGGACAGCGCGCCGGCCGCGAGGAAGCTCGCGATGATGGTGTCCGCGAACAGCGCAAGCTGCACACCGGCGGAGCCGACGGTCGCCGGCCCGAGCGCCTTGAAGAAGCGCTTCACGTCGTCGTCGAGGACCGGCTTGCGCAGCACGGTCATGACGTCCGCGCGCAGTACCGCACCGCCGACCAGTAGAACCTCGAGCACGCCGGCGATCAGCACGCCCCAGGCGGCCGCGTGGCCCGGTGTCGGGAAGAACGCCGCCGTGAGCAACGTCGCCACCATGGTGAGATTGAGCAGGATCGGCGCGGCGGCGGCGGCCGCGAACCGCTCCAGCGAGTTGAGGATGCCGGAGAACAACGTCACGAGCGTCATCAGCAACAGATAAGGGAATGTGATGCGCGTCAGCGTCACCGCAAGCGGGAAGCGCGTCGGGTCGTTGTGGAATCCCGGCGCCAGAAGTTCGATCACCGCCGGCGTGAACAGGAGCGCGACCGCGAGCAGTACGATCTGGCTGATCAGCAGCAGCGTGAAGATGCGGTCGCCGAAGAGCCGCGCCGCATCGGTTCCGCCCTGGGTGCGAATGCGCGCATAGGCCGGCACGAAGGCCGCCGCGAACGCGCCTTCGGCAAAGATCGCGCGGAAGTGATTCGGCAGGCGGAACGCGACCAGGAACGCATCCGCGACGGGACCCGCGCCGAGCACCGCCGCCATCACGATGTCGCGCACGAAGCCGGTCACGCGCGAGAGGAGCGTGAGGCCGCCGACGGTGAGAATGCGGTTGATCAATGAACTGCCCTATCCACGGGCAGCATACCCTGAGTCTCAGGCGCGCATCGCGCCACGCACTGCCCCGATGATCCGATCTTGAGTCGGCTCGTCCAGATAGGCATGCATCGGCAGGCTGATGACCTCGCCGGCGAGCTTCTCGGTCACGGCCAATCCGCCCTCCGCGACCGGGTACTCGCGATAGGCGCCCTGCCGGTGCGCGGGCACCGGATAATACTGCGCGGTCGGGATGCCGTGTGCGCGCAGCGTGGCAGCAAGCGTGTCGCGCCGTCCGCCCGAAACACGGACTGTGTACTGCGCCCACACGCAGGTGCTCCCGTTGGAGAGGTGCGGCACCGTCACCACATCAGCGAGCGCCGCATTGTAACGTCGCGCGATGCGCTCACGCGCCACGATCTCCTCCGGGAAGATTTTCAGCTTCTCGATCAGCACCGCGGCCTGGATGGTGTCGAGCCGGCCCGTCATGCCGACGCGGACATTGTCGTAGCGATCGGTCCCCTGCCCGTGATTGCGCAGGCTGCGGATCAGGTCGGCGAGTTCATCGTCATCCGTGAACACCGCGCCACCGTCGCCGTAGCAGCCGAGTGGTTTGGCGGGAAAAAAGCTGGTCGTGGTGACGGGCGCGAGCGTGCCGATGCTCCGCTCCTTTACGGCCGCGCCGAAGCCCTGTGCGGCGTCATCGATCACATAAAGTCCGAGCTTCTCCGCGACCGGGTTGATTGCCTCGTAGTCGGCAGGCAATCCGAACAGGTCGACCGTCATCAGCGCTTTGGGCGTGGGGCCGGCGCGCTTCGCGGCGGCGACCGCGCGCTCGATACCCGCCGGACCGACGTTGAAGGTGTTCTCGTCGACTTCGCAGAAGACCGGTGTCGCGCCCGCGAGCACAATGGACTCCGGCGACGCCGCGTAGGTGAACGATGGGCAGATCACCGCGTCGCCGCGGCCGATCCCCTTCGCCATGAGCACCAGCACCAGCGCATCCGTCCCGCTGGCAACACCGATCGCATGCCGCGCGCCACAGAATTCCGCGAGCGCGCGCTCGAGTTCGCCCACTTCCGGCCCGTTGATGAACTGGCAATGCTCAGTGACCCGCGCGATGGCGTCATCGATCCTCTTGCCGAGGCGGCGGCGCTGCGCCGACACGTCGATAAACGGGATCGAATCAATGCGTGTGTGCTGGTTCATCAGAAATCCGGGAACGATGCGCTCAGCCCGCAACCTTGCGCGGCTTGCGCGGCGCAATGGGCATGCCGCCCTGCAGGCACCGCATCGCGACTTCGAGGCTCGCCACGCCTTCGGCGCCGGTCACCGCGGGAGGCTCCGCGTTACGGATCGCCTTGACGAACGCGAGCAACTCGGAACGCAGCGGCTCGGCATGGCCGGCGGAGAGATGCCGCATCGAATAGCTACCATCGGGCTGGAAGCCGAAGCATTCGGTCACTTGGCGGGTGAGCAGGTCGCCGATCAGATACTTCTTGCGCGTTGCGATGTGCACGGTGCGCGTCTTGAACGGGGTGAGCCAGTTGGTGTTGATCTGAGCGAGAACGCCCGACTGAGTACGGAATTGGAGCAGCGCGATGTCCTCGCGCTCGGCGACCGCGCTCTTGATCTGCGGCTGCACCTCGGCGATCTCGGAATCGGTGAACCAGCGGATCAGGTCGATATCGTGCACCGCGAGATCGATCACCACGCCGACATTCGACATGCGCGGCGGAAACGGTCCGACGCGCGTGATCGCAATCGACAGAATGTCTTCGCCCTGGATCGCGTCTCTAATCACCTGGACGGCCGGATTGAACCGCTCGACGTGCCCGACCATCAGCGTGACGCCGGCGCGCTCGGCCGCCGCGACGATCGCGCGGCCCTCTTCGATATTGGAGGCGATCGGCTTCTCGACCAGCACATGCACGCCAGCCTTAATGCAGGTGAGCGCGATGTCATGATGGAGCTGTGTCGGCGCCGCGATGACGGCCGCATCGATGCCAAGCTTGATCAGGTCTTCGACATCGTCGCAGACCTCGCAGCCCACGACTTGTGCCAGCAGCTCGCGGTGCGAAGCGGTGGGATCAGCGATACCGACGAGTTTGACACCTGACAGGTCCGCGAGCACACGGGCATGGTTGCTGCCCATGATTCCGACCCCGACCACGCCGAGCCGGACGTCGCCTTTCGCGGCACCACTCATCGACCCGTGCATCCCCGCAGATTGCCGTGAAGCGCTGGTTGGCGCGTCCGCCAAATCACCCAAGAGAGGCTGTAGCATGCCCGTCCGCGGCTGGCGACCGAATGCCGCAACGTGCCTCAGACACGTTTTGAATCAACAGATTACAGGCCGAATCCGGCATAGACGGTTCCGACCGCATGGCGCACCGTCGCCTCGGTGAAAAGCGCCGTGAACCGGGCGTGCGCCGCGCTTCCGAGACGCGCGCGTAGCTCTGCGTCTTCGGCAAGTTCGACCAGCGCACGCGCCGCCGCTTCCGTGTTACGCAACGGAACCAGGATGCCCTCGTGCCGGTCGCGTACCAAATCGCGACAACCGGGCGAATCGGTGGTCACGATCGGCCGCCCGCTCGCAGCGGCTTCGATCAGGCTGCGCGGCACGCCCTCGCGATACCAGGTGAGCAGCATCGCGACGTGATGGGTGCGCCACACTGCCGCAATGTCGTGCGTCGGGCCGTGCCAGCGAATGCCCGGCTCCTCCGACCATTTGCGCAAATCAGCCTCGCTGCATGAGCGTCGGTTCGATGGATCGGGCGAGCCATAGAGATCCAGCTCGACCGGCGCACCGAGCGCACGCGCGCGCCGC